>ERZ824488.20-NODE-20-length-185496-cov-10.666072_pt1 | contig 185496 bp, 138 predicted proteins | sample MGYA00519936_ERZ824488 | MGnify/ENA primary metagenome ERZ824488 (study PRJEB31778, sample SAMEA3449153) | human gut metagenome | biome: human gut; feature: human-associated habitat; material: faeces | place: United Kingdom | collected 2010/2012 ...
TCCGCTGTTTCTTGACCTCTGCCGTCTGCTGGCTGGACTGCGCTTCCTGCACCACACGGACAAACTCGGCTCGGTCATGCTTCGCATACTCGGCAATAGCTTTGAGCATTTCGGAAACAAGGGACAGTACCACATCTTCATTGATACGGTGCTGTGTCGTGCAGAGCTTTCCAACTGGGACTTTGCTGTATTGGGAACAGGTATATTGAGAAATACGCTTGCCGTTGTTGGTACGGTGGACATACATCTTGCCGCCGCAATCGGCACAATAAAGCAAGCCTGTGAGGGGAGCTGCTTCGCCCCAGCCGTCCGGGTAGCGTCTGACATTCCCACGGATTTTCTGCACAAGGTCAAAGGTCTGCTGGTCAATGATAGCTTCATGGGTATTCTCGAAAATCGTCCATTCGTCCTCCGGGACATAATGGCTTTTCTTGTCCTTGAAGTGCTTTCGGGTCTTGAAATTGATGGTGTGTCCCAGATATTCACGCTTTTCAAGAATGTTGCAGATGGTGGAAGAACCCCAGCCGTACACATCTTTGAAAGTCTTGTTTTTGTTCACGCCCTCGCCGTGTTGGGCAAGGTAAGCAGACGGAATAAGCACCTTTTCCGATTTCAGTTTGCTGGCGATCTGATACGGACCGTAGCCGTCAATCGTCATGGCAAAGATGCGCTTGACCACATCAGCGGCTTCGGGGTCAACCAACCATTGGTCTCTGGCTTCGTTCCAGAGATAGCCGTAAATGACCGTGCCTGTGAGGTGCTTGCCGGACTTGCCTTTGGACTGGAAAGTGGAACGGATTTTACGGCTGGTGTCTCTGGCGTAATACTCGTTCATAATGTTGCGGAAAGGGGTAAAATCATCGTCCCCTCTGGCACTGTCCACGCCGTCATTGATGGCGATAAGGCGAACGCCACGCTGACGCAGGATTTCCATAATCTGACCGACTTTCAGATAGTCACGACCCATGCGGCTCATGTCCTTGATACACAGGTACTCCACATTCCCGGCTTCCACTTCTTTCATCATTGCCAAAAATCCGGGACGGTCAAAGCAAGTACCACTAATGCCATCGTCCGTGAAATGGACAATGTTTGTAAAGCCCTGCCGTGCGGCGAACTCCTCCAACATAGCCTTTTGATTGGAAATGGAATTGCTCTCACGCTGTTGGTCATCATCTTTGCCAAAGTCATCACGGCTCAGTCGTTCGTACAGAGCTGTGATTTTCTCGTTTTTTCTCATAACTTGCGCTCCTTTCTTCGGTTTTAGGTTGTGTGTTCTAAGAGACTTCCCAACCGCTTGATTAAGAAGTCTTTTAGAGCATACAACACCAGCCGCAAGCGAATATTTTTTATATTGTCTTACGGCAAAGTGATTGGGCTTTTCCGCTTCCAGTTCCTCAAACATTCTGTCAACGGGGTTTTTGTATTCTTCGTCGTCCTCTCGGACTTCCATAGCGTTGATGAACTCAAGCAGAGTCGTAAAATTCTGTTCTTCGGGCGGTGCTTCATAGTGGATGTAGCCAATCAAGGCGCAGTACAGAAGCGTTTCCGCTTTCGTCCAGAACTCATCACCGGATTTACCGTCTCCTTTCGTGTTGGTGATGAGGGTTGTTACCAGCTTCAAAATGTCCTTTTCGCTGTGAATGTAAGCAAAGGGGTTATAGTGCATGGACTTCTTGAAGTTGATAGTGTTAAAAATCTTGATTTTGTAGTTGTTGCGTTCAAGCAGCTTGCCGACCTCGCAGACCACACTACCTTTCGGGTCAGTCACAACATATGAACTGTGTAACTGCATAAGGTTTGGCTTCAGAAAGAACCTTGTCTTACCGGAACCGGAGCCGCCGATGACAAGTACATTCTTGTTTCTGGCATTCTTCGGGTCTTTGGGTCGGTTCGACATCATAAGGCTTTCCGTCTGTGTGAGGATAATGTTGTTCTCAAACACGGGGTCCATAAAGGGAGCAATATCCTCCCGTGTACCCCAGCGGGCAGAGCCGTATTCCAGGTTCTTTCTGAACTTCTTGGCGTTCTTGCCTTTGACATACACAGCTAATCGGATGATAGCTGCGGCGGCAATACCAACAATCAGGTCAATCGGGTGAAAGCTCGGCAAGATGTTCTCAAACGCCATCGTCAGCCCATCCATGATGTGCAATACCTTGGAGGAAAAATCAAAGCCCGGTGCAAGGCGAGCTGCCTGTCCGAGCTTTGTGGCGAAAAGTCCTATAAACACATACGGGATATTGGGAATGAGGAGCTTTTTGTAATTCACATTCTTCATCGTGCATCCAGCTCCTTCTTGCGAACCTTTGGTGTGTCAAGGTCAGCAGTAATATCTTTGAACTTACGCAGCTTTTTGAGCACGGACTGGCGTTCCTTTTTGCGGTCGGTTTTCGCCGTGTACTCCTTGAACGCCGATGTTAGAGCATCACCGTCACGAGCCTTGAAGAAGACAAGGTATTTGGGAATTTCGCCGGTCTTATCCTTTTTCAAAGCGAAGTCAACACCGTACTTTCTCGCCACCCGCTCAAAATCCTTAATGTTCTTGTCGGTAATCTCGATATTGGAGACACCTTGATTTTGCCCCACGAGCTGTTTCACACTTTGCTTTCCGCAGGGCTTTACCGGACCTTCCCGCTTTTTCTCTTTGCGGTAAGCAAGGTATTTACAAATAGCAGCTTTCAGCACTCTGCCGGTCAATTTTGCGGTATTGATTGCCAATGTGACTGTCCTGCTTTCGACTTCTTCCTGCAATAGACATACCTCCTCTCTTGAGTGATAGGGCACAAGCGGATAAAACCGTACTAAGGTGGTCTCATCCTATGGTAGATATAGATTTTCAAGTTGAGCCTCCTTTCCTGGGCATAGAAAATGCTCCCGTGTTAATCACGAGAGCTGCCATACATATCATGCTGAACTAACGCCGAGTAATAACTGCCGATGGTAGTGGGGGCATTGTACAGCGTGGTCAAGAGATATTGCTTGATGTTGCGTATCTTGGTCGTATTCTCTTTGAGACAGTCGAACACGAATTTAATATGCTCCATATCCAGCTTCAAAAGCCTTGAACGGACAACCTCAGCAGGATAGTCCGAACCGGCAACTCGAATGTATTTCTTTGTGGAGCAGACGGTCTCTACGAGCAGTTCCAGAATTTCCTCCAACCGGTCGTGGTCATACGGCAAATCAGAGAGAAGATAGTCGTAGCCGATATTCTCCTTGATGATTTCTCTGTACATATCTATATCTCTGTATTCCGTTTCTTTTCTTTTCGCTTCCAGTGCGGTGAGCACAGACGGACGAGCCTCATCGGAAAGAATAGAATGAGTATTTGATAAATCCGTATTTGATTCATCTGTAATTCTTTTATCTATATTTATTTGTGCGGGAGTTTCCGGACGTGGTAAAGCCATATCCGGTTTTACCATATACGGCTTTTCCGTATCCGGTGATGCCGTATGTGGTTGCTCGTAAATGATGTACTCCATATCGACGATTCTGCCACCTGTGTCTCGTATCCTATGGCGTATGAGATAGCCGTACTGTTCAAGCTCTTTGAGCTGTGCGGTTATCCCATCCACGCCGTCCTTGCATATCTTCGCAAGTCCTCGTGTGGTATAGTCCCAATTATCCGGGAGGGAAAGCATTGTGGATAGAAGCCCTCGTGCCTTATTGGATAGATTAGGGTCACGCAGATGGTAATTCGACATGGTGGTATAGTTCTTGTTCTTCTCAACTCGACATACTGCCATGTTTCCTCCTGTGTCGGGGTATGAAAAAAGCCGAACAAGAAAAGTACAATTCCTGTTCGGCTCATTTGCCCATATTCATTCTTTAACGCTGTTGGTCTCGCTGCCGTTTTTTCATCCATGTTTCAAGCAGCTTGATTATGGTTTCCTCCATTCGCTGCGGTGTATAAGAGCGAGGGAAGAACTTTCTGATTTTCTCCATCGGGAGTTTCAAGTCCCAATTTTCGGGTTTCTTTTGCTCCATCATAATACCGAGAACCGCATCATCATTCAGCTTGCCCTCCTGGGAAAGTCTCCTCATACGCTGCGCCTGGGAGAAAGACGGTGTTGCCTGTTCGCTGTCGATAGTCTCAATCAGTATCTTTTGCTCATCGGGTTTGAGATAGGAAATCTCAACCGCAGGGGTCATACCGATTTTGCCCTCATCGACCAGGTGCTGCAGTTCCGGTTGAAGTTCATTCAGTCGAATATACCGCCTAATCTGTTCTCGGCTCGTACCTGCGTCCTCGGCAATCTGCTCCACAGACAACTTCTGCACAGGTTGTGTAGAAGTTAAATCGTGTCGTTTTCCTTGTCGCTTGATAGCTTCCAACTTCATCTTGTACGCCTTGGCTCGTTCGCTCGGCAGGATGTTTTCTCGCTGTAGGTTGCTGTCCACCATAACGATGGTTGCGGTGTTTCGGTCTATGTCTCGGACAATAACCGGCATTGTTTTCAGCCCTGCAATTTCGCAGGCGTGTTTTCGCCTGTGTCCTGCGATTATCTCATAGCCACCGTCCTCACGAGGTCGGGCGATAGCAGGAACGAGGACACCGTATTCTTTGATGCTCTCGACCGTTTGCTTCATAGCTTCATCGTCCCGCACACCGAATGGATGGTCGGGGAATGGGTGAAGCTCACCCAACGGAATTTCTTTAATCGTATCTTTCATTTCTACCTCCAAATCCTCAGAAAAGACAAAGGCGCTCATTGCTTGCTCAGAAGTCAATGAACGCCTTTTGCGTTATAATGTTTAATTGCTGCTCCTCCTTTCTCAGCGCAAAAGGCTGTTGTGATGGCAGCTTCATCACGGCTTGGGGTATTGATGAAATTGGACAAAAATCAGCGAAAACCCCGTATTTTCAAGGCTTCTGACCTTTGTACCTATAATAACACGATAGTCGATCCTCCTGACGATGCCTGTTGCTTTCATTTTTACCATTCTCCTCTTTCAAATCCAAACGGCAGGATACCCGCCGACGGTTGAATTTTCTTTTTGCCCTGTTATTGTTTGTCACAAAAAGCAGATTTATTCGACGGATCTCCGATAAAAGAGAAGCGGCGGTTTTACCTGCCGCTATAGAAGAATATTTGAAAATAAATTTTCAAATCGCAATATGCTTGGACTTCACAGCGGGCAGCTTGATTCGTCTTCTCCTTGAGTAGAAGGCGTCGAGCACCGCAAGACGGATAAGGTGCGCCGCAGGCGAAAATCATTGAAATTACACTATAAATGTGAATCTCAACTCGATTTTTTACAAAATATATCTTGACACCGACTTTGAAATATGGTAAGTTGTGTTTGTAAGGTTGATGATTGCCGTACCCTCGGAATATTGGATTCCGACTGCGTACGGTATGTTGTCGGCCTTATTTTTATACCGGACAAATGTGAACGGAGGAGTTTTGATGTTAAAACGAGTGATATGCTTTGCGGCGGCAATGATAATTGCGCTTTTGCTCGCCTCATACCCTGCTTTTGCTGTCGAGTATGAAGACCTGCCCCCGGAAATACAGGAGTATGTTGATGAGGTGAAGTCGAGCGCCTATGAGGAAGGCCGTGAGGATGGCTACGAAGACGGATTCTATGACGGGAAGGATGAGGGGTACGAGGAATATGAGAAAGAAGATGATGCTAATGAGGGTGAGTACGATCCTTATACCGGTGCGTGGAGAGGCCGCTCGGATAATATATTAGGCACGATCGTAACGGTGGGCGGAGCTGTGATTTTCTTCGGCTTTATATTATATTGGATAATCAGAATTTCAATAGAATTGCTGATTGATAAAATAAAAGAGCGCCGAAAGGATCGGGAAAAATAAAACATTTCTTTTCAGGCAAGAATAAAGATTGATTATTTTCTTGCTATGGTGTATAATAGATAAAAATCCGAAAAAGGAGATGTGCAATTATGTCTAAAATGTTCAAAAGGTCGATCGCTGCGTTTATGAGCGCGCTCATGCTGCTTCAGCTTTTCGGCTTTTCGGCATTCGCAAACAGCGAGAAAAACTACATAATTACCGACCCCTACGAGGCTGTCGATTGGGATGAGTGGGGCGCCTACAAATTCCAGCCCCATTGCCACACCAACGCCAGCGACGGCTTCCTTACAGTTGCCGAATTCGTTAAGGAGCACTATGACCTTGATTACGACATTGTTGCTCTTACCGATCACGGCACCATAAACAGAGGCTGGAACAAGGTTCCGCAGACTATTCCGCTTGTCAGATTCGTCAAGAGGGATCGCACCCACATGGCTCCGATAATCCCCCTCACCGACGCGGAATATCAGGCATATATCAGCGGCACCGCCGCCTCTGAGAAGAGAACGCACAAGAACGGTATGCTCGACGTGCCCAAGGGCATAGAGCTGAATATGGCTACGCCTATAGCGGACTGCCACCTGACCGGCTACTTTGCCGAATACGGTCAGGGTCTCGCCGGCGTTTACGGCGATTATGAGACTCCCTCGGCGGGCGTAAAGAAAAACGGCGGAATATCAATGCTTTCCCACGTCGGCGAATATGTCTATACCGACAAGGACAGCGCCGATCACGTCGGTCAGAAGGTTGACGATTACTATGTCAATAAGTTTGCCCGCATTTTTCTTGATAACCAAGGTTCGAGCGTCGGCATGGGGATCAACAGCGCCACCGACGCGCATACACGCTGCGACCGTATTCTCTATGACCAGATCCTCCGGAAAACTATCCCCAACGGCGTTGTGCCGTGGGCGTTCTGCTTTTCGGATTCTCACAATCTCAGGAGCATAAACGACGCTTATACAATGATGCTGATGAAGGATTTTGACCTTGATAATTTCCGCAGCAGCATGGAGAACGGCCTTTGCTTCGCAGTTTCGCATTATTCAAACGGCTATGAGCTTGACGGCGAGCCCGAAATGCCGGGATTCGATGAGGATAAGGTCTATGACGAGGAGCTTTATCTGCTCGATAACACCCCGATGGTCACGAGAGTGACGGTTGATCAGGAGAAGGACACTATTTCTGTCGAGGGCACGAACTTCGACAGAATTGTTTGGGTCTCCGACTGCAACGTCATAAAGCGCACGGAGAATATCACAAACGGCAAGGCTGTCCTTGACCTCCATGCCTCCGACCTGATGAATGAGCCTAACCTTTATGTCCGCTTCTATATCACCGGCGAGAACGGCATCTGCTACTCTCAGCCGTTCGTGCTCAATGTTGAGGGCGAGGGGCTTGAGCCTGTCGAGGTGCCCGAGACTCACGATATCTCGACCCGTCTGCGCACATTCTCCACCATTATGGACTGGCTCTTCTTCAAATTCAATCCGCTTATCTGGGTGTTCAAATATTTTGCGCTCGGCTACAGCGTATTTGACCACTTCTTTGACGCATATTGATATAACGCAATGATAAGGGCGCAGCTCATAACGGGCTGCGCTTTTTTGAGCTTGCATACGGGGCGGCTGTGTGTTAAAATGGATCCATAACAGGCGAGAGGAGATCGTTATGCTGCCTGACAGAGAAGCTGCGTTAAATGAACTGCGCCTTGCGGGCGAGATGAACCCGGGGCCGTGGACGGAGCATTCGCTCAATGTGGCTCGGGCCGCAAGGCTGATAGCCGCGGGCTGCGGGGATATTGACCCCGAGTGCGCCTTTATCTGCGGCTTGCTGCACGATATCGGCCGAAGGACGGGTATTTCGGCGACCCGCCATATCATCGACGGCTACGATTACACCGCTGCCAAGGGCTGGGATGAGGCGGCGAGGGTCTGTCTGACCCACTCCTTCCCCGTCAAGGATATCGAAGCCGACATTGCAAAGAAGGATATCACCGCCGAGCAGTATGATTTCATTAGGAGCTTCCTCGACTCGATTGAATACGACGATCTTGACCGCTTGATAATCCTCTGCGACGCGCTGGCTGACGCCAAGGGCTTCTGCATTCTCGAGAAGCGCTTTGTGGATACGACCCGCCGATACGGCATTTGCCCGTTCACGGTGGACAGATGGAATAAAACCTTTGAATACAAGGAATATTTCGAGGCGAAGGCGGGCTGCTCGGTCTATTCGCTGCTGCCCGGGATAGAGAAGTGTATTTATTGACGGAGAATTTATGGAGCTTTGGGACGCATACGACCGTGAATTGAATAAGCTCGGCGGCGTGACACTTGTCAGGGGCGAAGAAGTGCCCGACGGGATGTATCATCTTGTCAGCGAGGTTATAGTCAAACACACCGACGGCGAATTCCTGCTCATGCAGCGAGCGCCTACGAAGCATTTCGGCGGTATGTGGGAGGCGACGGCGGGCGGCTCGGCTCTATGCGGAGAATCCCCGCTCGACTGCGCCCGCAGAGAATTGCTTGAGGAAACGGGGCTGAGCGGCGAATTTACCCGTATCGGCACGGTTGTGCACGACGGGCACAGGAGCATTTATGCCGAATTCCTGTGTGTTACCGATCACGATAAGAATTCCGTACGGCTCCAGACGGGCGAGACGGCGGCATCTAAATGGGTCGGCTTTGAGAAATTAAAGAGTATGGAAGCCGAGCTTGCAAGCGTCCGTTGCCTGCATTCATATTACGAATACGGAGAGAGCAATGGAAATAATCAGATATGAGCCGAAGTACCGCGACGACCTCATTTTCATGGTACTTGCGGCAAAGGACGCTATCGGGCGGGTGCCGACTCTTAACGCCGATCTGCTCGATATAGAGGGCTTTTATCTTGACAAAGGCGATATGTTTTGGCTTGCTGTCGACGGCGGCAGGGTCGTCGGCTCGATAGGGTGCAATTTATTGCCCGACGGGGCTGCCGTGCTGCACAGGCTTTATGTGAAGCCGCAATTCAAAAGGCAGGGGATAGGCGGAGCACTTCTCAAGACAGCCGAGAATTTTGCCGCCGAAAACGGCAGAACGGTGATGAAGCTCCACCTCGGGGACGCTGCGACCTACAGCGAATCAAGGACGTTTTACCCGAAACACGGATATATTTTCCTCTCCGAGGATCAAATGCAAAAGGAATTGTAAATACGGTAAGTGTCTTTAACAAAATCAATTGTATTGAACGGAAAATAATCATATAATCGAGATATATTTGATTTTGCCGCGAAAGGATGATGAGAATGACGCCCGTGAGTTTTTATCTTGTGACCGATACTCATTATTTTGAGCCGTCGCTCGGCGCCGAGGGCAAAGCCTTTGACGACTATATGCGGAGCGAGCTTTACTTCGTAAAAGAGAGCAGCGCAATAGTCAAAGCCGTATTTGACCGCATTGCCGAGGATAAAGAGACGGATATAGTCATAATCCCGGGCGATCTCACCAAAAACGGCGAGAAAGAGAGCCACAGGAGCTTTGTCAGGGAGCTGCAAAGGCTAAAAGACAGCGGCAAAAAGGTCTTTGTCATCACGGCGGGTCACGACTATAATGACAGCCCCTGCGCCTACAGGGGAGGCGAGCGTGTGCCTGTTGAGGGCACGAAATTCGAGGAGCTGCGGGATATCTATTATGAATTTGGGCTTGCCGACGCTCTCGCCGTCGATGAAGCGACGAATTCCTACATGGCGGAGATATCACCCGGAGTCAGGATGCTGGCTCTGTGCTGTGACAGCCCCGCAAACGATAGGGGTCGTATCGACGAGCGCCTGACCGGGTGGGCGCAGGCTCAGCTCGACGACGCAAAGGCCGCAAACGCCTTTGTTTTTGCGATCTGCCATTACCCGATAATCCCGCCCGTGCCCGTTTTTGACCTCGTGGGCGACGCCAAGGTCAGGGATTGGCGCACCGTTGCTTCGTTCCTTGCGGATAACGGCGTGGAGCTTGCCTTCACGGGGCATATGCATATCCAGAGCATCAATGAATTCCGCAGCGAAAAGGGCAACCGCCTGATAGATGTCTGCACGAGCACTCTCGTCGGAAGCCCTGCGAAATACAGGAAAATCACTGTCGGCGAGCACGGCGAACTCAGCATTCGCAGCCTCGATGTGCCCGATTTCGGCTGGGATACGGGCGGTCTGACCGTCAAGGAATACTTTGATAAACGCGGCAGGGACGGCATCCTCGGCAAGGTTGACCGTGCCCTCGGCGGCGGCAAGGGCTTCGCAAAATTCGGCAAAAAGGCGGGCAAAAAAATCTTTCATTCCGTCAAACTCGGCACGGTTGCGCGCCTGCTTTGGATAAGGATAGATAAATCGCTGAAAAAGCAAAGATTATATGACGTTGCGGGCGACGTCGGGCTTGCGATATTTGAGGGCGACCGCCCCTATGTGCCCGGAACTCCGCTGTATGACGCGCTCGCCAAGGCGCTGCGTCGTCTCGGCTTCATCCTGCACAAGGTCGAGCCGAAGCTCTCAAAGGGCGGCAGGCAGGTCGACTTGACCGATATGCTGCTCAACACCGTCGGCAGCAATAATCCGTATTCCGACCAAGATGCCGATTTTGAATTAAAACACTGAATTATACGCTCCCGTCGGGTCGTTTTTCGCCCGTCGGGGGCTGATTTTATATAAAAAAGTCTTATAATTTAAAATATTTTAATTGTTAATAAATATTTTATTGTTATTTTGTGATAAGATATGCTATAATACACTGAAATAATAAAATCGAGTAGTATCGGCAGGTGAGAGCATGTCAGTTAAGATATCGGGGGTCGCTCCCGACAGCATCGCGCACAAAAAGAGAATATCGGCGGGCGACGAGCTTATAAGCATCAACGGCAAAGAGATAAACGACGTGCTCGACTACCGCTTCTATCTCAACGACCGCAAGCTGCGGCTTGTTTTGAAGCACCCGAAAGGCGGCTCGAAGCTGGTCATCATCCATAAGGATGAGAGCGACGATATCGGGCTTGAATTTGAGACATACCTCATGGATAAGCAGCACAGCTGCAAAAATAAATGCGTCTTTTGTTTTATCGACCAGCTCCCGAAGGGGCTGAGGGACAGCCTCTATTTCAAGGATGACGATGCGAGGCTCTCTTTCCTTTTCGGCAATTATATCACGCTGACCAATCTCTCCGACGCCGAGGTGCAGAGGATAATAGATATGCACATCAGCCCTGTGAATATATCGGTTCACACGATGAACCCCGAGCTGCGGGTCAAGATGATGCTGAATCCCCATGCAGGCGAATCCCTGCGGCATCTGTATCACCTCGCCGAGGCGGGCGTTGCGATAAATACTCAGCTCGTGCTTTGCCCCGGCTTAAACGACGGCAAGGAGCTGGAATTCAGCCTGAGGGAGCTTTTTAAGCTCTACCCATCGGTGATGAGCATAGCTGCCGTGCCCGTCGGGCTGACCGACCACCGCAAGGGGCTGTATCCGCTGAAGCCCTACACGCCCGAGACCGCGGGCGAAGTGATAGACATAATCGACCGCTGCAATGCCGAATTCAAAGCGGAGCACGGCGAGACGATTGCCTACGCCGCCGACGAATTCTATATCAAAGCGGAGCGGCCGATACCGCCGACGGAGTACTACAACGGCTTCCCGCAGCTTGAGAACGGCGTTGGCATGTGGGCGCTGCTGCGCGAGGAATTCATGCAGGCGCTCGACGAATGCACCGTTACCGAGAGGGATCGCAGCGTTTCGCTTGTGACTGGCAAAGCTGCCTACCCGCTCATCAAGGAGCTTGCCGAGGCGGCGATGAAGAAGATAAAAGGGTTGAATGTCAAGGTCATTATGGCGGAGAACAGGCTCTTCGGCAGCATGATAACGGTCTCGGGGCTGCTTTGCGGCGACGATATCGCCTATGCCGCCGAGAATGCGGGCGAGCTTGGCGAGGAGCTGATTATCCCGCCGAACTGCCTTCGCAGCGAGGGCGATATGTTCCTTGACGATATGACCCCGGAGCAGCTTTCACAGCGGCTCGGGGTGCAGATAACCCAAACCGGCGGCAGCGGGGACGAGCTGCTGTCCTCTATGTTAGGAGGTAATTAAATGGCAGGAAATGTTGTGGCGATAGTCGGCAGACCGAATGTCGGCAAATCCACTCTTTTTAATAAACTCATAGGCTCCCGCCTCTCGATAGTCGACGATACGCCGGGCGTTACCCGCGACAGGATATACGGCGACTGCGAGTGGCTCAACAGGCACTTTATGCTCATCGACACCGGCGGCATTGAGCCGAGCTCGGACGATATCATCTTAAAGCAGATGAGGCGTCAGGCTCAGCTCGCCATTGACAGCGCCGAGGTTATAATCTTTGTTACCGATATCCGCAGCGGCGTCGTAGCAACGGACAGCGAGGTGGCGGCAATGCTCCGCAAGAGCGGCAAGCCCGTTGTGCTCTGCGTCAACAAGTGCGACACCGTCGGCGAGCTTCCCGCTGATTTCTATGAATTCTACAACCTCGGCCTCGGCGATCCGATAGCCGTTTCGTCCGTCCACGGTCACGGTACAGGCGACCTGCTCGACGAGGTGCTCAAGTATCTGCCCGCAGCGGAGGAGTCCGAGGAGGACGAGGACGAGTGCATCAAGGTCGCTGTTATCGGCAAGCCCAATGTCGGCAAATCCTCGCTTGTCAACGCCGTGCTCGGCGAGGACAGAATGATAGTCTCTGATATCGCGGGCACGACCCGTGACGCCACGGATTCGCTGGTCGAGAATGAATTCGGTAAATTCATCTTCATTGATACGGCGGGTCTGCGCCGCAAGAGCAGGGTCTATGACCAGATAGAGAAGTATTCGACCATCCGCGCAAGGATGGCTGTGGAGAGAGCACAGGTCTGCGTTATTATGATAGACGCGACCGAGGGTTTCACCGAGCAGGATTCAAAGGTCGCGGGCATCGCTCACGAGATGGGCAAGGGCTGCATAATTGCGGTCAACAAGTGGGATGCCGTCGAGAAGGACGGCAAGACCATGGATCAGCAGCGCAAGAAGCTGATGAAGGATTTTGCGTTCATGTCCTACGCTCCGATAATATTTATCTCGGCGAAGGAAAAAATAAGGCTCGACCGTCTGTTTGAGCTTATTAAATTCGTCGATACTCAGAACGCCATGCGTATCTCGACGGGCAAGCTGAACGACGTGCTCGCCGACGCAACGGCGAGGGTGCAGCCCCCGACCGATAAGGGCAGGCGGCTCAAGATATACTACATGACTCAGGCCTCCACAAGGCCGCCGACATTCGTCTGCTTCGTCAACGACGCCGAGCTGTTCCACTATAGCTACAGGCGTTATCTTGACAATCAGATAAGAGAGGTGTTCGGCCTCGAAGGGACGCCCACGAGGATGGTAGTGCGTGAAAGAGAGTCAAACAAGAAATGATAGTTTTAGGTATAGACCCGGGCTATGCGATAGTCGGCTGCGGGGTCGTCGAGTATCAGAGCAACCGCTTCAGGCTCCTGACCTACGGCGCAATAATCACCGAGGCTCACACGCCCTTTAATGAGCGGATAGAGAAAATATACGACGAGGCGGACGAGCTTATGAAGCGTTTTCACCCGGAGGCAATGGCGATAGAGAAGCTGTTCTTCAACACCAATCAAAAGACGGCTATCGACGTTGCCCAGGCGAGGGGGGCGCTCGTGCTCGCCGCTCAGAAGAACAAGATACCGATATTTGAGTATACCCCGCTTCAGGTCAAACAGAGCGTCGTCGGCTACGGCAGAGCGGAGAAAAAGCAGGTGCAGGAGATGACCCGCATCATGCTCAATCTCGAGAAGATACCGAAGCCCGATGATGCGGCGGATGCGCTTGCCATGGCGATATGCCACTGCCACAGCGCCGGCTCGCTGATAGGCAGACTCAGCAGATAAGTAACCACTCGGAGGAATCAAAATGTTTTACAGTCTTACCGGCACGGTCGTCTTTGCGGATGAGAGCAGCGTGGCTCTCGACTGCGGCGGCGTTGCGTTCAGGCTATTTACAACGGGCAATACTCTCAGGCAGTGCGCCCCCGTCGGCGAGGTGCAGACCCTCTACACTCATCTGAATGTGCGCGAGGACGCTCTCGACCTTTTCGGTTTCGCGGAGAAGAGCGAGCTTGATTGCTTCAAGATGCTTACCGGCGTCACGGGTGTCGGCCCCAAGGCGGGTCTCGCCATCCTCTCGTGCCTCACTCCCGATATGCTGGCGGTGAGCGTTGCGGGCGGCGACGTCAAGGCGATAACGGCGGCTCAGGGCGTCGGCCCGAAGCTCGCCCAGAGGATAGTCCTTGAGCTTAAAGGTAAGCTGGATTCCTTTGCTTCAAGCTCCGAGAGCCTCGGCAATATAGCGGCGGCTCAAAAGGCGACGGTCAGCTACGCGGGAGAGGATGCGGTCAACGCCCTCGTCATGCTCGGCTACACCCGCTCCGAGGCAAGCATAGCTGTCGGCAAGCTGGACGGCAACCTTTCAACCGAAGAAATGATAAAGCAGGCGCTTAAAATGCTTGCAAGGAATATATAAAAGGGGAGAGCCGATTTGGATTTTGATTTTGAAAACAGAATAGTAGCCCCCGAGTTCTCCTCGGCTCAGGATAATGAGCTGGAGCTTTCCCTGCGCCCGAAGGTGCTCGGCGAGTATATCGGGCAGGATAAGGTTAAAGAAAACCTTTCGGTTTATATAGAAGCAGCCCGCCAGAGGGGCGAGCCGCTCGACCATGTGCTGCTCTACGGCCCTCCGGGTCTCGGCAAGACCACCCTCGCGGGCATTATCGCCAACGAAATGGGCGTCAACTTCCGAGTGACAAGTGGCCCCGCGATAGAGAAGCCGGGCGACCTCGCCGCATTGCTGACTAACCTTAACGACGGCGACGTGCTCTTCATTGACGAGATCCACCGCCTTTCGAGGACCGTTGAGGAGGTGCTTTACCCCGCGATGGAGGATAACGTGCTCGATATCATCATCGGCAAAGGGCCCTCCGCACGCTCGATAAGGCTTGACCTGCACCGCTTCACGCTTGTCGGCGCTACGACGAGGGCAGGTCAGCTCAGCGCCCCGCTGCGCGACCGTTTCGGCGTTGTGCTCCGCCTTGAGCTTTACACCCCCGAGCAGCTTGCTCAGATAGTTACGAGGAGCGCCGATATACTCGGCATCGAGATAGACCCCGCGGGCGCTTTGGAGATAGCTTCGCGCTCGAGAGGCACCCCGAGGATCGCTAACAGGCTGCTCAAGAGGTCGAGGGACTTCGCTCAAATAGTCTGCGACGGCGAGATCACTAAGGAAGCGTCGTCCATTGCGCTCGACCGCATGGAGATAGACGAGCTGGGGCTTGACTCGATAGACAGGCTGATACTCAAAACTATGATAAGGAATTATAACGGCGGCCCCGTGGGGCTTGAGACGATAGCCGCAGCCATCGGCGAGGAGGCGGTGACCATTGAGGATGTATACGAGCCGTATCTTATGCAGATCGGTTTCCTCAGCCGCACCCCGAGGGGCAGGACGGTCACACCGGCCGCTTACGCCCACCTCGGCTTGACCATGCCGGGGCAGCAAAGGCTGGAGGTCTGATATGAGAGCATATAAAGATTGGAAGGATTACGAGCTTATCGACTGCTCGGACGGCGAGAGGCTTGAGCGCTGGGGAGATATCGTCCTTGTGCGCCCCGACCCGCAAGTGATATGGAAAACTCCGAAGGAGCATCCGCTTTGGGCAACTCCGCACGCCGTCTATAACCGCTCAAGCTCGGGCGGCGGCAGCTGGAGAGTGTATTCAAAGATGCCGCCCGTGTGGCAGATAGGCTTTGAGGATCTGAAATTCAATATAAAGACCATGGGGTTCAAACATACGGGTCTGTTCCCCGAGCAGGCGGTCAATTGGAATATGACCGCCGATATCATCAGGGCAGCCCGCAGACCCGTCAAGGTGCTCAACCTCTTCGCCTACACCGGCGGAGCGACCGTTGCGGCGCTTAAAGCGGGCGCAAGTGTCACCCATGTGGACGCCTCCAAGGGCATGACCCTTTGGGCTAAAGAGAATGCCGCCGCGAGCGGGCTTGCCGACGCTCCCGTGCGCTGGCTGGTAGACGACTGCATCAAATTCGTGCAGCGTGAAATACGCAGAGGCAATAAATACGATATCATCATCATGGATCCGCCCTCATACGGCAGAGGCCCGGGCGGCGAGGTCTGGAAGCTCGAGAACGAGGTCTACGGCTTCGTGGAGCTGTGTTCCGAGCTGCTTTACGAGGATTCGCTCATGGTGCTGATAAATTCATACACCACCGGTCTGTCACCGAGCGTGATGGAATATATCCTCGGCGAGACCGTGCAGCGCAAGCTCGGCGGCAAGGTGACGAGCGACGAGATAGGCATACCCGTCTCCTCAAAGCCCGGCAGAGTGCTGCCCTGCGGCGCAAGCGCCGTGTGGACAAAATGATCCTTGATGGGGAAAGAGCATTTAGTGCGTTAAACTCGGCAGAAAATTACCGTAACAAAAGGAAATCCGTATGAGCGAGAAACTTATTGAACTTAAAAACGTCACCTTTACCTATGACGGCGACGATGAGGAGGAGAAGCGTCAAAGTGCTCTCACCGACATCGACCTCACGATAAATAAAGGCGAATTCGTGGCGGTGCTCGGGCATAACGGCTCGGGCAAGAGCACCCTTGCGAAGCTGTGCAACGCCGTATATGAGCCGACCGAGGGCACCGTCACGGTCAAAGGCATAGTCTCCGGCAGCGAGGAGAACGACGATAAGATACGCCGCATAGTCGGCATGGTCTTTCAGAACCCCGACAACCAGATAGTCGCAACGATAGTTGAGGACGACGTGGCGTTCGGCCCGGAGAATCTCGGCATCGAGCCGAAGGAGATAAGAAAAAGAGTTGACGACGCATTAAAGAGCGTCAATATGTATGAGCTGCGCCACAGGGAGCCGCATAAGCTCTCCGGCGGTCAGAAGCAGCGGGTCGCCATAGCGGGCGTGCTCGCCATGCAGACCGAGTGCATAGTGCTTGATGAGCCTACCGCCATGCTCGACCCGATGGGCAGAGCCGAGGTTATGAGCACCGTCCACCGACTCAATAAGGAGCTCGGCATCACCGTCGTGCTCGTCACCCATTTCATGGAGGAGGCAGTCGGCGCAGACAGGATAGTAGTTATGGACAGCGGCAGGATCGTCATGGACGGCACGCCCGCCGAGGTGTTCTCTCAGACGGACAAGGTGCGTGAATGCGGGCTTGACATCCCGCAGCCGACGGAGCTTTGCCGTCTGTTAGGCTTAGGCAATGCGGTGCTCAGTGTGGACGAATGCGTTGAGCGCATAGCCGCAATGCTCGGAGGTAAGGTATGACCCACGCAATTGAGACAATAGGGCTGACTCATTATTATTCAAAGGGCACCGTTCAGCAGGTCGCCGCGATCAATGACGTCAACCTAACTATAGAGAAGGGCGAGCTTGTGGGCGTTATCGGCCACACAGGCTCGGGCAAAAGCACCTTGATATCCCATTTCAACGGCCTTTTGAAGCCCGACGCGGGCAAGGTACTCGTTGACGGCACGGATATCTGGAAAGATAAGGAGACTCTGCGAAACACCCGCTTCAAGGTCGGCCTTTGCTTCCAATACCCGGAGTATCAGCTATTTGAGGAGACAGTTTTCAAGGATATAGCCTTCGGCCCTAAAAATATGAAGCTCAGCGAGGCCGAGGTCAAGGAGAGAGTGCTTAGAGCCGCCGAATTCGTCGGCGTGAAGAACGAGCATCTTGACAAATCCCCGTTTGACCTCTCAGGCGGCGAAAAAAGGCGTGTAGCTATAGCGGGCGTTATGTCCATGGAGCCTGAGGTGCTGATATTTGACGAGCCTGCGGCGGGTCTTGACCCTCAGGGCAGGCGTGAGCTTATAAAGCTCATCAAGGATTACCGTGAGCAGACCGGCAGCGCCGTCGTGGTAGTCTCCCACAGCATGGAGGATATAGCGAGCCTTGCCGACAAGGTGATCGTTATGAATAATTCAAGGATAGAGATGCAGGGCACCGTTGACGAGGTGTATTCACGGGGCGAGGAGCTGCGCCGCATAGGGCTGAATATCCCCGAGATAACCGAGATATTCCTGCGCCTGCGCGCGAGGGGCTTTGACGTGCCCGCAAATGTCTATACTGTTGAGCAGGGAGCGGCGATACTCAAGGCTCTCGCTTCGGGGAGGCGCGGCAAATGATTAAAGATATGACCATAGGCCAGTATTACCCCGGCGATTCCGTGCTCCACAGGCTCGACCCGAGGATGAAGCTCGTGCTGACCTTTGCGATGATAGTTGTTATCTTCCTTTGCAAGAGCTTCCTTTCGCTTGCGCTGATAGCGCTCTTCACTATTGCGGCGGCGATAGCCTCAAAGGTGCCCGCCAAGATGATATTAAAGAGTCTCAAGCCCATTGTAATAATCCTGATATTCACAGCGGCGCTCAATATACTCTATACCCAGGGCGGCAGGACTTATTTTGAGTGGTGGAAGATATCCGTCACCGAGAAAGGCGTCAATACCGCCATATTCACCATGGTCAGGATAATCGTGCTCGTGGTCATCAGCTCGTTGCTGACCTATACCACGACCCCCACCATGCTGACCGATGCCCTTGAGCGGGTGCTCTCGCCCCTCAAGATATTCAAGATAAAGGTGCATACCCTCGCCATGATGATGACCCTTGCTCTGCGCTTTATCCCGACCCTCATCGAGGAGATAGACAGGATAATGAACGCCCAAAAGGCAAGGGGCGCCGACCTTGAGACGGGCGGCGTATTCCAGCGGGCGAAGGCGCTCGTGCCCATATTTGTGCCCCTGATGGTCTCGTCATTCCGCCGCGCCTATGAATTGGCGTTTGCAATGACCTGCCGCTGCTACACCGGCGGCGAGGGCAGGACGAGGATGAAGCAGATGAAGCTCGGCCTCCGTGACATTGCGGCAGCGGTCATATGCGTTGCCGTGACGGCGGGCATCATAGTGCTCAATCACTTCTTTGACGCAGTTATTTGAGGAATTTATATGAGAAATCTTCTTTTGACCCTGTCGTTTGACGGGTCGGCATACCACGGCTGGCAGGTGCAGGAGAATGCCTGCACCGTTCAGCAGACGCTTCAGGACGCCTTTGAACGCATCTGCTCGACGAGGGATAACGTCGTCGGCTGCTCGAGGACGGATTCTGGGGTCCATGCGAATATGTATTGCTGCAATATCAGGACGGAGAATCCGATAGACTGCGGCAAGCTCGTCACGGCTATGAACGCCGTTTTGCCGCGGGATATCGCCGTCACGGGCTGCCGTGAGGTGCCGTTTGAATTCCACGCGAGGTATGATTGCAGGTCAAAAGAGTATATCTATAAAATATGGAACTCCCCGAACAAAAACCCGTTCTTATATAATTATTCATTACATTATAAATACCCGCTTGACGCCGAGATGCTCGGCGCTCAGGCGAGGGACTATATCGGCAGCCACGATTTCTCGTCATTCTGCGCCGCCGGCAGCAGCGTGAGCACCACCGTAAGGTGCGTTAAGAATGCGAGAGTCGAGCGAAGCGGCGACATGGTCGTTTTCACCGTGGAGGCGGACGGCTTCCTCTATAACATGGTGCGTATAATGGTCGGCACGCTTATTGATATCTCGAGCGGCAAGCTCGAGCGCGGCTCGATAGGCGATATCATCGCCGCAAAGGACCGCGGCAGGGCGGGCTTCACCGCACCGCCGCACGGCCTGTATCTGAACAGAGTAGAATATTGACCGAATGGGGGCGATACGGCTTGGCAGATAAAAAAATAATCAAATTCAGCAGGAAGAGAAATAAAAAACTCGCCAAAAAGATATATCGCATAGTGCGAATACCGCTTGCCGTGCTTGCGGTCGTCTTTGCCGTGTTCCTCAGCGCAAGGATGCTCGGCGAGGTGGCGGTGTCCAACATCAGCGACGCTTTCAGGCAGATACCCTACATATTCTCCCACGGCTCGGGCTACCCGTGCAGCGTGGACGCTGCGGGCAATATCAGAGCGGAGCTTATCGGGGATTCCCCCGCCGTGCTCGGCTCCGGCTCGCTCACCGTATATTCTTCATCGGCAAGGAAAATGAATGAAACGCAGCTCAGCTCCGCCGACTCCAAAATCGTATCAAAGAACGGCAGAGCGCTGCTTTACAGTAATACATCGAATACATTAAATCTCAGCGGTAAGACAGAGAGCCTCGGCAGCCTGACGGTCGATTCGCCCGTCACCGTCGCCGCTCTCGCCTCAAACGGCAGCGTCGCCGCCGCCTTCTCCTCGGAGCAGGCGCAGAGCGTGCTTGCCGTCTACAACAAGCGGAGTAAGGAGATATTCCGCTGGAATTGCTCAAAAGAATACATCTCGGCCGTTGACCTCTCTCGCAGCGGAAGGACGGTCGCCGTCTCCGCAGTGGGGGCGGAAAATGCTCAGATATATTCACGCTTTTTGATTTTTGACGTCAAAAAGTCCGAGCCGAGGGTCGATATCAAGGTCGACGGAGCGATGATACTTCGCCTCGTCTGCGGCTCCTCCGGCAAGGTCATCGCCGTTTGCGACAATCGCACGCTCGTCTATGACAAGAGCGGCGGGCAGCTCCTTGAGCTTGCCTATGGCGACGGCAATCTTGTATCCGCCGTCAGCGACGACAAGGGCAACACCCTTATTTGCTATAAAGACAGCGGCGGCTCAAAGATCAATGCGGCGAGGATATCGGCTGCGGGTAAATTGACCTGCACCGTTACCGCCGAGGCTCAGCCGGACTGCGTCGCCGTCAGGGCGGGCAGATTCGTGCTCGTGAGCGGCAAAACGGCGGTCGAATACGGCTCGGCCGGTCAGGAAAGGAGGAGATTCGAGACAGCGGAGAATGCTTCGCTTGTCATGCTTGCGTCAAGCTGCGTTTATACGCTTGAGAATTCGCAGCTGTGCAAATATTGACACGGGCGAAATTTTGTTTTATCATAGGGTCAGCCGACTGGCGTGACCCGGGAGGACATATGGATTATTTAGCTTTGGTTTTTGATGCGGTGCTCGTGCTGGTCTTTGTCTCCGCCGTGCTTGAGGGCAGGCGCAGGGGCTTCGCTGTGACGGCGCTCTCGTTCATCGCATCCGTAATAAGCATAATAGCGGCAAAGGAATATTCGGAGCCGCTTGCACAGTGGGCAAACAACTCTTTTGTCCACGAAAGCATAGTCAACAAGCTCACCGATATAATCAGCTCAAATCTCGGCAGCGGCACGGAGACCGTCATAGGCGCTCTGCCGTCCTACATAGTCAACGCCGCACGGGAGATGGGCGTTTCGGTCGAAAGCCTCATCGGTCAGCTCGCTTCGGACGCGTCCGTTGCAAAGGTCGCCGAGGAGATAACCGCTGCGGCGGAGAAATCGGTGATACTGCCGCTGCTGAATGTGGTCGCGTTCCTCGTTATCTTTGCCGTCGGCAAGGCACTGCTCGGCATAGGCGCGAGAGTCATAGGCCTTGCGGCAAAGCTGCCCGTTATCAGGCATATCGACAAAGCGATAGGCGCGGTCGGCGGCGCTCTTAAGGGCTTGATAGCCGTCGTCATAGTCAGTGTGGTGCTCTACACCGTCGCGGGCGTTGCGGGCGACACCGAATTCGGCAAAGCGGTCAACGACACATTTATGTTGCAGCGCATTGCTCAGACAGTTTTATTAATACTTTTTAAATGATAATCAGGAGGTCATTTTATGAAAAAGATACTTAAAGAATACTTCACCGGCTGCCTCACGGTGCCGAATTTGCTCTCATTTCTCCGCATAGTCATGGTGCCGATATTCGCCGTGCTCTTTCATCAGGGCAGATACGGTTGGGCGGTTTTTGTGCTCGCTCTCTCGGGTCTCAGCGACTTCTTTGACGGCAAGATAGCCCGCCGCTTCAATCAGATAAGCAACCTCGGCAAGATGCTTGACCCCGTTGCCGACAAGCTCACTCAGATAACGATAGCCATTATGTTTTACCTGACCTTCAGAGGCAGCTCGGATGCGACCGTCAAGGCGTTCAGCTGGGTGTTCCTTGTATTCCTCATCAAGGAGGCGGTCATGGTAGTCGGCGGAGCGGCGATGATAGCCCTCGGCCTCAAGCCCGGCGCGGCGGAGATGCCCGGCAAGGTTGCCACCTTTGTGTTCTATCTCGTTATGATAACGATAATCGCATTCGGCCCCGATATCGGCATACTCGGCAGCGTATTTACCCTCCCCTCGGCGGTAATGATAGCATTGGTGTGCGTGAGCGTGGTGCTCACGATAGTCGCCTTTGCGAGCTATATGCCCGCCGTTTATCGCCAGCTTAAAGAGAAAAAAGCAAATAAATAATTAAAAAAGGATAAAAATATGAAACAGGTCTTATGCGCCAGATGTAAAAAGCGCCCCGCAATGTTTTTCGTCACCAAAGTGGAGGGCGATAAAACCACGCAGGAGGGTCTTTGTATCAAATGCGCGCTTGAAATGAATATCGGCCCCGTCAAGCAGATAATGCAGAGCATGGGGATATCCGAGGATGAGCTGGACGATGTCAGCGAGCAGTTCGAGGCAATGTTCGGAGAGGACGGCGGCTTTGAGCCGGGCGGAGCGGGCACTATGCCGTTCCTCCAGAATTTCGCCGCAATGAACGGCGACAACTCCGCCCCCCAGACTTCGGAGGAGGAAGCCGCACCCGAAAAGAAGAAAAGGTGGGGCAAAAAGAATAAGGGCGAGGGCGAGCGTAAGCGCAAGTTCCTCGACCAATACTGTACCGACCTCACTGCCAAGGCGAGAGCGGGCAGGATAGACAGGATAATCGGCAGGGATAACGAGATCTATCGTGCGATACAGATCCTTTGCAGGCGCACAAAAAACAACCCGTGCCTTATCGGTGAGCCGGGCGTCGGCAAGACTGCCATTGCCGAGGGGCTTGCCCTGCGTATAGCCGCGGGCGATGTGCCGGCGAAGCTGAAGGATAAGGAGATACACCTGCTTGACCTCACCGCTCTTGTGGCGGGCACTCAGTTCAGAGGTCAGTTCGAGAGCAGGATCAAAGGCCTTATCGACGAGGTCAAGAGCGAGGGCAATATCATCCTCTTCATCGACGAGGTGCATTCCCTTGTCGGCACGGGTGACGCTGAGGGCTCGATGAACGCCGCAAATATCCTCAAGCCCTCACTTTCAAGAGGCGAGATACAGATAATCGGCGCCACGACCTTCACCGAGTACAGGAAGTATATCGAGAAGGATGCCGCGCTGGAGCGCAGGCTCCAGCCCATCAGGGTCGAGGAGCCGTCGATAGCTCAGACGGTCGAAATGCTCAAGGGCGTCAAGGATTATTATGAGGATTTCCACCGCGTAACCGTCAGCGACTCGTTGATAGAGCGCGCCGTTGTGCTCTCGGAGAGATATATCAACGACAGGTTCCTGCCCGATAAGGCGATAGACCTGCTCGACGAGGCGTGCACCTGCGCCAATCTGAGAAATAAGAATATAAGCAACTATGAGACTGCCCTTGACGAGCTTTCACAGCTTGAGGAGCATGAGTCGGAGCTTATGGAGGTCGACTCCCCGAGCGAATCCGATTACGAGGAGATAGCCAAGGTAAAGGCGGAGATACTCAAGAAGCAGCAGGACGTTAAGGAGCTTGAGGCCCTTGCCGCCGACAACCGCGTCACCGAGGACGACCTCGGCAGAGTTATCCAGCTCTGGACGGGCATACCCGCGAGCAAGGTCATCGAGAGCGACCTTCGCCGCCTTGCAAGCCTTGAGGATAACCTTAAAGCGAAGCTCATCGGTCAGGACGAAGCCATAGAGCTTGTCTGCGCCGCAATACGCAGGGGCAGGGTGCAGATAAATCCCCGTCGCCGCCCCGCTTCATTCATATTCGTCGGCCCCACGGGCGTCGGCAAGACCGAGCTTGTAAAGCTGCTTGCAAACGAGCTGTTTGAGACCCCGGAGACCTTGATACGCCTTGATATGAGCGAATTCATGGAGAAACACTCCGTCTCAAGGATCATCGGCTCGCCCCCGGGCTATGTCGGCTACGACGAGGCGGGTCAGCTCACCGAGAAGGTGCGCCGCAAGCCCTATTCCGTCGTTCTCTTTGACGAGATAGAGAAGGCTCACCCCGATGTGATGAATATCCTGCTCCAGATCCTCGACGAGGGCAAGATAACCGACGCTCAGGGCAGAAATGTCAGCTTTGAGAACACCGTTATTATTATGACCTCGAATGCCGGCAGCAACCGCGGCGCAGGGGCGCTCGGCTTCGCCAAGAGCAAGAACGAGGCTTCAAAAGAGAAGGCGCTCAAGGCGCTCTCCGAATTCCTCAGGCCCGAATTCATCGGCAGAGTGGACGAGGTCGTCGTGTTCAACGACCTGACGCAGCATGATTACGAGCGCATCGCCGCCCTCATGCTCGGCGAGCTTGTTTCGCCGCTTGCCGACAAGGGTATCGCCCTTGCATGGGACGATAAGGCGACCGAGGCCATCGCCCGCTTGTCCGTTGACGGCACGAGGGGCGCAAGAGACCTCAGAAACGTCATTCGCCGCAACGTGGAGGACGTCATAACCACAAGGATAGTGAACGGTGCGGATAAGCCGTTCAAGGCGGTCAATATCACCGCCGACGGCGACAAGGTCATCTGTAATTTTGAATAATTGAAAAGTTCCCACGGCGGAGTGAGCGGCTTTGGTCGTTCACTCCGCTTTTTGCTGCATAAATCCGTCGCCGCAGGAAAGAATAGTCATGTGAATAAACGGAGAAAGGGGAAATTCAATGGATATCACGGGCGGAGAATATGAAAAAATGACCAAAAAGGCGTCGCCGCCGAGCAAAAAGGTCAGGAACGGCTGCTTCGCATTTCTTATAGGCGGGCTTATCTGCGCCATCGGCGAGGGGCTGTCCATGCTCTATGAGAAGCTCGGGCTGGGCGCTGACGATGTGAAGCTCCTTGTGCCGGTGACGCTCATCGTTGCCGCCGCCGTGCTGACCACCATAGGCGTTTTTGATAAGATCGCCTCCTATGCAGGCGCGGGTACGATAGTGCCCATCACGGGATTTGCCAATTCGATAGTGTCGCCCGCAATGGAGTTCAGGAGCGAGGGCAGGATACTCGGCACGGGCGCCCAGATGTTTCGCATTGCAGGCCCTGTGCTTGTCTACGGCTCTGCGGCTGCGGCTATATACGGATTGATCTATTGTATTCTAAAGAGGTGAGTTTATGCCTGTAAAGCAGGGTAAATATACGCTGTCGCTGCCCTCAGCGCCGTCGGTCGCGGGCTATGCGGCGGTGGTCGGTAAAAAGGAGGGCGAGGGCCCGCTCGGGGCGGGCTTCGACTATGTCTATGACGATGCCGCGGCGGGTCAGAAATCATGGGAAAAGGCGGAGAGCACAATGCACGGCGACGCCGTCAACAGGGCGCTGACCAAGGCGGGCGTCACCGCCGACGAGGTGGATGTTGCCTTTGCGGGCGACCTGCTCGACCAATGCATCGGCTCATCCTTTGCGCTCAGGGACAGCGGAATGCCGTTCGTCGGGCTTTACGGCGCTTGCTCCACAATGGCGCTTTCGCTTGCGGCGGCTGCGGTCTGCGTGGACGCGAGGATAGCGGATATCGCCGTTGCCTCCACCTCGTCGCATTTCTGCTCCGCCGAGAAGCAGTTCAGAATGCCGCTTGAATACGGCGGTCAGCGCACCCCGACGGCGCAGTGGACAGCCACTGCCGCGGGAGCCGCCGTCATTTCGAGAGCCGATTCCAAGGCGAAAATAGACAAGGTGATAATCGGCAGGATATGCGATTACGGGGTCAAGGACGCCAACAATATGGGTGCCGCAATGGCTCCCGCCGCCGCCGCGACGATAGCAGACTTCCTGAACGACACGGCGACGAAGCCCGAGGATTATGACATGATACTCACGGGCGACCTCGGAGCGATAGGCTCGGAGCTGCTCTGCGAATTGATGATAAAGCAGTCAAATATTGATATCGGCGCCGTTCATGCGGACTGCGGGCTGATGATATATGACCCGCGCAGGCAAAAGGATACCGAGGCGGGCGCTTCGGGCTGCGGCTGCAGCGCCTCGGTGGTCTGCAGCGAGATTTTGAATAAGATTTCGGGCGGAGAGCTTAAACGAGTGCTCTTTGTGGGCACGGGGGCGCTCATGTCAAGCGTTTCGTCGCTTCAGAGCGAGTCGATACCGTCCATAGCGCACGGAGTTTTGCTCCGCGGCGAATAAGGGGGACTTCTCATGGATGAGATATACAGAATTATAAAGACCGTCAGGCTGACCGTCTCGGCGTGCAAAATGCTTGATATTCTCAAGAAGCTGTCGGCACTTGCCGCAGGGGCGCTCTGCCTGATATTTGCTGTGCGGCTGTGGGGCAGGAGATGAAAGGTATGGCGAAAAGGTGCAGGCTTGCCGCCGAAATGAGGGACGCCGCCGTGACCTTCAGGCGCAGCGCCGAGGGCAAGCGCGAGCATTCCTCCGAGTGGCTGGCGGATAATTTCTATATTCTTGAGCGCACGGCGAAGCAGTCGGCTGCCGACTGCCGCAGCGCTCTCAAAACAAAGATCGGCTCGGAGCTCCTTCCGAGCCTTTTTTCAACCTGCCGCGAAATATGCGGCGGCGGGGTCTTGCCCGATGAGGACGAGATGATCAAGGCGTTCCCGCGCGGTTTGGGCGGCTTTGAGGCGGAGCTGCTGCCGATCGCGCTGACGGCGGCGCTGATATCCTATGCCTGCGAGGGCGTGACGGGCGATAATCAAAAGCTGCTTGGCAATTCAGTGACGTCGCTGAGGAGGCTCGGTGAGATGGACTTTGAAAAGATATCCGCAACTTTACTGCGTTCCGAGCCTGCGTTAGCGGCAGATCCGTCGGGAATATACCCTGTGTCGGACGAGCGCTCAAAGGCATTCTATCGCAGGGTGGTCGCTTCGGCGGCAAGGAGAAGCGGCAAGAGCGAGGAGCAGGCCGCAGAGGAGCTTATCGGCAGGCTGAATTCGCCCAAAAGCCACCCGAAACGCCTTGCTTCAAGGGGCAGGCTTTTCCTTATAATGGAGGCGGTCATGCCTCTTGCAGCCGCATTTGCGGCGGGTATGCTGATGCGTAATATAACGCTCGGACTGCTGCTGTGGCTGCCGCTTTGGGAGATAATGCGCCGCAGCATTGAAAAAATATCGTTGAAGGGCGTAGCACCCGGCAGACTGCTCAGGCTGAAGCCCGATGACCCGAGAGTGCTCGACACTCATGCATTGATAACCGTTTCCACCCTTTTGCCGCCGCCCGAGAAGATAGGCGAGCTTGAAAAGCACCTTGAGCAGCTCTATCTCGGCAACTGCGTCGGCAACATCAAGATCTGCTGTCTTGCCGATCATCACGGCGCACCGAGACCGAGCATGCCCGAGGATAAGGCGGCGCTGAATGCGGCGGTAAAGGCGTTTGACAGGCTGAATTCCAAATACGGCGGCGGCTTCATTCTCGCCGTCAGACGGCGCACCTACTCCAAAACTCAGAATGAATTCACGGGTAAGGAGCGTAAAAGAGGGGCAATAACCGACCTTGTTGCGGCTATAAAGGGCGACGGTAAGGCGTTCGCCTGTCTGCACGGCGACAGGGCTTCTTTGCACAAGGTAAAGTATTTAATTGCCCTTGACAGCGACACCGGCCTTGCCTTTGACGGCGCAAGGTTACTCGTTGCGGCGGCGGAGCACCCCGCAAACCGCCCCATCATTGACGGCGGCAGAGTGGTAAAGGGCTACGGCATAATAGCCCCTGCTGCGGAGAACAGGCTCGACGGCGGCAGCAGCGCCTTTGCCCGCGTTATGACGGGTCAGAGCGGTTTTTCGTCATATGACCTCGCAAGAAGCGAGAGATATCAGGACCTTTTCGGCGAGGGGATATTTTGCGGCAAGGGTCTGATATCCGTCGACGCCTATCACGCTGTAATTCCGGGTGAATTTCCCGAGGAGACAGTGTTGAGCCATGATATACTGGAGGGCTGCCTGCTACGAACGGCGTTCATGCCGGAGGTGCAGATAACCGATGCCTTCCCGCAGAGCGTCGGCTCATATTTCGCGCGGGAGCACCGCTGGATAAGAGGAGATTGGCAAAATCTCGGCTTCATCTTTGGTCGGAATTCTCTTTCGGCGCTGTCGAGATATAAGCTGTTTGATAATCTGCGCCGCAGCGTTACCCCTGTCGTCTGCCTTGCACTGATCCTCGCAAGCGTTGTGATTCAGGGCGATGCGGGCGTGACGGTGGCGGTGATATCGCTGCTTGCCCTTGCGGCGGGGGATATATGCGCTGGCTTGAGTGCGCTGATAAGCGGCGGCCTCCCGTCGGTGTCACGCCTGTTTTTCTCGCGCTCGCTTCCCGAAGCGCTCGGCGGGCTGTCAAGGGCTTTTATTGACCTTGCTCTCAGCGCAAAGCGGGCATATACCGCCCTGAATGCGATAGTCAAGGCCGTCTGGCGGCGCTTCGTCAGCGGCAAAAATATGCTTGAATGGGTCACGGCGTCGAATTCCGAGCGGGCGGGGAGCACGGTGGGGCTGCTGATATCCTGTATCCCGTCGGCGGCAGCGGCGGCGGTGATGCTCATCGCGGGGCTGCCGATACACCGTCTTTACGGGCTTATACTGCTTGCGGATATCCCGCTGACCCTCTTTGCAGGAAGGAGGCCGAGCCGCAGCGAAAAGCGGCTCTCGCCCGAGCAGCGCGAGCGGCTTTTGGATCACTGTGCGGCTATGTGGGGCTTCTTTGACGAGCAGTGCGGGCGTGAGAATAACTTCCTGCCGCCCGATAATATTCAATTTGCCCCCGTGAGGGCGACGGCGCACCGCACCTCACCGACGAATATAGGTCTTATGCTGCTGTCGTTCCTCGCCGCAAGGGATCTCGGCTTCATCACCTCGGCGGAGCTGCATATGCGGCTGAATCTCAGCCTCGGCACAGTCGAGAAGCTCGAAAAATATCACGGCAATCTGCTGAACTGGTATAATACCGAGACCTTGGAGCCGCTCGAGCCTCGCTTCGTCTCATTTGTCGACAGCGGCAACTTCCTCTGCTGCCTTGTGGCTCTCAGGCAGGGGCTGCGTGAATATGCGGGCGAATGCGCGAGCCTCGGCGAGCTGATATCCCGCATAGAGCGGCTTGAGGATGCGACCGAGCTGCAAATATTCCGCAACGAGCGCAAGAAGCTCTTCGCCGTCGGCGTTGACCCCGCAACGGCCGAGAGGAGCGGCAGCTGCTACGATTTCTTTATGACTGAGGCTCGCACGGCGGTCTATTATGCCGTCGCTCGGCGCATAGTGCCGCCCGAATATTGGGGCAGCATGAGCCGCCTGCTTGTGTCGAGCGGACGATATGCGGGCGCGGTCTCCTGGACGGGCACGATGTTTGAGTATTTTATGCCCGATATCTTTTTGCCCTCGCCGCCCGGCAGCCTCAGCTACGAATCGCTGCATTTCTGTCTTTATTGTCAGCGAAAAAGAGCGGGCAGGCGGCCGTTCGGCGTCTCGGAGAGCGGGTTTTACGCCTTTGACGGCGACTTGAATTATCAATATAAGGCTCACGGCGTTCAGCGGCTTGGGTTGAGGCGCGGGCTTGACAACGAGTATGTCGTGTCGCCGTATTCGTCGTTCCTCGTTCTATCCGCAGCGCCGAAAGCCGCCATGGCAAACCTCAAAAGGCTTGAGAATATGGGCCTCGGCGGCAAATACGGCCTTTGCGAGGCGGCAGATCTCACTGAGTCGAGGTGCGGCGGCGCAAAATTCGCCGTGGTCAGGTCGTATATGGCGCACCATGTGGGGATGAGCCTGATTGCGGCGGATAATCTGCTCACGGGGCAAAAAATGCAGCGGCGTTTTATGTCCGACGGCTTTATGAGCGGCGCTTCGGGGCTGCTCGAGGAGAAGATACCCGCCGATGTCAGGGCATTCAAGGATATCCGCAGCGCCGAGGTGTCGAAACCAAGGGAGCGTGTAAGGGATAGAAGCGTTATTTCGCCTTGCCCCGACCCGACCCGCCCGAGGACGGCGCTATATACCAACGGCAGGCTGACCTGCTGTATCAGCGATATCGGCACGAGCCTCGGCACATTTGACGGATACGACGTTAACGCAGCCGACGGCGACCCGATTGGGCGGCCGCAGGGCGTTTTTGCCGTGTTTACAGGCGACGACGGGCGAAGAATGCCTTTTATAAGGGCGATCGACACCGACGGAGCGGCAAAATTTTCGTGCGAATTTGTCGGTGACAGGGCAATCCATACCGCAGCCGTCAAGGGTATGAGGCTGACGATGCAAAGCGGAGTGATGAGCGGACGTAACTGCGAGGTGCGGCGCTTTACCGTTGAGAATCAAAGCAGGCGCGAGCAGCTCAGCGGCAGGCTTACTGTGTATTTTGAGCCTTGTCTTGACAAAAAAGAGCGCTTTGCGGCGCATCCGATGTATTCAAAGCTGTTTTTGGTCGACGAATTTGACCGAGAGAACGGTTGCGCGGTGTTCGGCAGGCGTGACGGCTCTGCCTGTGCCGCTGCGGCGGGGTTTATCGAGGACGGCTTTGCCTTTGAAGGAGCACGCGAAAGGGTGCTGTCCACACCAAGAGGAGTATTTTCACTCGGCGAAAGGGACGGATTTGCATTCGGAAGGGGCAATCCAGACGCTTGCTGCGCTTTTGAGCGGCATATTGAGCTTGCGGCGGGCGGCAAAGGGGAGTTTACGCTCCTGATAGCCGTAGATGAAACAGCCGAGCAGGCGGTCGGTACTTTTGCTGCGGCAAAATCAATGAGCGGGAGCAAGAGGTTATCCAAATCACCGCTTCTCGGTGACAGAGCCGCTGAGGCTGTGCTCGGAGAAATGCTGCCCGCGGTGCTCTATCCGCGCCTGTTTCGCAAGGGGACGGTTATCGGCGACGTTGCGGAGTTCACTCGTGAGGATATATGGAGCTTCGGTATATCCGGCGACTTGCCAATCCTACTCATGAATTTTGCCGATGACGCAGACCAAGCGGCACTGCGGCCGTATATAGTTGCCAACCGATTACTCAGAAGCTGTGGTCTGCGCTCCGATCTGGTGATTGCATATAGCGGCACGGGTGAGTACGGCGCTTCACCCGCCGCAAAGCTGAGAAGCCTCGCCGCCGAGGAGGGCTGCGAGCTGATGATCGGCATAAAAGGCGGTATTCATCTCGTTGATATTGCCCGTCACAGCTACCGACAGAGGCTCGCCCTCGAGCATATGAGCATTTGCGTTCCGCACGGTGCCGAAAACACCGAAAAAGAGCCGCAAAAGCCGTTTAAACCTCTGCCATTGCATCGCATTACCGATAAAAAGAATTCAGAAAGATCAATTAGAGATGTAAAGCGATATAGCTTTACAGATAGTGAAATAACCATAGAAAAAGGACCTGCAACCGTTGATATACCTTGGAATATTGTCTTAGCAAACAAAAGCTGCGGAACAATGCCGTCTGACAAGTCTTTAGGCTTTACATGGGCGCTGAATTCAAGAGAGAACAAATTGACCCCTTGGTACAATGATACCCTCTCCGACAACTGCGGCGAAATGCTGATAATGAAATATGAAGGCATTTTATACGACATTGCAGCCATCGGCACGGTGACATTTACTCCCAATAAAGCGGTTTGGCGGGTCACTGTCGGCGGCGTAGATATTGAAGCCGTCGTTGAGACAGCTGACAGAGGCTGCGTGAAGCGCTGTTCGGTCGAGGCTGTCAATCGCTCAGGTTCGATTCGCAGTTTTGACCTGTTTTATTATGTTTTACCCGTTCTCGGGATCAGCCCGAATTCACCGAGCGTGTTTTTTGCGCGACGAACCGATCACGGTGCGCTGCTTCGCAATGCGCTTGCCGAATTCCCGGGCTCAATGTATCTTCAATGTTCCGCCGTGCCCGAATATGTCACCTTCTCACGCCGAGATTTCTTTGAGGGTAAGCTCAATTCAAACGAAAATGTGCCCGCAGACTGCTGCGCTGCCGTCGGCAAAAGGCTTTCGCTTGCCGCAGGCGGCAGAATAAGGCTTGATTTTACGCTTTCATGGGGTGCAAATGCCGATTCGGCGCTGAAATTGCCCGAGATCGCCTGTTTCACAAACGGATACAGACCTCCGAGGCTGCACAGCGGCTATAAAAAATTTGATTTATTTGCAAATTCGTTCCTTTATTCGCAGATCAAGGTCTGCCGATTTTTGGGGCGTACGGGCTTTTATCAATGCTCCGGCGCTTACGGTTTTCGCGATCAGCTTCAGGATTGCCTCGCGCTCCTCAAAACCGAGCCGCATCTTGCCCGCACTCACTTGCTGCGCTGCGCCGCCGTGCAATTCGAGCAGGGCGACGTACTGCATTGGTGGCACGTTATTGTAAACGGTGGGCAAAAGATCCGCGGTGTCCGCACCAGATGCAGCGACGACATGCTTTGGCTGCCGTATGCCTGCGCTGAGTATGCCGCAGAGACGGGTGATTATGACATCTTTGATGAAAAAGTGCCGTTTATAAGCGGTGCGGCGCTGCCCGACGGCGTAAGCGAGCTTTATATGACACCCTCTCGCACCGCATATAAAGGTACAATGCTTGAGCACTGTATTAAGGCGGTCGATCGTTCGCTGAATTTCGGTGTTCACGGGCTGCCGCTGATAGGCTCATGCGATTGGAACGATGGATTCAGTCGACTCGGCAGCAATAACGATTGCGAAAGCGTTTGGCTCGCCATGTTTCAGGTAGGAGTTTTGCGCCGAATCGCCGATATCTGCACCAAATTCGATATGAAGGACAGAAAGAACAGGTATATTACAGCTTCCGAGGAGCTTGAAAGGAAAATACAGACCGTTGCATGGAGAGGCGACCGCTACGCGAGAGCGATTTTTGCAGACGGCAGTTCACTTGGCGAGGAAAAGGATTTTATAGATATTCTGCCGCAGGCATTTGCTGTGCTTTTAGATATTGGTGACAGCGAAAAAGCCAAAATCGCAGTAAATACCGCCTATGAAAGGCTTTTTTGCCCTGAAAGAGGCGTCACAAGGCTACTTGCGCCCGCCTTCGACGAATCGGAAGCGCAAAAGGTCGGCTATATTGCCGAGTACCCCGAGGGTATAAGAGAGAATTCGGGTCAATACACTCATGCTGCGGTGTGGCTGGCAAGGGCGCTTTTGAAAATCGGTGAAAGAGAAAAAGGGATGAAGGTGCTTGACGGAATTGTGCCTATCGGAAGATATGATAATCCCGAAACAGCAGCAGCTTACAGAGCTGAACCCTACCTGCTTGCAGGCGATATTTCCTGCGGCAACGGTATCAACGGAAGAGCGGGGTGGACAAATTACACCGGCTCTGCGGCTTGGCTGTATCGCACGTTCGCCGACATCGGCCGCAGCGAAGAATAAGATGCGCAGAATACTGTAAAAGGCTTAGACTTTACAAACCGCTCATGCAGGTCATTTATTGACCGGCATGGGCGGTTTTTCTTTGATTTTGCAAGAATTTCGGCAGCTCTAAGGTCGTGAGAATAAACTACAGATAATGAAATACGTAAGGCTTATAAGCTTTACATGTGGACTCTTAATTCTTGCTATGAATAATAATCCGAATTTTATGGGAGTTTATATATACATTTTAAATATGTACCCTTTCGGCGACAGGCAAACCGTCGGCGAACACATAACGTTTTTACCTCCGTATGTAAAGCAAAAGAGCTTTATTGGAAAACTTTTGATTTTAGTTCAACGAAGGAAAAATAAGCGTTGTAAATATAAACAAAAAATCGCGAATTTGCTTGTTGATTTCTAACAAAATGTTAATGAGATTTTGAAAATCGTTGACATTGACCCGCAAATTAGGTATAGTTAATATGACCATATGGTGTGTGCGTGGGCGTAGTGTCGCCATTTTAAATGACATTGTGCACCTCGGCCATGCCGTTACGATAATATCCCGTGCGGCGTCCGCTGTTTTACGGCGATGGTGTAAGCCGAGCGGCGGCCTAAATCAGGAAAGGCGCATGGGGCTGTTATCTCGTTTTAAGGCTTCGATGTGAAAATCTTTATGGAGGTGCACAGATTTGAAAAAGTCAACCCGAATCCTCGCGGTCCTTATGGCTTTTGCGATGCTTATCGGCTCATTCTCGGTCGTCGGCAGCGCTTATCAGGCTTATAAGGGCGAAGCAATCAAGGACTCATACAACGACATTGATACTCCTACTTTTACTACGGAGCAGTATGCGTCTATGGGCCTTGATGAGCTTGACCGTATGCTTGCGGAGGAGAACCTGTTTCTTAATGTATATGTCGGTTCTCTTGATCTCCGCAGCGTGGACAGCACACTCACCAGTGCCGTTTCTCTGGTCGAAAGCCTTCCCTCAACGCTTCTTTCCTTGCTTAAGGATGCCAAGGAGCTTCAGCCCCCCATCCTTAAACTGAAAGGCTATACCAGAGGCACCAAGACCGATCTCGAAATCGTTTATGCGCTGCTTAACCTTCTCGGCGATCTTTCACCTATCGTTCAGAAGTATGCAGCCCAGACGCTTGACCTCGGTATTGCCAACGGCTTCGTCAAGGACTATATGTTCAATGTCCGTGAGCTTCTTATCGGTTTGCTCTACGGTCTCACTCCGGAAGGCAAGACCGCTAAGTTCAATGCCCTCAAGGACGAGCTCCCCGCTAAGTATAAGACCGATAACGCAACGCTCACCCTTCTTCAGGATCTTCTCAACTACTACGTTCTCGGTACTTGGGAGAAGCTTGATGACAAGTTCGGTGACATAGCGAATTCAAAGGACAAGTATTCATATGTTCTTTACAAGGAATATGCTTTCTCCGAGAAGTATGGCGAGACTGCTCCCGACACTGCAAAATATGATTACTACGGCTGGGTTCATCCCAATCAGTGGGTCACCTTCGGCCTCGGCGGATGCGTGAGAGTTAATGAAGGTGAAACCACCGGCCATAATCCGGATTATTCACTTGTCGACATAACCGGCAATGTAAAGGCCTACGACTTTATCGAGGCTATTATGCGTCAGGCATACAATTATGTTGCGGTTCCTGTTCTCAACAGACTTACGAGACCTTGGCTCCGTCAGCTTTGCGGCGTTGAGTATCTCGCCGAAAAGAAAAATAAGACCGTATACAACCAGAATACTCAGCTTTGGGAAAACAACCCCACCTATGACCCCAACTACGACGGTGAAGCTTTTGATGAAGCTGAGCTTATGAAGACAAACACCTTAGCAAAGCTCTTCAACCTTAATGCCGTAGTTCCCAAGGTCGATTTCAGCACATTCGGTGCGAATGATACTTTCGTTGATAAGTTAAACGATATCGCAGGCGAGTTCGCTAATGCGATCCTGAAGAACAACGTCAAGATCGGCGATCAGAACTATAGTTGGACTTGGATTCAGGGCGGCAACCAGTATCTCTTCCAGAATGTTTGCTCTGTTGCAAAATTCGTGCTCCAGATCAGCGGCGATCTCTTCTTCCCCTCATACTTCAAGACGGTTCCCGCTTCGGAAATCGCAACCATGAATGATCAGCAGGTCGTTTCTTACGTCCTCAGAGCTATCTTCAACGGCTCGGTCAAGTGGATCTACATTGATGAGAGCTGCCAGACCATCGCTGATGTTTGCTACAGTGCAGTTGAGCAGCTTGCATGGCAGGATATTCCCGAGATCACCTACACGAAGCCTAATAGGTCTGCCTACGGCACCGACGGCGAATATAACACTGCAATAGTCAACAAGTGCCTTGACATCCTCTTTGATGTTGCGGTTTACAACCTCAATCAGGGCCTTGATATGGTTCCCGGCAAGACCTCCTCGAACCCCATCACGGCAAACGGCCTTCTTAAGTATCAGGGCGACACCGGCTCCTATGAGAATAACTTCGTTCAGATAGCGGCTTGGGCAGTCAGCACTTACGGCTCGATCTTAGCCCTTGACTTCAAGAGCGACGATTACAACGGCAGTGTCGGCAGACTTACCGCTAATGATGTTTGGTCCGACTTTGATACCCTTATTGATGCGATAATCCCCATCAAGTCAGGTAACAATCCTTGGATCTCTGAAGAAATTGCCGGTAATGAATATGTTGCAAAGTCCTTTATCTTTGACAACATTGTTTACCCGCTCACCAACCTTGATGCAAGCGGCTTCGCAGAAATCTTCAAGAGGAATCCCAACGGCGCATTTGCAACGATGACCGGTATCCCTGTTATCATCAACATAATTAATAATGTTTTTAATCTTCTCTTCCCCAACGTATTTAAGCAGGGCGTAACGACCATCGACGGTATTCTTGAGAATAACCTTCTCGGCTCCATGGTCGCTGACATTCTTAAGTCCCTCGGCACCAGCTCCTTCAGCGGCGCTACCAACGGTACTACCATTAACGGCAGAGGCGTTCAGATAGCTAATGTCGCTCTTCCCGTTGTCTGCATGATCCTTGGCCTCAGCGACGCTCAGTCGTTCAAAGAGCTTGAGAACTACATGCCTTCGGTTATTTCCGCTTCCGACGATGAGGGCTTCCTCGTCTACAACGGCTCCAGCGGCGTTAATACCGGCTATACAGATAAGGACGGCACCTTCACCCAGGATAGCCTTTATACTTATGAAATAGTCAGCGCAACCGTTAAGGCCTATAAGAACGGCGGTGTTTCGCAGTCCGTTTCAATTGCGGGCATTGGCTCCGGTAACACCCTTGCCGGCGGCGAGAAGAAGAAGGTTAAGCTCTCCAACCTCCAGGATGGTCAGCTTCTTGAATTCACTATCGAGTATAAAGTTAGGCTCGAAGACGGTAGTTACCTCGGCGGTGTGGGAACCAAGCTTGTAAACACCACCTATTCTTATGTTGCTCCCGCAGGTGCGGATAAGGATGACGACTCCATTGAGAAGTCGATTGACGCCGGCAACAGCCGCTCCGTCAAGTACGAGTCTGAAATCTATATCAAGAGCGGCAAGGCTCTCTCGAGCATCGGCAGCCACGGTATCCGTATTAAGGATAACAAGGGCGGCAGTGTTGCCACGGCAACCGTTACCGGCGTTACCAACGGCAACAGCTCCTATCCGTTCGCAGTTATCAACAGTGATGCTAACGCTCTGAGTGTCAGCATGACCGGTGAAGAGGGTACTTACTTCCTCAGCCCGTTCGAGATAGCCAAGAAGGCTGACGGCAAGAATTACGAGAGAATAGAGCCCACTTATCAGCTGGATGAAAACGGCAACACTGTATATGACGACAATGGCGATCCTATCGTCGTCGGCAACAACGGCGGCGTTCCGGTCGGTAAGTATACCATTACCGCAGCTGTCAATGTCGGCGGCACCAATGTCAACGTCCCCATTAATGTCCACATCTATAACGATTATAACCTTGGTTCCATCTTTGCAAACGCTGTTGCGGCTAACCGCCAGCAGGGCGACTATAACAGCGACACCGTTACTCAGACTCTGTGGTCAGACTACACCACCGCGCTGAATAATGCTGCTACACTTGCTCTTAAGCCGAAGACCGGCAGCACCTTTGAGAGTGACATCAGAGCAACCGACGGCAAGTTTGAGAACCTTTATCAGCAGTATGCTGAGGCTCTTACCAACGCTATTGAAGCTCTTGAAGCGCATGCTATAGACGCCGGCGTCAGCGGTATCGAGCAGGCTCTCGCTGCAATCAACAAGGGTCATGACTTTGTCACCAAGACCTATAACGCAAACGGCAAGACCTATAATTATCGCGAGCCCATGAACTACTATGAGGTCGGCTTCCCGTTCTTCGGTATGCGTGACTATGTTCCCCACACTTACAATCAGTTCAGGACTGCAAGAGACAGAGCCAACAAGATCATTAATTCTCAGGTATTCTACATCAATACTCCGCTTGAGGGCGACTATACCGATGAAGAGCTTGCGGCGTTCAATGAATCTATCAAGGCTTATGACAAAAATACCGCGAATAAGAGCGCAGTCAGCTCGATCGAATCGGCTTATGCGATCCATATGCTTGAACTTACCGGCAACCGTCTGATCAGACTTGTTGCCAACAAGTCCAAGCTTGAAAAGGTCATTGATATGTGCATCACCAACGCAGATATCAACGCAGGCGGCGCTTCCTACTACACCTCAGAATCCTGGAATAACTATCAGAATGCTAAGACCTTCGCACTGAAGGTTGCTGCAGAGGCCACCGGCACTGCGGAGAATCCCGCCGATCTTACCCCCTCCAAGGTCAACGTTGCTATGGTCAACCTGATCTCGAGCTGGAAGAGACTTGTTAAGGGCTGCGACTACACCGCTCTTGATAATGCTGTTACTGCTTCGCAGAGCATCCTTAACCAGGCGGCTACCCCCGAGGAGAACAACACCTACAAGGTATTCACCAAGGACAGCTATGACGCTTTCTATGCGGCTTATACCGCTGCAAAGAAAATCGACAGAAACCTTGCTGATACTGTCGAAAACAACAAGAAGATCGCTGAGATAGCTCAGAACCTTGTTGACGCAATAGCTAACATTAAGGAAGTAGGCCAGGGCGGAGCAGACCCCGTATGGGCACTTCTTGCCGATGCAGGATATACCACTTACAACGCATATTCAGAGCCTTACTCGCCTTGGATCGAGGAGAGCAGAGCGCTGCTTGACTACGTTGGCGGCGTTTATCTTGAGGAATATGGCGGCGCAGACCTTACCGGTCTTATCTTCGGTATCCCCGAAGGCGGCGTTTCCGCAGTCGGCGAGATCATCGACGAGAGTTCTCTTGAGAATGTAACCGTTGAGATCACCGAGAATGCCGGCGGCAACTACGGCACAGGCTCGCTCATCATCATTCGCAACTCAGAGACTGAGGAGACAATTGCCATCTATATGGTGATTCTCCGCGGCGATATCAACTGTGACGGTGAAATCAACTTGACCGACCAGATGGATCTTGACCCGTTCCTCAGCTATGAAGAAGACTGGACGGGCGACGAAACTCTTAAGTACAAGTACTTTGCAGCCGATGTCAACTATGACTTTGAGGCAGACTTGACAGACGCTATGTATCTTGATCAGTACTCTTCTTACGAAATTGATATCAGCCAGCTCGAACAGGGCGGCGCTATTGATGCCGGCGGTTCATTCGTCTAATAATCATTCGCAGTTTATCAAAAGCGCAGTGCCGATGCCGGATTCGGTACCGGCACTGCAAGATCAGCTCTTAATTATCCATAATGATTAGGATGAAGCACAATTGTGAAATTGTGATCATAATAAAGGAGGAAAATGAGCTAATGTCAAAATTCAAACGTTTCTTGAGTTCATTCCTTGCTCTTGCAATGGTGCTCGGAATGTTCTCGATGCTCGGCGGCGTCTTTGCCGTTGACGCATCTGCGGCTGCTGCGCCGTATACCACTCACATCAAGACATATGCCGAGCTCGAAGGAGAGCACCCCAACGGCTTCTATTATTTTGGTGTTGAGTTCCTTGAAGCGGATGGTCAGCCGACTGACCATATCGTCTCACCCGGCGATGTTCTTACTGTTAGATTTTATATCAAATCAAGCTTCTATCTGACTGCTCAGTGCTTAACTTTCAATCTTGAGAGAAACTTTTTTGATATAACTAACGGTCAGGCAAGCGGCTGGATCGCAAACAAAGGTCCTGACCTTGTTGAGGGTAAGATCCTTCCGAACAGCAATTATCCCATACAGGTCCAAAAGGATAAGCTTGCCAATGTCAATCCCGATTATGTTTTAGGCTCCGGTAGCGATCCGAATGTCCAAGTTGTTACAGCTTATGCTATCACTGGTAGTAAATACTTGGCTTACAACGCAAGGACCGGATACACCAGTAAGATATTTGAGACTGCGGAAGAAATCGAAGCGGCAAAGCATCTCGACTTCTACAAGATCAATATCAGCTACGGCGATGATAAGGATGCCTATATAATGAACGACGATATGTTCATTGCCGAGACTACACTTACCATCAGAGACGGCCTTGCTGCCGGTACTTCAGGTAAGATCTTCCAGCATCCCAGAGATGTTAAACTCAATAACAGTCCGGGTAATACCTATGCCAATGTTGGCAATACCAATTCCGGTAGCACATCTCTGTCAAAGTCTTTTGATAAGAGCCCGCTCTTCACGGCTGACATGTATGATGTTGAAGGTCTTGATCAGATCTTCTACATTGACGACGGCGGCAGCACTCCCGTTCAGGAGCATACCGCAACCTTCATGGCTAACGACGCTGTTTACAGCAGCGCAACTTACGCCGAGGGCGCAGAGATCGCTGCCCCCGCAACTCCTCCCACCAAGGACGGCTACACCTTCGCCGGTTGGTCACTTGACGGCACTAACGTTGTTACCTTCCCGCAGACCATGGGTACTGCCGATGTAACTTACACCGCAATATTCGTTGAGAATGCGAAGTATAAGGCAACATTCCTTGTTGACGGCGCAGCCTACGGCGACGTTAATTCCTATGCAGAGGGCGAGCAGATCGTCGCACCTGCAGATCCTTCCAAGACCGGCTACACCTTCACCGGTTGGGATCCCGCAGTAGGCACCATGGGCAACGCTGACATGACCTTCAACGCAAAGTTTGAAGCTAAGACTTACAATGTTAAGTTCATGAACGGCGATGCTCAGCACGATGCGAACACCGTTAAGTATGACGGCGCTTACACCCTTCCCGCAGCACCGACTAAGGACGGTTACACCTTCGCAGGCTGGGTTGACGCAGAAGGCAACGCAATGCCCGCAACCCACACCACCGACGGCGACGTGACCTTCTATGCTAAGTGGGTCACCTCCGCTTTCGACGCTAAATTCTATCTTGACGCTGCTAAGACCGCTCTCTACGACACTAAGAGTGTTGAGTTCGGCGCAGCTATCACCGCTCCCGCAGCGCCCTCAAAGACCGGCTACACCTTCAAGGGCTGGTCGCTTGACGGCTCCACCGTCCTCGCTGATCTCGGCACCATGGATACCGAGGGTAAGGACTTCATCGCTGTATTTGAGGCTCTCAGCTCCGGCGTGACCTTCTATGACGGCGACACGGTTCTCGAAACCAAGACCGGCAACTTCGGCGATAAGATCGGCGCTATGGATCCTCCTCCCACCAAGGCAGGCTATACCTTCGCAGGTTGGGTTGACGCAAGCGGCGCTGACGTTACCTTCCCCGTAACCCTTGGCCTTGATCCCATCAGCGTTTACGCTAAGTGGACTGCGAACCCGATATTCATCGAGTTCTATGACGGCGAAAGCATCATTAGCGGCGGCGAGCAGAATTGCGGCGAAGCTATCGCGGCTCCCGAGGCTCCCACCAAGGCAGGCTACAACTTCGTGGGCTGGGTCGACGCTGAAGGCAATGCAATGCCCGCAACCGTTCCCACCGCTGACGCGAAGTACTACACCAAGTATGAGGCTGCTAATTACAACGTAACCTTCAAGGCTGACGGCGAGACCGTTAGATCCGAAGAAGCTCTCTTCGGCAGCACCATCGTTCCTCCCGACGCTCCCTCCAAGGTTGGTAACACCTTCAAGGGCTGGGCTGTTGAAGGCACTACCGATATAGTTACATTTGACGACAACACCACGGTTCCCGTCGGCGGCGTCACCTATGTTGCTATATTCGAGGTCAACACCTATAAGATCACTTACTATGTTGATAACGTAATCGTTAAGGTCGACGAGTATAAGTACGGCGATAAGGTCACCGCTTATACCTATACTCCGGAAGCAGGCGAATCTTTCGGCGGTTGGACTACCACAATCCCCGAGACCATGCCCGCCAATGACGTTAACATTTACGGCACCACCTCAACCAACAACTACACCGTGACCTTCAACGTCAACGGCAAGGAGTACGCGAAGCTCTCCTTTGCTTACGGCGCGACCGTTACCGCTCCTGCGTATACGGTTCCCGAGGGCTACAGCTTCACCGGCTGGAATCTTCCCGAGACCATGCCCGCAGAGAACATCACCCTTGACGCAACCCTCACCAAGAACTCCTACTTCGTTAAGTATTACCTCTTTGAGGGCGATACCGAGCCTTATAAAGAGTTCACCGTTTACTACGGCGACGTGATCCCCGTTCCCGATGAGCCCGAAAAGCCCGGCTATCAGTTCCAGGGTTGGGATTATGAGAATCTCGGCACGGCTACCATGCCCGCACAGGCTCTCAACATCTACGCCAACATGGCTAAGGAAGAGTACGCCATCGAGTTCGAAGGCGCAGACGGCACTATCGTTTCCGATTGGATCGGTTACTACGGCGACGTCATAAATGCCGATCAGGCTCCCGAGGTTACCAAGGAAGGCTCACGTTTCGTCGGCTGGACCGTCAACGGCGTTGATGTCACCTTCCCCTACACAGTAAAGGGCGACACCACCTTCGTTCCCAAGTTCACCACCAACGGCTACATCCTTACCTACATCGTTGACGGCGAAGTTTACAGCCGCAATACCTACGATTTCGGCGCAGCGCTTCCCGCAGCCGACACTCCCACCAAGGAAGGCCACACCTTCTCAGGCTGGGATAGGGAAACTCCCGCAACCATGCCCGCTGAGGATATCACTATCAGCGGTAGCTTCACCCCCAATAAGTATGACGCAACCTTCTATAAGGATGGCGTACTTTTCGCAACCGTTCCCACCGATTTCGGTCAGGTTCCCGTTGCTCCCACTGAGGGCCTTGAAAAGGTCGGCTACACCTTCACCGGTTGGAATCCCGCCCTTACCGCTATCGGCGTTGACGGCGCAAGATACGACGCAATGTATGTTGCCCAGAACGTTGATTACAAGGTCAATGTTTACACCATGGGTCTTGACGGCAACTATGGCGAGCCCGAGGTTCTGAGCTACACCGCTACTGCCGACAGCTCCGTCACTTACCCCGCAGCAGAAAAGACCGGCTTCACCATCGCAGACAACAGCGTCCTTTCCGGCACCGTTGCTCCCGACGGCTCGCTCGTCCTCTCTGTTTACTATTCACGCAATCAGTACACCTTCAAGACCGTCGTTGACGGCGTTGAGGCTCCCGTAACCTACTACTACGGCGCTGATATCGAGGCTCCTGCGGCTCCCGTCAAGGAAGGCTACACCTTCGTTAAGTGGGATGCTACCATCCCCGCAACGATGCCCGCAAGAGACGTCACCGTTACCGCAGTATTCAAGATCAACCAGTACACCATCACCTTCGTTACCGATGGCGGCACTGCTGTTGCTCCCATTACTCAGGATTACGGCACCGCAGTTACTGCTCCCGCAGCTCCCACTAAGGTCGGTTACACCTTCGCAGGCTGGGATAAGGCTATCCCCGAGACCATCCCCGCTGAGAACATGACCATCACCGCTAAGTGGACTGTTAACCAGTACACCATCACCTTCAATACCGACGGTGGCTCCGATGTCGCTCCTATCACTCAGGATTACGGCACCGCAGTTGCTGCTCCCGCAGCTCCCACCAAGGCCGGTTACACCTTCGCAGGCTGGTATAAGGACGGTGTTGCTTACACCTTCACCACCATGCCCGCTGAGGACATCACCCTTACCGCTAAGTGGTCCACCGACAGCCACAACGCTATCTTCGTAATTGACGGCGTTGAGACTATCGTTCCCACCGAGTTCGGTCAGGTTCCCGTTGCTCCTCCGGCCTCCAAGATTGGTTACACCTTCACCGGTTGGGATAAGGAGCTTGTAGCAATGGGCACTGAGGATGTTACCTACACCGCTCAGTTCAAGGCTAACACCTATGACGCTATCTTCGACGCTAACGGCGGTGCTTTCGCCGACGGCAAGACCAGCGTTACCGTTCCCACCGTATTTGACACTGCTATCGTTGCTCCCACCGAAGAGCCCACCAGGTATGGCTACACCTTCAACGGTTGGTCACCCGCAGTCGGCAACATGACCTCTGAGGGCATCACCTTCACCGCTCAGTGGAAGCAGGATCTCAGCATCTGCCGCATCCAGAACGTTACCAGAGTTACTCCTAACGTCTATGGCAGACAGGTTGCTGATTACGAAGTCACCGTTAAGGGCAGCCCGATCAAGATCGAGTTTGCTTACACCGGCGGCTCCGAGGTCTACTGGCAGTATGACAGACACGATCCCATCATCGACCTCAACGATGTCGAGGCTACCGGTCTCTTCCTCATCAAGGCTTACAATGCAGCCGGCGAAGAAGTTGCACTTGGCTCCGCTGACACCGATTACGAGGTTTGGAGCATCAGAGCTATCTACACCGAGGGCACTTATAAGGTCCGCGCTAAGGTCGCTCACAGTGATGATTCTTGGGAGCCTAAGGATATCGCTTACGACTTCGTCAACACCTATGACGTTGAGCCTATCGATCCCAACGATCTCACCTCCGCTACCATCTCCAAGACTACCGTTAAGCGTGGCGACTATGTCTATCTGACCGTCGTTACCTCGACCAAAGTCAACAGAGTAAGGATCGCTAAGACCGAGGCCGATGGCACTCTTGCCACCGTCGCTTTCTCGACCACCGCTAAGAATCCCGACAACCTTACCATCACTGACGCTGACGGCGTCAGAACCTGGAACATCAGGATCAGATTCTCCTATGTCGGCAACGACGATTATCAGATCCAGAATTGGAAGCTTCAGTACCGCAAGGTTAACGGCGATAAGTGGCTCGACAGCGAGTATAACTACGACATCAAGATCACGAAGTATGCTGAGACCGTATCCCCCGTTGAGGGTAAGGATCCCTTCAGCGTAATCTCCGTTGCGACTCCCGCCGACGCTATTGCTAAGGGCAGCTTCGCAGAGGTTACCGTCGTGACCACCAGTGATGCTTCGAGGATCCGCCTGACAGTTGCCGGCAGGTCCAGCACCTATCTCAAGACCTCGCAGAACACCGTTTCCGTTACCGATAACGACGACGGCACCACCACTTGGGTCGTTAAGTACAGATTCGCTACCGCTGGCACCGCCACGGTAACTGCTCAGGCTCGCGGCAATGCTTGGTCATCCGCTGTTGCCGGCGCAGATGTTACCGTTGCCTGATCAACGGTTCACCTCAGTCTGTAACTGAATAATTCCGGGCCGCAGGGGCTTGCTCCTGCGGCCTTTTTCTGTCTGAAAGTAAATGTATAAATATGCATAAATATTCAATGCACCGCATTGAGCTGCGGCTGCGTCTTGTCTGGCGCGTATCCGTGCGGCAACACAGCTTGCGGACGCAAAAATGCAAAAAGTCCTTGATATTACAGTGAAATGTTGTTTGAGGAGGGCACGGATGACGGCATGGAAAGACACGCAAAGGGGATAAAAATCCGAAAAGCGCAAATTCTGCGCTGTCGGCAGTATGTAAATATTCGGTGAATATACAGTTAAAAATTCACTTTGGGCTTGTACGATTTACCTACAAAAATCTGCCCGTCGGCGGGGCGGGGGAGGGCGGCGGTCGACGCTCTGAGAGCCTTGATTCAGCACGAAAAAGGGGGAAAAGTGCAAGAAAAAATGATGTTTGTCAAAACTCACAAAAACGGCAAAAAGCATTTGTGCATATCGGCAAGGTTATAAAAAAACCCTGCCGATTTTTATATAATATTATATATATAATTATTTTAATAAAGATTGACAGGCTTGACCGCGGATGTTATAATAACAATGTGTAATAGTGCCCATCTATTCCATGTTCAAAATTTTAAATTGGAGGGATTATTTTTGAGCAAAGCAAAGAAGATCATCAGCATGCTTCTCGTAGTTGCTATGGTTCTCACTGTTGCGCCTGCGTCAATGATTGCTTCGGCATACGAAAGCAATTATACGCATGGCAAGCTGACCTTCTCCAAGGTCAACTTTACAGTCGACACCTCGGCAACTACGAAAGTGATCCGTGTTGCTAAGGCCGGTACTTTCCAGTACGGTACCGACATTATCTCGGCAACACCCTCGGGTATCCCTGCTCACACCGGCAGATATTCTGCCCTTGCTTATGCAGGCGAAACGCCGTCCTATCCGAAGGTCGTCTTTACGATCACGGGCGCGGCGCTCGACGAAGCCCCGACGGTCACCTCGGATAAGGCGAGCTCCATTCAGTTCGGTTCGATGGACATGCCTGTCCAGAATGGTGATTCCTACACCTACACTGTGAATGTTTCGGGCGGCACGCTTAACGCCGGCGATAACGTGACATACACCATCACCTACAAGGTTGGCGGCGTCACTTATACTGCTACAGCTTATGCCCACGCCGAGAACTTCCTCAGGCAGAACGGTGTCGATGTTACCAGACGCAGAAAGACTTGGAACCACTCCGCAGGTCGTATGGCTGTACTTTTCCTCATCCAGGGTGTGAATATGTACTCCGGTTGGCAGGATAACAGCCAAAAGACCGACAGAGGCTACATCGACTTCTCGACCTCCGCTCCTTTCAGCGGCAACGCCCTTAAAGGTCTTGGTTGTGAAAGCGGAATGAGCAGCGCGGTCGACGCATTCGGTAAGGCTGATAACGACACCGGTACCGTCCGCAAGTTCTACGAGGACAGCAGCACGGCAAATATAAGCTTCGGTGTTGCGAACGACTTCAACAGAACCGAATCCACCGTTTACATGGATAAACGCAGCGGCTCCGGCACCGACACTATCAAGAACCTCAACATGAGGATGACGATGTCGGTTGCAGAGAAAGCGGACTTCGGTATTGCAGAGCTTATAGCCATGGGTACTTATGACAGCGAGATCAGTATGGGTGATCAGCACATCGCTGCCACCACGATACCGCAGTGGACAGTAGATACTTCTACCGTTAAGAACCTTAACGCCGAGGACGTCGGCTCTGCAGACAGCTGGAACGGCAACTACAACCTTATCCCGTTCGGCGGCACAGGCCCCGCGTACAGCTCAACCACTTCCGATACATTCGAGTGGTCGACCGGCTTCCATGTAAAGGGCGGTAAGGACTACGACACAGGACACTTTGTCGAGACATCATCTCTCATCAACGTGACCTACAAGGTTTATGATACCACCGATCTTTGGAACGTTTACAACGGCGTTCGCAACGGCGACGGTTCATCCTACACCACCACGAAGCTCGGCTACAACAGCGACTCCAACAAGAGCGCTAACGTATCGGTCACTTACAATAAGGGGGTCAATCCTCAGGCGGGCAACTATACGGCTGCCACCTGGAACGCATTCAACACCGCCTACAACAACGCCGGTATCCTCCTCGCAACTCCCGATACCAACCAGACGGCGATCAATGCGGCAACGAGAGCTCTTATCAACGCTTACAACGCACTGGCGGGCTTCAACCCCAACGTCCAGTTTGAGATAAGACACGTTATCGACGGCACCAACACCGAGCTCATCCCGTCGCAGACCAGCGACCCCGCTACCGGCGAGACCACAAAGCCTGCCGGCACGGTAATGAGCCACGCAGCGGCGACCATCGAGGGCTACACCGTAGTCGGCCAGAGCGCCGGCACCACCGCCCTCTCCGGTCAGAACGCTAAGGAGACCGTGACTTACAGCTATTCCCCCAAGAGCTACACAGTCAGAGTCACCGCCAATAACGACGCCAGCACCCAGGACGGCTACGTCGTCCCCACTTACCAGGTAACCTACGGTAGCGAATTCGCACTCTCGACCATTGACGGTGATATCGGCACAAAGGCCGGCTACACCTTCGGCGGTTGGTATTACGATTCCGGCACATGGGCACAGCCGGTTCCCGCTACCTTTACGATGCCTGCCTCCAATGTTTTCGTCTATGCAAAATGGGATCTCGCTCCCATCACTCTCTCCGTTGACCTCTCCGCTGCGGGTCTCGACCCCGTCAAAGTGGCGGAAGCAACCCCGCTTGAATTCGGCGGTGCAGTCAACTTTGCAAAGCCGGCTTTCACCGACATCGAGGGTTATGTATTCGTCGACTACTACACCGACGCTACCTACACCACCAAGGTTACATGGCCTCTCTCGGTAACCGAGAACACCACGGTGTATGCCCGTCTTGAGAACGTCAACGGCAAGATCACCTTTGACTCCAACGGCGGTACCCCGGTCGACACCATCAACTACACCTCCGGCAATGCAGTCCCCGCTCCTCAGGATCCCACCAGAGAAGGCTACGCTTTCACCGGCTGGTTCTACGATGCGAAATGCACCCAGGGTGTTGCGGCTGACGACGGCGAGATTTGGAAATACGGCAAGAGCCTGACGAGAAACACCATGACCGGCTTCGTAGCCTATGCAGGCTGGGAAGCTCAGGAAGTCTCCGTCAGCTTCAATGTCAACATTCCCGCAAGTGAGACCAGTGATTTCAACACCATCGCCGGCAGCATTCCTGCCGAGAACGGCCTTGCTGACAGCGCATTCGCCGATGGCTATCAGTATCCTGTTCCCAGGAGACTCGGCTACGAGTTCCAGTACTGGTCATACAAAGATGCGAACGGCAAATGGCACGAGTTCAAGTTCGACAAATTCCCCACTAAGGATGTCGAGCTCAGAGCGAACTGGAGCGCCACCGATTATTCGGCGTTCATTGATGTCACGGCTTATCAGAAGCTCCTCGGTCAGGATGTTGAAGTGACCACCGCAAAGCGCGGCGACATCATCACCTTCAGAATGACCTCACAGACCAATTTCTACACCGGCTCCTCTGTTTTCGTATTCATGTATGATAACAGATTCTTTGAGCCTTATAAGAGCGGCTCCGATGCTTTCGTTCTCAACTCCGATAACGACTATATCAAGGGCATCAGCGCTACTCATTACGGCGTCACCAACAATGCGTCGCTCGCCTCCAAGTGGCCCTCGGGTCTCGACAGTGCGAACTACAATGCAATGATGATCGCCATTGACCCCGATGTTTCGGTCTCCCACACCACTGCGCCGATGAACGGCAAGACCTGGATGCTTGAGTTTAAGCTCGTCATCAAGGATTCCGCAACCGGCTCGGGCAAGGTCTATATGGACAATGCTTGGACGAGAACCCCCGATAACATCATGGGCACCATGTTCTACGGCTGGACCAAGAACGCTACCAACGTATTCGAGACCCACAACAACATCGTTATCCCGAATCTTGAGGAAGCAACGGCTACCGTCACTCTGGACGAGACCGATCCCGTGATGACCACCGTTACCGTCAAGACCAACAGCACCGCATTCCCCGGCGCCGCATTCGCGGACGGCGATGTTGAGAAGACCTTCACCGGCCGTGCAGGTCAGGAGATTCAGGATTACACCTCTCCCGTCTGTGCAGGTTACGATCTGACCGGCTGGGTCGGCGAGAATGACGCCACTCAGACTTGGATCGAGGGCTATTATCTGCCCGAAGGCGCCACCGAGACGACTTATGTTGCTCAGTGGACCCCGAAGAACTACACCGTTAACTTCTATAAGCATGAGGGTGACGAAACCGCATTCTCAACTGCCGAAGTTCCGTACAACACTGCGATCTCCGCTCCGTCAGGCACTATCAGAGAGCTTGGCTACACCTTCGCCGGTTGGTATTACATTGATGCTTCCGGCAATAAGATCGACGCAGAGATCCCCGGTATGCTTTGCCCGCTCGACGGCGTTAACTTCTACGCCAAGTGGGAGCCCGCAATGGTCAATTACAAGATCAAGGCGGTCTACACCGACGCCGACACAGGCGAGGTTGCGGAGAGCTATCTCACCGCTACCACGGCTTTCCCGATGAAGGCGCTCACCGGCAGCTACCTCGATGTTGTTGAAACTGCTCCCGAGACTCCGGTTGACAATCACAACTACATTCTCGTCAGCAGCCTTCCCAGAGCGAACATAAAGTATGCATTCGACGCTGAGGATACCAGAAACTATCCGCTGCCCACGAATGTTGAGGTGCTTGCAGACGGAACTACCGAGATAACTCTTTACTACAAGCTTGCAAACTTCAAGATCACCTTCAATGTCGGTGATAACGGTACTTTTGCAGACGGCACGACCGAGCCTAAGGTAGTTGAAGCTCCTTACGGCACGCTCATTAAGAATATCGCTCCCGAAGTCATCGCGAAGGAAGGCTATTCCTTCACCAGATGGACCGGCGTTAACGATAACACTGCCGCCACCGCAGACAGAACCTTCAATGCAAGATTTGATCCTATCGCAATTGACGTCATATTCGACGCAAACGGCGGTACATTCTCAACCGGCGCGACCCAGATGACGAGAAGCATCAGATACAATGCAAACATCACCGTACCGGCAGCTCCTACAAGGGCGGGCTACACCTTCAAGGGTTGGTCGCTTGATAAGGATGCCACCGAGGGCAGCACCTCACTGGGCACTCTTCAGACCGTTTCGCCCACTCCGTACTACGCTGTTTACACCGCTATAGATTATAATGTAATTTATACGGTGAATGGTGAAACCCTTTACACCGACGGCCCCGTTCATATCGGCGACGTCATAACCGTAAGAGGCGCAGAATCAAAGGAAGGCTACACTTTCGATGGTTGGTATCTCAACGGTGTAAAGGTAGAAAGCATTACAGTTGAAACGGCAAATGTTACCCTCACCGGCAGCTTCGTCGCCAACAAGTATGATGTTGTTTTCTACAACAATGACGGCACTGACGCAAGCACTACGGTTTCCGTTGCATTTGACAGCGCGATAACCGCTCCTGCGGCCCCCACCAGAAACGGCTACATCTTCAAGGGCTGGGCAGCGACCTCCACGGCGACCGAGGCTGACATCATCACCGATTTCGGCACTCTCACCACCACCGCTCCCGCTCCTTACTATGCAGTTTGGGAGGCAGACATAGCAGATTATTATGTTGATATTTATAAGCAGGATGTCAACGGCAATTACCCCGCCACCCCCGATGAGACGATTACTCTCAGCGGCAAGGTCGGCACTGTGACCGATGAATACGCTCCCGCCGATATCGCAGGCTTCACCGCCGACAAGGCAAACAGCGTACTGAGCGGTACCGTTACCACCGCAGAGGCAGGCGCACTCAGACTTACCGTTAAATACACCCGTAATAAGTATAACCTTGTTACCGTTGTTGACGGCACTGAGACTTCGAGAACCGAGTATTATTACGAGGCTCCCGTGACCGCCCCCGCCGACGCTTCCAAGGACGGCTACACCTTCGCTGGATGGACTCCCGCGGTTCCCGCGACTATGCCCATCCCCGCAAGCGGCAATGACTATGTTCTTACCGCGAGCTTCACCGTCAATAAGTACACCGTCAAGTTCTACAGAGACGCTGACGCGACCGACGCTTTCAGCTCATATGAGGCTGATTACGACAGCGCAGTTGTTCCCGCATCGACCACCAAGACAGGCTACACCTTCGTCGGTTGGGCATATAAGGGAACTACCGAGGTTCTGAACTTCGACGACGATGCAAATCCCATCAAGGTTAAGATAGGCGATAACGAATTTGTCGGCATTTGGCGCGTCAATTCCTATGACCTCGTCTACAGACCCATGAACGGTGGGGATAACATCACCTACTCCGTACCTTACGGTACCGCAGCGGCAGATATGCCGACTCCCGAGGATCCTGTAAGGATCGGCTACACCTTCGCAGGCTGGTCAGGTAAGCCCGAAACCATGCCCGCAAGGAACACCAACGTCATAGCGCAGTGGACTCAGAACACCTACACCATCAAGTTCACCAACACCGGTGACTCGACAGTCAAGGATATCACCGGCGTCTACGGCGCAAGCATCACCGCTCCCGCAGATCCCGTCAGAACGGGCTACACCTTCGCCGGCTGGTATGTGGCAGGCACCGATACCGCATATACCATCCCCGCAACGATGCCCGACATCACCACCGCGGACAAGACCCTTGTCCTTGAGGCGAGATGGACTGCAAACTCCTATACAATTATATTTAAGGATGCCGACGGCACTGTTTATAAGCAGATCGACCAGGATTACGACACCGATATCACGGCTCCCGACGATCCCGCCAAGACAGGCTACACCTTCGCAGGTTGGGATACCGAGGTTCCCGCAAAGATGCCCGTAACTCCCGACGGCGGCCTTATCATCACCGCAAAGTGGACTGTTAACAAGTACACCATGAGCTTTGACTCCGACGGCGGCACCGCAGTTGAGAGCAAGACTTATGATTTCGGCGCCAAGACCGAGGCTCCCGCAGAGCCCACCAAGACCGGTTACACCTTCGCCGGCTGGTATCTCGGCGATGAGGCTTACATCTTCGGCACCATGCCCGCAAATGATGTTGCCCTTGTTGCTCACTGGACTATCAACGAATACACCATGAGCTTCAACTCAGACGGCGGCACCGATGTTGAGAGCAGGATTTATGCCTACGGCGCTCAGACCGAAGCTCCCGCAGCTCCCACCAAGGAAGGCTACACCTTCGCAGGCTGGTATCTCGGCGACGAAGCGTACACCTTCGGCACGATGCCCGCAAGCAACGTCGAGCTTACCGCTCACTGGACTGTCAACACCTACAAGATAGTGTTTGTTGACTCTGCCGATACGAGCATTGTTTACGACACTCTTGAGCAGGCATACGGCACAAATATCGTCGCTCCCAATAATCCGAGCAAGGTCGGCTACACCTTCGCCGGTTGGGATGTCGAGATCCCCAAGACCATGCCCGTAACTCCCGCTGACGGCCTTGTCATCAAGGCTCTCTGGAATGTCAACAACTACACCATGAGCTTTGACTCAGACGGCGGCTCAGCAGTAGCCGATAAGGTCTACGCTTACGGCGCTCAGACCGAGGCTCCCGCAGCTCCCACCAAGAAGGGCTATGTATTCGACGGCTGGTATCTCGGCGATGTGGCTTATGTCTTCGGCACCATGCCTGCAAACAATGTTGCTCTTAAGGCAAAGTGGAGCTTCGATAAGTTCACCATCAGCTTTGATTCAAAGGGCGGCACTCCCGTTGAAGCTATAACTCAGGACTACAATTCAGTAGTCACTGCTCCCGCCGCTCCCACTAAGGAAGGCTACACCTTCGCAGGTTGGTTCCTCGGCGATGAAGCTTATACCTTCACCTACATGCCCGCTGAGAATATCACTCTTACCGCACACTGGACGATCAACTCCTACAGGCTCAAGTTCGTCGACGCATTCGGCGACGACTTCAGCGTATCGACCGTCGAGTTCGGCGCAGCGATAACCGCTCCCGCCGACAAGCCCGCTAAGGAATACTACAACTTCGTCGGCTGGTCGCTCAACGGCACCGATGTTGTCGAGGATCTCGGCACTATGCCCGCAAACGACCTCACCGTTTACCCCGTATTTGAGAGAGTAACGGTAGCGCTTGACAAGGTCGGCGATTCCACCACGGTCATTGATAAGGAGAACGCCCACATTCAGCCTCCTGTCACCGGCTATATCTACGGCCTCAGTGAGAGACTCACCGAGGAAGACCTTCGTGCAAACTACATCAAGGTCAACGGCGACGGTGAGATCAGAGTCACCAAGGTCGGCAGCTTCAAGTATCTCGGCACAGGCACCAAGATCGAGGTCGTTGACAGAGTGACCGGCGAGGTCGTCGAGATCTATTACCTAATCATCTTCGGTGATGTAAACGGCGACTCGATAGTCAACGCAACGGATGCTTCTATTATCAATCGTGAGGCCACCGGTAAGACTTCATGGTCATCGGCGTCCTCTGAGGCTTACGATTACTGCAAGGTACTCGCAGCCGACGCCGACAGAAACGACTCTATCACGGCGGATGACTTTACTCTCGTTACCAAGGTGACGATGAGAGCCGCTAAATTCGATCAGAGCACCGGCGAAGTTATCCCCAATGCGTGATAAACGTTAAATTATCCTGCGGGCGGCGTCCCCGCCCGCAGGTGAGGCAGAAATTCTTTCTGATTTACTAATAATTTCGGCAAGATTTTTGCCGGCAGGCCTATAAACTTATTTAAGGAGGGAATAGAAGCATATGACAAAAATCAAGAAAGTCCTTGCTGCTCTGCTTGCGCTTTTGATGATTTTCAGTTCAGTTTCCGTCATGGCATTTGCGGATGATTCGACCGTAAACGGCACGACGGTGACATTTGCAACTAAATTCTTCAAACAAGTTGACGGCTCGTGGGTCGAGACCACGAGAGCGAAGCCCGGCGAGACCGTCAAAGCAAGAGTTTATTTGGGAACGGATTACTTCTCAAACAGCAGTGACTTGCTTTTCTTCTATGACAAGGGTTTCTTCACTCATTCATATGGTGAGTATAATGAACTCGAAGTCAACAGGGAAGAGGGCAGCTTCGCCAAGGTCAACGGCGCTTCCGGTTATTTCATGACTGATGCGAATATCGACCTGAGCGATCTTGCAGCCAAGGGCTACGTTGATTCCGATTTCCTTGCAAGCCACGGCGCTTTTGCAGTCAGCCTTATGCTTGGTGTTGATAACAATGTCAAATACAGCGCTGACACATGGCTCTTTGAATTCACTCTTAAAGTCGCAGACGATGCGACGGGCGAGGGCGACCTCTTTGTGGTTGAGAATACCGTGAAGACCGCAGGCACCCGTGAGGACGCTCACATAGACGTCCCCAGAGGCGAAGCGGACGGCGGCCTTTTCAACATTGAGTCCATGGCTTTATGGACCCCGACTGTAGTCATCAGCAGTCAGCCTGTATCCGTGATGAGCACCCTCGTCTTTAAGGCTGAGGACGCCACCACCGTTACCGGTCAGACGGAGTTCAGCGGAGTTATCGGCACCGTCGTTACCGCTCCCACCGTCGAGAAGACAGGCTACACTTTCGTCGGCTGGAAAAATGAGAGCGGCGAGATAGTCGCTGCCCCCACCGAGATCCCCGCTGAGAATCTCACCCTTACCGCAGAGTGGGTAAAGAATGTTACCGTAACATTTGACACCGACGGCGGTTCGACGATCGATCCCGCACCCTATACCGATAAGACTCCCGGCACGGAGCTCGTTGCCCCTGCCGACCCCACCAAGGAGGGTTACACCTTCCTCGGCTGGATGGATGCAAACGGTAATGTGGTCGAGATCCCCAACGTATTCCCCACCTCCGATGTTACCTACACCGCAAAGTGGGCACTCAACGTCAAGATGAACTTCATCGTTGACGGCGAAGTGAAGCAGAGCTTTGACGGCTATGCAGGTCAGGCGTTCGACACCTCAAAGGTCAACGAACCCTCAAAGACCGGTTACTACTTCATCGGCTGGAGCAGCAGCGTTCCCTCGAGCTTCCCCGAAGCTACGACCGATTACGTTGCTCAGTGGGATACCTACACTTATGAAGTCAGATATTATGTTGACGGCGCATTCGTCGCCACCAACCGTGTGCCTTACGGCTCCGTTATAAAGACTGACGTACCGGGCGCTTCGGCTCCCGTTGGTTATGAGCTTACAGGTTGGTTTACCGATCCCGACTGCACCGTGCCTTTCGTTGAGGGCACCGTCATGGGCGCTGCGAACCTTAAGCTCTATGCCAAGACCAAAGTTAAGACCTACACCTCGACCTTCAACGCTGCGGGCGGTAAGTTTGCAGACGGTAAGGAAGAGACCACTGTCGACACGGATTACGGCGAAGCGATAATCGCTCCTGCCGCTCCCACCCTTGAGGGCTACACCTTCGCAGGTTGGACTCCCGACGTCGGCTTCATGGATGAAAACGGCGGTAAGACCTATTACGCAACTTGGGTAGCAAACGACTACAATGTTGTTTACTACGTTGACGGCGAGGTCTATGATACCCTTGATATCGCATTCGGCGAGAAGCTCGAGGTTCCCTCAGAGCCCGGCCGCACCGGCCGTACCTTCATCGGCTGGACCGATACCGAAGGCTCAGATACCATCGTTGACCCCACTACCTTTGTTATGAACGAGAGCGGCTACAAGTTCTACGCCGTATTCTCCGATAACACCTACAATGCAATCTTCTACCTGACCCAGGCGGATAAGGACAACGGCGTTGTGTTCAAGACCGTTCCCACCGTTTACGGCCAGCAGATAGCGGCCCCCGAGGCCACCGCAAGAGCAGGCTACACCTTCCTTGCATGGTCGCCCGCACCCGGCGCAATGCCCGCCAACGACCTTGAATTCGTAGGTACATGGAAAGCCAACACCTACACCATCAAGTTCTTCATTGACGCGGACGCCGCCGAGGCTCTTGAGACCGTCACCGCCGATTTCGGCGAGACGATCGCCGCTCCGAAAACTCCCTCCAAGGAAGGCTACACCTTCGTTGAATGGAGCCCCGAAGTTCCCGAGACTATGCCTGTTGTTGAGGGCGAGTTCCTTCGCATCAACGCAACATGGAAAGTCAATGAATACACCATCGCCTTTGACTCCGACGGCGGCACTCCCGTTTCCCCGATAACTCAGGATTACGGCACCGCAGTTACCGCTCCCGCAGCCCCCACCAAGACTGGCTACGATTTCGTCGGTTGGTTCGCAGACGGAGCAGACGAGGCTTATGTATTCACCACGATGCCCGCAATTGATAACGAGACCGCAACTCTCACCCTTACCGCTCGCTGGACTGCGAAGTCCTACGATCCTAAGGACGGCCTCGGCGTTAAGTTTAACGCAAACGGCGGCGCATTCGCAGACGGCGAGACAGAGAAGCTCGTCGCCGCAACCTTTAACGAGGCTATCACCGCTCCCGAGGGTGACCCCGTAAGAAGCGGCTATGATTTCCTCGGCTGGTCAAAGAATTCCGGCGCAACCATCCCCGCTGAGCTCGGCACTCTCACTCAGGAGATAACCGCTGACAGCACCGTGGTGTTCTATGCAGTCTGGAAGGTCGAGACCTACCCCGCAGAGAACGGCATCACCTTCAACGCGGACGGCGGCGCATTCGCAGACGGCGAGACTGTCAAGAGAGTCGCTGCTACCTACGGCGAGGCCATTGCAGCTCCCGCAGCTCCGACCAGAACGGGTTACACCTTTGAGGGTTGGGCAAGCGAAAGCGGTGCTCAGACCGGTTCACACGATCTCGGTAACCTCACCGTCGATCTCGACGAGACCACTCTTACCTACTATGCCGCATGGAAAGCGATCAGCTATTCAGAGAATAACGGCGTAAGATTCGACGCAAATACCGGTGCATTTGCAAACGGTATGACCACCGTCAGAGTCGCCGCCACCTTCGATCAGCCGATCGTCGCTCCCGCTGAGGAGCCCATCAAGGCAGGCCATACCTTCAAGGGCTGGGCAGCAACCTCAACCGCCGCCGAGCCTCTTGAGTCACTCGGTAACCTGACCCAGGTCATCGACCCCGACGCTCCTCTTACCTTCTACGCAGTGTGGGAGAAAGAGACCTACATCGGCAAGATCACCTTCAACGCCAACAACGGCGCATTTGACGACGGCGAGACCGTCAAGGCTATTGATATAACCTTCGGCGACGCTATCGTTGCTCCCGGTGTTCCCACGAGGACAGGCTACGTCTTCAAGGGCTGGGCGACCAGCGCAGGCGCACTTGCAGGCTCGACCGATCTCGGCAACCTCATCACCGATCTCTCCGATACCAGCATCACTTATTATGCAGTATGGGCAGAGGCCGACGGCGTTGAATACACCGTCAAGGTCTACATTATGAATACCGAGGGCGTCTATGGCGATCCCGAAGTTAAAGTGACCACCGGCAAGACCGGCGACGCTGTTTCCGCCGATAAGTTTTACACTCTGACTGACGGACTTGTGCTCGACAGCGCTTATGCGGATGAAGCCCGCACCGGCGTCATCGCAGCCGACGGCTCCACCGTCCTCGAAGTCCACATCAAGAGAAACACCTATACCTTCTCCGTTATCGTTGACGGCGTTCTTACAAAGAACGATTATTACTTCGGCGCAATAGTCGCTGAGCCCGAGACTCCCTCCAAGGTCGGTTATACCTTCACCGGCTGGGATGGCACGGTGCCCGCAACTATGCCCGCAAACAATGTGACCGTTACCGCAACGTGGAAGATCAACCAGTATACTATCACCTTCGATACCGACGGCGGCACCGTAATAGCTCCGATCACTCAGGACTATAACACCGCAGTCGCCCGTCCGGCAGATCCCACTAAGACCGGTTATACTTTCGCAGGCTGGGATAAGACGATCCCCGAGAATATGCCCGCCGAGAATATCATCGTCAAGGCTCTGTGGACTATCAATCAGTATACTATCACCTTTGACACCGACGGCGGCAGCGACGTTCCCGCAATCACTCAGAATTACGGCACCGATGTTGCAGCTCCCGCTGACCCCACCAAGACCGGCTACACCTTCGCAGGCTGGGATAAGGCTATTCCCGCCACCATGCCCGCCGAGAACGTAATCATCACGGCTAAGTGGAATGTCAATCAGTATACCATCACCTTCGATACCGACGGCGGCAACTCCATAGCCCCGATCACTCAGGACTTCGGCACCGACGTCGTTGCTCCCGCTGACCCCACCAAGACCGGTTATACCTTCGCAGGCTGGGATAGAGAGATTCCGTCGACCATGCCCGCAGAGAGCATCACCGTCAAGGCTCAGTGGAAGATCAATCAGTATACAATCACATTTGACACCGACGGCGGCAGCGATGTTGCTCCCATAACTCAGGACTATAACACCGCAGTCGTTGCTCCGGCAGATCCCACCAAGGAGGGTTACACCTTCGCCGGTTGGGATGCCACCATTCCCGCAACCATGCCCGCTAAGGATACCGTTATCAAGGCAAAGTGGACTGTTAACAAGTACACCATCACCTTTGATGTTGACGGCGGCAGCTATGTGGCTCCGATAACTCAGAACTACGGTACTGAGATCGTTGCTCCTGCTGACCCCACCAAGACCGGCTACACCTTCGCAGGCTGGGATACCGAGATTCCCTCGACCATGCCCGCAGGCGACATGACTATCAAGGCAAAGTGGACTGTCAATCAGTACACCATCACCGTTGATACCGACGGCGGCACCGCAATAGCCCCGATAACTCAGGACTACGGCACCGACGTTGTCGCTCCCGCAGCTCCCACCAAGACCGGTTACACCTTCGCAGGTTGGTCTGAGGCATTCCCCTCAACCATGCCCGCAGGCGATATGACCATCAAGGCTCTTTGGACTGTCAAGACCTTCGACCCCGAAGTTAACGGCAAGGGCGTTAAGTTCAACGCTAACGGCGGCGCATTCGCCGACGGCAGCACCGAGACTCTCGTTAAAGCCACCTTCGGCGAGGCTATAGCAGCTCCTGCGGCTCCCGTAAGAGCAGGCTACACCTTCGCAGGCTGGGCTGCAACCGCAGAATCCAAGGTTGCTCTCGCAGACCTCGGCACTCTCGATGTCGATCTTGACGACGGCGAGGTTATCTTCTACGCAGTTTGGACTGAGGCTGACGGCGTTAACTACAGCGTCGAGATCTATGTCCAGGCTACCGACGGCTCCTACGCTCTCTCCAAGACCGAGACCGCTACCGGCAAGACCGGCAGCGCCGTCACCGTCGAGGGCTTCTACACTGTAGAAGAGGGCTTCGAGCACAACGCCGCTCATGAGGGCGCAGTCGAATCCGGCGTTATTGCCGCTGACGGCAGCACCGTCCTGAAGGTCTATATCGCAAGAAAGACCTATTCGGCATCATTTGAAGGCGTTGAGGAGCCTGTCAAGGCACTCTACGGCGCGCCGATCGCTGCCCCCGCTGCTCCCGCAGTACCGGGCAAGACCTTCATCAAGTGGGTTGACGCCGACGGCAATGAGCCTTCGACCATGCCCATCGGCGGCGCTTCCTTCACCGCTGTTTACGAGACTCTGACTTACAACGTCAAGTACTATGTCGACGGCGAATTCAAGGGCTCATATCGCTTGAGCTCCGGCACGGCCATCCCGACCTCTTACATCGGTTATGAGGTTCCCGAGGGCTATGAATTCTCAGGCTGGTTCACCGACAGCGCAATGACCGTTGCTCTTGCTGATGGCGCAGTTGTCGAGGCGGCGGATGTCTCCCTCTACGGTAAGACCACTGCCAAGATCGTCAACGTCGTATTCAGCGCAGGCGAAGGCGCATTCGCAGACGGCGCCACCGAGAAGACCGTTCCCACCGCATTCGGCGACCTTATCGTTGCTCCTGCTGACGATCAGCTCGTCAGAGAGGGCTACAAGTTCGTCGGTTGGGATAGGGAAGTCGGCTATCTTGATACCATGACCCCCGCCACCTATGTTGCTACATGGGAAGCTATTGCGGACAAGTACACCGTAACCTTCATCTCCAATGGTGAGGAATACGAGAAGTTCACAATGGCAGTCGGCGAAGTCATTGATTTCCCCGCCGATCCTTATCTTGAAGGCGCTACCTTTGACGGCTGGTATGATGACAACGGCGTTAGGCTCGTTGAGGGCGCAATAATGCCCGCAGCGGATGTAGTTTACACCGCAAGATTCGTTACCACCGGCTACACCGTCAGATTCTATCAGTATGAGGCTTCCGAGCACGGCCCCGCAGGCGTTGAGAATCCTCAGTTCATCGACTACACTTACACCGCAGGCGTTAAGTACGGCGATGAGATCGTCCTGCCCGCAACTCCTACCACCGTCAATACGAACCATTACACCTTCCTCGGTTGGTTCGACGCTGACGGCAACAAGTATGAGGCCGGCGCTACGATGCCCGCTCTCGCAGACGGCGAGACAGAGCTCAAGCTCTATCCTCGCTACGAGAGAATAACCGTTAAGCTCGTTCCCGCCGACGGCACTACCACCGTTATCGAGAGATACACGACCGGTAAGGTCATCGTTAAGGAGCAGCTTGCGGACAACACCGTGACCGACACTGTTTATCAGCCCGCAACCGCAGGCGATTACAGCAGATGGTTCATCTACGGTCTGCCTGGCAGAAGATTGAGCAGCAACAACATTAAGAACGGCAAGTACTTCACCGTTAAGGGCGACGGACGTTTCGAAATAACGCCCGTCAACGGTAACGGCTACGGTACAGGCGCTCTTGTTCAGGTCTATGACTGCGCTACCGGCAAAGATGTCCTTGTTGAGCAGTTCTACATTGTTTACTTTGGTGACCTTGACGGAGACGCAAAAGTCACATTTACAGACAGTACTCTTCTTGAAAAGGAAATTTCAAACACGCAATGGTCAAATCCGAGAAGGGGCATACCGTACTTAATTAAGGCTGCTAATCTGGATGGCGGAGCAAGAGTTGACTCAACAGACTCAAGTCTTTTGAACAGAGTTATTTCAGGTGCAGCAACAATCAACCAAGTGATCGGTAAAGTTTCTTAACTGTTTAGTCCGACACGGAGCAATCCGTGTCGGACGAGATAGAAACATACAAGACTGAAAATCAGCTTGTGTTATGAATATTTCTCCAAAAAAAGGAGGACAAAAACATATGAAATTTTGGAAACGTTCGCTGTCTGTTGTGCTCACATTTCTGATGATATTTAGTAGTATGTCAGTGCTTGCCTCGGCAGAATTAGGCGATGGCAAGCAGACGTCAATAACATTTGATACTAAGTTTTACAGATTTGATGGCTCCGAATGGATAGAAACGACAAAAGCGGCAAGAGGCGAAAAAATCAAAATTAGAACTTTTTGTGAAACTGACTTCTATATGTCATCTTCATCAACTTGGTTCTTTTTTGATAAAGCGCAAATTGAATTTGACACCTCTGGCTATAGTGAATCTGAGCCCCCGTACAGAGTCAAGAGCAACCAAGGCCTTACTGGTATAGTTAATGTTCTTCCCGATGGCGGCTTAGATGGTGCAGATCTTATTGAGTTTGGTTTTATACCTTCAAATTCATTTGAAAGATATGCTGTGTTGAATCTTCAGATAAATGGCGGAAAGACTACAAAAATAACTCCGTCTGATTGGTTCTGGGAATTCACTTTCACTGTTAAAGATGATGCAAAAGATTTAGCGCAATTTTTTGTTTGTGAAGGCGCAATAGTTGATTCAGAAAATGAAGAATCGCAATGGAATCCCACCTCTTTCGGTAAGGTTGCAGACGCTGATGGAGATAGCACAAATCTGGTTCCTGAAAGCTTCACTCGTTCATACGATTGGAAATTACAATATAAGCTCTTCGACCAGGATGCGGACAGCACGCTGACCTTCACCAACCCCGTTAAATTCAACGCGGGCGAAGGCACTTTTGCAAACGGTGCTTCCGAGTTCACCACCGGTGAAGGCTTCATCGGCGAGGCTCTCTCAGCCGCTGATCAGCCCGCAGCCGTTACCGCTCCCGGCGGCAAATCGTTCGTTGGCTGGGTTCCCTCCACCGTCGATCTTGCCACCGCTACCGCAGCGGACTGCGTTGACGTCTCCGCTATCAAGTACAACTATGCTGTTGATACTTATAACGCTCTTTATGAGACCACCGCAGCTACCACCTTTAACTTCACCTTCGATCCTAACGGCGGCGCATTTGCCGACGCTTCGACCGAGGCTAAGACCGTAACGGTCAACGAGGGCGAAGCTGTTAACGCTCCCGTTCCCACCAGAGTAGGCTATGAATTCAAGGGCTGGGCTCTCTCCACCGTTGAGAATCCCACCGTTGACGACGTCCAGACTCTTCCCGAGGCTGCAAGCGCCGATATGTCCTACAAGGCCGTTTGGTCAAAGAATTCCTACAACGTCAAGTGGATCGTTGACGGCGTTACCGTTAAGGAAGAGCCCGTTGCTTACGGCGACGAGCTTCCCGCCGCTCCGTCAGTTGACGCTAAGGCCGGTTATAACTTCGCATGGAGTTCGGCTCCCGCCACCATGCCTGCCGCGGATGTTGAGATCACCGGTGCTTATACCCCGATCGTCTACACCGTGACCTGGAAGATTGACGGCGAGCAGGGCACCTATAAGCAGACTCAGGCTACCTTCGGCGAGGCTATAGCTACTCCCGAAGCTCCCATTGAGAAGGAAGGCTACACCTTCGAGTGGAGAGGTATTCCCGAGACCATGCCCGCTGACGAGAATCTCGTCATCACCGGCTACTATGTAGCTAATTCCTATAAGGTCACATGGACCGTAAACGGCGTGGCCTTTACAACCACTACGGTCAGCTTCGGCGACGCAATCATTGCTCCCGATTACACCGCAGAAGCAGGCTATGACTTCGCTTGGGATGAGATCCCCGCAACCATGCCTGCAAATGACATCACCATCAACGGTACCACCACCGCTAAGACCTACACCGTAACATGGAATGTCAACGGCGAGAAGGTCGGCGAGACCACCGTTAAGTTCGGCGACGCTATCGCAGACTATGAGTATGCTGCTCCCGAAGGCTATGAGTTCAGCGGCTGGACCGATAAGCCCGAGACCATGCCCGCAAGCGACATCACCGTTAACGGCACCACTACCGCTAAGTCCTACACCGTTACATGGAATGTCAACGGCGAGAAGGTCGGCGAGACCACCGTTAAGTTCGGCGATGCTATCGCAGACTATGAGTATGCTGCTCCCGCCGGTTACAACTTCAGCGGTTGGACCGATAAGCCCGAGACCATGCCCGCAAGCAACATCACCGTCAACGGCACCACCACCGCCAAGACCTACACCGTAACATGGAAGGTTGACGGCGAGGTAGTCGGCACCACCACCGAGACCTTCGGTCAGCCCATCGCGGATTATAACTATCAGGCTCCTGTCGGCTCGACCTTCAGCGGCTGGCTCGATAAGCCCGAGACCATGCCCGACAACGAGAACCTCGTTATCAACGGCACTCTCAGAGCCGACATTCACACCATAACCTGGAAGGTCAACGGCGAAGTTGTCGCGACCACCAATGCGGTCTACGGCGCAGAGATAGCGGATTATGATTACACCGCTCCCACCGGCTACACCTTCAGCGGTTGGACCGATAAGCCCGCTACAATGCCCGCTAACAACATTGAGGTCAACGGCACCACCACCATCAAGACCTACACCGTTAAGTGGACGATCAACGGCGAGTATTATGAATCGACCGAGGTTAAGTACGGCGAGGCAGTCACGGCTCCTCAGTACACTATCCCCGCAGGTCATTCGTTCGCATGGGGCGATATTCCCTCGGCGATGCCTGACGACGATAACCTTGTTATCAACGGTACTCTTACCATCAATCGTTACACCATAACCTATTATTACGATGAGGCTGAGACTCAGGTCTACTTCACCGAGACTCTCGATTACGGCACCGCTCCCACCGCCAAGGAAGCTCCGACCCTCAAGGGCAAGAGATTCGTTGACTGGGACAGCGATGTTCCCGCTGCTCTGACTCAGGATGTTAAGCTCCATGCTCTCTTCACTGATATCGAGTATACGGTAATATTCAAGGGCCCCGAGGGCAATCTCCTTGACTGGACTGTCACCTATGAGGATGCTATCGACGCTATCACCGCGGAAGACGCGGCAGTCGAGGGCTACACCTTCACCGGCGTTTGGAAATACAACGGCGCTGCCGTTACCTTCCCGACAACCGTTAAGGCCCTCACCGGCGACGACGATAAGGCAGCCACCGAGTTCGTATTCGAAGGCGTTTACAACATCAACGTTTACCACATCGTCTTCTATAAGAGCGAAGCTGATAAGGCAAACGGCATTGTCCTCCACGAGCAGGACTATGAATTCAACACCGATATCTCCAACGCAGTTGCCGATCCTACTATGGAAGGCCACACCTTCCTCGGCTGGGATCACGAGCCTGCGATCGTTGAGAGCAACGACGAATTCATCGGTCAGTGGGATATCAACACCTACACCGTGACTTGGAAGGTCGGCGATGACTTCACCACCACTACCATGGTTAAATACGGCGAGGCTCTTGTGGCTCCCGAATATACTCCCGCAGCAGGCTATGACTTCGAGTGGGTAGATGTTCCCGCCACCATGCCCGCAAATGACGCTCTTGTCATCAGCGGCAAGCTCACCGCCAAGACCTACACCGTAACCTGGAAGGTCAACGGCGAGATCGTCGGCACCACCACCGTAACCTTCGGTGAGGCAATTGCCGATTACGCTTACACCGCTCCCACCGGCTACACCTTCAGCGGCTGGACAGATAAGCCCGAAACCATGCCCGCAGATGACGCTCTTGTCATCAACGGCACCAATATTGCCAACAAGTACACAGTTAAGTTCGTTGACGCTGACGGCGCAGAGATCTCAAGCGACGAATTTGAGTTCGGTTCAGACATCACCGCTCCTACGATCACTGTTCCCGAGGGCATGACCCTTGTCGGATGGGTCGATGGTGACGGCGAAGCCTTCACCGGTAAGGTTCCCGCGAAGAACGTAACCTATAAGCCGAATATCGTCAGCGACGATAACGTTCCCTATGCTATAGAGATATATCTTGAGAACGTTGACGGCGTATACGAGCTTTCCGGCTCGACCTCGCTCACAGGCACTACCGGCCAGAGCGTATCCGCAGTGGCAGGCGAAGTCAGCGGCTTCACCTTCAACGCTGCAGAGAGCACCCTCACCGCTATTATCGCGGGCGACGGCAGCACCAAGCTCGTCCTTAAGTATTCGAGAAACGTCTACACCGCAACCTTCGACGGCGTTGAGTACACAGTCCGCTACGGCGCAGCGCTTCCCGATGTAACTCCTGCCGATAAGACCGGCATGGAATTCGTCGGCTGGGTTGACGCTCAGGGCAACAAGGCTCCCGCCACGATGCCTGCAAACGACCTTGCTCTCACCTCCAAGTGGGAAGCTATCGAATACACTATCACCTATATCGTAAACGGTCAGAAGACTGTTGAGACCTACAAGTACGGCGATACCGTTATCGCTCCCGCAGATCCCGTTGTTGACAAGATGACCTTCACCGGCTGGTCAATGGAGATACCGACGACCATGCCCGCCGAGAATCTTATCATCATCGCTTCCTTCGAGAGCACCGGCACCGTTGACGCTTACACCGTAACCTTCTGGGCGGACGGCGTTGAGTTCCAAAAGACTCTTGTTAAGGTCGGCAGCGAAATCACTCTGCCCACGAAGGAACCCACCAAGGAGTTCTACGTATTCAAGGGCTGGAAGGATGTTCCCGCAGCTATGCCCGCAAACGACATTGATATCTATGCAGAGTTCGAGAGAGTACCCGTAACTCTTATCCCGAAGGCCGGCTCCACCACCGTTATCGACAGAGATAACATGGTCATCTACGGTCTCCAGGAGCGTATGAGCGAGGCTACCTACAACACCTACCTTGACGTTGAGGGCGACGGTCACTTCACCGTTACCGCCACCGCAAACGGCTTCGGTACCGGCACTGTAATTGAGCTTTACGATAACGTTACCGGCCAGCTCCTTGAAACTTACTACGTTGTTATCTTCGGCGATCTTAACGGTGACTCCAGAGTCAATGCGACCGACGTTTCTCTTGCAAACGATGAGGTCCTCTCCGTTACCGGCTGGTCGCTCAAGCAGGTCTATTCAAACGGCGTCCTTGTTGACAACCCGGACTATAAGGTCTATATGACCATGGCTGCGGATCTCAACGGCGACGGCAGAATTGACTCCATCGACACTTCAATCATCAGCAACCGTGCGCTCGCTCTGACCTATATTGATCAGGTAACCGGCAGAGCTACCGAAGCGTAAGGCATATTCCTAACCTTAAAACTCTGCGGGGAGCAATCCCCGCAGAGGATAGCAAATTTGCTTGGATAAACTTAAAGCAGCCGGCACAACTGCTTAAGTTCCGATCTGCTCCTCAGGTCGGCATAATACAAGGAGGAATTCTCTCATGACAAAAATCAAAAGGTTAGTTGCTGTAGCGCTGGCGTTTTTGATGATTTTCGGCTCTATAACGGTTACGGCCTCCGCATGGGACGCAGCGACCGACGACGGCTTTGATCTGAATATCAAAACCAAGATCTTCAGACAGGTCAACGGCACATGGACCGAAACAGAAAAGGTCAAGCGCGGCGAATCGGTAAAGGCAAGAGTATACTTGAATACAACATACTTTGCCAATGCCGGCGAATTGTTGTTCTTCTATAACAACGATTTCTTTGAGGATGCTTATACTTCCAGCATCCAGCCCCTGGCTGTTAATTCCTATTATCAGGCATCGCCCTATTCGATCAGCGGCCAGTTCTACGGCTCAAAATCAGCTTCCAAAGTGGCGGACCAGATGGTCAACGCAGGCAGGATAACCGCTGATTTTGCCGCAGCCAACAATTTCTTTATCATCACCTACAGACTTGAGAATTTGAGCCAGCGCTTCACTGATAATCAGTGGTTCTGCGAATTCAACCTCAAGGTTAAGGAAGACGCCTCCGGCACAGGCCGTTTCTTCGCGGTTGAGGAGACGACCCTGACCCCAGATTTTACCTTTGGTAAGATCAACGTCAGTAAGTCACAGTATAACAAGACGGTTATAAGTGCCGTCAGCATGGCGAATTGGAGAGCGAATTACACTTACAGCGATGTTCCCGTAACCCTTTACAACAATTTTGTAAACGTTACCTTTAACGCAAACGGCGGACGCATCGACGGCAAAGAAACTGCCGTTGTCAGCGGCGAAGCCGGTGCAGCGCTTACCGCACCCGTTCCCCAGAAGTTTGCGTCGACCTTCGTCGGCTGGGCTCTCAAGGGCACGACCGACGCTACCACCGTTAACGCTTTCCCGGCAGAGGATACCGAGTATGTCGCCGTTTGGACCAGCAGGTTCACCGGCGATGAGACCGTCGCTTTCAAGACCGAGATATTCAGGCTTGACGAAGCAACGGGCGAGTGGATCTATACCGAGAGAGTTAAACCCGGCGAGAAGGTAAAGGCAAGAATTTATGTAGACACCAACTATTTCACCAACGCCGGTGATATCCTTGTGTTCTACGATAACACCTTCTTCACTGATGACTATGTTGTCAATCAGTCAAACGATGTGGTATTCAACAGCGATCCCGAAAGCTCCGCGGCGAAAGTCGGCGCGAGCGGTCAGTTCGCAAGGCTGAATAATGCGACGAATTCAATGATTAAGGATATAGTCAGAGAAGGCTATGTTACTCAGGACTTCGTCGACACTCACAACGCTTACACCATGTGGTATAAGTATGAAGTGACCACTGGTAAGAAGCTCAGCGGCGACAAGTGGTTCGCGGAGTTTGACCTTACCGTGCTTGATTCCGCAAGCGGCTGGGGCAACTTCTTCTTCGTTGAGCAGACTGTCCAGACCGAGGATCGTCAGTTTGCATTCGTCAACATCCCCATCAATACCGATGGCGGCCTTGCTGATGATTCTATCGGTATGTATGCTCATACCATCAATATTGAGATAGACGACAAGCATCCTGTCTGCACCTACAGTACCATCACCTTCGATGCTAACGGCGGCGCATTTACGACCGGCTCCGACAGCTTCGTTTATCCCACCGGCGCAGGTATCACCGCCAACATCGGCGACGCAGTTGATGCTTCCCTCGTTCCCGAGGTCAGCAAAGACGGCGCGACCTTCATGGGCTGGGTCGATGCAAGCGTTGAGAATCCCACCGTTGATGATGTTATCGCTATCCCGACTGAGCTCGGCTATGACGACATCACCCTCAAAGCTCTGTGGATCAACAAAGTTGACATCACTTTCGTTTATAATGACGGCGTGACTGCCAACGAGACGGTTACCGTCACGGCAGGCGACGCATTCGTTGCCCCCGCAGATCCCACCAAGGAAGGCAATCACTTCGTCGGTTGGACTTCGGATGCAACATTTGAAGAGATCACCGGATTCCCGGCGGTTTACCCGACCGAGGATACCACTTATTACGCAGTATTCTCCACCGCTACCTATGATACCCGTTATTATGTATCGGCAGCGGATAAGACGGGCTTCGAGTTCGTCGGCAGCGTGAATTCCGAGTACGGCAGCGCTATCGTTGCCACTCCTCCCGCATATGTCGTCCCCGAGGGCTATAAGCTGTCACCCGCATATACGGATATCTCGCTCACCACTCTGCTCCCGGAGGGTGCTACCGTTCCCGCTCATACCGTCAAGCTTTACTTCGGTCTTATTGCCGAGACCTACGACGTAATCTTTGACGCTAACGGCGGCGCATTTGACGACGGTTCCGTCACAAAGAATGTCGCTACTAAGTTTGACACCATGGTCGTTGCTCCTGCGGCTCCCACCAAGGAAGGCTGCGACTTCGCAGGATGGACTCCCGACCTCGGCTATCTTGATACCACCGAGACCGTGACCTACTATGCGACCTGGACTCCCAAGACCTATGACGCCGTATTCTATTCGGACGGTGTGGTTTACGATACCATCCCCACCGAGTTCGGCACTGAGATCGATGAGCCCGCTCCGCCCGAAAAAGAGGGCTACACCTTTGTTGGCTGGACTCCGGCACTGCCCGACACCATGCCCGCAGAGAACGTAAGATTCGACGCAGTCTTTGAGGCTAACACCTATAAGGCTACATTCTATAAGTCAGAGGAAGATAAGGCAGCCGGCACCGTCTATGACGAGTCCGAGGTTAAGTTCGGCGAGACGATAACCACTCCCGACGATCCCACCAAGGAAGGCTACATCTTCAGCGGCTGGACTCCTTCCGTTCCCTCTGCAATGCCCGCAAGCGACCTTGAGTTTGTTGCTACCTGGTCACCCAGAAACGATACTCCCTATAAGGTTGAGATCTATGAGATGGATACCACGGGTAACTACAGCGAGACTCCCAAGACCGTCAGCAACAAGACAGGCATCACCGATTCTACGGTAACTGCCGATACCACGGTTCTTGACGGCTTCTATGTCGACACCGATAACAGCGTCCTTACCGGCACTGTTGCGGCTGACGGCTCCACCGTCCTCAAGGTTTACTACGCGAGGAACCAGTATGACATCACTTTCGACGGAAATGGCGGTAAGGTCAATGGCAATGACAGCGTCGAGCTTAAGTTCTATCACGGCGCTATAGTCACTGCTCCCGCTGACGTAGTCAGAGAGGGTTATACCTTCGCCGGATGGGATCCGATGGTTGCTACCGTTGCTACCGCTGATGCGGTTTATACGGCACAGTGGAATGTTAACAGATATGACGTCATCTATATGGCTGACGGCGTAGAGTTTACAAGAGATTCCTTCGACTACGGCACCAAGCCTACTCCTACCGGCGACAAGCCCAGTAAGGTCGGCTACACCTTCGTCGGCTGGGATGCAGAGCTTCCCGAGACGATGCCCGCTAACGACATCGTGCTTAACGCAGTGTTTGAAGCGGACACATTCGACGCAAGATTCTATCTCCTTGCCGATAAGAGCGACGATCCCATTTACAGAGTGATCCCGACTAAGTTTGGCGATCCGATAGTTGCTCCCGACGGCAAGCCCACTATGGTCGGTTACACCTTTGAAGGCTGGTCGCTTGACGGCGAGACCGTTCTTGACGATCTCGGCATCATGGACAGCATCGAGGGTAAGGACTTCATCGCAGTCTGGAAGGCTGCCAATGTCAGCTATCTTGTCAAGGTCTACATGATGGATGTTGACGGCAATTATCCCGACACTCCGAGCAGGACTCAGATGGGTGAGGCTATCAACGGCACTGAAGTTACCATTACTCCTGAGGCCATTGAGCACTTCACCGTTGACACTGAGAAGTCGGTCCTCACCACCACCATACTTCCCTACGGCACTGAGTTTGCTGTTTACTACAGCCGTAACGAGTATGCCCTCACTACCGTAGTTGACGGTGTTTCCAATACCGAGAGCTACTATTATGAGGCACCCGTTACCGCTCCCGCCGATCCCGTCAAGGAAGGCTACACCTTCTCACACTGGGCGGCAACTCCCAACGGCGCAGACGCTGTTACCATCCCCGCAACTCTTACCACGGATCTTACCGTCTACGCAGTGTTCACCAAGAACAACTACAAGGTCACCTACATCGACGGTGAAGACAAGACCGAGTACGATAACGTCGGCTTCGGCGACGCTATTCCCGTCCCTGCCAATCCGTCAAAGGTCGGCTATCTGTTCCTCGGTTGGAAAGACGCCGACGGCAAGAAGCCTTCCGATTACGGAGTAATGCCTGCAAGGGATCTTGAGTTCACTGCCGAGTGGCAGCCCAACACCGATATCGGCTATGTTCTTGAGATTTATGAGATGGGCACGGACGGCGCTTATCCCGAAAACCCGACCTCCGTCATTAGGTTTAATGACGGCATTGTCGGCGAGACAAGAGCCCCTGAATTTACCGTTCCCACCGGATTCACCCTTGATACAGCAAAGAGCGTGACCTCCGGCGTTATCAGCGTTGATCCCACTCTTGTTCTTAAGGCGTATCTGAGCAGAAATCAGTATAAGCTCACCTACATCAATGAAGGCGAAGAGTATCATTCAGAGGATGTTTACTACGGTCAGACCATAAACGCTGTTACGCCGCCCACCAAGGAAGGCTACAGCTTCGACGGTTGGGATCCGCAGCTTCCCGCGGTCATGCCCGCAAACGATGTGACCGTTACCGCTAAGTGGTCAAAGAATAAATATCCCGCAAACTTCGACGCCGGCGAGGGCGCATTCCCGAACGGCGAGAAGAGCGAGACCGTGAATGTTCCTTACGGTGAGAAGATAACCGCTCCCGAGACCGAGCCCACCAGAGAGGGCTATGAGTTCAAGGGCTGGGCCGATCCCGCCGCTCCCGATACCGTTATCACCGATTTCGGCAATATCGGCACCGACGGCGCTGACTTCGTAGCGGTTTGGGAGGCTTCACAGTATACCGTGACCTTCTACAGCTACATGGTTGACCCGCACACTGATATCACCGCAAGCACTCCGAAATTCACCTATGATGAGAAGGAGAACGTCCCCTACGGCAGCACTGTTGAGTTCCCCGCAGATCCGTCGATCGATTACTTCGTATTCACCGGCTGGGTCGACGAGGACGGCAACGCTGTTGAGCCCGGCATCACGATGCCCGCTCACGACCTCAAGATCTACGCCACCTTCAAGAGAATAGTTGTCAAGCTTGTCCCGAAGGCAGGTTCGACCACTATCGTTGAGAGAGACGGCGCTATCGAGAAGCTCGCCGATAACAGCGTAACTCCCGACAGAGTATATCCCGCTACTGGTGGCAATTTCAGCGAGTGGTTCATCTATGGCCTCAAGACCAGGCTGACCGAGGAAGTGCTTCGCGATCAGTTCATCGACGTTCTCGGCGACGGCAGGATCGAGATCACCGCCGGCAACCCCGGCACCTCGAACTACACCGGCACCGGCACTAAGGTTGAGGTTTATGATAACGTCACCAACGAGCTTGTTGAGACCTTCTACATCATTATCTACGGCGATCTTAACGGCGACTCGCTCGTTAACGCCACCGACGTCTCCATCGCTTCTGATGAATCTCTCCAGATAACTCGCTGGAGCAAGAAGGGCGACACCTACATGTCTTACAGATTCAAGGCCGCCAACATCAAGAAGGATAACTACATCAATGCTACGGATGTCTCGCTCATCAGCGACCATTCAATAGTCATCGGCGTTATCAATCAGGAGACCGGCCTTATCGAGTACGAATAATCCCGATTCCACAGTTTCTGAGCCCCCTGCCTCGGCAGGGGGCTCTTTCTGCATACAAAAAAGCACCGTGCATGAACACGGTGCCTTGTCTTTGGCTTATTATTCCTCAAATATTGCCTTTTTGTATTTTGCGAGCAGCTCGGCGGCGAGCTTTAAGGTGTCGGCGTCGGTCGGCGGCTCGGGATTGGTCGTTGAGAGCCATTTTTTCTCGAAATCCGCATAGTTTTTATAGAACTGACTGCCGCGGTAGATGTTGCGCTCGTCAACCAGCTTGCGGGTGGTGGTGGAGAATCTTGAGCCTCGCCTCGGGAATTCATAGGCAAGGCGCTCAAAGAAGCTCTGCCAGCGCTTGACATAATATGTGCCTATGAGCCCGCCCCATTCCTTGCAGGCGTAGTCATAGTTGACGGTGCTGTTTATCGGCCCCCAAAGGGTTATCTGAGTGAGCAGATTCAGCTCAAAATTCTGCTTATCCTTGTCGCTGACAGCGGCAACGGAGGCTTCTTTAAGATGCTCGTGCAGCGTCAGCTCGGGCACTGTCTGGAGCAGCTCGTCCAGCTCGCAGCATACCTTGAGGAAGCTGTTTGACGAGCGCTCAAAGGCGTTGACGTCCTTATTGTTGAAGCCGTACATCGCCCGTCTGTAAAGGGCGGCGGCGTGATTGCTGAGCACCTGCCTTGTTATGTCGCAAACGTCGTATACATAGCCGTCATTTGATGCGTTTGATGAGCCGAGCAGCGCTTCGGCGGCGGCAAAGAGAGTTTTGTTGCTGTAATAAGGCTCGAGCGTGTCGCCGGGGGCGGAATGCCTAAGGTCGGTGGCGGGCCTGGCGCATATCACCGAGCCGGGCTCTTTGCCGTCCGGGCTTGCGCCGTAGCAGCTCTCCGCAAGCAGGGCGGCGGCGTCGGCAAGGCATTTCTCACGGCTGCCGTAGCGGCGATAGGCGTAGTCGGCGAGCCATTTGTCAAGGTCGATCGCTTCGCTCTCGGTCAGCATCTCAAAGGCGAGGTCGTAGTAAAGCGGGTTTTGATTAAGTCCCTCTGTGAAGATGCCCGTGCCGCAGCAATTCTCGGCGTTCACAAGCGAATACGGGTTTGCGGCGAGGGCGCGGATATCGCCGTGCAGCGAATTTCTGTCGCCGTGGCTGTGGACTGTGCCGAGAATGAAATCATGCCCCCAAAATTCCTCGGTCTCGCCATGCATAGAGGAATCGGAGTCAATTATGAGCAGTCTGCCGTGGGGCACGGATCTTACGACCTGCTCCCTGACGGAGCTGCTTCGCATGACCCAAACAGATTCAGGGTCGAAATCCTTGAGTATGGTGTCAAAGGCTCTGCCTATCTTCCAAAGCCTGTCGTTCTTGATGTTCTTAGGCAGCGGCTCGGTCTCGTGGAAGAGGTCGCAGGCATAGTAGTGATGGGCGCCGAAAAGCTGACGCTGTTTCTCGAGAAAAGCGAATGCGAGCTTCTTGAATACGGGGTCGGTCGGCTCAAGTCTAAATGAAAACGGGAAGTTGCGCCACGACGGCACCATGCGGAGCTTTGCGCCGCCGAATAATTTGGTTATCGACTGCGGCACATAGCCCGCAAAAGCCTGCTGCACCGGCGTCATGCCGAGCTCCAGCTCACGCTCGATGATCTTTTTGCCAAGCTCAAGGCGGCTCTCGATATATTTAACGTCCGTCAGGCTGAAATAGCCCACAAGGCAGCCAGTCAACTGCCACGGCCAAAAGGCGGGACCGGAGAGATACTCAAGTGCGCCGGTCTCGCTGTAGGTGAGGCTCCTCATCGTGTAATACCACACGGCCTCGCTGCCTACGACGCTCAGCGGCAGATTGACGCCGTTCATCGCCATGAAGTCTATCTCACGCTCCCAATCCTCCCACTGCCAGAAGGCGCAGGAGTAGCCGAGGGCTTCATAGCTCATGCAGGCGCGCTTTTTTTGCTTCACGGTCTTTTGAATTTTACCGTCGAAAAGGGGAGCGCTTGAGACGTTGATGCGCCTGTTGCCGCAGCGGGAGAGATTGACTCCGCAATATTTTCTGAGATAGGCATAGTAGCCCATTGCTTGACTTATCTTGCAGTTGCCGCAGATAACTATTTTATCGTTTTCGCAAAACACCTCATAATGATCGGAGCCGTTGACGCTGTCGCATTCGCGCATTTCAAAGGCGTCGGCAATGTCAGGGGTGTTTCTGAGGATCAGTTCTTTCATTTCAGCTCTCCGTTCGTGAAAGTTATACTACTACAGTATATATCAAAAATCCCGTCTTGGCAAGTTTTTTTGCGATTTAGGGCGGCGGGGATAAATTAAAAGTAAAAAAATCGTTAATTTGCAAAATAACGCTTTACACCCGCGCCAAAATAAAGTAAAATATATACTGAAAATTTATAATTTTTAAAGGCGGTGTTTTTGTGCAACCGATTTATAAAAGAATCCTGCTCAAGCTCAGCGGCGAGGTGCTCGCCGGCGATAAAGGCCACGGCTTTGACTTCGACACCATCGGTGCGGTCTGCTCCGCAGTCAAGAAACTCAATGAAATGGGCGTCGAGGTCGGCCTCGTTGTCGGCGGCGGCAACTTCTGGAGAGGGCGCTCCGGCGGCAATATGGATAGGACCCGTGCCGACCATATCGGTATGCTCGCTACAGTCATGAATTCCCTTGCCCTTGCCGATTCTCTCGAGCAGCTCGGCGTGACGGTCAGGGTGCAGAGCGCCATTGAGATGCGCCAGATAGCCGAGACATACATCCGCAACAGAGCCGTCCGCCACCTTGAGAAAGGCAGAGTGGTCATCTTTGCGAGCGGAACGGGCAACCCCTTCTTCTCGACCGACACCTGCGCTGCGCTCAGAGCGGCCGAGATAAAGGCAAACGTCATTCTCAAAGCCACCAATGTGGACGGCGTGTTTGACAAGGACCCCAATAAATACCCCGACGCCGTCAAATACGACGTTGTTACCCACAGCGAAGTGCTTGAGAAGGATCTCAAAGTCATGGATTCAACGGCAGCGTCTCTTTGCCGTGACAATAATATCCCCATCCTCGTTTTCAACCTCAGCGACCCCGAAAACATAATCAGAGCGGTGCTGGGCGAAAATGTGGGTACATTAGTTAAGGAGGGCTAATTAAATGGAAAAAGTTTTTGCAATGGTCGAGGAAAAAATGGGTAAGACCGTCAGCGTGCTCAGCGCTGAATTCGCTTCAATAAGAGCGGGCAGAGCCAACAGCGCCGTGCTCGATAAGATCAAGGTCGATTATTACGGCACCCCCACCCCCATCAATCAGATGGCGGCCGTCTCCGTTGCCGAGGCGAGGATACTCACCATCCAGCCTTGGGATGTTTCCACCCTACACCCCATCGAGAAGGCGATCCAGGCCTCCGATATCGGCATCAACCCGCAGAATGACGGCAGGATAATCCGCCTTGTTTTCCCCCAGCTCACCGAGGAGCGCCGCAAGGAGCTTTGCAAGGATGTCAAGAAGCTGGCCGAGGATTCAAGGATAGCCGTTCGCTCCATCAGACGCGACGGCATAGATAAGGTCAAGAAGATGGAGAAGGCCTCCGAGATAACCGAGGATGACCTCAAGATAGCGGAGAAGAAGCTCCAGGATTTGACCGATAAATATATCAAAGATATTGATAAGCTCGCCGACGAAAAAGAGAAAGAGATAATGGCGATCTGATCGCAATTCAGCGGTGCGGCGGAGGATTACCTCCGCTGCGCCGAATTACAGCAGCCGATGATGAATATCATCATCCCTTATCAAAGGAGACAGCTATGGATAAAGAACTGCTCGCAAAGATCGAGCTGCCCCGCCACATCGGCATCATAATGGACGGCAACGGTCGCTGGGCAAAAAAGAGAGGCCTGCCCCGCAGCGAGGGCCACAAGGCGGGCGCCAACACCTTCAGGCGCATCTGCGACTATGCGGCGGAGCTTGGCATAGAATGCGTGACCTTTTACGCATTCTCCACCGAGAATTGGAAGCGCCCCGCTCAGGAGGTCGCCTCTATAATGGATCTGTTCAGAGATTATCTCGACGAAGCCAACGAGCGTGAGGATGAGAATGAACAGAAAGGAATGCGAATACGATATATCGGCGAGCGTGAGGGCCTGCCCGAGGATATCGTCGGCATGATAGAGCTGCTCGAGAGAAACTCGGCAGATAAAAACAAAATCACCGTCAACATTGCCGTCAATTACGGCGGGCGTAACGAAATAGTCAGCGCGGTCAGGCGTCTTGCTGCGAAAGTCGAAGCGGGCGAGCTGAAAGCGCAGGATATAACCGAGAAATCAATAAGCGATAATCTGCTTACGGCAGGGCTGCCCGACCCCGATCTGATAATCAGGCCGAGCGGCGAATATCGTCTTTCAAATTTCCTTATCTGGCAGGCGGCGTACTCTGAATTCTGGTTTTCGGATATTCTTTGGCCGGATTTCACCCCCGACGACCTCGATAAGGCAATTATAGATTACTGTAAGCGCAGCAGGCGCTTCGGCGGTATTTAAGAATAATCTGAATCGAGCGTGAAAAACATGAAAACAAGAATAATCACAGGCGTTACGGCCGCTCTCTTTGCCATCGGCAGCCTTGTTGCTATCGGCTTCGGCTATGTCAGATATATCAGCTTTATAATAGCCGTGCTCTCCGCAATAGCCGTCCACGAGGTCATCACCGTCTCAAAGTGCAAGAATAAGGTCGTCATGGCGGTCACGATGCTGTTTGCTGCGGCATATTCGCCGTTCATCGCCTTTGACCTTGAGAGATATCTCATCATACCCAAATCATCAATCCTCATCATATATATCATTGTCTTGCTGCTGATAATGCTGAAATTCTATGATATCACGCGGTTTGAGCACGTTGCGCTGGCGCTCTTCACTTCGCTCGCCGTGCCCGCTTCGCTGACCACTCTTATTCAGCTCCCGCTGCTGTGCGATGAGAATCCGCAGCTGTTCCAGCGTTCACAGGCGGTGTTTATGCTCCTTTGCGCCATGTATTGCGCGTGGCTCAGCGACACCTTCGCCTACTTCATCGGTAGCAAATTCGGCAAGCACAAGCTCTCGCCCAAGATTAGCCCCAAGAAGTCCATAGAGGGCGCCGTTGCGGGTGTTGTAGGCACTACGGTGTTTGCCGCAGTCACTTTCCTTATCTGCAAGCACTTCTTCTTCACGCTCGACACCATCAAGCTGTGGCAGGTCATTATCGCAACTGTGGTGCTATGCGTGCTCGGTATGTGCGGTGACCTCTCCGCCTCTGTTATTAAGAGGAATTTCGGCGAGAAGGATTTCGGCACTCTCTTCCCGGGTCACGGCGGAGTGCTTGACCGTGTGGACAGCTTCCTTTTCACCATGCCCTCGCTCTATCTCATAGTGGAGGTTGCGACGGCGTTCGCAAACAAATAAAGTAACTGCGATTATCAAAGGAGATATACAATGACTAAGACCCTTGCCGTTCTCGGCTCAACAGGCTCAATAGGCGTTCAGGCGCTTGAAGTCGCAAGGCTTCGCGGCTTTGAGATAGTTGCGCTGACTTCAAATGTGAGGACGGATATTCTGGAGGGGCAGATCAGAGAATTCTCACCCCGCATGGCGGCCGTTGCGGATGAAAAGGCTGCCGCGGAGCTTAAAATAAAGGTTGCCGACACCTCGACACGCATCCTCGCCGGAAGGGAGGGCGTCGCCGAGTGCGCCGCCTGCGGTGCGGATACCGTGCTTAACAGCATAGTCGGCATAGCCGGCCTTGAGCCGACCCTCAGAGCGATAGAGGCGGGCAGCACTTTGGCTCTCGCCAACAAGGAGTCGCTCGTTGCGGGCGGCAGGCTCGTGACCGACGCCGCCGAGAGCAGGGGAGTGTCGATTCTCCCCGTCGACAGTGAGCATTCGGCAATATTCCAGTCCATGCAGGGCTGCCGTGACAAGCGGCAGATAAAGCGCCTTATCCTGACCGCCTCTGGCGGCCCGTTCTTCGGCAGGAGCCGTGCGGAGCTTGAGAAGGTCACCCCGGAGCAGGCGCTTCGTCACCCTAATTGGAGCATGGGCGCAAAAATAACCATCGACTCCGCTACAATGATGAATAAAGGGCTGGAGCTTATCGAGGCTGCGTGGCTCTTCGGCGTCAAGGCGGAGAATATTGATATCCTCGTCCACCGCCAGAGCGTGGTGCATTCGCTCGTCGAATTCGTCGATAACTCCGTCATAGCTCAGCTCGGAGTGCCCGATATGCGTATACCTATCCAATATGCGCTGACCTACCCCGACCGCTTCGTCAGCCCCGTAAGGCAGCTTTCACTTGAGGAATTCGGCTCGCTAACCTTTGAAAAGCCGGATTATGAAACGTTTTCCTGCATAAACTTATGCAAGAGAGCTTTTGAGATGGGCGGGCTGTATCCTGCGGCGGCGAATGCCGCCAATGAGAAGGCAAACGAGCTTTTCCGCCAGGGCAGGATAGGCTTACTCGATATTCCCCGCGCGGTGGAGAATTCGCTCGGCATGAGCTTCCCCGAGGGCGGTCACACTCTTGCCGATGTCTTTGAGACGGATTCCCTCGTTCGCAGAGAGACTGAGAGGTTGTATATATGAAAGGTTTAGCTTTGATGTCGGCGGCTCAGATATGGGGCAAGGCGTGGCCGATACTTATCGCCGTGCTGTTCTTCGGGCTGCTGATATTCTTTCACGAGTTGGGGCATTTTACCTTTGCCAAGATATTCAAGGTCAAGGTCAATGAATTTGCCATGGGCATGGGCCCGACGCTGTTCAAATTCAAAAAGGGCGAGACAAAATATGCCCTCAGGCTCTTCCCGATAGGCGGCTTCGTCAGCATGGAGGGCGAGGATGAGAATAGCGAAAACGAAAACGCATTCTGCAACAAGCCCGCGTGGCAGCGCTTCATAATCGTTGCCGCAGGCGGCCTTATAAATCTGCTCATGGGCGTTATCATCGTTGCGATAATGCTCTCCACCTCCGAATTTGTCGGCACCCCCGTGGTCAATTACTTTGCCGAGAATGCCGTCAGCTCTCAATACGGCTTGCAGGCCAAGGACAGGATACTTGAGATAGACGGCAGGAAGGTCTACTCCGATATGGATGTCGGCTTCCTTATGTCGAGGAGCGACGACGGCGTTTATGATTTCGTAGTCAAGCGTGACGGCAAAAAGGTGGAGCTTAACGGCGTCAAATTCGACACCGTTAAGAAAAATATTGACGGCAAAGAAATGCTGACGATAATCTACGATTTCACGATTGTCGGTGTGAAGCCGGGCTTTGCTTCCGTCGCCAAGAATACGGTGCTCGAATCCGTTTCGCTCTCCCGCATGGTCTGGCTCAGCCTGCTTGACCTTGTGACGGGGCGCTATGGCCTGAGCGATCTCTCCGGCCCGATAGGCACGGTCTCCTACATTGCGGAGGCGGTGCAGGAGGGGCAGGCGGCGACCGATTATTCCACTGTGTTTCTGTTAATGGCGCTAATCGCCGTCAATGTAGGCATATTCAATCTGCTCCCGCTTCCGGCGCTCGACGGCGGCAGGTTGCTCTTCATCTTCATCGAGATGATAGCTAAGAAGCCTGTGCCGAGGAAGTATGAGGGCTGGGTGCACGCAGTCGGCTTCGCTCTGCTGATGGTGCTCATGGTCGTTATCTGCTTCAGCGATATTATGAAGCTAATCAAAGGATGAGCCTTTATGGAAAGAAGAAAAACTAAAAAAATCAAGGTCGGCAATATATATATCGGCGGCGACGCCAAGATAACCGTGCAGTCGATGCTCAATCGCCCCGCCTCCGATATCGAGGGCAGCGTCCGTCAGGCCGTTGAGCTTGAGAAGGCGGGCTGCGAGATAATCAGAGCCGCCGTGCCCGATATGCAGGCGGTGAAGCTCATTGAGAAGCTCAAGGAGAGCCTCAGCGTGCCCGTTGTTGCCGATATCCACTTCGACTACCGCCTCGCGCTCGAATGCGTTGCGGCAGGGGTCGATAAGATAAGAATAAACCCCGGCAATATCGGCTCAAAGGAGCGGGTCAAGGCCGTGGCGGATGCCTGCAAAGCGGCGGGTGTGCCTATCAGGATAGGCGTGAATTCCGGCTCGCTCGAGAAGGAGCTTCTCGCCGAATACGGCTCACCGACCCCCGAGGCGCTCGTTGAGAGCGCAATGCGCCACGCCGCAATGCTTGAGGAATGCGATTTTGACGATATCGTTATTTCGATAAAATCCTCAAACGTGCCGATGATGGTGCGCGCGTATGAGCTTGCCTGTGAGAGATGCGATTATCCGCTGCATCTCGGCGTTACCGAGGCGGGCACTCACAATATGGCGCTCGTCAAATCCGCCGCGGGCATCGGTTCACTGCTGCTGCACGGCATCGGCGACACGATAAGAGTTTCCATGACCGCCGACCCCGTCCTCGAGGTCAAGGCGGCGAACGATATATTAAAGGCGGTCGGGCTTAAGACCGATTGCCCCGATATAGTTTCCTGCCCCACCTGCGGGCGAACTAAAATAGACCTTATCGCCCTTGCAAGCGAGGTTGAGCAGCGGCTCGCGGGCTGCAAGAAGCCGATCAAGGTCGCAGTCATGGGCTGCGCCGTCAATGGGCCGGGCGAGGCCCGTGAAGCCGATATCGGCATAGCCGGCGGCGACGGCTGCGCTCTTATATTTAAAAAAGGCGAGATAATCTGTAAGGTCCCCGAGACCGAGGCGGTCGACCGCCTGATGAAAGAGATAGATAATTTATAAGGCAGAGCGATCTGCCTTTTATTTACGGAGAATGTGATGAGAAACAACGATATTCTGAATTTCATAGCTCCCTGCCTGAGTGGCGAGCTGAGTGAAGCTCTCTCGGGCGGCGAGATACTGCGTATTACTTTTGACGACGGGGCGCTCTCTCTGTCGGCGTCAGTGAAGTTTGACCGCCTGATAGCGGACAGGCTCATTTTGGACGCGCAAAAGGCCGTGCGCGAATACTTCGGGATAAGGAAAGTGACCCTCAGCCCTGTCTATACAGGGCTTGAGCTGTCGCAGGACTGCGCCCCGATGCTCATCAGAGCTGTCAAAGAGAATATCGCTGCCGCCAACGGCTTCCTTGACTCGGCTAAGTTCGGCTTTGCCGACGGGTCGGTTTCTTTGACCGTCCCCGACGGCGCTCAGTTGCTTATCGACGCCAAAACCCCCGAATTCCTCGAGAGATTTATCTCCGAGACCTTTGACAAGAGGGTTAAGGTGTGCATAAATTCGGGCAAAACGGCGGTCACCATCGACTCGCCGGAGTATGTCGAGATGCAGAGCAAAAACGTGAATATCGAGATACCCAAGGAAGCCCCGCCCGAGCGCAAGAAGCCGAAGCAGGAGTATGACGACCTGCCGATATCCCTGACGAATGCCAAGGTGATATTCGGCAGCAGGATTAAGTCGAAGCCCGTGGCGCTCAAGGGCGTGTCCATTGAGGACGGTAACGTCACCGTGTGGGGCAGCGTATTTGCCCTGCAAATCCGTGACACCCGTGACGGCAAGCGTAAGATAATCACATTCAACATAACCGATAAGACCAATTCCTTCACCGTCAAGATATTCGAGATGTCGCAGAATTGCGAAACGCTGGTCAAAAATATCTCGGACGGGGCCTGCGTCATGCTCAGAGGCCATGTGGAGTATGACGATTATATCAAATCATACTGCATTAAGGCGAATTCAGTCATGCTTATCGACCGCATCGAGGTCAGCGACGACGCCCCTGAGAAGCGCGTTGAGCTGCATATGCATACCAATATGTCCGCCATGGACGGCATGACCCCCGCCAAGAAGCTCGTCGAGCGGGCGATAAAATGGGGTCACAGAGCCGTCGCCATAACCGACCACGGCGTTGTGCAGGCGTTCCCCGAGGCTGCCGCCGCCGCAAAAGGCTCGGATATCAAGATAATCTACGGCATGGAGGGCTACTTTGTCGACGACTCGGTCAAGGCGTTCAGCGGCAGCTCTGATATGCCCATTGACGGCACATTTATAATTTTTGACGTTGAGACGACCGGGCTTCGCACGGGCGTTGACCGCCTGACTGAGATAGGCGCGGTCAAGTATGTCGACGGTGCGGAGAAATCCCGCTTCCAGACCTTCGTTGACCCGGAGAGACCCGTCCCGCAGAATATCGTCGAGCTGACGGGCATCACCGATTCAATGGTCGCCGGCGCCCCCAAGGAGGGCGAGGCGGTGCGCAAATTCTTTGAATTCTGCGGCGAGGGCAGCGTGCTTGTGGCGCACAATGCGAGCTTCGATACCGAGGTCATCCGCTCCGCCTGCGAGAGAAACGGCATTGAGTATAACTACTCACATATCGACACCCTCGTGCTGGCGCAGAGCCTCATCTCGGGCATAAAGAATTATAAGCTCGATACGATATCAAATCATTTCAAGCTCCCGAAATTCGACCACCACAGGGCGGATGAGGATGCGGGCGCGCTCGCCGCGATATTTGAGAAGCTGCTGGCTCTCACCGCCGAAAAGGGCGTTGAGCGAGTGTCGCAGATAAACGAGCTTATCCCCGTCGACCCCCGCAGGCTGCCGACATACCATATTATAATCCTCGCAAAGAATAAAGTTGGCCTTAAACACCTTTATCAGCTGATAACGAAATCAAATCTTGAGTATTATTACCGCCATCCGAGAGTGCCGAAGAGTGAGCTGCTTTCTCACAGAGAGGGTCTGCTCATCGGCAGCGCCTGCGAAGCGGGTCAGCTCTACCGCGCGGTGCTTTCGGGCAAATCCGAGGAGGAGCTGCTGCGGATAGCCTCGATGTATGATTACCTCGAGATTCAGCCGAACGGAAACAACGCTTTCATGCTCCGCAAGGGCACTCTTTCCTCCGAGGAGGAGCTTAACGAGATAAACCGCCATATAATCAGGCTGGCGGACAAGCTCGGTATCCCCGTCGTCGCAACGGGCGACGTTCATTTCATCGACGAGAGCGATAAGGTGTTCAGAGAAATTCTTATGACGGGTCAGGGCTTCAGCGATGCCGCCGAGCAGGCGCCGCTCTACTTTAGGACCACAAACGATATGCTTAAAGAATTCGCATATCTCGGCGAGGAGAAGGCAAAGGAAGTTGTCATAACCAATCCCAATCTCATTGCCGATATGTGCGAGGAGATTTTGCCCATACCCAAGGGCACATACCCGCCGAAGATCGAAGGCTCGGATGAGGAGCTGCGCCGCATCTGCTACGAGCGCATCAAGGATTATTACGGTGACCCGATCCCCGAGTATGTCAAGGCGAGGCTCGATAAGGAGCTTGACTCGATAATCAAAAACGGCTTCGCGGTCCTCTATATCATCGCTCAGAAGCTCGTGTGGAATTCAATGGATCACGGCTACTATGTCGGCTCCAGAGGCTCGGTCGGCTCGTCCTTTGTCGCCTTTGCGGCAGGTATTTCGGAGGTCAATCCGCTCGCGCCGCACTATATCTGCGAGAGCTGTAAGCACAGTGAGTTTTTCCGCAACGGCGAATACGGCTCGGGCTTCGATATGCCGCCCAAGGATTGCCCGAATTGCGGCAAGCCGATGCACCGCGACGGCCACGATATCCCGTTTGAGACCTTCCTCGGCTTCAACGGCGATAAGCAGCCCGATATCGACCTCAACTTCTCGGGCGAGTATCAGTTCTATGCCCACCGCTACACCGAGGAGCTTTTCGGCAAGGAGCACGTTTTCAAGGCAGGCACTATCGGCACCCTCGCCGATAAGACCGCCTACGGCTTCGTCAAGAAGTGGATGGAGGAGAAGGGGCTTGATCTCTCTCGCGCCGAGCAGGACAGGCTCACAATGGGCTGCGTCGGCGTCAAGAGGACAACGGGTCAGCACCCCGGCGGCATGGTCGTTGTGCCGAACGATATGGACGCCGAGGATTTTACGCCCATTCAGCACCCCGCCGATGATGCGGATTCCGTCCACAGGACTACGCACTTCGACTTCCATTCACTGCATGATACGATACTTAAACTCGATAACCTCGGCCACGATGTGCCGACTCTTTATAAACATCTTGAGGATATGACGGGCATCTCGGTCATGGATGCCGATGTCTGCGACCCGAAGCTCTATGAGCTGCTGACCTCTCCCGCGCCGCTTGGGCTGACCCCCGAGGATATCGACTGTGAGACGGGCACTCTTTCGCTCCCGGAGCTTGGCACACCGTTCGTGCGCCAGATGCTTATGGAGTCAAAGCCCAAGAATTTCTCTGATATGCTACAAATATCGGGCCTTTCTCACGGCACGGATGTTTGGATAGGCAACGCGCAGGAGCTTATCAAAAACGGCACCTGCACCATTTCGGAGGTCATAGGCACCCGTGACAGCATCATGGTCTACCTGATACATAAGGGGCTTGAGCCGGGCATGGCATTCAAGATAATGGAGATAGTCCGTAAGGGCAAATCCACCTCGCTCCTGACCGACGAGCACAAAAAAGCCATGATAGATCACAACGTGCCGCAGTGGTATATCGACTCGTGCATGAAGATAAAATATATGTTCCCCAAGGCTCACGCCGCCGCCTATGTTATAGCGGCAATGCGCCTTGCGTGGTATAAGCTCTATCGCCCACTCGAGTATTACGCCACCTATATGACGGTGCGCGGTGAGGATATCGACACCGTCAGCGTCCTGCAGGGCAGAGCTGCCGTCAAGGCAAAAATGAAAGAGATAGACGAAAAGATGAAGACCAAGCAGGCGACCGCCAAGGAGGAGGGCACCTTCACCTCCCTCCAGGTCATAAACGAGATGCTTGCGAGGGGCATTGAGGTGCTCCCGATAGACATCTATAAGTCGTCGGCGAATAAATACACAATTGAGGACGGCAAGATACGCCTGCCCTTCTCAGCTCTCTCGGGCTGCGGCGGCGCCGCCGCTCAGGGGCTTGAGGATGCGAGAAACGACGGCAAGGGCGAATTTCTCTCGATAGAGGAGGTTCAGCTTCGTTCGGGTGCACCCAAGAGTATTATTGCCGCACTTGAGGAGAGCGGGGCATTCTCGACCCTGCCAAAGACCACTCAGATCAGCTTTTTCTGATAAAAAACCGTTGCGGAGGTCGGTAAAGTGAAGCCGATAGGGCTGTATATTCATATTCCGTTCTGTAAAGGGAAATGCCCTTACTGCGACTTTTATTCTGTCACTCCGCACGGCAGCGTTATTGAGGATTACACCGCCGAGGTGTGCCGCCGTTTAAGCGCGGAGACAAGGATATTTGACACCGTTTACTTCGGCGGGGGCACTCCGTCGCTGCTCGGGGCGGAGAATATCTGCCGCATTTTAGGCTCGGTGAATGCCGCCGACGGCTGTGAAATGACCCTTGAATGCAACCCGTCCGACACGGGCGGCAGGGACTCAAATTTTGATTTCAAGGCCGTTGCCGATGCCGGGATCGACCGTATATCAATGGGTTTGCAGAGTTCCTCCGATTCCGAGCGCCGCTTCCTCGGCAGGCGGGCTGGCGCCGACGACGCCGAAAGAGCTGTTGAGCGTGCCAACGCCGCGGGCATAGACAATATCTCGCTCGACCTTATGCTCGGCCTTGCGGGGCAGAGCACCGAGAGCGTCGGGCGTTCGATAGAGTTTTGCAGGCGGCTCGGGGCAAAGCATCTGAGCGCTTACCTGCTGAAGTTAGAGCAAGGTACACCCCTTTACACCCGCCGAAACGAGCTTCATCTGCCCGATGAGGACGAGACCGCCGAATTATATCTTTTCACCGTCTCAGAGGCGGCGAAAAACGGCTTTTTGCAGTACGAAATTTCCAACTTTTCGCTCCCCGGATATGAGAGCCGCCACAATCTCAAGTATTGGCGCTGTGAGGAATACCTCGGCGTCGGTGCGGCGGCGCATTCCTTCGTCGGCGGCAAGCGTTTCTATAATGAACGCAGCATTGCCGATTTCCTCGAGGGCAAGCCGCCGGTCAACGACGGCGACGGCGGCGATGAGGAGGAATTCGTAATGCTGGCTCTGCGTCTGACAGAGGGTCTGAGCGGCGTGCGATTCGCCGAGCGTTACGGCCATATGCTGCCCCGTGAATTCGATAAAAAAGCTGCTTTTTTCGCTTCAAAGGGTCTTATGACCGTCTGCGGCGAGCGTTACAGCCTCACTCCGCAGGGCTTTTTGCTCTCCAACAGCATAATTTTTGAATTAATAGACACATTAGAGGCGGAATAACTATTGAAAAAACTCCGCCTTTGATATATAATCCTATTTGTAAAGTATTTTCCGAAAGAAGGTTAATCGTATGAAAAAGAAAAAGAGCACCTTTGCCCGTATCGCCATCCCCGGCGCTATAGCGGCTGCTGCAGCTGTCAACGCCGTCAGAGCGGCTCGTTTCGTGCCCGAGAAGAAGGACTACGGCACTCTCAGCCCCGAGAATGTTGACGCTGAGAGAGCGCAGAGAAACCTCTCCAAGGCAATCTCAATTCCCACCATCAGCTACCCCGAGAAGGAGAATGTGGATTTCACTCAGTTTGACAAATTCCACGAGTTCCTTGACGAGGCTTACCCTCTTATTCATAAGACCCTGACCAAGGAAGTTATTTGCGAAGCCAGCCTTATGTATTGCTGGAAGGGCACCAGAAGCGACCTTGATCCCATTGCTCTGCTTGCTCATCAGGATGTCGTCCCCATTTCGGAGGGCACCGAGGGCGATTGGGAGCATCCTCCCTTTGAGGGCTACAACGACGGCGAATTCATCTGGGGCAGAGGCGCTCTGGATATGAAGAATCACCTCATCGGCGTTATGGAAGCGGTCGAGACTCTGCTTGAGGAGGGCTTCACCCCCGAGAGAGACGTTTATCTGCTCTTCGGTCAGGATGAAGAGGTCGTTGCCTCGGGCGACAGCGGCGCAAGGCATATGATGGAGACCCTCAAGGAGAGAGGAATCCACCTTGACTGCATCATCGACGAGGGCGGCGCAATACTGCCCGTCAATATCAAGGGCATCCTTGAGAATAAAGATCTTGTCGGCGTCGGCATAGCGGAAAAGGGCTACACCGACCTTGAGATCAGCGTCAGCGCAAAGGGCGGCCATTCTTCACAGCCCCCGAAGCATTCGGCTCTCGGCGAGCTTGCCAATGTCATCAAGGATATCGAGAATCATCAGTTCAAGGCTGAGATGCTGCCGTTCGTTGAGCAGCTTTTCTCAGGACTCGGCAGGAACTGCTCCTACCCCGCAAGGCTCATCACCTGTAATATTCCTTATCTCAAGCCCCTTATCAAGGCCGTTATGACTCAGATACCGCCCGCCGCCTGCCTTGTCAGGACCACTACCGGCGTTACCATGGCTCAGGGCAGCCCCGCCGCAAACGTGCTGCCTCAGAAGGCGACCGTTACAGTTAACTTCAGGCAGATGCCCGGCACCACCGTGCAGGATGTTGTGGATCATATTCGCAAGGTTTGCCGCAATAAGGATATCGAGATAAATGTTGCCAAGGCTAAAGAGGCCTCCAAATTCTCGCCGACCGATTCGAGAGCGTTTAATATAATCAAAGAGCTCTGCATGCAGGAATCCGCTGACAACATCGTTGCGCCTTACCTCGTAATGGGCGGCACCGACGCCTGCAACTACGAGCCTATCTGCGAGAATATCTATCGTTACGCCCCCTATAAGGTCACCATCGGTCTGCTCAGATGCACCCACGGCACCAACGAAAGGATCCCCGTTGACGCTGTCGGCCCCGGCGTTGCGTTCTTCAAGAGATATATCAGACGCGCATCCGCCGAGAATTAAAAATTTAATTAAATATTGTAACCTTATAGTATTAAGCTCTCCGCTTCATGCGGGGAGCTTTTTTCATGCGTATATAAATTGAAAAGCTGAAAATTTTTTACGGCTTATTTATCCGCCGTGTATTATCGCCGCTGCGGGTCAAATTATTAGTGCCCCGCAAACGAGGGGCAAATTCAATGAGAACACGGAGGTGAAATATTGAAGCGTTTTTTTAAAACTCTGAGTGTTTTATTTTTTGCCTTGTGCGTCGGGATATTCTCAATGATAGCCTACGGCAGCGTTTACCTGCCGGACAGCGTCACGGCGGCGCACGCGGAGCAGGATATCGGCGGCATCTACTCGGTGAACGGTTCAGGACAGGCGGAGTCGGCGGGCGCGCCCGCAGCGGGCGGCGCGGCATATAACTCCGAGATAAAAGCCCTGAAAATATTCCCGATCAAAAAGATAACGGTAGATAACGCCAAGCGAAGGTATGTTGCGATAGGCGGCGAAGTCTTCGGTATAAAGCTATATACAAAAGGCGCGATAGTCGTCAACGTCGATGCGGTAACGAGCAAATCGGGCAATTCCTCGCCCGGCACCCAGGCGGGTATCAGGACGGGGGATGTCATAACCCGAATCGGTTCGTCGCCTATCGATAATTCGCAGCAGCTCACCGAGGCGATAGAGCGCTCGCAGGGGGAGCCGCTTGACCTGACGATTGAAAGAAACGGCGAAAGGATCGCCGTCAAGCTTCAACCTATCATGTCGGTCGACGGCAAATACAGAGCGGGCATCTGGGTCAGGGACAGCTCAGCCGGCATAGGCACCGTCACATTTTATGATGACGACGGGATGTATTTCGCGGGTCTCGGCCACGGAGTCTGCGATGTGGATACGGGCACGATAATGCCCCTCTCCGGCGGCGAAGCGGTCAGAGCAAAAGTAAACGGCTTCTATAAGAGCAGCGCAGGCAACCCCGGGGAGCTATGCGGCGTGTTCTCCGATGTCACCTTGGGCAGCCTTCGTGTTAATCAGGAGACGGGTGTTTACGGCGAGCTTGAGCGGCCGTGCGGCAAGCAGAAACTGCCGGTAGCGCTTGAATCCGAGGTGAAGCTCGGCAAGGCGCAGATAGTCGCCACCGTCGAGGAGGGTAAGACGGAATACTATGATATAGAGATAACCAAGATATATCCCTCCTCGGATTCAACCGTAAGGAATATGATAATCAAAGTGACCGACCCGGAGCTGCTCGAAAAAACGGGCGGCATTCTGAGGGGGATGAGCGGCAGCCCGATAATTCAGGATTCAATGCTCGTGGGCGCAGTGACCCATGTATTCGTCAATAACCCCGAGCAGGGCTACGCCATATTCGCGCAAAAGATGACAGAAACTCTGGAATCACTGGAAAGCGGAGAAATGCAGCTCGCGTCGTAAACCAAAGCAAAAAAGAGGACTGCCGCATTGGCGACAGTCCTCGATCCTTTTGATATTATGTTTTGAGTTTTATTTTGCGGCGTCCTTTGTGAGAGTCATCGAGCCGTTTGCGTCGGTGAGGGTGAGCGTGTCGCCGTCAAAGGCGTAGGTGTAGGTGAATGACTTCTGGAGCAGCGGCGTGTCGGTGGTGACGGTGAGGGCGGTGTCGGTGATGGTGTAGTTCATTGCGATGCCGACTCCGAGTTCCGTGGTCATAACTCCCGAGCCGTTCTCGTTAAAGGTGTATTCCACATTGGTGGATACGCCGAGGACAGTGACCTGACCCTTCCAGGTGCCGAGGATTGCCTTCTCCGGCTTCGGGGCGCAGGCGGAGAACGCGGTAAGGACTATGCAGAGGATAACGATGACGCTGAGTGCTTTTTTCATATTGTGACAGCTCCTTTCACAGCTTACATCAATATTATATTTTATGTCCGTATAAATGTCAAGAATACTCGCTCAAAAACGTCAGAAAGCAAAAAATGTCAAAAATTGCGAAAAATAATTGTCAATAAATGGTTGACAATTTTTACAATTTATGGTAATATTCAAGTGAACTAAAACATACGGAGGTAAAAATCATGAGGAAAATGTTGAAAGTTATGCTGACCGAGGACGGGAGCGAAACGCTCCACGAGCTTGCGGGCATCCTGCGCTCAAACAACTGCGAGGTATCCACCGTTATCAAGGACGGCACTCAGATAGTGGAGAAGCTCAAGAGCGGCGAGGTGCCCGACGTGCTGCTCATGGACGGCTTCATGTCACGCCTTGACGCGCTTGGGGTGCTGCGTGAGCTCGGTGCGATGAGGCTTGAGCGCCGCCCGATGGTTATGGTGCTTTCAAGCGCGGATAATCAGCGCTTCGAGGGCGAGGTGCTCAGGAGCGGGGCGGATTACTACTTCCTCAAGCCCTACAACCCCGCTATGTTAGCCGAGAGGATAGTGCAGTTCTCAAGCATCCACAACGCAAACGCCAACAGCAGCGGAGTGAAGGATCTCGAGGTGGTCGTGTCGCAGATAATGCACCAGATAGGCGTGCCCGCACATATCAGGGGCTATCAGTATCTGCGCGAGGCGATAATACTCTCGGTCAAAAACGACGAGATGATAAGCTCGGTCACAAAGGTGCTTTATCCGACCGTCGCCAAAACTTTCAAAACCACGCCGTCACGAGTGGAGAGGGCAATACGCCACGCCATAGAGGTGGCGTGGGACAGAGGAGACGTTGACGTGCTCAGCTCATACTTCGGCTACACGATACAAAATGAGCGGGGCAAGCCGACCAACAGCGAGTTTATCGCCATGATAAGCGATAACCTCAAACTGCAAATGAAAACCGTGTGACGGCGCAAAAAAACGGGCTGCTGCATCACTGCAACAGCCCGTGATTTATTTTATCCCCATGATAAAATTTAAAAATTTTCCTAATGCCGATCCCAACTTTGCAATATCGATTTCGATTCCGAACGGCTTTTTGAGAATTTTTTCGTTAACATCAAACGAGTAACTGTCAATGACAAATGTGTTGCTGCTATCGGATGAATATATGGTGACGATGAACTTCAGCGTATCATCTTTATAGTAGTGCTTCTTTATACAGCCATTTTGATTGCAGTATTCTTCGACAGTATAAGCTTCACCGTCCGCTTTTTCCTCATAGCTCTTTACATAAGTATAGGATTCATGGAACTCGTCGGCAAAATTCCTGATATATTCTTGAATGCTCTCAGCCTTCAGCATGATTAAAGGATCAATGTCTTTAAGCGCAAAATATATAAACGGGAAGATCGGAGAATATATGTAACATGTATCGCCTAGCTTTGCTAATCTGACCGGAACGCGGTTCAATTTTGTTTCAACGACATAGTTTTTTCCTTTTACATAGACCTTTTCGCCTGAACAAGTGACGCCTTTAATTAACTCAAATTCACCGTTCGAGCAGGATATCTGCAATTCATCTGCGCTGCATAGCTTCTCGATCAAAGCGTCGGTCTTAGTCTGCGGGGCTTCTTCGGCGAATGCCGCCATTGAGAATGCGGATAATGCAATGATGAGTGCGAGCAAAATGCTGAGTGTTCTTTTCATTGTAACTCCTCCGTGTTTATTTATGCATTGATTGCGTATGTTATTATACTATACAACGAGAAAATTGTCAACAAAATAAATTTTCTTAAATTATTTTAAAGTGAGTAAAAAAACGGGCTGCTGCATTGCTGCAGCAGCCCGTGGCTCATATACAATTATGCTGCGCTGGGGAGGCCTTTAATGACGCCAAAAAGCTTGAGGAGCTTTGTGAGATCTATGCCGAAGGGAGCCTTGAATATGCGCGGGGCAACGGTAAACGAATAGTTGTCAATGGCAAATACCTGAGTGGTCTTGTCGGATTCGTTATAGACGCTGACGAGCTTGAGCATATCGCCCTTATAATAGAACTTGAAGTTAACGCTCTCACCGTCGGTGAGCTCCTCGACAAGATATGTCTCGTCGCCGATCTTTTCCTCGTAGCTCTTAATATAGGGGAGCAGGGGCCTGACGGAGTCAACAGTCTGACGAATATTTGCCCACACGTCTATATTGCCGACGATGCCGTCAGCGACTTTCGCATCAATTGAGAGGTAAGCGAAGGGAAGAAATGGGCAGTAGGCGTAGCAGGCGTCGCCGGTCTTAACTAATCTGACGGGAAAGAATTTCAGCTTGGTGTCAATTGCAAGATCCTTGCCCTTGGCATATAACGTCAGGGTCGTTATTGGCAGGTTGCCGACAAGCTTTTTGTCCGGGGTGAAGGTCACCTGAAGCTCGGTTGCGGTGTAGAGCTTGTCAAACAGAGCTTCTGTCTTGCTCTTGGGTGCGTCAGCGGCGAATGCAGCCATTGAGAATGCGGATAATGCGATGATGAGTGCGAGCAAAAAGCTGAGCGTTCTTTTCATTGTAATTCCTCCATAATTATTAAGATGTGGTTTGCTTGTATTATTATTATACCATACAACCAAAAAAGTCAATTTAATAAAGTCTCTAAAGCTATTCTAAAACGCGAAAAACGGGCTGCTGCATCGGCATATGTATTTATGCAATTATGCTGCGAGGGGCAGACCCTTGATGAAGCCGAAAAGCTTGAGGAGCTTTGTGAGATCTATGCCGGCGGGGGCCTTGAATACGGCAGCGTCAACGGTGAAGGAATAATCGTTGATGGTGGTTACCTGAGTGGTCTTGTCTGCGTCGTTATAGACGTTGATGAGCTTGAGCATATCGTCCTTATAATAGAACTTGGTGGTGACGTGCTCTCTGTCGTTGAATTCCTCGACAAGATAGGTCTCGTCGCCGATCTTCTCGTCATAGCTCTTCACATAGGCAAGCAGAAGTCTGGCGGAGTCAACGGTCTTATGCACATATTCCCATATGTCCTTGTCGCCGATGATGCCGTCGATGACCTTTGAGTCGATTGAGAGATAGGCAAAGGGGAGCAGGGGGCTGTAGGCGTAGCAGGCGTTGCCGGTCTTGACGGCTCTGACGGGCAGGAAGCCCAGCTTCGTGTCAACGGCGATATCATTGCCCTTGGCGTATACGGTCATTGCCGACATGGGCAGGTCTGATGCGAACTTCTTGTCGGGGGTGAATGATACCTGAAGCTCGGTCGCGGTGTAGAGCTTGTCAAGCAGAGCCTCGGTCTTGGTCTTGGGTGCGTCTGCGGCGAATGCCGCCATTGAGAATGCGGATAATGCGATTATCAAGGCAAGTAAAATGCTGAGAACTTTTTTCATAAAAAATTCCTCCTTTTTATTTGTGTTGCCTTTATCTTAATTATAGTATTTCGGCTGCCGCATGTCAACTGTTAATTAATCGTTGTCGTCTAATTTGAGGACCGCCATGAATGCCTCCTGCGGCACCTCGACCGTGCCGAAGTGGCGCATACGCTTCTTGCCCTCCTTCTGCTTCTCAAGCAGCTTCTTCTTGCGGGTTATGTCGCCGCCGTAGCACTTGGCGAGCACGTCCTTACGCATCGCCTTAACGGTCTCGCGGGCGATTATCTTGCCGCCGATGCCTATCTGAATGGGTATCTCAAACATCTGACGGGGGATGTTGTCCTTGAGCCTCTCGGCTATCTTGCGGGCCTTTGAATATGCCTTGTCCGAGTGGATGATGAATGAGAGAGCGTCCACGATATCGCCGTTGAGCAGCACGTCGAGCTTGACAAGGTTTGATTTGCGGTAGTCACAGATCTCGTAGTCAAAAGAAGCGTAGCCCCTCGTGCGGGATTTGAGCGAATCAAAGAAGTCGTAGATTATCTCGTTCAGCGGCAGCTCATAGTGGATATCGACCCTGTCGGGGGTGATGTAATCCATATTCTTAAACACGCCGCGCCTGTCCTGACAGAGGTCCATGATGGCGCCGACATATTCGGCGGGGGAGTAGATGTGAGCGTCGGTGAACGGCTCCTCGCAGGAGGCTATCGTCGCGGGGTCGGGGTAATGGGTCGGGTTATCTATCTCGACGGTGGTGCCGTCCGTAAGATTGATTTTGTATATAACGCTGGGCACAGTTGTAACAAGGTCGAGATCGTATTCCCTCTCAAGGCGCTCCTGGATTATCTCAAGGTGAAGCAGACCGAGGAAGCCGCAGCGGAAGCCGAAGCCCAGAGCGCCGGAGGTCTCAGGCTCATAGCTTAGGGCGGCGTCGTTAAGCTGCAATTTCTCGAGCGCGTCACGCAGATTCTCATAATCCGCGCCGTCGGCGGGGTAAATGCCGCAGAATACCATCGGATTCACCTTGCGGTAGCCGGGCAGCGGCTCCGAGGCGGGGTTCTCGACCGTCGTTACCGTGTCGCCCACGCGTGCGTCGCCGACCGTCTTTATTGAGGCGGTGATGTAGCCGACCTCGCCCGCGGTCAGCTCGGCGCAGGGCTCAGGCTCGGTCGCTCTCATGTAGCCCGTCTCGACAACGGTGAATTCTGCGCCAGTCGCCATCATTCTGAGGGTGTCGCCGGGCTTTATCTTGCCCTCCTTGACCCTGACATAGACGATAACGCCCTTGTAGCTGTCATAGACCGAGTCGAATATCAGCGCGCGGCAGGGGAGAGAGTCGTCCGCCTTGGGGGCGGGGATATCTTTAACTATCCGCTCAAGCACCTGCTCGACATTCTGACCCGTTTTTGCCGATATCCTCGGCGCCTCGGAGCAGTCGAGGCCTATAACGTCCTCCACCTCGGCGGCGACTCTGTCGGGGTCGGCCGAGGGAAGGTCGATTTTATTGATAACGGGCACTATCTCAAGGTCGTGGTCGAGGGCGAGGTAGGTGTTCGCAAGGGTTTGAGCCTCAACGCCCTGAGAGGCGTCGATTATCAGCACCGCGCCCTCGCAGGCGGCAAGCGAGCGGGAGACCTCGTAGTTGAAGTCAACGTGACCCGGGGTGTCGATGAGGTTGAGCACATATTCTTCGCCGTCCTCGGCGGTGTAGTTGAGCTTCACGGCGTGCGCCTTGATGGTGATGCCTCTTTCACGCTCAAGATCCATTTTATCGAGCAGCTGCGCCGTCATATCACGCAGAGCGACGGATTTCGTCTTCTCCAGCAGGCGGTCGGCGAGGGTCGATTTGCCGTGATCGATATGAGCGATTATGCAAAAATTCCTTATCTTATCTTTTGAAACTGCCAATGTCAATTCTCCTTTGAGACTCAGTTTGCGAATTCCTCGATCTTGCGCTCAACGGCGCTCTTGCCTATCCACATATCTTCCCAATTGTGGCCTGCGATGCGTTCGATCCGCTTCTTGTCGCTGTCGGATATCGTGCAGGTGCCGCTCTCGTGCTTCTGCTCGATGACCTGCCTTATCACCTCGTGATCGTGCTTGTTCATCTTATAGAGGACTATGAGCAGCATGGATATCAGCGAGCAGACGGCGGGGACCCAGCTGACGAACAGGCGTATGCCGAATATCGTCTTGGCGCTCTGGTCGATGAAATCGGGCTTCTGCGGGTCGTAGCCGAAGGCGCTGAAGATGAAGCCGAGGAAGCCGGTGATGAAGCTGTTTATCGTCTTGTTGACGAAGGAACTGAAGGTGGAGATGACGCCCTCGCGGCGGCGGCCGGTTATCAGCTCGTCAACGTCGGTCACGTCGGGCTGGATATTGGTGATAACGAAGCCTGGGCCCGAGAAGCCGAAGTTATAGAGCATCGACGCAAGATAAATGAATATCGTCGGGGTGGAGGGCGTGACGAAGCCGTTTATCAGCAGACCCGCTATCATAAACGGACAGAGGAAAAGTCCGCACACGCGCTTGTCGATATAGCGAACGAGCAGATAGTTTACGGGCGAGCCGGAGAATTCCGAGATACCCGCAACGACATTCAGCACGTTGAAGCGGTTGTATCTGTCCGCTATGCTCCTGATATAGAACTGATCGGCATATGAATAAAAGTTCTTGGCGAAGCCGTTGAAAAGGTTTATGAAGAAATACTGACGGAAAGCCTTGTTGCGGAAGACCTGAACGTATTCGTCAAAGAGATATCTCCAGTCCATCGGCTTATTCTTCATGTTAAGAGAGCTTGGCTCCTTGGTGGAGAAGAAGCAGACTATCGGCGACCAGAGGAACCAGACCGCGAGCACGAGGCCGCAGAACATATATTTGCTCCTGTCGGCGGGGGAGGGGTTATTCATGTCGAGGCCGCCGAGCATCAGGCCCATGAATACGAACGAAAGTGATTGGCCGATGGAGTTGAAGGCGTATTCGACTATCTTGAACTGGGTGCGCTCAAAGTATTTCGGCGCGACGGTCGGCAGCATGGCGGTGTGAGGGATGCTCATCATCGTGAAGCCGGTGCTGTAGAGGAAGGCGGTGAGCAGATAATAGGCAAAGAGGGCGCTTGTGTTGCCCGTGCCCGATATGCCGAAGGACGACCACTTCATTATGTAAGCGATGAAGAATATCGGGGCGCCCATGATAAAATACCTGCGGTGGCGGCCGAATCTGGATTTGGTTCTGTCGGTTATAACGCCCATTGCAACGTCGCTGAAGGCGTCGATAATGCCGTTTATCATGCTTATCGTGCCCGTCACCTTGGTGCTCATGCCCTCAACGAAATTCAGGAACTGCTGGTGATAGAGGTTTATCGGGTATCCGGCGCCGCCGAGAGTTATGTTGGCGCAGTTGAAGCCGACCATCGGGCGGATATATTCCCATGTATTGCCCTCAATGCCGACTATGTCCTTGATCTTATTTCCTACTTTACCTTCACGGCTCAAGAAACACACCACTTTTCATTTATTATAATATCTTATAATACCAAAGAATAGCGGCGAGGTCAAGAATTTTATTAAAAAGCGCCGAGCTTTGACAGGCTCGGCGCGGCTCTCAGCCGAAAAGTTTCGCTGCGGCGTTGACCGCCGTGCAGAGTATTGCCCCCGCGGCCGTCGGCAGAGCGGCGGCGATGAGGGTGTATTTAAGGCTGTGAGTTTCTTTTTTAATTGTCAGCAGCGTTGTCGAGCACGGCCAGTGCATGAGGGCGAAAAGCATTACGCACACCGCCGTCGTTGCCGTCCAGCCGTTTGTGGTCAGCAGCCCGTGCAGCGCCTGCGCCCCGCCGACCTCGGGCAGCGAGCCGAGGGCGGAGTAAGCCATTATCATTATCGGCAGCACTATTTCGTTGGCGGGGAAGCCGAGAATAAAGGCGGTGAGTATCACGCCGTCAAGCCCCATTACCCGCCCTATAGGGTCGAGAAATTCGGCAAAGTGCGCCAGCAGCGAAGCCCCGCCGACATTGATGTTTGCCGCCGCCCAGATGACCAGCCCCGCGGGTGCGGCGACGGCGGCTGCCCTGCCGAGCACAAAGAGGGTGCGGTCGAGCACGGAGCGGATTATCACCTTGCCGACCTGCGGCGCACGATACGGCGGCAGCTCGAGCGTGAATGCCGAGGCCGCGCCGCGAAGCAGGGTCGCCGAGAGCAGCTTTGTGGCGGCAAAGGTCATCAACACACCGATCACCACGGAGGCGGTCACGGCGAGCGAGCCGAGCAGCGTTGAAGCCGTCCCCGTGCCGATGAAGAATGCGCCCGCGAGGGCTATAAGCGTCGGGAATCTGCCGTTGCAGGGAACGAAATTGTTTGTCAGCACGGCGAGGATGCGTTCGCGCGGAGAGTCGATTATCCTGCCGCCCGTCACGCCTACGGCGTTGCAGCCGAAGCCCATGCACATTGTCAGCGCCTGTTTGCCGCAAGCGTTGCAGGCGGCAAAGGGGCGGTCAAGGTTATAGGCTATCCTCGGCAGCACGCCCAGATCCTCAAGCAGGGTAAAAAGCGGGAAGAATATCGCCATCGGCGGCAGCATCACCGACACCACCCACGCCAGCACTCGGTATGCCCCGAGCACGAGGCAGCCGTGCAGCCATTCGGGAGCGTTCAGGCGAATAAACAGCGCCGTCAGTTTATCTTGAAAGCCGAAAAGCAGCTCGGAGAGCAGGGCGGAGGGGTAGTTTGCGGCGCTGACGGTGAGCCAGAGCACGAGAGCGAGCATCAGCAGCATGGCGGGGTAGGCGGTCAGCCTGCCGGTGAGGAGCTTATCGAGGCGGCGGTCGAATTCCGAATGGCTTTTCGACCTTTTAACCGCTCCCATACAGATATCGTGCGCCGTAGCAACTGTGCCCTCGGCTATCATGTCGCCGAGCTCGTCACCCGTGAGGTCGCGCAGCCCGGGCAGAGCCTTTGCCCTCGCCAGAGCGAGCCGCAGCTCGGGGTCGTCAAAAAATTCGTTGCCGAGCGACTTGCTAAGCCCATCTTTCAGCGCGGTGTCGCAGTCAAGCAGGCGCACTGCGAGCCACCTTGCGTTGAACCTGCTCTGCTTTGCCGTGACGATAGGCTCTATGAGCGAAATTGCCTGCTCGACAGGCTCGGGATATCTTATGTTTACGGGTGAGAATTCATATTTATCGAGATTTGCCAATACTTTTTTCAGCGGCTCTGCTCCTCGGTGCTTTCGGGCGGTAACGCCGACGACGGGCAGCCCCAACCGACGGGAAATAATATCCAAATCGAGCGAAACTCCGTTGCGCCGCGCTTCGTCCATGAGGTTCACGCATACTACGGTTTTGGGGCATATTTCAGCCGCCTGCATCACAAGAGCCATGCTTCTTTCAATTCGTTCCGCGTCGCAGACGACCGTCACGGCGTACGGAGAAGAAAAGCAGAGCATATCACGGGCGGCCTCCTCCTCGGCGGAGTGCGGGGTCAGCGAATATGTTCCGGGCAGGTCGGCGACGGTGTATTCAGCGCCGCCGAGCTTAACGCCGCCGTAAGCGTTTTCGACGGTCTTGCCCGACCAGTTGCCCGTGTGCTGTCTCAGCCCCGTCAGGCTGTTGAATACCGTGCTCTTGCCCACATTCGGGTTGCCCGCAAGAGCAATAACGGGGCGGGTGTTATCCGTTTTCACCGTTATCACCCTGCCGAATAACGCTGATCGCCGAGCAGTCACGGCGGCGCAGGGCTATGACCGCACCGTCGATGAGATAAGCCCTCGGGTCGCCGAGCGGGCTTTCGCCTATGCAGACCGTCTCCGCACCGCGCACCAGCCCGATATCCGTCAGCCTGCGGTGTATGCCGCTCTCACCGAGGTAGGCGACCGTGACCGCTTCACCGACGGGAATTCTATCTAAAGTCAGATCTGATTTCATACCATTCCTCCTTGGAATTCTCCATTTACAGCTTATTCCGCGAGGAAGAAACGGTGAAAAAAAGAGAGGCAGCTTTGCGCTGTCTCTCTTTTTATCCCGTGCCGCTTTGAGGCGGCGAGGGGATCATTCGATTTCAAGGTGATGGGATTCAGGGAGCTCCTCGCCCTTCTTGGGCAGGGTCAGCTTCAGCACGCCGTTGTCGTACTTCGCCTTTATCTCGTCGGTCTTGACGCCCGATACATTGAAGCGGCGGCTGTAGGAGCCGTAGGAACGCTCGCAGCAGATGTACTTATCTTTCTTATCCTTTTCCTCATGCTCCGAGTGACGCTCGGCGTTGATGGTGAGCCAATCGCCGTTGATGTCGAGCTTGATATCCTTCTTGTCGAATCCGGGCAGGTCGGCCTCCAGCAGGTAGCTGTCGCCGTTATCGGTAATATCGGTCTTGAACTCCGCAATGGCACCGCTGTCAAACATTGAGAACGGGTCTGCGAAGAAATTCTTTTCAAATTCGTCCATCTCACGGAACGGATTGTAGTTAGCCATGTGATTCCTGCGGGTATAAGGTCTGAGTTCAAACATAATAAAAATCCTCCGAAAATTATATTTCTCGATTCATTTTATTTTTTGTTTTCGGCCGAATCGGAGGCCGAAACGCTTTGAGAATTCTTTATCCGATTCATTGGTATCGCTTCCTTTGTCATTGCCTTTCTTCATTTGACGACCATATTATATCCCCCGTTATTGCATATTTTGTTATCTGTTTGTTAACTGTTTGTAAATATTAGCACTCTCGGGCTGAGAGTGCTAATATTTATTAAAAACTGCGGGCAGCCCGTATTGAGCCGCCCGCGTTGAGCCGAATATTCGGTTTATCAGCCTATATTTTTCTTTGCCTTGCGCTTTTTGATGACCTTGCACAGAACGATGATCGCGACCGCTATCAGCACGGCGACGGGGATGATTATCGGCAGCCCGCCGACGAACCACACGATGAAATCGCGGATACCCTGTTTCAGGTTACTCCAATTCTCTGCAAGGGCGTTTTTGATCTCGCCTCTGAGCGAGGTCTCGTCCTCGGTCACACGCTCGACCTCATAGAGGTCAAGGCTCACGGTGCTGTAGCTTACCCTGTTCTCAAGCACCCTGAGCTGAGAGGTGTAATTCTCTATCTGATAATTGACGTTTGAGAGGCGCTCCTGCACTGAGATAACGTCCTTGAGGTCATCGGCCTTCTTGAGCAATTCAAGAAGAGTGTCGCGCTCGGTGGTGTAGGCCTTGATGCGGCTCTGGATATCCACATATTCGAGCGTTACGTTGAGCTGATCCTCCTTCTGGAATGTGATCTTGCCGTTCTCGCCGGCCTTTTGCAGGAATTCGTCGAGCTTATCGGCGGGAATTCTGAAAACGAAGCTCGCATAGCGGGAGTTTCTGCCCGAGTAGCTGTCGTTGAGCGAGGAGGTCTCGACATATCCGCCCGCCGCAGCCACGTCCGAACGGATGGCTGAGATATACTGCTCGTATTCCTTGGTCTCCACAGTCAGATTAACGGTCTTGACTATCTTCTCCTCGATAGCGCCGTCGGCCGAAGTGACCTGAGAGGCCTTTTCGCTCATGCCGCCGCCTTTTATCGAGCCGTAGGATATGCCGTCCTCCGCTGCCGCCTGATCGGCGTAAAGCTCGTTGCCGGGTGCCGCCTTGCTTCCCGCCGCGCAGGCTGCGAACGAACAGAGAATGAGCAGGCAGGCGAGGATCGCGAGTAGCTTTTTCATAATTGTCACCTTTCTTTATTCAGTTTGAAATTCGACCGCGTCAGAGCCTTTGCTCGAGGCGGCGAATTCCGCTTCGCTTTGATAGGGGTATTCCTTTTCACGGTAGTATGCGTTGATCTTTTTGTCGTCGCCGGAGTAGATGATATCGGAGTTAAAGACCTCGTAGTCCTCCTGCTCGGGGTAGTCGGCGGGCATCAGCAGGGGAGAGACACCGTATTCCTCGGCGAGCGAGGCGGCGTACAGCCCGTTTGCCTTGTCGAATTCTTCCTTTGAGATGCCGAAATGCCTGGCAAATCCGACTATCGCCATGCCGTCGTATGTGTTTTGGCTTCCGCACCAGCGTTCGTATTCGTCCTCGTCCGCGAGGTCGATGAATTGCTGAGGGATCAAGTAGTATATCGTCCTGTAAGACTGATGCAAAATGTCTGTTGCCACATCGGCGGCTTGCTCTTGATTATTGCTGCCGATATACCCGTTAAAGCTCTCGTCATACGAGTAGAAACCGCCTCCCTTTTCCTGAGAGGCCGAGTCGGAGCCTTTGCTGCCTGCGAGGAGCATATTCGGCACGGCGAAAAGCGCCGTTATCGCAATTGCCGCGGCGGCTGCGGAGAGCGCTATGACGCGCTTGCGGGCCGATCTCTTTTGCTTTGCGGGCTCGGTGCGGCAGGCAGAGATGAGCCGCGCTTTTTCGTCGTTTGAGAGCTTTATCCCGTCCTGCGATCTTTGCAGTTTTTCAAAAATATCGTCCATCATTCCGCCTCCTTTTCCATCATCGAGCGCAGAGCCTCACGGCCGCGCTGGAGCCGCTTCTTGACGGCGGCCTGCGTGATGCCGAGTATCTCTGCAAGCTCGTAAATTTTGTAGCCCTCAACGTAATGCAGCTGGATCACCGCCCGATATTTCTCGTCGAGCGAGCAGAGCAGGGCGAGGACCTGCGCATCGTCCTCGCTTTCGGCTCCCAACTCCCTGATATCGTCAAGGCTCAGGAGGCTGCTGTGCCTGCGCATTCTGAGCATATCCTTGCATTCGTTTGAGGCGACTCTGAGCAGCCATGCTTTCTCGTGCTCCGAGTCGTTAAAGGCGGGGGACTTGGTCATGTACTTGAGGAAGGTCTCCTGCACGGCGTCGAGAGCGTCCTCTCTGTTGCCCAGCATTACCGAGCACAGGCGTAGCAGGGAGTCGCCGTAGGCATTGACCGCGTTTTCCGCTCTCTGCGGGTCGAGTCTGATAACCTCCAAGGGCATCACCGCTTTCCTTTTGTCGCTTTCATTATATACACGATGCGGGAGGGCAAAAGGTGACAGAAAATAACGAATTTTTTCAAAGCCCGCCCGTCATATATACATTGTATCATATATGCGGCGGCTTTGGAATACTTTTTCTCTGTAAGAGGAACATTTTTGTCTGAACGAAAATATATTGTTGATAGCAAACTAAACAGGAGGTCGTGCTATGGATAATCGAGAGTTGGAGAGGCTCATGGACAGATACAGACGGGAGCTTATCGAATTCAGCAGGATGAATAGCGGAAAGAATTCCGTGGGCGAGGAGCCTGACGAGCGGGAGAAACGGCAGATGGACGCCGAGAGCGGCGGCACAAGCTATGAGCGTGACAGGAGCGACCCTCTGCCCGCCCCGACGCCCGAGCCGGAGCCGCAGCCAGAACCCGAGCCTGAGCCGGAGGCCGAAGCCGAGCCGACGCAGGTGCAGATAACGCCCGCAAGGAATCTTGCCTCAATGTCGGGCAGCAACACGCCCGACACGATGAATAATCAGTCGGCGTCGGCGGATATCCCGAGGCTGCTGCGGCAGAGCTGCGAGATAATCGCAAACGATCCGACCGCCACGCAGGAGCAGCGGCACAGGTGCAGGGAGATAAACGAATTCCTCAACGCAAACAACGAAACGGGCTCCATGCGGGTGGAGGCTACCGCTGCCAACAGAGCCTTCGGCATTTGCAGCGCAAGAGTGATGATATTCCTGCCCCTGCCGAGCGGCAACGTGACGGTATTCGACGGGCTGACTAATGTGAACGGCAGCAGCTTGTCGGTCACTCTGCCTGCCCCGCCGAAGTCCCTCTCTCAGCAGGAGGATAACGGAGGCAAGGCGCCGTTTGCCGTCTACTCGGTCTATGTCGAGCACCCCTCATTTGTCAGAGCGATATTCACCAATGTGCCGGTGTTCTCGGGCACGGAGTCCATTCAGCCGGTCGCTATGCTGGCTAAGGCGGCGGGCGCTCAGGAGCCCGATCCGATAGTGGTGGATCAGTCCGAGCGGAATTCACTTTGAGGAGGGCGAGAGCATGGCAACACCCGTTATACCTGATTTCATCACCGTTCACCTCGGCAGGCCGGATTCCTCGGCAAAGAATGTGCGGGTCCCGTTCACGGGCTACATAAAGAATGTGGCTTCAAGCGAGGTCTACCCCACCTGGCCCGAGAATTCGCTCAGGGCGAACATATACGCCCAGATTTCCCTTGCGCTCAATCGAATTTACACGGAGTATTACCGCAGCAGAGGCTATAACTTCGATATCACAAACTCCACCGCCTACGATCAGGCGTATATCGACGGCAGGGATATCTTCGGCAATATCAGCAGGATAGTCGACGAGATATTCAACAGCTATATCACAAAGGGCAATCAGATACAGCCGTATTTCGCCGAGTATTGCGACGGCAAAAACGTCACCTGCAAGGGAATGTCGCAGTGGGGGACCGTCACCCTGGCAAACCAGGGCAGAACTCCGATACAAATACTCCGCAATTATTACGGCTCGGATATCAACCTTGTGAGCAATGTGCCCGTCAAGAATATCAGGGAATCCTACCCCGGCACTCTGCTGCGCCTCGGCACGGTGGGTGAGGATGTCCGAACGATCCAGCGCCAACTCAACAGGATCAGGCGCAACTACCCGTCGATACCGAATATCCCGCAGACCAACGGTGTGTTTGAGGCGACCACGAGGGCGGCGGTGCGGCAGTTCCAGAGCATATTCAACCTCGCCGTGGACGGCATTGTCGGCAGGGCGACGTGGTATAAAATAAAAAGGATATATAACGCCGTCATAAAGGTGTCGGAGCTTTATTCCGAGGGAATAACCATATCGGATATCGACAGGATATACAGCACCTCGCTGCGCCGCGGCAGCAGGGGCAACGAAGTGAAGCTGATACAATATTATCTTAATTTTCTTTCATTCTTTAATAACCGCCTGCCCTCGATCGACGCCGACGGCATATTCGGCCCGGCGACCGAGAATGCGGTCAAGGCGTTCCAAAGCGAATACGGCCTGACGGCGGACGGAATAGTCGGCAGAGACACATGGAACAGGCTTCAGGACGCTTATTTCAGCACGCTCAATTCGCTGCCCGACGAATACCGCTCATATTCCTCGCTGCTCTACCCCGGATATGTTATAACTACCGGTGCGAGCGGCAATGTGGTCACTCAGCTCCAGATGTTCCTTAACGTGATAGCGGCGAATAACTCCGCCGTGCCGAGCGTCGCGGTGGACGGGGTATACGGCAATGAGACGAAGAATGCCGTTATCGCTGTGCAGAAGCTCAGCGGGCTTGAGCAGACGGGAGCCGTCGGCGCCCTGACATGGAACGCTATTGTCAATCTCTATAATGAATATCGCTGAAATGCGGTGAAATAATATAAAGGATATTTTTATAATGTGCGGGGATGAGAAAAAGTGGAGAATGTATTTGCGCCGAATTACGACAAGACCGTTGCCGAGCTTGACGCGGCGTTCAGGCTAAAGGCGAGCTTTGACCTGCTGGGCAGAGAAGTGAAGGTCGGCAGCAGGCGGGCGAGGCTCTATCTGGTCGACGGCTTCTGTAAGGATGACCTTATGGAGAAAATAATGGCTTATTTTATGAAGGCCACGGACGACGTGATACAGGGGCTTGCCGACACCAGAGCCTTTGCCGACACCTATGTGCCATATGTGGAGACGGATGTGGTCGCCAAGAGAGGGGAGTTCATCACGGCGGTGCTCTCTGGCGCGGTCGGTATGATAGTCGAGGGCTTCACCGAGGCGATAGTGATAGATGCAAGAACCTATCCCTCCCGCTCGGTCGACGAGCCGGAGAACGACAGGGTGCTGCGCGGCGCTCACGACGGCTTTGTGGAGACTATAGTGTTTAACACCGCACTCATTCGCCGCAGGATAAGGGACACCGCCCTCACAATGGAGGCGCATTCGGCGGGCGAGAAGGCAAAGACGGATATCGTTATCTGTTATATGGACGGCAAGGCGAAGCCCGAGCTGCTCGACATTGTAAGAAAAAAGATAGACGGCATACGCATAAATTCGCTCTCGATGAGCCAGCAGAGCCTGATAGAGTGCCTTGTACCGAAGCAGAGGTATAACCCGTTCCCAAAGGTCAGGTATACCGAGCGCCCGGATGCCGCCGCAGCAAGCGTGCTCGAGGGGAGCATAGTGATACTCACCGATAATTCGCCCGCCGCAATGATAATCCCGACAGGTATATTCGATTTTTTGCAGGATACCAACGATTACTATATGTCCCCGTTCGTCGGGACGTATATGCGTATAGTCCGCATGATAATCTTTGCCCTCACTCTGCTGCTTATTCCCGTGTGGTATCTGCTTACCAAGAATCCCGATCATATCCCGCAATGGCTCGATTTTATAAGGATAGAGGAGCCGAATTCCGTGCCCGTGCTGGTGCAGCTGCTGATAGTGGAGCTTGTCATCGACGCAATGCGCCTCGCCTCCATCAATACACCGAATGCCCTGAGCAGCTCCTTCGGCGTGATAGGGGCGCTGGTGCTCGGCGAATTCGCCGTGTCGGCGGGCTGGTTTGTGCCCGAGGTCGTGCTCTATATGGCGTTTGTTGCCCTGTCGAATTTCGCTCAGCCGAGCTTTGAGCTGGGCTATGCCTTCAAGATATTGCGCGTGGTGCTGATAATCCTTGTGGCGTTCTTTAACCTTTGGGGACTCATCGGGGGAGTCGTGCTCATAGCGCTGCTGCTCGCAACGACCAAGACGGTCACGGGGCAGTGCTACCTCTATCCGCTGATACCGTTCAACGGCCCCGCCCTGCTCGGGCTGCTTATAAGGCGGCCGATAAGCAACAAGAATTGCTGACGCAGTGGTTACTATAGTATTTTTAACCAAAAAGGCTGCATAAAGCAGCCTTTTTTTCTACCTTATCCGAGCCGTAAAATATTGACTTTGACGGATATTTAATGTATGATATAACACAATAACATTATAATGGCGGGAGTTTTGGATATGATGAAAAATCAGGAAAAAACCATGGATAAAATCGTCGCTCTTTGTAAGGGCAGAGGCTTCATTTTCGCCGGCAGCGAGATCTACGGCGGCCTTGCCAACACTTGGGACTACGGCCCCCTCGGCGCAAGGCTGAAGAATAACGTCAAAGACACGTGGAGAAAGAGATTTATCCAGGAGAGAAAAAACAGCTATGAGGTCGACGCGGATATCCTCATGCACCCCAGAGTATGGGAGGCAAGCGGCCATGTTGCCAGCTTCTCCGACCCTCTGCTTGACTGCAAGGAGTGCAAAATGCGTCACAGAGCGGATAACCTCATCGACGACTTTGACCCCAACGCTCATGCCGACGGCATGACCAAGGATGAGATGTTTGAGTTTATCAAGGCTCATTCAATTCCTTGCCCCCACTGCGGCAAGCATAACTTCACCCCTATCAGGGAATTCAACCTGATGTTCCAGACCTACAGGGGCGTTACCAATGACGCTAAGAGCGTTATCTATCTCAGACCCGAGAACGCTCAGGGCGAATATGTCAACTTCCTCAACGTGCAGCGCTCGATGAGAGCCAAGCTGCCGTTCAGCATCGGCCAGATAGGCAAGGCCTTCAGAAACGAGATAACCCCCGGTAACTTCACCTTCCGCACCATTGAGTTTGAGCAGATGGAGTTCCAGACCTTCTGCAAAGAGGGCACCGACACCGAGCTTTACGAATACTTCAAGCAGTACGGCAAACAGTATTACGAGGATCTCGGCATCAATCCCGAGAATCTCCGCTTCCACGACCACGAGAAGCTCGCCCACTACGCCAAGGCGGCGTGCGATATCGAGTTCCTCTTCCCGTTCGGCTGGGGCGAGATAAACGGCACCCACAACAGAACCAATTTCGACCTTACGAGGCATCAGGAATACAGCGGTCAGAAGATGGATTATCTTGACCCCGAGACCAACGAGAAATTCATTCCGTTCATCATCGAGTCCACCTACGGCCTTGACAGAACTGTGCTCGCCCTGCTTTGCGAAGCATATGACGAGGAGGTCATCGACGCCGAGAAGAACGACACCAGAGTCGTGCTCCACCTCAACCCCGCCGTCGCTCCCTATAAAGCGGCAGTCCTGCCCCTCTCCAAGAAGCTCTCGCCCGACGCTCTCAAGGTCTATGAGAAGCTGCAGAAGAAGTTCATGGTGGACTTCGACGAGACCGGCTCCATCGGCAAGCGTTACCGCCGCGAGGATGAGATAGGCACGCCTATCTGCATCACCTTCGATTTCGACTCCCTTGAGGATAACTGCGTCACCGTCAGAGACAGAGACACCATGCAGCAGGAGAGGATCCCCGTTGACGCGCTTGAGGATTACATTGCCGAGCGCATCGTATTTTGACCCATGTAAATCGTTCTCGGGGCTTCTTTGCCCCGGCTCCAGAAAGGATAAAAAGCCATGAAAGTTAATTTCACAGAGACAGTGCTCAGAGACGCCAACCAGTCTCTGATAGCCACGAGAATGCCGTTCAGCGATTTTGAGCCGATTCTCAGCACGATGGACAAAGCGGGCTATTACTCACTCGAGTGCTGGGGCGGAGCCACCTTCGACTCCTGCCTGCGTTACCTCAATGAGGATCCGTGGGAGAGGCTGCGCAAGATCAGAGCGGCCTGCCCGAATACCAAGCTCCAGATGCTTCTCAGAGGTCAGAATCTCCTCGGCTACAAGCATTACCCCGACGATGTCGTGCGCCTTTTCGTCAAGAAGAGCGTTGAGAACGGCATCGACATAATCCGTATCTTCGATGCGCTTAACGATGTACGCAATATCGAAGTGGCGGTCGATGAGACGCTCAAGAACGGCGCCATCGCCTCCGGCACGATATGCTACACCCTCAGCCCCATTCATAACCTTGAGAGCTATGTCAAGCTTGCAAAGCAGATCGAATCCCTCGGCGTAGGCTCAATATGCGTTAAGGATATGGCGGGCATTATGAGCCCCAAGGAGGGCTATGACCTTGTCAAGGCTCTCAAAGAGACCGTCAAGGTTCCCGTCGTTGTCCACACCCACTCCACCACCGGCCTCGGCTTCATGACCCTGCTCAAGTGCGTTGAGGCGGGCGCGGATGTTATCGACACCGCTATCTCCAGCTTCTCGGGCGGCACTTCACAGCCCGCCACCGAGACCCTTGTATACGCTCTCAGACAGCTCGGCTACGAGGTCGGCGTCGATGAGAAGGTCTGCAAGGAGATAAACGATTTCTTCAAGCCTATCCGTGATAAGGCGCTCAAGAGCGGCCTGCTGAACCCCGTCGTTATGGGCACTCAGACCGACGCCCTTATCTATCAGATCCCCGGCGGTATGCTCTCAAACCTTGTCGCCCAGCTTACGGCTCAGAAGAAGCTCGATAAGCTCGACGAAGTGCTTGAGGAGACTCCCAGAGTCCGTAAGGATCTCGGCTATCCTCCGCTTGTCACCCCGATGAGCCAGATGGTCGGCGTCCAGGCGACCGCCAACGTCCTCGCAGGCGAGAGATATAAGAATATCTCCAAGGAAGTCAAGAGCTATATCAAGGGCGAATACGGCAAGGCTCCCGGCGAAGTCAGCCCCGAGCTCCAGAAGCTCGTCCTCGGCGACGAGAAGCCCTACACCGGCAGATTTGCCGATACTCTTGAGCCGGGCGTTGAGGCTGCGAGAGCTTATCTCGGCAGCAGAGCGACCTGCGATGAGGACGTGCTCTCCTATATTGCGTTCCCCACTCAGGCAGAGGCTTTCTTTGACAAGAGGGACGCTAAGAAAAAGAACACCTTCTCCTATACCATAAGAAAGGTCGATTGAGGTGAAAGAGTATGAGTGACAACATCAACATTATCGAGATAATCAAGAATATTCCGAATAATCTGGAGCTGACGGGCAGTATGCTCATCGTTGCGCTCGTAGGCATTCTGATCGTCCTCGTTGAGCTCGGCATCCTCGCCGTGCTCATCCAGGGCATTTCAAAGATAGTCAGAGCGCTTGAGGGCGCAGTCTCCAAGAAGTCGGCTGTCCCCGCCGCCGCGGCACCCGCTCCTGCAGCCGCACCCGTCGCTGCTCCCGCAGCACCGAGCGCAGGCGTTCAGCTTGTCGGCGTTGACGAGCCCACCGCAGCGGTCATAATGGCAATAGTCAGCAATGAGAGCGGCATCCCGCTCAACAGACTGAGCTTCAAATCCATCAAGATAACGGAGGATAAATAATCATGAAATATATAGTAAACCTTAACGGTAAAAGCTATGAGGTCGAGGTCGAGGAGACCGAGGCAGTAATCACTTCTGTCACCGACGCCGCACCTGCGGCAGCCCCGACACCCGCCGCTGCTCCCGCTCCGGCAGCTGCCCCCGCAGCTCCTGCCGCCCCTGCTGCACCCGCAGCAGCCCCCGCCGACGGCACCAAGGTCATCGCACCGATGCCCGGCACAATTCTTGCCGTCAATAAGGCTGTCGGCGACGCAGTCAACGCGGGCGATATCATCGTTATCCTCGAGGCTATGAAGATGGAGAATGAGATCGTCGCTCCCGCAGCGGGCACTATCAAGCAGATCCTTGTCCAGAAGGGCTCAAACGTCGATACCGACGCCGTCCTTGCCGTTATCGGCTGAGGGAGGCTCACATGAACGTACTTGATGTTCTTAAAGGAATATGGGAAGCCTCCGGCTTTGCTGCTCTGACATGGAAGCAGGCCTTTATGATCGGCGTTTCTTTCCTTTTCATCTATCTTGCCATAGGCAAGAAATTCGAGCCCCTGCTCCTTCTCCCCATCGCGTTCGGTATGCTTCTTGCAAATCTCCCCGACGCAGGCCTTATGGCTGACCCGGCGGGTCTGATGACAGAGCTGCCAGAGGGAGTCGCTCCGGCGCATTGGTATGAGGACGGCGTGCTGCGCCTTATCTATGCCGGCGTCAAGAGCTCGATTTTCCCGTGTCTTATCTTCCTTTGCATCGGCGCAATGACCGACTTCGGCCCGCTGCTTGCAAACCCCATCAGCCTGCTGCTCGGCGCTGCCGCTCAGCTCGGCATCTATGTTGCATTCATAATCGCTCTTCTGCTCGGCTTCACCCCGCAGGAGGCAGCAGCTATCTCGATAATCGGCGGCGCGGACGGCCCCACCGCTATCTACAGCGCAATGCAGCTTGCGGATCACCTGCTTGCCCCCATTGCTCTTGCGGCGTATTCGTATATGGCTCTTATCCCGCTTATCCAGCCGCCCATCATGAAGCTCCTCACCACCGAAAAAGAGAGAAAGGTCGAGATGAAGCAGCTTCGCAAGGTCAGCAAGCTCGAGAGGATAATCTTCCCCATCGTCGTGCTTGTCCTTTGCGCCTTCATGCTTCCCTCCACCGCTCCGCTTATCGGTATGCTCATGTTCGGCAACCTGCTTAAGGAATGCGGCGTTACCGAGAGACTCAGCGACACCGCTCAGAATGCGCTCTCCAATATCGTCACCATCATGCTCGGTCTGACTGTCGGCGCAACTGCCGACGGCAACGAATTCATCAAGCCCAGGACTATCCTTATCGTTGTTCTCGGCCTGCTTGCATTCGCATTCTCGACCGCAGGCGGCGTGCTGCTCGGCAAGGTGCTCTACCTCATCACCGGCGGCAAGATCAATCCCCTTATCGGCGCTGCGGGCGTTTCCGCGGTTCCTATGGCGGCGAGAGTCGCTCAGGTCGAGGGTCGCAAGTATAACCCCACCAACTTCCTGCTCATGCACGCTATGGGTCCGAATGTTGCGGGCGTTATCGGCTCCGCAGTTGCGGCGGGCTTCATGCTCCTGCTCTTCGGCAACGGCGGACTGCTTGTGTAAAAATCAAAATCGTTTCGGGCTGTGAGCTTTCTCACGGCCCGAATTTTATATTAATTGTAATATATATTCACCTTTCTCTTGAAATTTATAAAAAAAATGATAAAATGAAAGTGTATATGCCGCTTTTGCGGCAAAACCAAACGGAGGTGTGCACATGGCAAGATTCATTTTATCCGCCTTTGCCGACGAAGCGTCTGCCGATATCCGTGAGCAGATAGCTGCCTGCAAACAAAACGGGATAGGCTTCATTGAGCTACGTAACGTGAACGGCAAGAATATTTCCGATTTTACCGTCGATGAGGCAAAGGAGCTTAAAGAGCTGCTCGACAGCGAGGGGATGGGCGTGTCCTCTATCGGCTCGCACTACGGCAAGATAGAGATAACCGACGATTTTGCTCCCCATTTTGAAGCGTTCAAGAATACCGTCAAGGTCGCAAAGGTTCTCGGCGCAAAATATATCCGTATGTTCAGCTTCTATTTCAGAAACGGCGAATCCTTTGAGGAGTATCACGAGGAAGTGTTCTCAAGGCTTGCCGCAATGGCTGATTACGCCAAGGCTCACGGGGTGCTCTGCTGCCATGAGAATGAGAAGGAAATATACGGCGATATTCCCGAGAGATGCCTCGAGATAGCCGAGCGCTTCGGCGACAGGCTCGGCTGCATTTTTGACCCCGCAAACTACATCCAGTGCGGCGCGGATACCCTTGACGGCTTCAAGAAGCTCGAGGGCTACATAACCTATATGCATATCAAGGATGCCGTGGCGGGCACGGATAAGGTCGTCCCCGCAGGCAAAGGCGACGGCAACGTGGAGGCTATCCTGCATTGCCTTGATAAGCATGACGGCGTGTTCTTCCTCTCTGTTGAGCCGCATCTCAGAGTGTTCGACGGTCTTGCCTCCCTTGAGGGCGACGGCAGATCCGTCGGCGGTATGGAGAGCGACTTTGTTTACCCCGACAACAAGACCTCCTTCGCTGCCGCCTGCACGGCAATAAAGGAAATGATAGATAACAAGATCCATCCTGTAAGGCTCGGCATCATCGGCGTCGGCAACATGGGTACTTCCCATATCCGTATGCACATTGAAGGCGAGCACAGCGAGCTGAGGATAACCGCCTGCGCCGATATCGACCCCAAGAGGCTCGAGGCGGCAAAGGAGCTTATGCCCGGCATCAAGACATATAACACCGCAGAGGAGCTTATCGACAGCGGCGAGGTCGACGGCGTTATAATCGCCACCCCGCATTATCAGCATTCCCCGATAGCTCAGTATGCGTTCTCAAAGGGGATCCATGTCCTTACCGAGAAGCCCGCGGGCGTCTATACAAAGCAGGTCAGGGAGATGAATGAAGCCGCCGCGAAGTCGGGGCTTGTATTCGGCATAATGTATAATCAGCGCACCAACTGCGTTTATAGGAAGATGCGCGAACTCGTGCAGGGCGGCCAGCTCGGCGAGATAAGGCGCGTGAGCTGGATAATCACCGATTGGTACCGCACCCAGGCCTACTATAATTCGGGCGGATGGCGTGCAACCTGGTCGGGCGAGGGCGGCGGAGTGTTGCTCAACCAGTGCCCGCATAACCTTGACCTTTGGCAGTGGATATGCGGCCTGCCCGTTAAGGTGCAGGCGTTCTGCCACGAGGGTAAATGGCACGATATCGAGGTCGAGGACGACGTGACCATCTATGCCGAGTATGAAAACGGCGCGACAGGTACATTCATTACAAGCACAGGCGACTGCCCCGGCACCAACAGGCTCGAGATAACCCTCGACGGCGGCAAGCTCGTGTGCGAGAACGGCTCCGACCTCAGGCTCTATAAGCTCAGTGACAGGATCTCCCACCACTGCGCCACTGCCGAGCAGGGCTTCGGTAAGATAGACGGCGAGTGGGTAGAAGTCGAGACCGACGGGCGCAACAAGCAGCATCCCGAGGTCACCAGCAAGTTTGCGGCGGCAATTCTCAGGGGCGAACCCCTTGTCGCAAGGGGCGAGGAGGGCATAAGAGGTCTCTCCATCTCCAACGCCGCTCATCTCTCCTCATGGCTCGGCAAGCCCGTTGAGCTGCCCGTTGACGAGGATGTCTATTATGCGGAGCTTCAGAAAAAGATAGCCGCCGGTCATGCCGATAAAAAGACGGTGACGGGCAAGGTCCAGGGTGATATGTCCTCCACTTTCTGAGGTGAAAAATATGATCAAAGCTGCTGTTATCGGCTGCGGTAATATATCAAGAGTTCACCTGCGGGTGCTCAGCGGCATCCCCGATGTCAAAATAGTCGGCGTTGCGGATATCAAGCCCGAGCGTGCGGGCGCGGCCGCCGAGGAATACGGCGCAAAAGCCTATTCTTCGCTCGCCGAGCTGCTCAAGGCCGAGGAGCCGGACTGCGTGCATATCTGCACGCCGCATTACCTGCACACTCCGATGGCTGTCGAAGCGCTCGAAGCGGGGGCGAACGTCTTTGTCGAGAAGCCCTGCTCCGTGACCGCCGAGGAGGCCGGAAGACTGCTTTCGGCTCAGCGAAAGAGCGGCAGGCAGCTCGGGGTCTGCTTCCAAAACAGATACAATTCCTGCGTCCGATATGTTAAGGACGTCGTCGATTCGGGCGAATTCGGCTCGGTCAAGGCGATAAGAGCCTTTGTCACCTGGAGCAGGGGAGCGGATTACTATTCCGACGATTGGCACGGCACTCTCGATAAGGAGTGCGGCGGGGTGCTGATAAATCAGGCTATCCACACCGTTGACCTGATCCAATATCTCGGCGGCGGGTGCGAAAGCCTGACTGCCCACACCTCCAACGACCACCTCAGGGGTGTTATCGAGGTGGAGGATAATGCCTGCGTGCTCATGCGGCTCGGCTGCGGGGCGACGGGGCTGCTCTATGCCACCACCGCCTATGCCGAGAATTCCGGAGTGCTGGTCGAGGTGCTCTTTGAGAGGGGCAAGCTCCGCTTTGAGGGCGACCGGCTCTTCTCCGTCGATGAAAAAGGCGATATCGCCGAGATATCCGTGCCCGCCTCAGAGGTCTGCCACGGCAAGAAGTATTGGGGCGCGGGGCATACGCAGATAATCAACGATTTCTATGACTGCCTGAGAACGGGCAGAGTATTTGATATTGACGCCCTCGAGGGCGGCAGAGCGGCAAGGATCGTCGCCGCCTGCTACGAGTCCTCGGCTTCGGGCGAGAGTGTCGAGGTCGGCTGACCCGACGCGGAAAGGAGCAATATGCTTAACGAAAACTTAAAGGGCAGAGTTGCCGTCATCACGGGCGGCGGCGGAGTGCTTTGCAGCGGCTTCGCCAAGGATCTCGCCTCATTCGGCGTTAAGGTCGCAGTGCTCGACCTGCGTGAGGATGCGGCGCAGAAGGTCGTCGACGAGATAAACGCCGACGGCGGCACGGCTCTCGCTGTCGGCTGCAACGTCCTTGAGGCCGAGAGCCTTGAGAACGCAAGGCAAAAGATTAATTCGACCCTCGGCACCTGCGATATACTCATCAACGGCGCGGGCGGCAATTCGCCGCTCGGCACCACCACCAAGGATACCCTTGAATTCAGCGACCTTGCCGAGAAAGCGGAGGGGGTCAAGACCTTCTTTGATCTCGACGCAAAGGGCATTGAGTTCGTATTCAACCTCAATTTTCTCGGCACGCTGCTGACCACTCAGTGCTTCGCCAAGGATATGGTGGGCAAGGAGCACGCCTGCATACTGAATATCTCCTCTATGAATTCCTACAGGCCGCTAACGAGGATACCCGCCTACTCGGCGGCAAAGGCTGCCGTCTCCAACTTCACTCAGTTCATGGCTGTTCACTTCGCCGATGTCGGCATCAGGGTCAATGCGATAGCCCCGGGCTTCTTCTCGACCAACCAGAATAAGACCCTCCTCTTTAACGAGGACGGCTCTCTGACCGCCCGCTCAAACAAGATAATCAGCCACACTCCGCTGCGCCGCTTCGGCGTGCCCTCGGATCTGACGGGCGCTCTTATCTTCCTTTGTGACGAGGAATATTCAGGCTTTATCACAGGCGTTATCCTGCCCGTGGACGGCGGCTTCTCCGCTTATTCGGGCGTGTAAATCAAATAACAGGCATAAAAATACCGCCGTTCCTTTATCGGAGCGGCGGTTTGCTGTTGTATGTTTATTTAACTGCCTTTTCTTTCCTTTCGGCTATTTCCGCTACCATCTGTGCCTGCTTCTTCTCGGTTATGTTATAGAAGAACATCGGGATGGCGCAGCCGAACATGCTGATAGCGCCCGAGAGGATAAGCATATTCCAAAGAGTCTTGCACCCCTCTGCGGAGATGAAGCCGGTCTCGGAGTTGATGCCTGCGGCGGTGAAGGAGATAACGCCGATGAATGCGCCGACAGCCATGCCTATCTTGTTGATGAGGGTCTGCATTGCGAAGCAGATGCCTTCGCCTCTTTCGCCGGTCTTCCACTCGAGGTAGTCGACGGTGTCGCCTATCATTGCGTAGGTGATTATGTTGTTGACGCCCTGCGGGATGCCGAGCAGCACAAGGCCGACGGCGGAGACAACGAGCTTCCACGGCGCGTCATAGCCGACAAAATACATAACGGTCATCACAACGCCGCCGAAGAGATGAACGACGACATACGACCACTTTTTGGTGAATTTCTTTGACATCCAGGGGACGAGGAGAGAGGCGACAAGGCCGCCGGGAACTACGAGCAGGGTTATGAGACTGTATATGCCTTCGTTCTGAAGAACGTATTTTGCGAAGTAAAGGCCGCCCGTGTAGGTGTAGACCATTCTTGCGCCGCCGAGTATACCGGAGAGCACGATGAGCAGGAGCTGCTTATTCTTGAAGAGGAGCTTCAGATTGTGGCCGAGTGAGGGCGGGTTATCGGTTGCGGTAAAACGCTCTTTGGTGTTTTTGAATCCGTAGAAGAACATCGGCACTGCCGCTGCAACGAGCACCACGGCGCAGATGAAGTAGACCCACTTGAGGGTGTCGGCGTTTGTGACCTCCTGACCGGCTTTAACAGTGCCCACGAAGCTCTCGGCCGCCTTATCAAGGGAAATGCCTTTTTCCGCTGCCACGGCTGCGACGGCGGCGGCCTTGTCCTTGATTATCAGGGCGATATCGCCGCTTGCGTATTTATACTTGGAGGTTATGCCGTTAGTGATGATGGGCACAAAGACGGTGACGATACCTGCGCCGAGGGTGCAGGCGAGCCTTGCGACGGTGAGTATGTTGCCTCTGACGACGGTGTCGTTCGTCATGCAGGTCGACAGACCCCAATAGGGGACATCCGCAACGGTATAAACAACGCTCCAAAGAACGTAAATAACGGAAATGATGATAAAGGTGGTCTTTGACTTTGCGTCAAAGATGGGCAGGAAGCAGGCGATAGTCATGAATGCGATGGGGAACGCCATCCACTTGAGATAGGGGCGGCATTTGCCCCACTTGGTGCGGGTCCTGTCGACTATCGAGCCCATGATGGGGTCGTTGAGGGCGTCGAAGATACGGCAGCCGAGCATGAGCCATGCGACCGCCATGGAGCCGCTGATAGTGCCTATCATAACGCCGTCCGCACCGAAAAGGAGAGCGTCGGTGAGGAAGATAGTCAGATACGAGCCGATGATAGTGCAGATGAAGTTCTGGCCGAAGCCCGCCACGCTGTAGGCGATAGCTTCCTTCGGCTGAACACCCTTGCCCGGAGTGGTTCCGAACAGCTTGTGCAGCATTTGATCGATTTTCATGGTGTGTAGTCCTTTCTGGTTTGTTTTATGCGTTTAATGATTTATAAAAATCAAGGGCCTTGAAAGTACGCCCTGTTTGCGCCAAAAGGAATTTTTCGCAGACCTCGGCGAGCTTTTTCTCGTCCTGCTCCGGCAGCGAAAACGAATAGATCCTCTCCACGGGGTTCGAGCAGATGTGCCGCATTGCCGCCAGCACCCCCGCGCTGATCACAAGCCCCGTCTTACCGCTGCCGCGGCAATAGAGGCAGCCCTCCCTCACGTTGAATGCCATGTCGCCGCTCGGTGCTTTTTCGCAGTGGCGGCATACGGTGAGATCCGGCATGAAGCCGGCGAGCGAGAGCAGTTTAAGCTCCGTCACCGCCTTTAGAAAGCGGCAGGAGCGCATCTGTTTCTCAAGCAGGTGAAGCGAGTTGAGCACCACTCGGAGGAAATCACCGGCGGGCTCCATTTCGGGCGCCAATTCGGCGGCAAGGGCGCAGAAATACTGGCCGAGAGCCAACTTCTCTATATCGTCCCTCAGCCCGAAGAACACTTCTTTTGCGTTTGCGTCGTCTATTATGTAGCTGTCCCTGCCTGTGTAGATTGAGAACTCGGCATAGCACAGGGACTGAGTCGCGCCCATGAATTTGCTGTTGATTTTTTTGGCTCTGTTGGCAAAGGCTCTGAGCACCCCGTATTCCGAGGTCAGCAGAGTCAGCAGGCGGTCACTTTCCCCCGTGTCCGTTACCCTTAGCACCAGAGCGTCGGTATTCATTCTCATGCTTTTTGGCCTCCGCAGGGCTGCTGTCGGCGCAGTTGCGAAACTGTAGATAGTCCTCGACTGCCCCGGTTTTTGAAAATTTGCGCCACGCCGCCGATTTATCCATATTTATATCCTCCCGTCGGGTCAAAATCATTCGTCATGATTAAGTTAACCCGAAAAGGCAGGATAAAACAAGGAAAAATCTAAATAATCTCAGAATCGGGATCAGTCAAGCCCGAAGTTGTGGATGAGCCCCTCGCGGTTGCGCCAGCCCTCCTTGACCTTGACCCAGCATTGCAGATTTATGCGGCATTGGAAGAAATTCTCCATATCCTCCCTCGCGCGGGTGGATATTTTTTTGAGCATATCGCCCCTTTTGCCGATTATGATGCCCTTGTGGCTCTCTTTTTCACAGTATATTGTCGCTTCGACGTCCATTATGCCGCCGGTCGGGCGCTCACGCATTTTTTCGATGCTGACCGCTATGCCGTGCGGTATTTCTTTGTCGAGCAGCAGCAGCGCCTTCTCCCTTATCATCTCGGCGGCAAGCACTCGCTCGGGCTGGTCGGTCAGCGTGTCGTCGGGGAAGAAATGGACGGATTCATAGGCGAGCTTTTTCAGCTCGTCCTTGAGCAGGTCGACGTTCTCATCCCTGAGGGCGCTCACGGGCACGACTGCCTCGAAATCATAGACCGCCGAGAAAGCGGCGATGCGCTCCATGAGCTTCTCTTTTTGCTTCACGGTGTCTATCTTGTTTATTGCGAGCACGACGGGGGCTTTCTCCGCCTTGAGGCGTTTGAGCAGCTCAAGCTCCGTCTCCTTGACCTCGCCCTCCGGCTCTGTCACAAAGAGGCAGACGTCAACGCCGGTCACTCCGTCGCCGACGGCCTTTATCATCTTCTCGCCGAGCTTTGTCTTGGGGCGGTGATAGCCGGGGGTGTCGGTGAATACGAGCTGAGTTTCGCCCTCGGTGAGCACGCCCATTATCTTGGTGCGGGTCGTTTGCGGCTTCTGAGTGACTATCGCCACCTTTTGACCGAGCATACGGTTGAGCAGCGAGGATTTGCCGACATTGGGGCAGCCGACTATCGCAACGAAAGCTGTTTTTGTCATTTTTTGCTCCTTATTTAACGTGTTTTGCAAAGAATTGCTTTATCCCCTTGGGGCCCGCGAAGATGAATACCACGCTTGCCGCAACGCTCACGAGCAGCAGTATAAAGACGGGGATATTTGCCTTGTAGAATTCAAACATCGCCTTGAAGGCCTCGGGCTGCCAGAGTATGGCTATGCCCGCCGCGACGGCGGCTATTGCGGAGATGAGCACCGCCCCGGCGCATGAATCCTTGGCGACCTTGGCAAGAGGGGATATCTCGCCCTTTGCGGTGAGGTCGACGGCTCGCTCGACGGCGGTGTTGACCGCCTCAAGGCTCATCACAAGGGCGCACAGCGCAAACAGCACGGCGAAGCCGGTGCGGCTGACGTCAAAGAAATCATAGACGGTCAGATAGCCGAACATATACACCGTGAAGCACAGATGCACGCGCATATTCCGCTCGTTCGCAAGGCAAAAGACGATGCCTCTGAAGGCATAAACAAAACATTTAAGAAACTTTTTCATATGTTATCGTCGTCCATGTAGTAGCTTGAATTTCTTTTAAGCCCGAGTTTTGTGAGCACGGTCTCCTCTTTTTCTCTCATTCTGACGCTCTCGATGCCGCCGCCCTCATGGTCGTAGCCGAGCAGGTGCAGCATGGAGTGAACGGTCAAAAAGCCTATCTCGCGCTGAAGCGAGTGGCCGTATCTCTCCGCCTGGTCGATCGCGTGGGGCACGGAGATGACTATGTCGCCGAGCAGCTTTGCACCGGTGTCCATATTGATGTCATATACTCCGTTCTCGCCGAGCGGGAATGAGAGCACGTCCGTCGAGCGGTCGATATTCCTGTATTGTTTGTTGAGGCGGCGGATCTCTTCGTCGTCCACGAATGTAACGCTGGCCTCGGCCGAGCCTTCAAAATTTTCAAGCACGAGCACGGCGGTGCAGCAGCGGCGCACGAGCAGGCGTACGCCTGTGGGCACCTTGACGTCCTTATCCTTTGTGATAACGACCTTAACTTTGCCGGTCATTTTCTGTTTCGCTCCTCTTCCTGTTTTTCATATGCCTTGATTATATCCTGCACCAAGCGGTGGCGGACAACATCCTTTTCGTTGAATCTCACAACGCCGATATCCTCGATATTTTTGAGCACCTTGATGGCCTCCTTGAGGCCGGAACGCTTGCCGTCGGGCAGGTCTATCTGAGTGATATCGCCCGTGACGACCATCTTTGAGTTGAAGCCGAGGCGGGTCAGAAACATTTTCATCTGCTCCGTTGTGGTGTTCTGCGCCTCGTCGAGGATTATGAAGCTGTCGTCGAGAGTCCTGCCGCGCATATAGGCGAGCGGGGCGACCTCGATATCGCCTCTCTCCTGATGCTTCTGGAAGTTCTCGGCCCCCAGCATATCAAATAGAGCGTCATAAAGCGGGCGCAGATACGGGTCTACCTTTGATTGCAGGTCGCCCGGCAGGAAGCCGAGCTTCTCGCCTGCCTCGACTGCGGGGCGGGTGAGGATTATCCTGTTTATCTCCTTCGCCCTGAACGCCGTTACCGCCATGGCGACGGCAAGATAGGTCTTGCCCGTGCCCGCGGGGCCGACGCCCAGAGTGATGGTATTCTTTTTTATCGTTTCAATATATTTCTTTTGACCGAGGGTCTTCGGCTTGACGGGCTTGCCCTTTGACGTGATGCACACGCAGTCGGCAGCCATCTGCTCGAGCTTATCCTCGTTGCCGTCATTGACGAGAGAGAGCACATAGCGCACGTTTTGGTCACTGAGGGCTTCGCCGCGGTTGATAAGGGTCAGCAGCCCGTTGACGGCGCGCACGCCCTTCTGCACATTCTCCGGCTCCTCGCCCGTGACTTTAAGCTCCGAGCCTCTGCTGACGACCGAGACGGAGAATTCACGCTCAATCTGCCTGATATTCTCGTCAAAGCTGCCGAAAAGGCTGACGGCCTGCTCCATTCTGTCAACATTTATTATCTGTTCAAACATATTTCCGCCTCCGATGGGGATTACGCTTCAGTATACCACAATCTTTCCAAAAAGTCACTACTTATTATAAGTTTTTTATATATTTTAAATCATCATTGACTTTTCAAGCAAAAAATAATATTATGGTAGTTGTATAACTATCTGAATTTGTACCACGACGGAGGAAATATGCTTGATACTGTATTGGAGATAGCCCGCTATTCGCTGCCCGTGCTTGCCGTGGCGGTGCTGGCTCTGTGCCTGTCTGCGCTGCTCAAGCGCCGCGCGCCGTCGCTCGGTGCGGCAAGGCTCATCAACACGGCAAACGGCGATTCCTTCCCGCTCGTGAGCCGCGAGACCTCGCTGGGCAGGCACAAGAACTGCGACATAGTCCTCAATTACTCCACCGTTTCAAGGCAGCACGCCGTGGTGGTCTGCGCCAAGGACGGCTGGTATATCACGGGCGTCAAGACGGGCAGCGAAGTGCTCGTCAACGGCAAAAAGACAGAGAAAAAAGAGTATCTCAAGACCGGGGATAAGATAACCCTCGGCAGCATCACTCTGATATTTGAGAATAAGTAGGTTTTGATATGAGTTTAAAGATAATTACTCTTGATAACGGGCTGCGTATAGCCCTCGAGAGGAATGATAACGCCCGCACCTGCTCCCTCGGGGTGTGGGTCGCGAGCGGCTCCGCATATGAGACGGCACAGACCGCCGGAGTTTCACATTTCATTGAGCATATGCTCTTCAGGGGCACCGAGAGCCGCACCTCGCTCGACATAGCCGAGCAGATGGATGAGATAGGCGGCGTTATAAACGCCTACACGGCGAAGGAGCTTACCTGCTTCTATGCCGCGACGCTGCCCGAGCATATGACAAAGGCGCTTGACATTATCTGCGACATGATAACCCATCCGCTCTTTGCCCCCGAGGATATCGAGCTTGAGAAGGGCGTTATCAAGGAAGAGATCGCCATGTATGAGGACAGCCCCGAGGATCTGTGCGCCGATATTTATTATGAGAATGTCTGGCGAGGCAGTATGCTCGGCAGCAATATCCTCGGCACGGTCGAGACGGTCGACTCCGTCACCGCCGACACGCTCAGGGCGCATATGAAGCGCTTCTATGTGCCGGAGAGGACGGTTTTCAGCTTCAGCGGCAATTTTGACCCCGACGCGGCGGTCGAGATATGCAAAAACTATTTCGGCGGCATGGAGAATACGGGCTTTGCGATAGAGAACGTCGGGGCTGAATATCGACCATGTATCACAAGGGTTAAAAAAGATTTCATGCAAAATCAGCTCATCCTTGGCTTCAAGGGGATACCGACGGGCGACGGGAAGCGCTATGTTTCAATGCTGCTCTCGTCCATTCTCGGCGCAGCCTCGTCGTCAAGGCTGTTTCAGCGCCTGCGTGAGGAGCTGGGGCTTGTATACTCGGTCGATTGCGCCAATGTCTCCCACATGGCGGCGGGTCTTTTCATAATTTGCATGGGTCTCGCCGAGAAGTCGGAGGAGAAGGCGATAGGCGAAACGCTGAGGATAATCCGTGAATTTCCCGACTCCGTCAACGAGCGCGAGCTTGCCAGAGCCAAGGAGCAGACCGTGGTAGGCTTCGTTATGGGGCTTGAGAGCGCCTCGGCAGTGGCTTCGAGAAACGGCAGGAATATCCTGCTTTTCGGCTCGGTTGCGCCAGAGGAGGAGATAATCCGGCGCATCCGCGCGGTCACTCTCGACGAGCTGCGTGATTTTGCGAGGGAGACGCTCGATGCCTCCGCCGTTTCGCTTTGCGCCGCGGGCAAGGTGCACAGCGAAAATCAATATAAAAAGTTCCTGAATGTGCAAGGAGTATAATTCATTATGATAAATTCAAAAGAAGTAAAAAGGATCGTCTTTAAGGTCGGCACTTCGTCGCTGACCTATGACACAGGTAAAATAAACATTCGCCGTATGTCGGCGCTCGCAAGGGTGCTCAGCGACCTTAAAAATGCGGGCAAGGAGATAGTGCTTGTCACCTCGGGCGCAATAGGCGTCGGCGTCGGCAAGCTCGGCCTCGGCGAGAGGCCGCACGACACCCCGGGCAGGCAGGCTGCCGCCACGGTCGGTCAGTGCGAGCTTATGTTCCTCTATGACAAGTTTTTCGGCGAATTCGGCAACACGGTCGGTCAGCTCCTCGTGACGAGGGATGACTTTGAGGATGACGAGCGCCGCCGCAATCTTCACAATACCTTTATGAAGCTGTTTGAGTACGGCGCCATCCCCGTTGTCAACGAGAATGACAGCGTCGCCGTCGAAGAAATAGTTTTCGGCGATAACGACAGCCTCTCAGCCCATGTGGCGAAGCTGGTCGAGGCGGACGCACTGATAATCCTGACCGATATCGACGGCCTCTTCAGCGCAAATCCGAGGGAGGATGAGAGCGCGCGGCTGATAAGCTCGGTCGACAGGATAACCGAGGAAATTCTCGCTCTTGCGGGCGGCAGCGGCACGAGCAGAGGCACGGGCGGCATGATAACCAAGCTCCATGCGGGCGAGATAGCGACGAGCGCGGGCATTGACACCGTGGTTATGAACGGCTCCGACCCCGAGGACATATACAAACTGCTTGACGGCAGACAGATAGGCACACATTTTAAGGCTCAGAGGTGAATAAAATGACTGATATGATACAGATAGGCAAGCGCTCCAAGGAGGCTCAGCGCATCCTTGCCGCAGAGAATTCCTCAAAGATATCCGCGGCGCTCAATGCCGTTGCAAACGCACTTGAGAGGGACGCTGATTACATCCTCGCCGCCAACGCCGCCGATATCAAGGCGGGCATAGAGGGCGGCCTCAGAGAGGCTTTTATCGACAGACTGACCCTCACTCAGGCGAGGATCGAGGATATGGCGAACGGGCTTCGCAAGCTCGCCGCCGCCGACAGCCCCGTCGGCAAGGTGCTTTGGGGCGAAAAGAGACCGAACGGCCTCAGAATTGAGAAAGTCGCAGTCCCCATAGGCGTTATAGCCGTTATTTTCGAGTCGAGGCCGAATGTCACGGCGGATGCCGCGGGCATTTGCCTCAAGGCGGGCAACAGCGTCATACTCAGAGGCGGCAAGGAAGCGATAAATTCAAATAAAGCTATAGCCGATATCATGCGCCGCGCGCTCGGTGAGAGCGGCCTGCCCGAGGACTGCGTTATTCTAATAGAGAGCACCTCAAGGCAGTCGGCGACCGAGCTTATGCATCTGAACGGCTATGTTGACCTGCTTATCCCGAGGGGCGGCGCGGGGCTTATCCGTTCCGTTATCGAGAATGCGACAGTCCCCGTTATCGAGACTGGGACGGGCAATTGCCATGTCTATGTCGACGCGGCTGCCGATATCGACAAGGCGGCGAATATCGTAGTTAACGCCAAGACCACGAGAGTATCCGTCTGTAACGCCTGCGAGAGTCTGCTTGTCCATAAGGATATAGCGGAGACGGCTCTGCTCATTATCGGCGAGAGGCTCAGGGAAAAGGGTGTTACGATAAGAGGCGATGAGGCGGTATGTGAGATACTGCCTTATGCCGAGCCTGCGACCGAGGAGGATTGGGGCAGGGAATACCTTGACCTTATCATCAGCGCAAGGGTAGTTGACGATGTTGACGAAGCCATCGCGCACATCAATAAATACGGCACGGGTCACAGCGAGGCGATAGTCACCGAGAATTACTCGGCTGCCGAGGCCTTTACGAGCCGTGTGGACGCAGCGGCCGTCTATGTCAACGCCTCCACGAGGTTTACCGACGGCGGCGAATTCGGCTTCGGTGCGGAGATAGGCATCTCCACGCAGAAGCTCCACGCAAGAGGCCCGCTGGGCGTTGCTCAGATGGTCAGCGAAAAATATATCGTCAGAGGCGACGGTCAAATCAGATAACTCGGAGGCTCAATATGGCAAAAAAGAAGAAAAAGAATAAGAATGCGGCGTTTGCCGCAGGCATTATCGCTCTTATACTCGCATTGATCGGCGCTTTTTCGGTCGTGCGCTTCGCCGTCGATTCAGTGAAGGATCTGACCGATAAGACCGAGCAGAAGCGTGAATACGAGCAGATGCTCACACCCGTGGTGATGTTTGACCCCGACCCGTTTGACGATCTTACTCAGGCGGATGTCTCCCAGCTGCTCAACAGCGCGGTTTGGGCGCTGCTTATGAGTGATGACGGGGCGGATAAATACCCCTATTCCGAGGGCGAGAAGGTCGGCATTATAGTGCCGCAAAAGGATATAGAGAATTATTTCATCAGTCTTTTCGGCACGGAGATAGACATAGCTTCGATGCATTCGAGCATCGACATGAGCGAATACGATATCACCTATGACGCCGCTCTCAAGAGCTACATTCTGCCCATTACGGGCGTTGAGTCGGCCTATACGCCCAAGGTCTATGAGATAGATAAGCAGGGCAGCTCGGTTATCCTCTCGGTCGGCTATATCGGCAATAAGGCGTGGGTTCAGGTAGCCGACGGCGAATATGTCGCACCCGAGCCCGATAAATATATGAAGATAACCCTGCGTGAGCGCGGGGAAGGGATGTATATATCCTCCATCCAGTCCGTTGACGGTCAGGAGATAATCGGCACGACTGCCGCTAACGCCACAAGACCGCCCGAGACCGAGGCACCCGCTACAGTGCCTGCCGCCGTCACGACCCAGCCCGCCACCGAGGCTGTCGCCGTGACAAATGAGGACGGCGAGGCTGTCACCGACGATAACGGCGAGACCGTGACCGAATTCGTCACCGTCGGCACCACCGCCACCGAGACAGAGACGGGCACAACGGCGGAGCAGACGGAGGAATGATCCTGAAAGCTGTATACAGGAGAATAATATGAAACTCTTTGAAAAAAACGCGAAGGCGCTTGAATTCGATAAGGTGCTTGAGAAGCTGGCGGAGTTCACAAGCTGCGAGGACGCCCGTGAAAACGCCCTTAATCTCAGACCCGAGAGCAGTCTTGCCATGGCTCAGGCGCTGCTGAATCAGACGGCGGACGCCCATATGCTGCTCGCCAGGTTCGGCGGGCCGTCCTTCGGCGGGTTGAAGAATGTCAATAATGCTCTCAGCCGTGCGAATGCGGGCAGTGTGCTGAATACACGGGAGCTGCTCGATATCGCGGGCGTGTTGCGTGTTATCCGCACCCTCTCTCAGTGGAGGGAGTCGAACGCGGGGGTTCACAGCGTGCTCGACCCGCTCTTTAACGCCCTTGCGCCGAATAAATATCTTGAGACCGCTATCTTCAATGCGATAGTCAGCGAGGACGAGATATCTGATAACGCCTCGCCCGCGCTGGCTGATATCCGCAGGAAGATAAGGGTGCAGGAGTCCAAGGTCAGGGAGCAGCTTGAAAAATTCACCCGCTCGCAGACCAATTCAAAATTCCTGCAAGAGAATATAATCACACAGAGGAACGGCAGATACGTCGTCCCCGTCAAGAACGAATACAGGAGCGAGATAGCAGGTCTCGTCCACGATACCTCGTCCAGCGGCGCTACGGTCTTTATCGAGCCGATGGCGGTCGTCGAGGCGAATAACGAGATAAGAGTGCTGCAAGCCAAGGAGCGGGAGGAGATAGAGCGCATCCTCTATGAGCTTTCCGTTCAGGCGGGCGACTTCGCTCAGAGCATCAAAAACAGCTATGAATGCGCCCTTGAGTTGAATCTGATATTTGCCAAGGCGCAGTATGCCTATAAGATCAAGGCGATGCCGCCCATACTCAACGACAGCGGTATTATCAACCTGAGGGAGGCGAGGCATCCGCTCATCGACCCGAAGAAAGTAGTGCCCGTCGATATCATGCTGGGCAAGGATTTCGACACTCTCGTTATCACAGGCCCCAATACCGGCGGCAAGACCGTCTCTATCAAGACTTTGGGTCTACTCTCAATGATGGCGATGTGCGGTCTGATGATCCCCGCGGGCGACCGCAGCGAGATATCCGTCTTTGACGAGATACTGTCCGATATCGGCGATGAGCAGTCGATAGAGCAGTCGCTTTCCACCTTCTCGGCTCATATGACCAATATCATTAATATAATGAATGCCGCCGACAGCGGCAGCCTTGTGCTCATAGACGAGCTGGGCGCGGGCACCGACCCTATCGAGGGCGCGGCGCTTGCAATGGCGGTGCTTGAGGCGCTGCACGATAAGGGCGCCAAGATTGCGGCGACCACCCACTATGCCGAGCTTAAAGCCTATGCACTCGAAACTCCGCGGGTCGAGAACGGCTGCTGCGAGTTTGACGTAGCCACGCTCAGACCCACCTACCGCCTGCTTATAGGCGTGCCCGGCAAGTCGAATGCGCTTGCCATAAGCGAACGCCTCGGGCTTGACGGCGGAGTTATCGCAAGGGCGCAGGAACTTGTTTCGAGTGAGAATAAGGAATTTGAGAATGTCGTGGACAAGCTCGAGCAGACCCGCCTTAAAATGGAGGGCGAGTATGAGCACGCCCGCGAGCTTGCCGAAAAAGCCCGCAAGGAAAAAGAGGCTGCGGATAAGCAAAAAGAGGAGATAGCGAAGCTGCGTGAGCAGGAGCTTGAGAAAGCGCGTTCACAGGCTCTGCGTGTGGTCGAGCAGGCGAAGCGCGAGGCGTATACGCTGCTGCAAGAGCTTGACAAGCTCAAAAAGGAGCAGCAAAAGACCAAGGACGCCGCTGAGCTTGCCCGCCGAGCAAAGGCGCTTGTCAAGAGGGGCGTTGCGGCGATAGATTCGGCAGCCGACCCCGTGAACGAATACTCCGACGACGATGAGAACTATGTGCTCCCCAGAGTGCTTGTTGCCGGCGATACGGTCATAATCCGTGACATCGGCAAGAGCGCCAAGGTGCTTTCGCCCGCCGACAAAAACGGCAATGTCGAGGTGCAGGCAGGCTCGATAAAGACGAGAGTGAAGCTCTCTAATCTGCGCCTGAGCGAGAGCGCACCCAAGAAAAAGGAGAAGCCCTCGGGCATCAAATTGCAGGGCGAGAGCAGGCTCAATATGGCGGCCGCCACAAGGCTCGACCTCAGAGGCATGACGGTCGACGACTGCATAATCGAGCTTGACCGTTTCATGGATACCGCCCTGAGAAGCGGACTCAATGAGTTCACCATAGTCCACGGTAAGGGCACGGGCGCGCTCAGGAGCGCCGTTACCCGCTATCTAAAGTCCTCACCGTATGTGAAATCGAGCCGTTTGGGTCTCTACGGCGAGGGCGAGGACGGTGTGACTATCGTTACGCTGAAGTGATTCTTGTAAAGCACAGCGCCTTTACAAATATGGAACACCGTGGCGGTGTAAAAAAGTTTTCCACTTTTTAAACGCTCAAAAATGGGCCTATATTGTGCAGCTTTCGCCGATTCGGCACAAATTATGGCGAAAATATAGGATTTTAACGTGTTTTCCGCACCGAAATGTGGAAAACTCATTCCGAAATCGCAAAAATTAGGGCTTGACATCGGCATGATTTTCGGTTATAATAGGCAGGCTGTAAAGTTTGTGTGCTTTACACATCACCACTAAACGGCGGCAGTCATTCTGCCGAGCTTCCGGGAAAGGAGGGTCAATCGTGGCAAAGAATTATGAAATAGCTATCCTTATTGATTTCTATGGTGAAATGTTGACGGCAAAGCAGCGTGATTTTTTGGAGTACTACTATAATGATGACCTTTCTCTCTCCGAGATAGCCGAGAATGAGGGCATTACCCGCCAGGGAGTCCGTGACGCTATCAAGAGGGCGGAGACTCAGCTCAACGAGATGGAGAGCCGCCTCGGCATGGCAAAGAGATTTGAGGATATGCGAAGCAGCCTCAACGAGATAATCGACTGCGCCAATCAGATAGCCGAGTATAACCTGCGCCACAGCCTCTCAAAAGAGATCAACGACTGCAGCGTGCGTATCAAAGCTGCAGCTATGACAATGCTCGAGAGCTGAGATACGATCTATATTAATTCAACGGATAAGAGGTGACGGATTTGGCATTTGAAGGCCTTTCAGACAGACTTGAAGCTACATTTAAAAATCTGAGAAGCAAGGGCAGCCTTACCGAGGCTGACGTTCGCTCGGCTATGAGAGAGGTCCGCATGGCGCTCCTCGAGGCGGATGTCAACTATAAGGTCGCTAAAGACTTCACTAATACAGTCACCGAGAAGGCGATAGGCGAGAAGGTCATGGAGAGCCTTACGCCGTCACAGATGGTTATCAAGATAGTTCGTGAGGAGCTTGTTAACCTCATGGGCGGCACCAACAGCCGCCTGGCATGCGCCAATCACCCGCCCACAATAGTCCTCATGTGCGGACTTCAGGGCTCAGGTAAGACTACTCACTGTGCGAAGCTCGCACTTATGCTTAAAAATCAGAATCACCGCCCGATGCTCGTTGCCTGCGATATCTATCGTCCTGCTGCTATCAAGCAGTTGCAGGTCGTCGGCGAGCAGGTCGGCGTGCCCGTCTTTGAGATGGGTCAGACCGATGCCGTCAAGATAGCAAAGGCAGCGGTCGATTACGCCAAGGAGCACGGTCACGACTATGTTATCATAGATACCGCCGGCCGACTTCATGTTGACGAGGCTCTGATGAACGAGCTTAAAGCCATAAAGGCTGAGGTCAAGCCCCACGAGATTCTCCTTGTCGTCGACGCGATGACCGGTCAGGATTCGGTCAACGTCGCAACGGCGTTCAACGACGCTCTCGGCATTGACGGCCTGATCCTCACAAAGCTCGACGGCGATACCAGAGGCGGCGCGGCGCTCTCAGCCCGTGCGGTCACAGGCAAGCCGATAAAATTCGTCGGTACGGGCGAGAAGCTCGAGAATCTCGACGTATTCCACCCTGACCGCATGGCTTCGAGAATACTCGGCATGGGCGACGTGCTCTCCCTTATCGAGAAAGCCGAAATGGCCATCGACGATAAAAAAGCTGCGGAGCTTGAAAAGAAGCTGATGCAAAACAGGTTCGATCTTAACGACCTGCTCGATCAGTTCAATCAGATCCGTAAGATGGGTTCGCTGCGCGAGACTCTCGCAATGCTGCCCGGCATCGGCAAAAAGGCTAACGAGATCGACATCGACGAGCGCAAGTTCGACCGCATGAAGGCGATAATCCTCTCAATGACCGAGAAGGAACGCACCCACCCCGAGATAATCAATCCCTCCCGCAAGAAGAGGATAGCGGCGGGCAGCGGCCAGACCATCGAGGATGTCAACAGATTGCTCAGCCAGTTCAAGCAGATGCAAAAGATGTTTAAGCAGTTCGGCGGCAAGCGCGGCGGCAAACGCCGCAGAAAGCAGCAAATGCGCCTGCCCCAGGGCTTCGACCCCTCGCAGTTCGGAATGTAATTCGGTCACACGGCTGATACATTATATACAAATTTATAATTCATATATTTTGGAGGAATTTTATCATGGCAGTAAAAATCAGACTTCGCCGCATGGGTGCAAAGAAAGCTCCTTTCTATCGTATAGTTGTTGCGGATTCAAGATATCCCCGTGACGGCAGATTCATCGAGGAGATCGGCACCTACAATCCCGTCGTTTCCCCCGTTGAGATTAAGGTAGACGCAGAGAAGGCAAAGCAGTGGATCGCCAACGGCGCTCAGCCGACCGATACCGTCAAGGCTCTTCTCAAAAAGGAAGGCGTCCTTTAATTCCATAGCGGCATAAAGCGGTGAATTACCTTGCAGGGCAATGCTGCGGTCGGTCTCAGCCGATCGTGCTTGCCGTGGGCAGGGGTATTTCGTCGTATTCTGTTGCACAGTTTAATAATTTTTTAGGAGTACACAAATGAAAGAATTGCTTATAAGCATTGCTCAGGGTCTCGTGGACGATCCCTCTGCGGTCTCCGTTACCGAGGACGCCCCAAATGAGGAGGGTACCGTCGTCTATCACCTGCATGTCAGCGAGAGCGATATGGGCAGAGTTATAGGGAAGCAGGGCAGGATAGCCAAGGCTATCCGCACGGTCATGCGTGCAGCCGCTACCCGCCGTGATTCAAGGGTAGTAGTAGAAATTGATTAAGGATTTTCTTGAGCTGGGCGAGATATGCGGCACCCACGGCGTGCGAGGCGAGCTTCGGGTCAACCCGTGGTGCGATTCGCCCGAGTTTATGACTAAATTCAAAACTTTATACTATGACGACAATGGGAGCTGTGCGGTCCGAGTTCTATCGGCCAGACCGCACGGCAACATTGTTTTAATGAAGCTCGAGGGCGTTGACAGCGTTGAGAAGGCGCAGTCGCTCAGGGGCAGGATGCTCTATATCCGCCGCAGGGACGCTCATCTGCCCGAGGGGAGCTGGTTTATTGCCGAGCTGATAGGCTGCGAGGTCTATGACGCCGACGATCCGTCAAAGAAGTGGGGCACTCTCACCGACGTGAGCGTTACGGGCGCCAACGACGTGTGGCATATCACCAATGACTACGGCGAATACCTTATCCCCGCCATCCCCGATGTGGTCGTTGAGACGGATGTCGGGGCGAACCGTATCGTTATCCGACCGCTGAAAGGTATTTTTGACGATGAGGATTGACATTTTAACTCTATTTCCCGATATGTGCCTCGGCGTGCTCGGCGAAAGCATAATCGGCAGAGCGCGAGAGAACGGCTGCGTCGAGATAAACTGCCGCAATATCCGCGATTATACGGAAGATAAGCATAACCGTGTTGATGACGCGCCCTACGGCGGCGGCACAGGTATGATAATGCAGACTCAGCCCATTTACGACTGCTTCATGTCGCTTTGCGATGAGCTCGGCAAGCGCCCGCATCTTATCTATATGTCTCCGCAGGGCAAGACCCTGACCCAGGAGAGGGTCAAGGAGCTGTCGCAGCTCGATAATGTTGCGCTGCTGTGCGGCCACTATGAGGGCGTTGACCAAAGGGTCATCGACGAGATTGTTGATGAAGAAATTTCCATAGGCGATTATGTTCTCACCGGCGGCGAGCTGCCCGCGCTGATACTTGCGGACGCCATATCCCGTATGCTGCCCGGCGTGCTTGCCAACGAGGACGCTTTCACTCTTGAGAGCCACTACGGCAGCCTGCTTGAGTATCCGCAGTATACACGGCCGTTTGAGTGGCACGGTGAGAAGGTACCCGAAGTGCTTATTTCGGGGCATCACGCCAATATAGCGAAGTGGCAGCGGGAGCAAAGCCTCAAACGGACTTTGGAGCGCCGCCCCGATATGCTCGAGCGTGCGGAGCTGACCGCCAAGGATAAGGAATATATCCGAAAACTGAAGAATGAATAAAAATAAGACCTCTGCAATTGCTTGCAGAGGTCACTTTATTTATACACTTGCAAATGTATCAATAAAATTATGCGTCCTCTTTCTTCTTGAGCAGAACAAGGAGAGCCGCTGCTGCGCCGAGCGCTGCGAAAACGCCGATGGGGGCTGCGACGGAGCCGGTGTCGGGGATGTTGTTATCCTTCTTGGTCCAGCTTGCGTCGAAAGTGAGGTCGTTTGCGGGCATCTTGTCGGGAGCTGCCGGAGTCCAACCTGCGAAATCATAGCCGTCCTTGGTGGGTTCCTTATCGGGGACGGGGATGCTCTTGCCCTCAAGAACCTTATAGGTCTTATAGACTTCGCCGTCTACCTTGTAAGTAACGGTGTGGGTCTTCTTAACGAGGGAAGAAACGCCGATGATGGCGATAACGCCGCCGACGATGGCAACGCCGGTGATGATGGCGGTGTTGATGCCTGCGATACCTGCGATGACTGCGCCGGCGATAGCGGTGCCGCCGACAACGTAGGTGATGAATTCCTTGTCAAGCTCAAACTGAGCCTCGAATACGAGATTCTCGGTGCCCATTGCTTCGGGAGCCTCGGGAGCCCAGCCGGTGAACTTATAGCCGAATTTCTTAGGCTCTTCTTCGGGGACGGGTATGGGGTCGCCTTCCTTAACGTCATATTCCTTAAAGGTCTTGCCGTCAACGACATAATTAACATTGCCGTCCTTGAGCCACTTTGCGGTGAAGGTGATGTCCTGTGCGGGTACGTTGGTGTAGCTGTGAGCGCTGATGCCCTCGGCGTCAAACCAGCCGGCGAAGGTGTAGCCTTCCTTGGCGGGGTCGGCGGGGATGGTAGCGTTCATCGAGGAGCCGTAGGGAACGGTCTTGGAGCTGACCTCGACGCCGTCGGAAACGTACTTAACGGTCACTTGCTTGAGCTCCCAGGTAGCATAGGCGGTGATGTTCTCGGTGCCCATGGTCTCGGGGAGAGCTGTGAACTGATCGCCGTCCTGACCCGTTACCCAGCCCTTAAAGACGGAGCCTTCCTTGGTGGGAGCTTCGGGAGGCACGATGGGATCGCCCTCGTTGTAAGTCTGAGTTGCATATGCAGTGGTGTCTTCGCTGCTGAGATAGTAGGTTACGGTGCCGCCGGCCGCAAATGCACTAAGGGGCGTAACCGAAAGCAGGCATGCGAGAGCTACTGCGATAGCAAGCAGACTTTTGATGCTTTTTTTCATGATGTTTATCTCCTTTTCGTTTTTCTTCCGCTCCCGTTCGTCACTTTTATCCCCATACGGCGGCCGCAAAGCCGCTCAAAAAGTGATTTTAAGGAGCGCAAAGCGCCAGCACACAGCGTTTCATGAAATAAGTATTTAAAATGGCGGTTTTTGTTGCAAGGAAATTGTAAACAAATTATGAACACGGCCATACGAGTAAAAAACTGTCAAAACGGTAAAAAAAGGTTACAACGGTAACAAAAACAGTTTCAAAACTGTAATCGGATTGTAATTGGACTTTCGGCCGCTGCGGACGTATAATAAAGACAAGAAGTGACACAGATCACATAAAAGGGGATAAAAAGATGATTGGTTTTTTCAAATTTTTATGGCTGATAATTGCAGTCATGGCAGCCGCTGCGAGCCTGCTCGCCGGCAGAGACGAAGACGACCTGACCGAGGTCACCGAATAATTGCAAGTGCACAAGGAAGAGGAGGCTGCAAACGCAGCCTTTTCTTTTTATGTGCGCCGTGCCCTCCAATGTGCGCCGAAAAATTGAAGTTGCTAATGTCTCCCTCGGGAGGGAGCCGACTTGACTGAAAGCCGGCAGTATAATCCACTCAAAAATCTCCGAGCTGCTCCGACTACACACCGAATCAAAAACCGCATTACATACAAACGACCCCGGCCTTTCATCCGAAAGACCGGGGTCACTTAAATATTGAAATTAAAGATTAAGGAAATCTCTCCTATAGACATCCTCAAGTTTGAATGCTTTAACGATCTCCACAAGGTCGGGGTCGGTGATGGTGTTGACCCTGGGCAGGTGAGCGGTCAGCATATAGAGCTGGGCGGCTTTTTCGACCGTCTCAATGAGTCCGAATGCCTCGTCAAGATCCTTGCCGCAGCCGTAGATGCCGTGCTGACCCCAGACGACAAGGCGGAATTCCTTCATCTTCTCGGCGGTCGCAATGCCTATCTCGTTGGTGCCGCAGACCATCCAGGGCAGCACGCCGATGCCGTCGGGGAAGACGACCATGCACTCGGTGCACATCTCCCAAAGCGAATGGGTGAGCTTTTTTTCGTCAAGCTCGTGCACATAGGTCATGGCGAGCGTGTTGGTGGGGTGGCTGTGCATGATGACCCTGTTCTCGGGGTTCTTCTCAAGCCTTGAAATGTGGCTCATCAGGTGAGCGGGCAGCTCGGAGGTCGGTCTGCCGCCGTCGGAGTAGCCCCAAAGTAGCTCTGCGGTTGTGCCGTCCTCGGCGACCTTGATTATGCCGAGGTTGTTCTCGGGGTCGTCCTCGACGTTTTTGAAGTATTTACCCGTGCCGGTGACGATGAAGATCTTGCCGACAAGCACTTTCGCGTCGAAACCCATCGCTATCGAGCGAATCGGGGCGTTGATGTCAAGATACTCCGCCACCTCGTCGGGGTCGAGCATCATGCTGATGTTGCCGCCGTTTCTCTCGTCCCAGCCGAGGCGGTACATATTTGCGGTCGTTTTCATCATGCCCTTTACAAAGGGCGCGTCAAGAATGTTTTTCATTTTCTGTTCACCAAAACCTTTTTTTCATATTCTTTGATCTCGTCAAGATAATTCTTTTTAACTCCCTGTCTTTCGAGATATTCGTTCCAGATATCGCCGAAGGGCAGCGTTTTTATTTCTTCGCCGAGCGCCATGAGTGAGGTGAAGTCGGCGTTATCCTGCAATTCTTTCATCTTTGCGGACGGCTCAAGGAGGGCGTAGAGCAGGGCTTTCTGCACGTTACGGACTCCCGTGACCCATGCGCTGATGCGGTTGATGGACGCGTCAAAATAGTCGGTCGCGATGAATACTCTGTCAAGCGCGTCGTTGCGGACTATTTCCTTGGCTATCTCGCGGGTCTCGTCGTCAAAGAGCACCACATGGTCGCTGTCCCAGCGCACGCCTCTCGTGATATGCAGCGCTATCCTGTCGTTGAACGCAAGCAGTGCCGAGACCTTGTCGGAGACAAGCTCGGTGGGGTGGTAGTGGCCGTTGTCCATCAGCGGCACTATGCCGTTCTTCGTCGCATAGCTCAGGCAGAATTCCGCCGAGCCGACGGTGTAGGATTCAAGGCCGATGCCGAATACCTTTGACTCGAGCGTAACGAATACCTTTCTCTTATCGTAAGGAACGGCGAGGATCTCGTCAAGCGACTTTTTGAAGCGCAGGCGGGGCGAGAGCCTGTCTGCGGGGATATCCTTGTATCCGTCGGGTATCCAGATATTCATCACGCACGGGAAGCCCGTTTCGTTTGCAAAGTATTCGGATATCTCGACGCAGCGCCTGCCGTGCTCGACCCAGAAGCGGCGGACTTCTTCGTCGGGTGAGGAGAGGGTGAGATTATCCCTGACCATCGGATGAGAGAAGAAGGTGGGGTTGAAGTCAATGCCGATGCCTCTTGCCTTGGCAAAATCGACCCATTTTTTGAAGTGCTCGGGCTTTATTGCGTCCCTGTCCGCCTTTTCGCCGTCGAATATGGCATAGCTGGCGTGCAGATTGAGCTTCTTTTTGCCGGGTATCAGCTCGAATGCCTTATCGATATCAGCCATAAGCTCGTCGGGCGTCCTTGCCTTGCCGGGGTAATTGCCGGTGGTCTGAATGCCGCCTGAGAGGGCGTCGGGGCTGTCGAATCCGCCGACGTCGTCACCCTGCCAGCAATGGACCGAAACGGTTATGTCGGCGAGGGAAGCCAGCGCCGCCTCGGTGTCGACTCCGTATGCAGCGTAAACGGATTTTGAATCTTTGTATCTTTTCATTATAAAGTGCCTCCGTGTTTATTGATAAAGCAGGCTTAATGCAAATAAGGTCTGTGCGGGGAAATATGTAAAGAGCACGACAGCCTCGGGGTGACGGATGTGCGGTTTACCGAAAAGCTGAAGAGCGAGGAACGAATCCGACGTGATGAACAGCGCCGAAGCCGCAAGGATAAATGCGCCGTAGATCGTGTTGCCGGCGGCTATAGAGGTCACGCCTCTGATAACGCCCGTGATGAATTCGGATATCAGTATGGCGGCATAGATATACATCAGCCGGTTTTTGCCCTCAAAGACTATCTTCTCGACCTTCATCATGACAAAGCCGAGGACGAGAATGACAAGAGTGAAGACCGCAACGAGAATTGCGTTCGGCTCAGGCACAGGTTGCACGAGGCGCGCGAAGGAGTAGATATAGAGCAGGTGACCCACTGCAAACGCCACAACGCCGTAGCCGAAGTATTTGGCTTGCTTGTATTCGAGGAAGAAGTCGCCTATCAGCCCGAAAATCAGCGCCACGATGATATAGACGGAGTAATCCGTCACCTCTCCGTATGAAACGGCGGCGAACAGCGCAGTCAGCAGGAAAAGCGACGAGCAGGTCATCTTGGCGGGCAGATAATTCTTGCGGCAGGCGGGCAGAAACCACGACAGAGCGGTGGCAAGCGCAGAGAGGGCGGCAAAAAGCCATACGGCGGGGACTAAGTTCATTAGGTTGAGCCTCCTGTTTTTATCTATTTGCAAATTCGATTGCCTTGGCGGTCGCCAGTTTGTCGCATCGCTCATTTTCCGGGTGGCCGGCGTGACCCTTGACCCAAACTATATGATATTCATGCTTTCTTATCTCCGCAACAAGGGTCTGCCACAGGTCGGGGTTAAGCACGGGCTTTTTGTCGGCTTTTTTCCAGCCGTTTTTCATCCAGCCCCATATCCAGCCCTGAAGGAAGGGCTCGGCAACGTATTTTGAATCGGTGTAGATCGTGATGTCGCACTTCATTTTGAGCCTTTTGAGCGCCTCGATGACAGCGGTCAGCTCCATGCGGTTGTTAGTGGTTTCCTTTTCGCCGCCGCTCAGCTCCAGCTCGTGAGAGCCGTAGCGCAGTATCGAGCCCCAGCCGCCCGGGCCGGGGTTGCCGGAGCAGGCTCCGTCGGTGAAAATGTCGACTTTTTTCAGTTCGGTCATAATGCTTCTCCAATCCGCATAGTCACGACTAATTATACCATTTTCCTTTCATTTTAACAAGAGAAATTTTGGTTATTCTATCCGAAATTTGCTCATAATATTTCTGATAACCAACGGAAAGGGAATGAGTCTATGAAAGCAGTTATCATGGCGGGCGGTGAGGGCAGCCGCCTGCGCCCGCTCACCTGCACCATACCGAAGCCGATGGCGCGGATATTCGGCCGCCCGATGATAGAGTGTGTCTTTGAGCTGCTGCGCTGTCACGGCGTTGACGAGGCCGCGGTCACGCTCGGCTACCTGCCCCATGTCATCGAGGACGCCTACCGTGACGGCTACAAGAATCTGCGCCTGAGATTTGTGCGGGAGGATGAGCCGCTCGGCACGGCGGGAGGGGTCAGGAACGCCGCCCTCGGCTTTGACGAGCCGTTCATCGTCATCAGCGCGGACGCCCTGTGCGACTTCGATATCGGCAAGATAGTCGAGTATCACAAGGCGAGCGGGGCTAAGATAACGATAGCCGCCACTGAGGCGGAGGATCCGAGGGAATACGGGCTCATAAAGACCGATAAAAGCGGCAGGGTGCTCGGCTTCATTGAGAAGCCGTCGTGGCAGCAGGCGGTCAGCAGCCTTGCGAATACGGGCGTGTATGTCATAGACCCGTCCTGCGTTGACCTGATACCGAGGGGCAGGCCGTACGATTTCGCCAAGGATCTCTTCCCGCTCATGCTCGAGAGGGATATGCCGATATACTGCTATCACACGGCGGATTATTGGTGCGACGTGGGCAGCATAGAATCATATATGAAATGCCAGCGGGATATATTCGGCGGCAGTATGCGTATGCCGATAAGCCAGTCGGCTGACGGAGTTTATGCCGAGGAGGGCTTGCCCGAGGGCGATTATTCGCTGATACCGCCCGTATATATCGGCAGTAACACCGAGATAGGCGACGGCGCGGTGATAGGCCCGTATGCCGTGGTGGATAAGGACTGCACGATAGGGGCGAATTCAAAGATAAGATATTCTACCGTGCTCGAGAACTGCTGGCTTGCGGCGGATTCCTCCGTGACGGGCGCGCTCATCTGCTCCGGGGCGGCGCTCAAGAGGGGAGCGGCGATGTTTGAGAACAGCGTCGCGGGATCGGGCAGCGTGATAGGCGAGGACGCCTGCGTGCGCCAAAACGTACTCATCTGGCCGGGTAAAATAGTCGGCGGCGGGGCAACGGTCAGCTCAAATGTCAAATACGGCAGCGTGAGGAGCAATAAACTCGGCGAGCGGGGGCTTGACGGCTCAAGCGGTGCGAGGCTGAACGCCCTTACCTGCGTGCGGCTCGGTGCGGCCGTCGGCGGCACTCATAACGGCAGGCGCACCGGCGTTGCCCACGACGGCACAAAGACGGGGGCGGCGATGCACGGCGCAGTGATCGCGGGTCTGCTCGGTTCGGGCGCCGCGGTGTGGGATTTCGGTGAATGCTTTGAAGCTCAGCTCGATTTCCTTGTCAATTTCTGTGGGCTTGGCGCGGGGCTTTTCATCACCGGCGGCGAGAACAGAGAGATAACCGTCTGCGGCGAGGGCGGGCTTTCGATAACCCGCTCGTTTGAACGCAGCATCGAATCGGCGCTCGCGAGGGACGAATTCCGAGAGATCGGCGAAAAGGATATGCACGAGGCCGCCGATATGACGGGCGTAAAACTGCTCTACAGGCAGGAGCTTATCAAGCAGGCGCCCTACGGCCTTGACGGCGTTGGGGTGACCTTTGAGTGCGAGAATTCTGCGATAAGCTCAATTATGAATGACGTGCTTGTGAAGCTCGGCGCCGAGCAGGGCGGTGATACCGTGCTGCGCTGCGGAGTCTCGGGCGCAAAGCTCTCGGCATATTCGCCCGCAGCGGGGGAGACGGGCTACGATAAACTGCTTGCCGTCTGCTGCCTCGGGGAGCTTGAAAATGGGCGTGATATCGCCGTCGCTTATGACGCGCCGATGTTCCTCGACTCGCTTGCCGCCGAATACGGGCGCAAGATATACCGCTACCTCGGCACGCCCGCCGATAATTCCGACTCCGCTGCCAGGCGGCTTGCGGCGAAGCAGATATTCGTGCGCGACGGGCTTTTCCTCGCGGTCAAAATTCTTTCGCTGATGAAAGAAAAGGAATGCTCCTTCGACCGACTGCTTGACGGCCTGCCTGAGAAAGCCATAGTCAGGAAACGGGTGCATATCGGCTTCTCACCCGCCGAGCTTGCGGGCATCCTCGGCGGTGACGAGAGCGGCAGGAGCAATAATTTTGAGGGTATAAGGCTCACCCGCAGCGGCGGCAAGCTGCTCATCACCCCCGAGCGCAGCGGCGGCGGGGTCAGAATACTTGCCGAGGCAGATTCGGCGGAGACGGCAGCCGAGCTTTGCGCCGATATCGAAGAATTGCTTTCGTCCCGATCTGCCGCCGAGTGAAAAAGCACGGAAGAACAAACTGTAAATTAATATATTATATTAATAGTTAACCTTGACATTAAGCCTTTAAAACTGTATTATATAATGTGGGATACGAGTAGGGATAACCGAGCGGCTGCGGGGCTTGCAGCCGCTGAACATAAAAGATACATTCAACCATTCACACATTCAAATTTATAAAGAACAGGAGAACTCATGCAAAAAAAGAATTCATCTGCAACAAAAGAAAAAGTGCAGAATACACAAAAAACTCAAAAGGCCTCAAAAACGCAGCAAAAGGTGGCTTCAAAGAGCCGTAAGCCCGCTCAGGCGGCGCAGACTGCGTCAAAGAGCCGATCAAAGCCGAGAAACGGCTCGGCAAAGAAGCGCAGCAAGGGCGAGAGAGAGCTGCCGATAAAGATATCGTTCCTCGGCGGCCTCAACGAGGTCGGCAAGAATATGACCCTCTATGAATACAAGGACGATATGTTCCTTGTCGACTGCGGTTTGGCGTTCCCCGACTCCGATATGCCCGGCGTCGACCTGGTCATACCCGATTTTACCTATGTTGAGCGCAACGCAGATAAGATAAAGGGCATTGTTATCACCCACGGCCACGAGGATCATATCGGCGGCCTTGCTTACCTGCTCAAGACGGTCAATATCCCCGTTTACGGCACAAAGCTCACCATCGGCCTCATCCAAGGCAAGCTCAAGGAGCACGGGCTGCTCAGCAGCGCGAAGCTCCATGAGGTCGCCCCCGGCGACGTGATAAAGCTCGGCGCGTTCACCATTGAGATGATACATGTCAATCACTCGATACCCGACGCCATAGCCCTCGCCATCAAGTGCGACTGCGGCACGGTTGTTCAAACGGGTGACTTCAAGATAGACAGCACCCCCATCGACGGCGGTATGATAGACCTTGCGAGGTTTGCGGAGCTCGGCAGCGAGGGCGTCCTTTGCCTGCTGTCTGACTCGACCAATGCGGAGAGACCCGGTTATACCGAGAGCGAGCGTAAGGTCGGCGAATCCTTTGAGGTGCTCTTCAGGAAGGCGGGCAGGAGCCGCATAATCGTTGCGACCTTCGCCTCCAATATTCACCGAGTGCAGCAGATAATCAATGTCGCCAATTCTCTGGGCAGGAAGGTCGCCATAATGGGCAGAAGCCTTGAGAACGTGGTCAGTATCAGCGCCCAGCTCGGCTATCTCGATATCCCCGATAACTTGCTGATAAGCGGCGAGCTTATCAACAGATACCCCGCCGAGAAGCTCGTTATCATCACCACGGGCAGTCAGGGCGAGCCGATGTCCGCTCTGACGAGGATGGCATTTTCCGACCACCGCAAGGTCGAGATCTGCCCCAATGATTATGTCATTATATCCGCAAATCCCATCCCCGGCAACGAAAAGACCGTCGGCAACGTCGTCAACGAGCTTATGAAGCTCGGCGCTCAGGTCATATATGAGAAGATGTATGACGTTCACGTTTCCGGTCACGCCTGCCAGGAGGAGCTTAAACTTATAATGGGTCTGGTGAAGCCCAAATTCTTCATCCCCGTCCACGGTGAGCAGAAGCATCTGCATAAGCACGCAATGCTGGCCGAGGCAATGGGTATCGGCAAGGAGAATATCTTTATCGCCGATAACGGTTACACCGCCGAGATAACGAATTCCTCTATCAAAGCGGGCAACCCCGTGCCTGCGGGCAAGGTGTTTGTCGACGGCTACGGAGTCGGCGACGTCGGCAGCGTGGTGCTGCGCGACAGGAAGCATCTCGGCCAGGACGGCATCATCGTCGTCACCGCTTCGATAGATTATGAAACGGGTCAGCTCATCGCGGGTCCCGAGGTCGTTTCCCGCGGCTTCGTCTATGTCAAGGAGGCCGAGGAGCTTATTGACAAGGCAAGGAAAGTTGCCGAGAAATCACTTGAAAATTGCTATTATGCCAATATAAACGATATAGGCACCATAAAAGGCAAGCTGAGGGACGCTGTTTCCCACTTTGTCTATGAGCAGACCAAGAGGAGCCCCATGGTGCTGCCGATTATTATGGAGGTATAAATGAGATTCAAAGGTTTTTGGTACGACAGCCTGCTGATCAGCCTTGCGGCGGTCTGTGCAGCGGCGTTCACCGTCGTCACATTTTTCATCGAGCCGAAGCTGGCGCTTGCGGAGTGTATAGCCGTGCTTGCTATAGTTGCGCTTATGTGCTTCAGAGTGCTCTCCGCCAAGAGCAGATATAAGAAATTCCTTCTTCAGGCGGCCAAAAGTCTTGACTATACCGATACCGAGGTGCTTGCCTCCCTGCCGTTCCCCGTTGCGGTGTGCGACGGCGACGGCTACATAAAGTGGGCGGGCGAGAGCTTCATCAGAGATATAGCGGGCGGCGAACTGACAGAGACCTCTCACATCGACGAATTCTCAAACGGAGTGGGGCTTCAGGCGCTCCTCAGCGAGGAGAAGACCGGCGTGTTCGTCGGCGGGCGGTATTACTCCGTCTATACCCTCAGCTATGAGAGCGGCGGCGAGAAATGCTGCATCCTCTATTATCTCGACTATACCGAGTTAAAGCAGACGGAGCTGGAATATCATATGTCCCGCCCGTATGTGATACTGATAAAGACCGATAACCTCGGCGATTCGAGGACCGATTTCCGCGACAGCGAGCGTGCCGAGATGCGAAGCAGTATCGAAGCAATGCTCGATGAGTGGAGCGATTCCTACGGCAGCACGATAAACCGCATCAACGACGACCGCTATATGATAGTAACGGAGAGGCGCAATGTGGAGCGTATGACGCAGGATAGATTCTCCGTGCATGACAGCGTGCGGAATTTTGAATACAAAGGCCGCAGGGCGAATGTCACGCTCTCGATGGGCGTTGCGACGGGTGAGGATATCATCACCGCCGACAAGCTCGCCCGCAAGGCGCTGCGAATGGCGCTCAGCCGCGGCGGCGACCAGATAGCTATCTACAGTGAAAAAGAGAAAAACAGTTATGTCTATATAGGCGGCAAGGAGGAAGCGCAGGAGCGCCCGAACCGAGTCAGCAGCCGTATCATCGGCTCGTCGCTTGCCGAGCTTATCAGAGGCTCGGAGAATGTGGTGATAGTCGGCCACTCCTACACCGATTTCGACGCCGTGGGCGCAGCCGTCGGGCTTGCCTACGCCGCACGCAGCATGGATGTGCCTGCCTATGTGGCGACGGATACAAAAAAGACCCTTGCGGAGCCGCTCATTGAGAAGCTCGGCAGCGGGGGATTCTCGGATCTCTTCATCGGCGGCGACAGGGCTGCGGAGCTGCTCGGCAAAAAGAGCCTGCTCATCGTCGTTGATACCCATATACGCAGCTTTATCGAATTCCCGGAGCTGTATAATCAGGCAAAGCGGCGGGTCATTATCGACCACCACCGCCTGACCGAGCCGGATGACGGCAGCGCCGAGATATTCCACCATGACCCCGGCGCGTCCTCGACGAGCGAAATGGTAGCCGATATGCTCGAGTATATCGTGCCCGATATCAATATCCCGAGGCCGGTGGCGGAGGCTCTGTTGGCTGGCATAATGCTCGATACCAAGTGCTTCGTTATCCGTGCGGGCGTGCGTACCTTTGAGGCCGCCGCTTATCTCAAGGGCAAGGGCGCGGATCTTGTCAGCGTCAAGCGCCTTTTCTCAAATTCAATGGATGTCAGTAGGCTTCGCAACAGAGCCGTTTCATCGGCGGAGAGCTTCGACGGCTGCGCCATATCGGCGATAGACTTCGACTCCCCCGACGTGAGGGTGATAGCGGCGCAGGCGGCGGATGAGCTGCTGAATGTCAGCGGGGTCAAGGCCTCGTTTGTTATGTTCAAGAGCGACGGTGCGGTCAATATCTCCGCCCGCAGCTTCGGCGATATCAACGTCCAGCTTATCATGGAGGCTCTCGGCGGCGGCGGTCATCAGACGATGGCGGCCTGCCGGCTCAAGGACTTCGAGATGCAGGACGCAAGGTCGGCGCTCAGAGCGGCGATCGAGGATTACAAGGCAAAAAACTCAAAGTAAGGAGAATGATAATATGAAGGTCGTGCTTTTACAGGATGTTAAAGGCTTAGGCAAGAAGGGCGAGCTGGTCAATACTTCTGACGGCTACGCAAGAAATTTCCTCTTCCCGAGGAAGCTCGCAATGGAGGCAAATTCACAGGCTATGAGCGAGCTTAAAAACAGAGAGGCCGCCGAGAAGCACCGTATTGATATGGAGATAGCGGCTGCCAAGGCCTCCGCCGAGAAGCTCGAGGGCAAGACCGTCAGGCTCACCGCCAAGGCGGGCGCAAACGGCAAGCTCTTCGGCTCGGTAACTCCCAAGGATGTTGCGGCTGCGATAGCGCAGCAGTTCTCGATAGAGCTTGACAAGCGCAAGGTCGTTGTTGAGGATATCAAGGCCTTCGGCACCTACCCCGTAGAGGTCAAACTCTATAACGGCATATCGGCGGCGATGTTCGTCATGGTAGGGGAATAATTCAGACGGAGAAACCAAATGGAAGATAACAGCTTGCTTTCGCTTGAAAACATAACGATGCCTTTCAGCCTTGAGGCTGAGCAGGCGGTGCTCGGCAGCGTGCTCGTTGACCCGTCCTGCCTGTCGCAGGCGGCTGTCTACATAAGCCCCGAGTCGTTCTATCTGCCGCAGCATAACGCTATTTTTGCCGCGATGCTCATGCTCGACGGCATGGGCACCAAGATCGACCCGCTCGTCGTACTCGATCAGCTCGTGCAGCAGGGGATATACGACAGCGCCGCGGGCAAGAATTATCTCTTTGAGCTGGCTCAGATGGTGCCCTCCACGGCGAATGTCGAGATGTACGCCAAGATAGTCCGTGAGAAGTTCTATATCAGGACTCTTATCAAGATATCGAGCGAGACTATCGAGAGCGCCGTGGCTCAGGAGGAGACGGCGGACGCCCTGCTCGACAATGCGGAGCAGAAGATATACAATATCCGCCAGGGCAAGACCACAAACGCCCCCTCAAAGCTCAAGGATATTATAGTAAATAATGTATACGATACGCTCAAGAAGATAACCGGCGAGGATAAGGAGCTTTACAAGGGCTACACCACCGGCTTCAGCGATCTCGATAAGGTGCTCACCGGTCTCAACCGCTCCGACCTGATAATCGTCGGCGCAAGACCGGCAATGGGCAAGACCTCCTTTGCGCTGAACATCGCAAGGAATGTCGCCGCTATAGGCAAGCGCAAGGTGCTTTTCTTCTCGCTCGAGATGACCAAGGAGCAGCTTGCGATGAGAGTGCTCGGCACCGAAGCGAGGGTCTCCAGCATGAAGATGAGGAACGGCAATATCTCCAAGGACGAGTGGATAAGGCTCGGCACGGCGACCTGCGCACTCAATGACTGCGAGCTTTATTTTGACGACACCTCGAGCATCACCGTGCCCGAGATGAAGGCTAAGATAAGGCGGCTCGGCGGCGTTGAATGCGTTATAATCGACTACCTCGGCCTTATCAAAGGCAGCACGAGGGCGGAGAACAGGGTCAATGAGGTCAGCGAGATAACCCGTAACCTCAAGATGATGGCAAAGGATCTGAGCATCCCCGTTGTCTGCTGCGCCCAGCTCTCGAGAGGCACCGAGGCCAGGGGCAAGTCCCATAAGCCTCAGCTTGCCGACCTGCGCGAATCAGGCTCTATCGAGCAGGATGCCGATATCGTTATGATGCTCTACCGCCCCGATTATTATAAGGGCGAGAATGACGAGCCCGCCGACATCCCCGAGGATCAGGATGGCGTGAATAAGGTGCAGGTGCTCGTGGTCAAAAACCGACACGGCGAAACAGGCACAGTCGAATTCGCATGGGACGGCGAGCATACGCTGTTCCTGCCTCTGGAGAAGAATTACGATGATAGATAAGGTTATCCGTACCGTTGAGAAATATCAAATGCTTCCCGAGGACGGGAGGGTTATTGCGGCCCTCTCCGGCGGCAGCGATTCAATGGCTATGCTTACTGCGCTGCTGATGCTCAGGGAGCGTTATTCTTTCACTCTCGAGGCGGCTCACGTCAATCATTGCCTGCGCGGCGAGCAGGCGGATAGCGACGAGCGGTTCGTGCGTGATTTCTGCGAGAAGCAGGGGATAAAGCTCCATGTGCTGCGAGCCGACGTCGCCGCCGAGGCTAAGAAAAACGGCGAGGGGCTTGAGGAAGCGGGTAGACGGGTAAGATACGCCTTTTTTGACTCACTCGGCGAGGACGCCGTCATCGCCACGGCGCATAACCTGAGCGATAAGGTCGAGACCTTCCTCTTTAATTTTGCAAGGGGCAGCGCCCTCAGAGGGCTTTGCTCCATTCCCGCGGTAAGAGGCAGGATAATCAGACCGATAATCGACTGCACCAAGGATGAGATTCTGCGGTTTTGCAAAGAGAATTCAATTGAATTTGTGACCGACGCTACGAATTCGGATATAAAATACTCACGCAACAGGATAAGGCATACGGTCATCCCGCAGCTAAAATCCGTGAATCCTGCGTTTGAGCGCTCGGCGGGCGGCTGTATGGAGCTGCTTGCCCAGGATGAAGAGCTGCTCACTCAAACGGCTCGTTCGCTGCTCGAATCCGCTCGGCGTGACGGCGGCTGCTCGGCTCAAGTGCTTGCCGAGGCTCATCCGTCGCTTGCCCGCAGGGCGCTTGCGATGACCCTCGAGGAGAATACGGGCGTCACTCCGGAGCGTGAGGCGGTCGAGAGGCTGCTCTCGCTGCTCAAAACGGGCGGCAGCGCTCAGATAAACGGCGGCGTTACCGTGCGTGTGAGGCACGGGCTGATAGAATTCCCCGCCGAGGAGCTGCCGGAGCTGCCGGAGCTTGAGCTTGCCGAGGGCGAATTTACCTTTGGCGGCGCTCGGGTCACGGCGCGCATAATTCACAGGCGTGAAACAAATAATTTACAAAACCTTTCCAAACAGGTCTTGGAATATCGGCTCGATTATGATAAAATACAGGGAAAGCCGATTTTAAGAGGAAGGCGTGCGGGCGACAGGCTGAGCCTCAGGGCTCGGGGCTGCACCAAATCGCTCAAAAAGCTCTTCAACGAGCTTGCGATACCGCCCGAGGAGAGAAACGGCAGGATCGTGCTTGCCGACGGCGGCGGAGTCCTTTTTGCGGAGGGCATAGGCTGCGATTCAAGAGTTTGCGTTACAGACGGGACGGAGAATATCCTGCTCGTTACGATAAAAAGATGAATATGGGGTCAAATGAAAGGAAGGAACGGCAACCATGAATATTATCAACGATATCGAGAAGGTCTATTACAGCGAAGAGGAGCTTCACGCCATAGTCGAGCGCCTCGGCAAACAGATAAGCGAGGATTACAAGGATAAAAACCTGCTTATGGTCAGCATTCTTAAAGGCTCTGTTATCTTTATGGCGGATCTGATGAGGAGCATCACCGTGCCCTGTAAGATAGACTTCATGTGTACCTCCGCTTACGGCGCAAAGACTTCAAACACCGGCGCCGTCAAGATAGTCAAGGATCTTGACATCAATCTTGAGGGCTACGATGTGCTTATCGTCGAGGATATCCTTGACTCGGGCAAGACTCTCAGCTATGTCAAAGGTCTGCTTGAGGGCAGAAATCCCAGGAGCATTAAGATCTGCACCCTGCTCGACAAACCCGAGCGCAGAGTAGTCGATCTGATGGCGGATTACTCAGGCACTGAGGTGCCCGATGAATTCGTGGTCGGCTACGGCCTTGATTATGATGAAAAATACAGAAATCTTCCTTATATCGGCGTCCTCAAGGAGGAGATCTATAATAATTGACCCACGGAGTGGAAAGCTACTTAAAGGAGTGATAATTCCAATTGGCTAATAATAAGAACAATAAGAATGCAAAGCGCAGGCTGCTTGTGCTGCTGCCGTATCTGCTGATACCGGCTATGCTCCTTGCGGGGCTCTCCTACTATATCAGCGCCCAGTCGAGGGATAAGCTCGAGTATTATCAGCTTGTCGCGCTCTTTGACGAGGGCAAGGTCACGGAGTATAAGCTCAACCTGAGCAGCGGCGCACTGGTCTATAAGACCGTCGGCGACGATACCGAGAAGACCTTCACCGTGCCGAGCGTCAACCTCTTTGTGGAGGATATCCACGAGGGCGTTATCAAGTATAACCGTGAGCACCCCGATTCAATGATAAAGGCGGGCTATATCACAGGCTCTACGGGGCAGTGGATATATAATATCGTGCCGACGTTGCTGTTGCTTGCGGCGATGGGCGGGCTGACCTTCTTCATGTTCCGCCGAATGAATCAGACCATGACCAACGAGACCAACCGAACCATGAGCTTCGGTAAGGCGAGAGTCAAGCAGGTCAAGGATGAGAAGCGCAAGACCACCTTTGACGATGTGGCGGGCGCAGATGAGGAGAAGGAGGAGCTGGCGGAGATAGTCGAGTTCCTCAAGAATCCCGCACGCTTTGACGCACTCGGCGCAAGGATACCCAAGGGCGTGCTGCTCGTAGGCCCTCCGGGTACAGGTAAAACTCTGCTTGCAAGAGCCGTCGCGGGCGAGGCAAACGTGCCGTTCTTCTCGATCTCAGGCTCCGACTTCGTTGAGATGTATGTCGGAGTCGGCGCATCGAGAGTGCGCGACCTTTTTGACCAGGCAAAGAAGAATTCCCCCTCGATAATATTCATTGATGAAATAGACGCCGTCGGCCGTCACAGAGGCGCAGGCATGGGCGGCGGTCACGATGAGCGCGAGCAAACGCTCAACCAGCTGCTCGTTGAGATGGACGGCTTCGGCGCGAATGAGGGCGTTATAGTCATCGCCGCCACCAACCGCCCCGACATCCTTGACCCGGCGCTGCTAAGACCCGGCCGTTTCGACCGTCAGGTCACGGTTAATTATCCCGACACCAAGGGCAGGGTTGCTATCCTCAAGGTTCACGCCAAGGGTAAGCCCATCGCCCCGGACGTTGACTTCGAGAGCATCGCCCACGCCACCGTAGGCTTCACGGGCGCCGATCTTGAGAATCTGCTCAACGAAGCCGCCCTACTCGCGGCCCGCACGGGCAAGAAGGCCATAACCATGGCTGAGATAGATGAGGCGGCGCTGAAAGTCGAGGTCGGCTCAGAGAAGAAGTCGCATAAGATGAACGAGAAGGCGAAGCGTCTGACCGCTTATCACGAGGCGGGTCACGCCGTGTCGAACTTCTACCTCGACCACGTCGATCCCGTGCATCAGATATCCATCATTCCAAGGGGTATGGCGGGCGGCTACACGCTCCACAGACCCACCGAGGATAAGAACTATACCTCAAAGAATGAGATGCTTGACAGCCTTGTAGGCTTGCTCGGCGGCAGAGTTGCCGAGGCGCTCGTTATCGGCGACGTCTCCACAGGCGCGTCAAACGATATCGAGAGAGCGACCGAGATAGCCCGCAGCATGGTCACGAAATACGGCATGAGCGACAAGCTCGGCCCCATCGCTTTCGGCGATCAGAGCAACGAGGTCTTCCTCGGTAAGGACTTCAACCACGTCAGGAATTATTCCGAGAGCGTCGCTTCTCAGATTGACGAGGAGATCGAGCGCATAGTTAAGGACGCTTATTCCAGGACTAAGGAAATACTCAGCGAGCATATCGACAAGCTCCACGCAGTCGCGCAGGCTCTTCTTAAAGAGGAGAAGATCGACGGCAAGGAGTTCGAGGCTATTATGAAAGGCGAGCAGCAGCCCGCCGAGGCTGAGCCTCATCCCGAGACCGCGCCCGAAGCCGCAGAATAAGCTGTATAATCAATAAGGGAGCTGCAAGCCCGCAACGGCCGCAGCTCCCTGTTTTTTATTTTAGAGTATAAAAAATGAACAATGAACAATACTTTGAACACAGATACCGCAATTGTCGTCTCTTGCAAATTCGATAAAGAGTATCTATATCCATTATACCGTTCATTATTCATTAATTAATGCCCTTGATCGCGCAAGCAAAGGCATTCTGGTGCCGGTGACCGGACTTGAACCGGTACGGTGTTGCCACCGAGGGATTTTAAGTCCCTTGCGTCTGCCGATTTCGCCACACCGGCATTAACGGCGGATGCGGCGGGGCATAGTTGCCCCGCTGAACCTACCGGCGACATAATTATAAGGGATTCAGAGGATTTTGTCAACACATATTAAGATAAATTAATATATTTAATGAGCAAAAAATGTCTGAAAATCACGAGTAGTGGTGAGCCTGCTCGAGCATCATGTCCTTGACTTTCATAAGTCTGGTCGTGGTGCTTCTTTCATTTTCGTCGAGCTTCATCGAGATATATTTGATGGTCTCCTCGTATTGCGGGATCATCACATGCTCAAGGGCGTTGACCCTGCGGCGGGTCTTCTCGATCTCGTCCGCCATCAGGCGGCAGGATTTCTCGATCTCGGCGAGGCGTATCATCTTCGGCATTATATCCGACAGCGCTTTTACCGCCGTGTCGAGGTCGCCCGAGGTCTCGGCAAAGCCGTAGGAATAGATGTCATTTTCGTCCGCAGTCTTGAAACGCACGTCAAAGACGGGGATCATAACGCTCATCACGTTTTTCTCGCCCACATCAAGGCTCATCTCCTGAGTGGGCAGCATGAGCGCCACGTCGAGAGCCTTGTCGCTTATCACGCAGCGGGCGACCGACATTGCGGCGTTCGCCTGCTTTATGCCCTCCTCCACCTCGATACGGAGCTTTTTATTCTCACGAACAAGATCGAGGAAGCGGCGCATCAGCTCATCCCGCTTATCCTTGAGCAGCTTGTGGCCTCGGCGGGCGGTGACGAGCTTGCGCTTGAGGTTTGTCAGCTCCATTCTCGTGGGGTTGACGTTAAGAATTGCCAAGTGCTGTCACTCCTTTCACAAAACCGCGGCGGCTCATACCTTGCCGTAGTATTTGTCGAGCAGCTCGTCGCTGATACGCTTGAGCTCGCTCCTGGGCAGGATGGAGAGCAGTTTCCAGCCGATGTCGAGGGTCTCTTCAATGCTCCTGTTGGTGTCGAAGCCCTGGGAGACATAGACCTTCTCGAATTCGTCGGCGAATTTTGCATAGAGCTTGTCGATATCCGTCAGAGCTGCCTCGCCGAGGATGACCATCAGCTCCTTGGCGTCCTTACCTCTGGCGTAGGCGGAGAAGAGCTGGTTCATCGTGTTGGAGTGGTCGGCTCTGGTCTTGCCCTCGCCGATGCCCTTGTCCTTGAGTCGGGAGAGGGAGGGGAGCACGTCGATGGGCGGGTTGATGCCCTTGCGGAAAAGCTCACGGCTGAGGATTATCTGACCCTCGGTGATGTAGCCCGTAAGGTCGGGGATGGGGTGGGTCTTGTCGTCCTCGGGCATGGTGAGTATGGGTATCATCGTTATGCTGCCCTGCTTGCCTCTCTGCCTGCCCGCTCTCTCATAAATAGCGGCGAGGTCGGTATACATATAGCCTGGGTAGCCGCGCCTGCCGGGCACTTCTTTCCTTGCGGCGGAGACTTCACGCAGGGCGTCTGCGTAGTTGGTGATATCGGTCAGGATGACGAGCACGTGCATACCCTTGTCAAAGGCAAGGTACTCTGCGGCGGTGAGCGCCATCTTGGGGGTAGCTATTCTCTCGATCGCGGGATCGTTTGCGAGGTTTGAGAACATGACCGTCCTGTCGAGAGCGCCCGTGCTGCGGAAGCTCTGGACGAAGTAGTCGGATTCCTCGAAGGTGATGCCCATTGCGGCAAAGACAACGGCGAATTGCTCGTCGGTGCCCCTGACCTTTGCCTGCCTTGCTATCTGAGCGGCAAGGTTGGCGTGGGGCAGACCGGACATTGAGAATATCGGCAGCTTCTGACCTCTGACGAGGGTGTTAAGGCCGTCGATAGCGGACACGCCGGTCTGGATGAATTCCTGCGGATAGCTTCTTGCGGCGGGGTTCATCGGCACGCCGTTGACATCCGCGCGTTTCTCGGGGATTATCTCGGGGCCGCCGTCAATTGGTCTGCCGAGACCGTCGAAAACTCTGCCGAGCATGTCGAGCGAAAGCCCCAGCTCCATCTGCCTGCCGAGGAAGCGCACCTTGCTCTCGGCGAGGTTGATGCCGGTCGAGCTCTCAAAGAGCTGTACAAGGGCGTTCGTGCCGTCGACTTCAAGGACTCTGCAACGCCTTTTTTCGCCGTTTGCAAGCTCTATCTCGCCGAGCTCGTTATATGCGACGCCCTCGACCTCACGCACGAGCATAAGGGGGCCTGCGACCTCTTGTATCGTTCTGTATTCCTTGGGCATCAGAAATCCTCCTTGCTGTCCACAGCGTTCTTGAGCTGCTTTTTAAGGGCGGCCGATACGGCTGCGTATTCGTCGTCGATATTATCCTCATGGATATACTTGAATCTGCCTATCGACTCTCTGACAGGCAGCTTGACGATATCCTCGATATCCGCGCCCTTGCCGAGTGCGTCGAGCGATTCGTCATAGAATTCGGTGACGAGCTTCATCATATAATATTGCTTTTTGAGCGATGAATAGGTGTCCACCTCGTGGAACGCGAGCTGATGCAGGAAGTCCTCTCTGATTGAGCGGGCAGCCTCCATCTTGAGCCTGTCGGGGGCGGAGAGTGCGTCCATACCGACGAGCTTGACTATCTCGTCAAGGGCGGCTTCGTCCGAAAGGAGGCTCATGAGCCTGCCTCTGAGGGTCATCCATTCGTCGCTGACGTTTGCGTTGAACCATTTGCCGAGCGAATCGGCGTAGAGCGAGTAGCTGGTGAGCCAGTTGATGGCGGGGAAGTGACGCTTGTAGGCGAGAGCCGAGTCAAGACCCCAGAAGACCTTGACTATACGAAGGGTCGCCTGCGAAACGGGCTCCGAGATGTCGCCGCCGGGGGGCGAAACCGCACCGATAACGGAGAGAGCGCCCTCTCTGCCGTTTGTGCCGAGCGAAATAACTCGACCGGCTCTCTCGTAGAACTGTGCAAGGCGGCTGCCGAGGTAAGCGGGGTAGCCCTCCTCGCCGGGCATCTCTTCAAGCCTGCCGGACATTTCACGCAGAGCCTCCGCCCAACGCGAGGTGGAGTCCGCCATAAGAGCGACGGAGTAGCCCATGTCGCGGAAGTATTCGGCTATCGTGATGCCGGTGTATATCGAAGCCTCACGGGCTGCAACGGGCATATCTGAGGTGTTGGCTATCAGCACCGTGCGCTCCATGAGCGATTTGCCTGTGTGCGGGTCGATAAGCTCGGGAAATTCGTTAAGAACGTCGGTCATCTCGTTGCCGCGTTCGCCGCAGCCGATGTAGACGACGATATCCGCCTCAGCCCATTTCGCAAGCTGATGCTGGGTGACGGTCTTGCCGCTGCCGAACGGGCCGGGAATCGCCGCAACGCCGCCCTTGGCTATCGGGAAGAGTGCGTCGATAACTCTCTGGCCCGTTACAAGGGGCACGTCGGGCGAGAGCTTCTTTGCATAGGGTCTGCCCTTTCTGACAGGCCACTTCTGCATGAGGGTGAATGTGTAATCTTCACCGTTATCCTTGGTGATAACGCCTACGGGGTCGGTGACGGTGAAATCCCCCTCGCTTATGCTCTTGACCGTGCCGGAGACGGCAGGGGGAACCATTATTTTGTGGTTGACTATATCGGTCTCCTTGACCGTGCCGAGCACGTCGCCGCCCTTGACCCTGTCGCCCGCCTTGACGGTGGGAACAAAGTGCCAGCGGGCGTCTCTGCTCAGGGCGGGAACCTCTATACCCCTCGTCAGGCTGTTGCCCACGAGGTCGCGTATGACGTTCAGCGGGCGCTGGATACCGTCGAATATGCCCTTGATGAGGCCGGGGCCGAGCTCAACGCTCAGCGGCTCGTTAGTGGATTCGACGGGCTCGCCCGTGCCTATGCCCGAGGTCTCTTCATAGACCTGGATCGAGGCTCGGTCGCCGTGCATTTCTATTATTTCACCGATCAGACGGCTGTCGCTGACACGCACGACGTCAAACATATTGGCGTCTCTCATGCCGGAGGCAACGACGAGCGGACCGGAGATCTTAGTTATAACACCTTTACTCATATTTCTTGTGTGCCACGCCTTTCATTAGTTTATGACAGTATATCGGAGCCGACGGCCTTCTCGACGAATTTGCTGACGCTGTCAAGCCCGAGCCCCGTATTGCCCCTGACACCGGGCACGGGAACTATGGCGGGCAGCGGCCTTGAGGCGTAACGCTCGATCTCCTCGAGCATCCCCTCGGCGAGCTGCTCCGTTATATATATTACCCCGTAGCCGTTGTCGGCGAGCTTCCTCAGAGTGTGAGCGCCCTCAGCGGGGTCGGTGACGGGGAATATACTGATGCCGAGCGAGGCGAAGCCGTAGATGCTGTCTTTATCGCCCATGGCGGCTATCTTATACATATATATCCCTCACTCTCTCTGAAATTATCTCTGCGGGGACTCCGCTTGCCTTGGCGGAGAGGATTATTCTGACGTTTTTTGCCTCCGCCTGCTTTGCGTAGTAATAAGCTATCAGCGGGTCGGGGCCGAAGGTCGCGTATTTAGCGTTCTCAAGCCTTGAGACTATCTCGTTGTCGCACTGCTTCTCAAACGCCGTGAAGCTCTCGCCGAGGCTCTCGGCAAGGAAGCCGTAATCCGTCGCCGCGATATATTCGGCGGCTTTCTCGGGTGTTGAGCAGTGGCTCAGCAGCTCCTCGAAGTCGAGGCTGCTCTCGCAGGCGGCGTCAAGGGCGAAGTCCGCGCTCTTGTTCATCTTGGCGCAGCGCAGAGCGAGCTTGATATTTGCGGCGACCGCAAGCAGGTCGGCTATGCCCTCAAGCAGGGGGCTGCCCGCCTTTGCGGCGAAGCTGCGGCGAGCCTCAAGCGAGGCTTTGTCTATCGCAGTTTCCGCAAGCTGACCGCTCGAGAGCTTGGATACCGCCGTCATAGCCTTCTCGGCGCACGGGCGCAGATATTCGGGCAGCAGCTCAAGGTCGTTGTTCTTGATAGCTTCGGTTATAACGGCCGTGTCGGTAACGCAGGGATAAATGTAGTATGCGGCGGGGTCAAGGTCGGAGAAAACGCATTTCACCGCTGCCTTGAGATTGGTGAAGTCGTTTGCAATGACGAGCGCCTCAAGCAGCTCGGCGTCGGGGGCGCATTCTTCGATCAGCTCCCATGCGCCGCTCAGATCCTTCTCCGCAATGTCGAAGCTCTCGCCTTTTTCGGGGACGGCAAAGCCCTTGTCGGCAAGCAGTCTGACTGCCGCCTCATAGCTCTCCGCCTCAATGAGCTGATCAATATCGGCTCGTGTGAGCAGCTTCGTTTCGTTGGCTCGTATCCTCGCCACGGCGTAGGCGTATTCGGTTTCGTGCATATTCTTCACCGCCTAAAATATCATTTCGCCGATCTGAGCCTTCAGCTCCTCGGCGCTTGACTCGATAACGGCCTCAAAGGTGCAGTTGACCTCGATATCGCCGTAGACGAGCATGATGCCGCTCTCAATGCGGGCCGCTTCCTTTGAAAGGGTGCAGGTCGAGCCTTTTGCGCTCAGAGCGGAGCAAAGACGCGCCTCAAAATCGGCGGGCAGCCTTGCAAGATCCGCCGAGCCGAGGTATGCGGTGCATTCGCCCTTCATGGCGCTCTCGGAGGCGAGCTTGATGACCGAGGCAAAGTATTGATCCTCGGGCAGAGCTTTAACGGCCGCGAGCAGCTTATTGAGAGTCTCGTTGACCGCCTCGACCTTTGCGGCGAGCAGCGTCTGCCTCTCCTGCTGAGTGATGCCGGATTTCGCAACGGCGATTATCTGCTCGCTCTCCTTTTCGGCGGCGGCGATAATTGCGTCGGCATTCTTTTGGCCGTCCTCACGGGCAGCGGCGATTATCTTATCGCACTCGGCTGCCGCTGCGGCCTCGGCGGAATCGCATCTTGCTTTCCCGTCGGAGTTTATTTTTGAAATAATTTTTTCTAAACCTGTCATCGGGAGTTCATCCTCTCGCTTAATCAAACATCAAGGCCGGAAACGCTTATGATTGAAAGCAGGGAAACAAGCAGGGCAAGCACGGCGTAGGTCTCGACCATGACGGCGAGAGTAATCGCCTTACCGCTCTGGTCGGGCTTCTTGGCAACGATGCTGACGCCCGCCGCTGCGGCTTTGCCCTGAGCTATTGCCGAGAAGTAGCCGACAATGGCGATGGGCAGGCAGGCTGCGAAATAGAGCAGGCCTCTTGCAAGCGAGATAGGCTCATAGGAGCCGCCGATGATGCCGACCTGGAGAAGAACAAGGATGGCTGCAAGGAAGCCGTAAAGGCCCTGGGTGCCGGGGAGTATCTGGAGAATAAGGACTTTACCGAATTTTGAGGGATCCTCGGTAATGACGCCTGCGCCTGCCTGACCGACGAGGCCGACGCCCTTAGCCGAACCCATGCCTGCGAAAATGGCTGCGAAAGCAGCGCCTACGAGTGCAAAAACTATACCGAGATTATTCATTGACTTTTTCCTCCTTGAGAGAAATATATTTTGTATTTGTGCCGAACGGGGCGAAGGCTCTGCCGCCGCCCTCATAGAATTTTGAATACAGCTCAACGTATTGGAGCCTGTTGGTGTGGACATAGGTGCCTATCATGTTGATAGCGATATTCACCGTGTGGCCGAAGATAAAGACAAAGAAGAGCAGAATGCCCTTTGCAACGGGATTCGACGGGATAGTGCCGAGCATATTGACGACCTGGGCGATAACGCCTGTGCAAAGGCTCAGGGCGAGCAGCCTTGAGTATGAGAGCACGTCGCCGAGGTAGCCCGAGCCGACGTTATAAAGACCGTAAAGGCCGCCGCCGAGCTTGCCGAGCAGCTTCTTTGACGAGCGCCCGGAGGTCAGCACTACAAGCGCTGCGCCCGCAATGGCAAGGTATTTGCCGACTGTGAGCACCGTCTGCGGGAAGCCGCCGGCCACCATGTTGGCGCATATCGGGGCTATGCCCGTTACGAGCAGATAGATGGGCACGGTGTCGCAAAGCGCGTCGAGCTTCTTGCCCTCTTTCCAAAGCATTACCAGCCTGACGGTGAGGCCGAGGAAGAGGTGGCATATGCCAAAGAGGAATGAGAACAGCAGCAGCGTCATGGGATTGTTGCCCGAGAGGGGATCCATCCATATGGCGATGTCTGCGGTAGTCAGGCTTTTGCCGAAGAAGTTGTTGGCGATAACGGGGATTATATCGCCGAACCAGCCGCCGAACATTGCGCCCCAAAATACGGTCGAGATGCCGCAGTAAAAATACAGATCCATCGTCTTACGCATTTTGTCGCTGAGCTTGAATTTTTTCTTGGCTATCGTTGTGAAAATGACCATCAGCAGGCCGTAGCCGGCGTCCGAGAGCATTAATCCGAAGAAAAAATAATAGAAAAATGCCATTATCGGGCTGGGGTCTGGGTCGTCCTTGGACGGGAGCGCGTACATTTCGGTTATCGCTTCCATCGGGGCGTTGAATCTGTTGTTTTCAAGCAAGACCGGGATATCCGCATCCTCCGGCGGCTCCGTGACGGAGACCGCAACGGTGAATTTCTTCTCGAGCTTTGCAACGAGCTTGTCCACGTTCTTCTCTGCGACGTAGCCGTCGATGACGATGACGCTTTCGCTCGCGCTGAGGTTGCCCAGAGCCTCGTATTTGTCGGCTCTTATCGAGAAGTAATCCCTGACGAATTCGATATCGCTGCGCCTGTCGCCGAGTGAGGCGATATATTCGCCGCTCTGCTTTATCTGCTCGCGGAGCTTTTCGATCTCCGCGGCATAGCGTTCGTAACGAACCCTCGGCGGGTGCTTGGTCGGGTCGGTCGGGTAAGCGAAGCCGAGACCTCGCAGCGCGTTGAACACTTCCTCGGAGCTGCTCTTATTGCAGAGCGCAAATATGCAGCTTCTGTCCTTTGAATGCGATATCACCTCGCACTCAAAGCCGCATTCGGGGTCGAGGACTTCGGCGAGGGCGATAACAAGGCTCTGAGCCGTGTAGTCCTCGGGCAGGGTGCCTATAAACGCCGCCGTGGTCTGAGTGCCGCTGAATTTCATCGGCACGTCGAGGCCGAGCCAAGGCTCAAGACCCTCGCGCAGAGCGCCGTAACGGGCGATAGCCGCTTTTGCCTCCGCAATGCCCTTCTCGCTGTCGCATATCTTGTAGCAGAGGGAGAGCAGCTCATCAGCCTGATCGGATTTGCCGAGATACTCGGATACGGTCATCTCGCGAAGCTCGGGGATAAACGACTCGACCAGCCCCTTCTTTGCGGGGGCGTAGCGGTTGAGGATGTCGAGGGCGGTCTGAGCGCAGTCACGGTATTTGGTGAGCTGAGCCGCAGTCCTGCCGGATTCGAGCGAGGTCAGCCCCTCCTGCTCCTCATGCGAGTGAAGCTCGATGACCGAGCGGAGCTGGAGCATATCGACTATCTCCTTGCTTTGCTCGAGCGGTGCAACGATTTCGAGATACTTCATTTTGAGTTTTGCCAAGAAAACACCTCCTATCGTTAAAGATTAATTGATTATTGCCTGAGTCAGATGAAACGGGATAAAAGAGTTTTGACCGCGCCGTCGCTCTTGCCGAGAGCGTCGGCCTTGAGACGGGCTGCCTCGGCTGCTGCATTTTTTGAGGCTTCCTCCTGCAATTTTGCAGCTTCGGCTTCGGCACGGGCTTTGATCTCTTTTGCCTTTGCGAGAGCTTCGTCCTTCATTTCTTTTTGGATGGATCTTGCCTTTTCGTGGGCTTCGGCTTTGAGCAAGTCGCATTTTTGGGCGGACTCCGCATAGGAATCGGCTGCGGCTTTTTCCGCGCTGAGCACTGCGTTTATAACCTCGGAGGCCATGTTTCTTTCACCTTCTTTATATTCTTAATTAAACTAAATTATAGAGTATTTTTTTAAGAATTTCAATAGACTTTTTGACAAAAAAGACTGTTTTTAAAATTTTAGTTGCGGCAGTATTGCCAATTCGTTTTTAAAAGAGTACAATATCATTTGTAAATGCTCAAAATTACGCAAAGTGGATTTTGAGCCGTGAGTGAAAGGAGATAAATATGAAAGTCGGAGATATAGAACTTGCAGAATCAAGCATTTTCCCTGAGTGGGATGATGTGGTGAAATTTGTCGTTTCAAAGGCGCCGCTGCTGCTCGGCGCGGTCATAATAGTGGTCGTCGGCTTCGTGCTGTCAAACCTCGTGGGCAAGCTGGTGGTCAAGGGCATGAGGGCGAGGGGGATAGACCCGTCGATACACACTTTTATCAAGACCATCGTCGTGCTGCTGCTTAAATTTGCGGTCATTTTGTCGGCACTTTCGACGATGAATGTGGACGTCAATTCGTTCATAGCCGCCATAGGCGCCGCCGGCATCACCGCCGGCCTCGGCTTGCAGGCGAGCGTCAGCCAATTCGCCAGCGGTATTCAGATACTCATCAACCACCCGTTCAAGAGCGGTGATTATATCGACCTCGGCACGGTCAGCGGCAAGGTGCACGAGATCAAAATGATGTATACCGAGCTTATAACCGTTGATAACAAACGAGTTATAGTGCCGAACTCACATATAACCGGCAGCAACATAATCAACTATAATTCCGAGAGCAAGCGCAGGATAGACCTTGTTTTCGGCATATCCTACGACGCCGATATCGCCAAAGCAAAGGAAGTTATAGCCCAAACGGTGCGTAAAAACGAGCTTATCCTGACCGAACCCGAGCCGATAATCGCTGTGAGCGCTCAGGCGGCAAGCTCGGTGAATATTTCCTGCCTCGTCTGGTGTCATACCGACGATTATTGGAACGTATTTTATTATATGCAGGAAGCGGTCAAGCTCGCATTCGACGAGAATAAAATCGCAATTCCCTATGACCAGCTCGACGTACACATTTCAAAAGATTTGACCGAGGAGTGATCCCGTGACAAGGCTGCTTATCAAACTTTTTATCAGGGACAGTGAAAATACCGGCAGCGAAGCCGTCAGAATGCGTTACGGAGTACTCAGCGGGGCGGTCGGCATAGCGCTGAACGCTTTGCTGTCTCTCTTCAAGCTGATATTCGGCTCCGCGGCGCACAGTATAGCTGTGGTCGCCGACGGCGTCAACAATCTCTTTGACGCGGTTTCGTCCATCATCAGCCTTATCGGCTTCAAGATATCGGGCAAGCCCGCCGACAAGGAGCATCCCTTCGGCCACGGCCGTGTGGAATACGTCTCGGCGCTGACGCTCGCTTTCTTTATCCTGATAACCGGCGTTGAGCTTATCAAAGGCTCCGTTGACAAATTCACAAATCCCGAGCCGACCGTGTTCAGCGTGCCCGCGGCGGTCACCCTTGCGGTATCCATCGCTGCGAAGCTTTGGCTTGCGCTCTTTAACCGCTCGATAGGCAGGCGGATAGATTCCGTCGCTGTCAACGCCGTATTCGCAGACAGCATAGGTGATATCGCCGCCACCTCGTGCTCGCTCATCGCCCTTATCGCCTCGGGCTTCACATCGCTGCCCGTTGACGCGGTTATGGGTATCATCGTCGCCTGCTTCGTTATTTTCACGGGCATCGGCATAATCCGTGACACGATGGGGCCGCTGCTCGGCGAGCCTCCTGGCAAAGAGACCGTCGACAAGCTGCAAAAGCTCGTGCTCTCACACGACGGGATAATCGGCATTCACGATATTGTGCTCAACAGCTACGGCCATTCAAGGGTGATCGGTTCGCTTCACGCCGAGGTACCCGCCGACGCAGACCTGCTGACCGCTCACGATATGATAGACCTTATCGAGCGCGAGGTGCGGGAGAAGCTCGGCATCGAGCTTTCCATTCACATGGATCCCATCATGGTCGATGATGAGGAGACCGACAGATTCAGGGCGCTCGTGACCGAGACGGTTAAAGAGATAGAATCGGACGCGACTATCCACGACTTCAGAGTGGTGGACGGCCCGACCCACACCAATCTTATATTTGACGTCGTTTTGCCCTATAAATCAAAGCTCAGCGAGGAGCAGTTCAGGGCGGAGGTCGAGAAACGTGTCAGGCAGAGGAACGGCAAATGCTTCTGCGTTATCAATATCGACCGCAGCTATGTGCTGTAACGGTTACATCAATCTCGGCAAAATAACCAAAATATAATGTTTTATTTTATACAAATTTTCACCGCCTTTTTTCGATATTCCCTTTTCAAATTCTCCAAAATATTGTAGAATAGTTTTATAATAAGATTTGGAGGGAACCGCAATGGCTGAATACGAAGATTTTAAATCCATTCCCGTCGGCAAGCTCGGCATAATTCCTCTGCCCGGCTGCGAGATGCTTGCAAGCAAGATAGACTACTATCTTGTCAAGTGGAGAAGAGAATGGAAAAACGAGCATAAGGAGTCTATCCAGTTTGACGGATATCAGAGAGATTCCTACATCATCAACGCCTCCTTCCCGAGATTCGGTACGGGCGAGGGTAAATGCGTTATCAAGGAGACTGTAAGAGGCTTTGACCTCTTCATCCTCTGTGATCCGTTCAATTACGGTGTCGTGTATAAGATGTACGGCGAGGATCACCCGATGAGCCCCGACGACCACTACGCCAACCTCAAGAGGGCTATCAGCGCTGTGGCGGGCAAGGCAAGGAAGATAACCGTCATCATGCCCATGCTCTATGAGGGCAGGCAGCACAGACGCCTGAGCAGAGAATCCCTCGACTGCGCCGATATGCTCCGTGAGCTTTGCCTCAATTACGGTGCGGATAATTTCATCACCTTTGACGCGCACGATCCCAGAGTCCAGAATGCGGTTCCTCAGAGCGGCTTTGAGAATGTGCAGCCCGTTTATCAGATGATAAAGGCGATGTGCAAAAATATCACCGACCTCAACATTGACCGTGACCACATGATGGTCATTTCACCCGACGAGGGCGGCATGGGCAGATGTATCTACTTCTCCTCCGTGCTCGGCGTTGACCTCGGTATGTTCTATAAGCGCCGCGACTACTCCACCATCATCGACGGCAGGAATCCTATAGTGGCGCATGAATTCCTCGGCGACAATGTCGAGGGCAAGGATGTTATCATCATCGACGATATGATATCCTCGGGCGACTCCATGATAGAGGTCGCCACAAGGCTCAAGGAGCTCAAGGCAAACAGGATCTTCATCTGCGCCTCCTTCGGCCTATTCTGCAACGGTCTCAAGACCTTTGACAAGGCTTATGCCGACGGCCTCATCAGCAAGGTTTTCACCACAAATCTTATTTATTCTACCCCCGAGCTGCTGGCGAGAGAGTGGTATGTGAGCGTTGATATGTCCAAGTATTGCGCTTATATAATCGACACGCTCAACCACGACGAATCGGTCAGCAAGCTGCTCGATCCCAAGGACAGGATCAATAACATACTTATCAAATACGGCTTTAAAAAGGCCGAGGAATAATTGCATTCAAGGCTGCATCATTGTCTCCGACGGAGTGTTGATGCAGCCTTTCGGAGATTTAATATGCCTAATATGTCGGGATTCATATGCCCCGTGTGCGGCGGCAGGCTTGCGGACTGCGGCACGCTCCTGCGCTGCGAGGGCAACCACTGCTTCGACAAGTCGAAATTCGGCTACGTCAATCTGCTGCTCTCACAAAGCTCGGGCGCTAAACGCCACGGCGACGACCGCGTAATGGTCAGGTCGAGGCGTGATTTCCTCAATGCGGGGTATTATTCCTTCCTGCGTGACGAGGTCTGCGCCGTATGCAGGGAATTGCTGCCGCCCGACGCCGTTATCCTTGACGCGGGCTGCGGCGAGGGCTATTACACGGCGGGCGTCAAAGCGGCGCTGCCGTCGGCTCAGGTGCTCGGGGTCGATATCTCAAAGGACGCCCTCGAGTATTTCTCAAAGCGCAAATGCGGCGCGGAGACCGCCGTTGCGGGTGTGTTTTCGCTGCCTGTTGCGAGCGGCGAATGCGACTGCGTGCTCAATATTTTTTCACCCGAGGCGGATGATGAATTCCGCAGGGTTCTGAAAGACGGCGGAGTGCTGATCAGAGTTATCCCCGCCGAGGATCACCTTTTTTCGCTAAAGCAGCTTGTCTATGACAAGCCCTACAGGAACGAAATGCCGGAGCCGCAGCTTGACGGCTTTGAGCTTGTCGATGAGCGCAGGATATCCGCCGAATTGGAGCTTGCCGATAATGCCGCCGTGCTTGCGCTGTTTAAAATGACCCCGTATTATTACAAAACCGGCAGAGCCGATCAGCAGAAGCTCGACGGGGTCGACCACCTTGTGACGCAGGCGGAGTTTTGCGTCAGAGTTTACCGAAAGGAAGAACGCCATGCATAAGAAACTTGCCCCGACCCCGCCCATGGGGTGGAACAGTTGGGATTGCTACGGAGCTTCGGTCAATGAGGAGCAGCTGCTCGGCAACGCCGAATACATGGCAAAATATCTTAAAGAATACGGCTGGGAATACGTCGTCTGCGATATCCAGTGGTCGGAGCCGACGGCTGACGGCTTCGATTATCACAATTTTGCGCCGCTGTGCATGGATGAATATTCCCGCCTGATACCCTCGGTCGAGCGCTTCCCGTCCTCGGCGGGCGGCAAGGGCTTCAAACCGATAGCCGATAAAATTCACGCCCTCGGGCTGAAATTCGGCATTCATATAATGCGTGGCATCCCGAGGCAGGCCGTCCATGCGGGCACGGCGATAAAATGCGAGGGGCTGACCGCAAGGGATATAGCGCAGCAGTTCTCCGTCTGCCCGTGGAACACCGATATGTACGGCGTTGACCCGCACAAGAGGGGAGCGCAGGAGTATTACGATTCGCTCTTAGAGCTTTATGCCTCGTGGGGTGTTGATTTTATCAAGTGCGACGATATCGCCAACACCGAATTTAAGCCCAATGACCCGTATTCCGCGCGGGGCGAGATAGAGATGCTCCGCAAGGCCATCGACCGCTGCGGCAGGGATATGGTGCTGAGCCTTTCGCCGGGACCCGCCCCCGTCAGCGAGCATGAGCACCTTGCCGCGAACGCCAATATGTGGCGCATGACGGGCGATTTCTGGGATAATTGGGACAGGCTTCACGATATGTTTGACCGCTGCCTTGCGTGGCAGGACTATGTGCAGACAGGCGCATACCCCGACTGCGATATGCTGCCCATCGGCAGGCTCGCCGTGGCGGGCGGCAGAGGCAACACCGAGCGATACACAAGATTCACTCACGACGAGCAGATAACGATGATGACCCTTTGGAGCATCTTCCGCTCGCCGCTTATGATAGGCGCGGAGATGCGCCGAAATGACGAATTCACCCTCTCGCTGCTGACGAATTCGGAGCTTATAGATATGCTCAAAAATTCGCATTCCGCGCGGCAGCTCCGCCGTGACGAGACGCAGGGCAGAGGAGAGATTATTTGGGCCGCAAAGGGCGAAGAATGCAAATACATAGCCCTTTTCAATACTGACGAAGCCGAGCGGGAGATATCGTTTGATATCACCGATATCGCCGTCGGCGGCAGAGAATACAAGGCTCGCGACCTTTGGGTGCATGAAGAGTATCCGCTTGACGGCGGCGAATTAAAGGCAAAAGTTAACGCCCACGGCGCGAGATTATTTAAGATAATGTGAGGTAAAATATATGGAAAGACAGCCGAATTACAGACTTGCCACAAAGAAGCCCGACCATATCATGGTCAGCATCTCGGGCGACGCCAAGACCTCGATGACGATCACATGGCGTGCGAGCGCCGAGGTGACCGAGGGCTATGTCGAGTTCAGCGAAAAAGGCGGAGAAAAAAAGAGAGTTCAGGCGATAACAAATGAATTCAAGAGCGACGTCAGCGTCAGCAGACTTTTTTGGGCGAAGCTCGAGGGTCTGAAGCCCGGCACCCGTTATTATTACACCTGCGGCAGCGCCGAGGAGCGCAGCGAGGAGTATTATTTCGACACCGAGGAGGAGAATTTGACCAAGTTCAAATTCATCGCCATCTCGGATCATCAGAAGGATAACGACCATTATAACCCCGATTATTCCGCCTTCAATAAATTCCTCAAGAACGTGCTCAAGAAGCACCCCGACGTTAAATTCATCCTCACCGCGGGCGATAACACCAACTGCGGCCAGCATGAGATACAGTGGAACGCCATGTACGAAGGCATGGAGGGCGTTATGGAGCACCTGCCCTATATGATGTGCTGCGGCAACCACGATAACAGGGGCTTCAAGCAGTATTTCCCCACCGAGCAGGGCAGATACTATGCCGAGCCTGCGGAATTCTTCAACGCCGAGCTTGCCTATTCCTATCCGCTCAACGGCCCCGAGGGCTGGCGCCCCGAGAACTATTCCTTTGACTACGGCAACGTCCATTTTGCGATCATGGGCGTCAACGAGCCCGAACTTGTCAATGGTTGGCTGATAAAGGATCTCGACGCCTCCGATAAGACGTGGAAATTCGGAGCATACCATTTCCCGATATATTACAGCGGCTCAAATCTTGCGAATGACGACGCTTACCCGATGATGCGCGAGGGCATGGAGAAGCTCGATGTGCTTTTCTCGGGTCACGAGCATAATTTCTCAAGAAGCTATCCGATACGCAATGAGGAGCTTTTTGACCGCCCGTCACAGGGCACTGTCCATTATGAGCTGGGCAACGGTCACATGAATCCTCCCGGCACCAAGACCTGCGATAAGATATGGCATTGCTCATATTATCCGCAGGAGGAATTCAACTGCATGTACGCCCTTATCGAGATCGACGGCGATAAAGCCACATTTATCTCCGAGCTTAACGACGGCAGAGTGGTCGACGAATGCTGCATTGATAAGGCCAAGGACGAGATAAGACCCTACAGGGTCGCTCCCGTATTCGGCCCCGGCAGGACGAGGACCATGTTCAAGGGCGTTGATCTCGGTCTCTGCGCCGCTTCGCTCCCGCCCGTGTGCATCGACGGCGTGTGGTATGCCGCCTTTGCTACCCTCATCGGCTTCATCGGCGGCGAGGTCGCAAGGAAGCCCGGCAGAGTGGAGCTTTCGGTCTACGGCAGGAGCGCCGCCTTTAACGAGGGCAGCAACAAAGCCGAAACGCCGAACGGCGAGGTCGAGATGGGCAATAAAGTATTTCGAGGCAACGAGGGTCAGCTCTATGTGCCCCTTGACGCAGCTTGCAAGATATTCGGTATGAAGTGGGCTTACGCGGCAAGGAATAATTTCATCACCATTGAGCATGTGAGCGAGGCTCACCCCGTGCCCGTCCAGCCGTAAAATATCAAAGAACCGAAAGAGGTCATGATATGTTTGATTATTTCAGAGTAGCCTGCGCCGTCCCCGACGTTGAGGTGGCGGATGTGGAGCTGAATACGCAGTGCACCGTGGATTATATCCGCAGCGCCGCCGATAAGAATGTCGATCTGCTTGTTTTCCCCGAGCTGGGGCTGACCGGCTACACCTGCGCCGATCTATTCGCTCAGCGCACCCTCGGCGACGGGGTCAAGTCGGCGCTTGACACGCTTGCCGCGGAGAGCGCCAAATGCGGCGTTGCCTTCGCGGTCGGCGCCCCCGTCGTGATGGGCGGCTCGCTTTATAACTGCGCCGTCATTTTCTTCGGCGGCAGGGTCGTGGGCGTTGTGCCCAAGACCTTTATCCCGAATTACGGCGAATTCTATGAGAAGAGATGGTTTGACTCTGCGGACGGCGCTCCCGAGTCGATAACTTCGGCTGAGCTCGGCATAGGCGGCGAGAGCTACACCGTACCGGTCGGCAGCTCCGTGTTTGACCTCGGCGGCGTTAAGGTTGGCTTCGAGATCTGCGAGGATCTCTGGGCGCCCCTGCCCCCGAGCACTCTGCTCTGCCTTGCGGGTGCGGAGGTCATAGCCAATCTCTCCGCCAGCAACGAGGTCATTGCCAAGCGTGAATACCGCCGTCAGATAGTTACTCAGCAGTCGGCGGGCAGCATCTGCGCCTATGCATATTGCTCGGCGGGCAGCCTTGAATCGACCACAGACCTTGTTTTCTCGGGTCATTCGCTTATCGCCGAGAACGGCAAGCTCCTCTGTGAGCAGGAGAAGCCCTTGACGAGCGATTATATATTGATAACCGATGTCGACATTGAGCGCACCCGCAGCGACAGAGCCAAAAAGAGCAGCTTCACCGATTGCAGGAAGCGCTACGGCGACCCCGCTATACAGACCGTTAGAGTCCCCAAGGCGGAGTCCGCTTCTGACGGCTCATACTATAAGATAGGCAAGCTGCCCTTTGTGCCCGACACCGAGAAGCACCGCACCGAGAGATGCCTTGCCATATTTGAAATGCAGGTCGCAGGTCTCAAAAAACGCCTTATCAAGACGAATTGCCGCCCCGTTATCGGTATTTCGGGCGGGCTTGACTCGACCCTTGCGCTGCTCGTGAGCGTGCAGGCGGTCAAGGAGCTGGGCAGACCCGCTTCCGACGTGGTAGGCGTCACTATGCCCTGCTTCGGCACGACGGACAGAACCTATAACAACGCCCTTTCGCTTATGGAATCTCTCGGCGTCACCGTTGAGGAGATAAATATAAAAGCTGCCTGTATGCAGCATTTCGCCGATATAGGCCACGACCCCGAGCAGTTTGACCTGACCTATGAGAATTCTCAGGCTCGTGAGCGCACACAGGTGCTCATGGATCTTGCGGGCAAGGTCGGCGGCATAGTCATCGGCACGGGCGACCTGAGCGAATCCGCCCTCGGCTGGTGCACTTACAATGGCGACCACATGAGCATGTACGGCGTGAACGCCACTATCCCCAAGACGCTGATACGCTGGATGATAGAGAGCCTTATCAAGGGCGGCACCTTTGAGAGCAGCTCCGATGCGCTCAGGGATATCGCCGACACCCCGATAAGCCCCGAGCTGCTGCCGCCCGACGCGAGCGGCAAGATAGCGCAGCAGACCGAGAGCATAGTCGGCCCCTATGCGCTGCATGACTTTTTCCTTTATTATATGCTCCGCTACGGCTTCTCGCCAGCCAAGATATATTTCCTCGCCTGCAAGGCGTTTAAGGACGATTTCGACGGTGAAACGATCAAGAAATGGCTCGTCACATTCTGCCGCCGCTTCTTCAGCCAGCAGTTCAAGCGTAACTGCGTGCCCGACGGAGTCAAGGTCGGCAGTATCGCCCTTTCGCCTCGCGGCGACTGGCGTATGCCCGGCGACGCCTCCGCAGCCGCATGGCTCGCCGAAGCGGAAAGGCTGTGATCGACGAATTCCAAAAGCTCCTTGGTGTATATGCAGCTGTCGCTTTAGTGCTTTGCGGGAAACAAACCAGAGTTCCCTCACCGGTGAGCCGAAAGATGTGCGTTTTAAAGGCTCCCTTGTGTAAAGGGAGCTGTCAGCCGCAAGGCTGACTGAGGGATTGACTCAGCAAACTGTTGCTTTTTTCCTATTCTTTTTGGGAATCGGCTGATCAAACTTCATCCGCTTTTATTGATTCTCTTTTGCAATCCCTCCGTCGCAACTTCGTTGCGCCACCTCCCTTTACACAAGGGAGGCGAGGTCAACTACGAATTTTCGGAAACATTGTAGGGGACGACGTCCTCGACGTCCCATGGAATAATTGCATTGTAGAATTATCACGGTAGGGGGCGAACTGTGTTCGCCCGCCTAAATTTGCCCACTGTCGCAGTATTAAACTGTTGCTTGCCTTTCGGGCTCCCCCCTAAGGAAACTGTCCGTAGGACTGAGGTAGTAATTATTCAATTCCGACTTCCGCACAAGACGGAAAAATCAAAGAACGTAATTTCTCTGTGCCGCTGTGCCGAAAACGGGCACGGCGGTGTATTATTTACAATTTGTTCATAATTTCCGCAAAGGATTCGACCGAATCGGCTTGTATTTATTAATTGAAGGGGTGATTAAATGGATACCATCAGAGAAAACGCCCTTAAGAGGGAGAAAGAGATCCTCTCGCCGAGGGCGGCGTTTGCCGCCGAGAGCAAGGGTCGGCTTCGCCCCGAGGAGGAGTGCCCTATCCGCACCGTTTTCCAGCGCGACAGGGATAGGATCATCCATTGCAGCTCTTTCAGACGGCTGAAACATAAAACTCAGGTTTTCCTTTCACCCGAGGGCGATTACTACCGCACAAGACTGACTCATACTCTTGAAGTGGCTCAGATCGCAAGGACTATTTCGGGCGCTCTGCTGCTCAACGGCGACCTGACCGAGGCTATCGCGCTCGGCCATGATCTCGGTCATACCCCGTTCGGCCATGCGGGCGAGCGTGCGCTGAATGCTGTCTGCCCCAACGGTTTCAGGCATTATCAACAGAGCCTGCGTGTGGTGGATAAGATCGAAAAAGAGGGCAGGGGGCTGAATCTCACCTTTGAGGTCCGCAACGGCATCGAGCGCCACACAAGCGGCGAGCAGGCGGCGACCCTTGAGGGACGTGTCGTCCGCCTTGCCGACAGGATCGCCTACATAAATCACGATATTGACGACGCTACAATCGCCGGCATAATGTGCGAGGAGGATATCCCGCTTGCCATTCGCAACGAGCTGGGGCATTCAAAGAGCGCAAGGATAAACACCCTTGTTATCAGCTGCATCGAGCACAGCGGAGACGATATCGTCCTTGAGAAGGGCGTTGCCGAGGTCTTTGACGAGCTGCATGAATTTATGTTTGCCAAGGTCTACACCAACCCCGCCTGCAAGGGCGAGGAAAAGAAGGCAATAGAGATGATACAGCGCCTTTACTTCTATTACTCAGAGAATCCCGAGCAGATGCCCGAGCAGTTCGTAGCCATTGCGAAGCGTGACGGAGTGCCGACCGCGGCGTGTGACTTCATTGCCGGCATGACCGACAGATACGCCGTTAAGGTTTTTACCGAATTGTTTGTGCCTAAGGCGTGGAGCAAGCTCGGAGACGCATTCTGATATGAAAAAGAGAATTAAATATATCTCCGTCGTTGCTGCGGCGCTGCTTCTTGCGGCGGCAATATCTGTCAGCTCGTTTGCAAATTGGTATGACGATGTCAGCGGCGGTACATATAAAGAAATAAAAGGAAAGGGCTTCGTTGCGGATACCTTTTGCGGCGTTGACGCCCTGTATAACGAAAATGACAGCTATTACCAGTGCAACGAGTTGATAATGCGATTTTACCGTGAAGCATTCGGACTTGAGGTGCTCGCCTATGCGAATACAGGGCTTGTCATGCTCACCGAGGGCTATGCTTTTGAGCCGACTTCCGAGCCTAAGAAAGGCGACGTGGTCTATTGCACGGCGGCCATGCGAGGCTCCTCAAGCGACCACTGGGCAATAGTCAAGGATTACTCCGACGGCAAGCTCACTCTGTTTGAGCAGAATGTGGTCTGGGAGGGCAAGGCGGGCGTCGGCAGGCGGCTGAAATACCCATCGGATTCATACTATTTATATGCTCCCGTCGGTCTCGGCGGCAATGCCGACCCCGTGCCGAGAGGCGTTTCTCAGACAGTGACCGAGAAGCCGACGACCACCGCCGCGCCGACTACGGCAAAGGCGACAAAGGCAAAACCGACGACCGTGAAGCAAACCACCGTCAAAGCGACGGTCAAGGCGGCCGCGACCATGACAACGGCGTTATCGACCTCCGCGGTGGCGACCACCGCTACTACGGCTTTATCAGAGACGACGGAATTCATCTCCGTGCCGTCGACCGCTGCGGTGTCCACTACCCATGCGAGCACGGCACCCGTTACCTCCGCAGAGGCAAAGAACGCCTCCGACGGATATGCGGCGAAGCTCCTGCCCCTTTGTGCGGGTCTTGCGGTGGTCATGATAATGGTGATATTGATAATCAAAAACAAACGAAAGTGAAATAAAACGCTGAGCCGTTAGGGAAGCGAGGTGGGCTTATGGCTATCAGCGAGCGATTTATACAGGAGCTGCAAGAGCGGGTCGATATCGAGGAAGTGATATCCTCCCACATAACTCTGCGGCGGCGGGGCAAGACCCTTGTGGGTCTGTGTCCGTTCCATAACGAAAAGACACCGTCGTTCACGGTGTATCCCGATACAAATTCATTCTATTGCTTCGGCTGCGGCGCGGGCGGCGACGTCATCAGCTTCATCCGCAGGATAGACAACCTCGACTATGTTGAGGCGGTCAAGACCGTCGCTCAGATGGCGGGGATGTCCATGCCCGAGGACGGCTACGACGATACGCTTGCCAAGCGGCGAATGCGTCTGCTTGCGGCGAACCGAGAGGCAGCGAGATTTTTCAACGCCTGCCTTATGGATGAGAAAAACCGCCCTGCGCTCGACTATTTTCTGCGCCGTGCGCTCACTACCGCCACGATCAGGCACTTCGGCCTCGGCTATGCGCCCGACAGTTGGCACGCCCTGACGGAGCACCTTCGCTCCAAGGGCTTCACCTATGAGGAAATGGTGCTCGCTAACCTCGTCAGGCGCTCGGATAAGAACGGCAAGGCGAATTATTACGATAATTTCCGCAACCGCGTGATGTTCCCGATAATCGACCTTAGGGGCAACGTGATAGCCTTCGGCGGCAGAGTCATGGATGACTCGAAGCCCAAGTATATCAACACCTCCGACACTCCGGTATATAAAAAGAGCAACGGCGTTTTCGCCTTGAATTTTGCCAAGAATGCCAACGAAAACAAGCTGCTGCTCGTCGAGGGATATATGGATGTCATAGCCCTGCATCAGGCGGGCTTTACCAATGCAATAGCCTGCCTCGGCACGGCTTTCACAAGCGAGCAGGCGAATCTGCTCTCCCGCTACGCAGAGGAAATAATCATCTGCTACGACAACGACGGCGCGGGCAGGGAGGCTACGCAGCGCGCGCTTGCGGTGCTCGGCAAGACGGGGCTGAAGCTCCGCGTCGTCACCATGAGCGGCGGCAAGGACGCCGACGAGATAATCCGCACCCACGGCAAGGAGCGCTTCGCCGAGCTGCTCGGCATGGCCGCCAACAAGACGGAATACCGCCTGCTTCAGGAGCGGAACAAATACAATCTCAATACCGACGACGGCAAATTGCGATTTTTGACCGCCGCAGCCCAAATACTCGCCGAGTGCAGCGCTATCGAGTGCGATATCTACGCCACCAGGCTGTCAAATGAGCTTGGCGTGTCGGCGGAAAGCATCAACGCTCAGATCCGCTCTGTCAAGACAAGGCAGCGGCGCAGCGATGAGTCAAAAAGGCTCAAGGAGAGCGAGGCGCTGATAGAGCGTAGCTTCGCCGATAAAAATAATCCGCAGCGAGCCGCCAATATACGGGCCGCCAAAGCGGAGGAAACGCTGATAGCTTCGCTTATGCGCAACCCCGATTTTTATCCGAAGCTCAAAGATAAATTCTCCGCCGATGATTTCGTGACCGACTTCAACAAGCGGATAATGCGCTGCCTTGCGGACAAGCTCGACAAGGGCTTTATCCCCGAGCTAAGCCTTTTCGCAAGGGAATTTACTCCGGAGGAGATGGGCAGCGTTACGAGGATATATATGAGCTCTGCGGAGCTGAATAATACACTCAGAGAGTGCGAGGATTGCATATCCGTGCTGCAAAATGCGGCTGAGAGCAAGCCTACCGATGTTTCCTCCCTCAGCGCGGAGGAATATTTGAAGCTGTTTAATAAAAAATAATTATACATAGGATGTGAGTTTTAATGGAAGGAACAGAGAAGAAAACGCCGTTCAAGGCGCTTGTGGAGAAAGGTAAAGCCACAGGTAAGCTGACCACTCAGGATATCGACGCCGCCATGATCGAGATGAATCTCGACGTTGAGGAGCTTGATAAGCTCTATGAAACACTCGAGGCAAATAACATTGAAGTTGTGGACGATATCTCAAGCGACGCTATCGAGAATTTTGACGTGGATATCCCGAAGTCGCTCGATATCGGTGCGGGCGACGATAAGGGAGCGAATGTGGACGACCCCGTTAAGGTCTATCTCAAGGAGATAGGCAGGGTGCCGCTGCTCACCCCCGAGGAGGAGATCGAGCTTGCTATCAGAATAGCCGATGACGACAAAAAAGCGAAGCAGCGCCTTGCGGAGGCCAACCTGCGCCTTGTCGTCAGCATCGCCAAGAGGTATGTGGGCAGGGGAATGCACTTCCTTGACCTCATCCAGGAGGGCAACCTCGGCCTCATCAAGGCGGTCGATAAATTCGATTACACCAAGGGATTTAAATTCTCGACCTACGCCACGTGGTGGATAAGACAGGCGATAACCAGAGCCATTGCCGACCAGGCGAGGACGATCCGTATCCCCGTGCATATGGTTGAGACCATCAATAAAGTTAAAAAGACCAACAGCCAGCTGCTCCATGAGAACGGCAGAGATCCCACCGCCGAGGAGATAGCCCAGAGGCTTGATATGCCCGTTGAGAAGGTCAGGGAGATCCTCCGCGTCGCTCAGGAGCCCGTTTCGCTTGAAACGCCCATCGGCGAGGAGGAGGACAGCCACCTCGGCGACTTCATCCCCGACGACGATGCCCCCGCACCGGCGGACGCCGCATCGATGATGCTTCTTAAAGAGCAGCTCAACGACGTGCTCAAGACCCTGACCCCGAGAGAGGCTCAGGTGCTCCGTTTGCGCTTCGGCCTTGAGGGCGGCCACCCGCACACCCTCGAAGAGGTCGGCGCAATATTCAACGTCACCCGTGAGAGGATCCGTCAGATAGAAGCGAAAGCACTCAGAAAGCTCCGCCACCCCAGCAGGAGCAAAAAGCTCAAGGATTTTGTCGATTGACGAGCCGTACCCGCCGCAGCCCGACCGCCGCGGCGGCTCTTTTTTGCCCGAATATATAAAAACACGGATAATTTTTAAATTTGGGTCTTTACAAATTCAAAAAATGTGGTAAACTATTATTTGTCACTCGGAGGCATAGCTCAGCTGGTCAGAGCGCCTGCTTCACACGCAGGAGGTCACAGGTTCGAGCCCCGTTGTCTCCACCAAAAAACGGCTGCCCTCGTCAGAGGGTGGCCGTTTTTTCTTTTGCATAGGGGCTCGAAGGACGAGCGGCACAGAGCAACAGTCCGGTGGACTGTTGTGACCGCGAGCGACTAAGCGCCCGCAGGCGCGCGAGTCGAGCCCCGTTGTCTCCACCATGAAAAAAGCACTTCTTCGGAAGTGCTTTTTTCAATGAAGCGCACCTTACGGTGCATGAAAAATGAAGCAGGGCTTCGCCCTATGAAGCGCGGCTTCGCCGCACGGAGAGGTACGGGCGCTTCGCTTCATGCGAACGCAACGAGTGCTTCACGGAAACCGACAGGTTTCCGCTTCACGTTTGCCGACGGAAAACGCTTCATTAGAATAAAATGGAGAGATTTCTGCAAAGGCCTTAGTCATTCAAATGGCGAAAAAATGTCTTCATCTTTTTTAATGCTCGCGCACCTTACGGTGCATGAAAAGTGAAGCAAGGCTTCGCCTTATGAAGCGTGACTTCGCTGTACTGATGATTCGGGCGCTTCATTTGACAAGCTGTTGGATTTATGGTATTTTATTTGAGTAATTCATACTAACAGCGGAACATGTTTACTACCACGAGGTGACATATGAAAATCTGGCTTATACGCCATGGGGCGGAGGACGGCTCCGTGCGCGGCGGTTGGAGCAAAACGCCGCTTACGGAAGAGGGCAGGGCGCAGTCGCTTACGGCGGCCGAACGGCTTGCTAAAGAGCCTGATGCCGATATTGCCCGCATTTTTTCGAGCGACCTGCTCCGTGCGGCTCAGACGGCGCGGATAATCTCCGACAGGCTCTCCGTGCCCGTTGCATACCTGCCGCAATTCCGAGAGGTCAATAACGGCGTGCTCGCCGGCATGGCAAACGAAAGGGCGGATAAGGAATACCCCGGGCTTTATTGGCGCACTCTCGATTTTGACGAGCATTACCCCGGCGGTGAAAGCCCGCATGAATTCTATGACCGCATTTCTGCTGCATGGGGCGACCTTGTGACCTCTGTACGCGGGTCGGACAAGGACGCAGCGCTTGTGACCCACGGCGGCGTTATCAATGTTATAATGCATATCGTTGACGGTATGCATTATTCAAACCAAACCCCGTCGTTTTGCATAGGCAATGCCGAATATACGGCGGTTGAGGTGTAAGCCCATTCCTGCTGCTTCAACTGCAGAAATACGATTTCATCCAAACAGAGCCGTGTCTCACAGCATATATCTGCGCTTGACAGGAGGGGCGATTATGGAGCTTCGGGTGCTCGGGTATTTCCTCGCGGTGGCGAGAGAGGAAAAATTCACAAGGGCAGCGGAGCAGCTCCACGTGACTCAGCCCACGCTGTCGCGCCAGATAGCCGAGCTTGAGGCTGAGCTGGGCGTTAAGCTCTTCACACGCAGCAGCCACAATATCGTCCTGACCGAGGAGGGCATGATGCTCAAACGCAGGGCGTCTCCCTTGCCGACAGGACAAAGCGAGATTTCATCGGCAGGCAGGAGGAGCTGGAAGGTACGGTCGCCGTCGGCAGTGGTGAATTCCTCTCAACTCGTCTGTTGACCGACTGCATGACAGCCTTCAGACGCATTCATCCGCTTGTTAAGTATGAGCTTTACAGCGGCAATGCCGATAATATCAGCGACAGCATTGAGCACGGGCTGCTCGACATGGGGCTGATGTTAGATTTGTCAATGGGACGGTTGAATTGAGGCTTTTCAAGCCGCGTTATTGTTTCCATTTTATCACCCCCTTCGTTTGCATATAATTTTCTTGTTTATTGTCGGAGAACTTTCTGACCGCATTCCGATTTGCCCGAGCGGTTGCGCCATTACCGTGACGCACGACGGATATTCTGTTGTCTACAAACAACTTAACACTATTTGCTATAGTCATTATGCTAAACGAATTTGCTATTGTCAAGAGGCTTGCAAGAAAATATTTAACTTTTTTGCTTTTGCTATCTTGACACAACTTAAATTCATATGCTATACTAATTGCACAATACATAAAGGAGTGTTGTGCTATGGCAATCGGTGAGAGAATTCGCTTTTTCCGTAATCTGCGGGGAATGACACAAAAATACTTGGGGCAGGTGGTCGGCTTCCCGGAAAAGACCGCCGACATCCGTATGGCACAGTATGAATCCGGCAGCAGAACGCCTAAGGCAGAGCTGACGGAGAACCTTGCCAGTGCGCTGGGCGTCTCGCCGCTGGCGCTGTCCGTGCCGGACATTGACAGCTATCTCGGCCTGATGCACACGCTGTTCACCTTGGAGGATCGCTACGGTCTGACGGTGGAAACCGGCGAAAACGGCGTTTCTCTGCGTGTTGACCCCCGGAAGGGGAAGGACGCCGCCGAGCTTTCGGAAATGCTTAATGCGTGGGCTGAACAATCCGAGAAATATCATAACGGCGACATTAACCGTGACGAATATGACAAGTGGCGCTACAACTACCCGAAATATGATGAAAATTCCGGTTATGTTAAAGTCCCGTCACAAGAATTCAGTGATGTTATGACAGAAGCTTTTAAAAATCGTCTTAAAGAAATATAAATCGGACTGTTTTTATTTTGGGAGGATTGAGTTTATGAGAATAATTAATACATTTGATAAAATACAGAATTGTTTCACTAACAACATTTTTAATCTGGATTCTTGGAGAAAATATACAAAAGAGTTTTCTTCTGAATTAAGCAAAAAGTGCGAACAGGATGCAAAAGAGTATGATTTTAATAAAGTGATATTTCCTGTAGTTAACAATGTATTATTGAATAAGGAGGCGGCGCTTCGCACAAACACTTCTTTTATTTCTGTAACAAATCAGCTTAACAGCAACATAAATAAACTTTTTAAAAATGATATCGACTTGGATATTATTCTTTATTTAGGATTATGTAACGGTGCAGGTTGGGCAACAGCACTTGATGGAAGAAATACTATTTTGCTTGGAATAGAAAAAATCATTGAGTTAGATTGGCAAAATGAAGCAGATATGCAAGCTTTAATTTTTCACGAAATTGGTCACATATGGCATAAAACCTATGGAGTTTTGCATCCGAAAACTCAATCGAAAGGTGAAGAATCATTGGTTCAACTGTATCAGGAAGGAATTGCAATGGTATGTGAGCAGATTTTATGCCAAAACAATAATTATTACCTTCAAAATAAGAACGATTGGCTTACTTGGTGTACAGACAATAAATTGGAAATTAAACAGGAATATCTAAACCGCATTGACAACAATATAAGCACGCAAGATTTCTTTGGGGATTGGTGTAATTATAAAAGCCACAGCGATGTCGGCTATTATTTAGGTTGTGAGTTTGTTAAACATCTACAACAGCATTATTCGCTCGTTGAAATCGCAAACTTGAATATCAATCAACTTTATGAGCAGTATAAAACATTTGCATTATTAACATAAATTTGGCAAGAAAAAAGAGCTATCAGACTTTCAAAAAATCTGATAGCTCTTTGCTTATTCTTATGATAATTCAAATTATGTTGCCATTTTGTTGCCAAAAAGCATATACAATCTGCAAAAGCCCAGTAAAATAAGGCTTTTTCACGGGTGTGAAATTACTCCCACTCGCTCCCTGAAACGCCGACTTAAACGATTTTGTATGTATCGTTTCTCACAGTGTATCGGGATTATTTAGATTATCCAAGAATTACGGTGTATCGCAGTTTCTGTTGTCATGGTGTTGTCGCGAAGACAGGTTGGCGCAGGACCAATCTGTATAGACATTATAGCGCAGTGTTCTTTGAATTGCAATACCGCTTTTCAAAATTTACACGCAATATTTTCGAAAAGCGTGCAAAACATATTGATTTTTGGGAGCTTGGGCATTATAATATAAACACGCATAATGCAAATATTGCGTGCAGAAAGTTGGTGACAGGTTGAGCAAGTACGATATTGTTAACGAAGTTTTTGATGCCATCGGAGAAATTGCAAGGAAATCAGATTTTATTTCTGCCGGACTCAGAGACCAAGATGTATATGCGCTTTGTAGGCAGGGGTATCTCGATCGTGTGAAGAAAGGGTATTACAAGCTGGCTGTCGGGGACGAGCCCAAAGAGGAGCTTATCCTTTCGAAACTGATGACGTACGGGGTCATCTGCGTTGAATCAGCTCTATTCTACTACGGATATAGCGACTTTGCGCCCAGAGAATGGTCGATTGCCGTCCCACGCTCTTATTCCAGAACGGTGAAGGCGATTCAGACGGAAGTGCCGGTGAAAGCGTATTATGTGCAGAATCCGATGTATCACCTGGGGGAAACAACTGGCACCTTCAATGGCGTAACACTTCCAGTCTATGACCGTGAACGCACCGTCTGCGACTGCTTCAAGTACCGCACGAAGCTGGATAACGAGATATTCAACAAAGCCGTCAATGCTTATGTGGCGGATGAAAAGAAAAACCTTGCCAACCTTTCCAAATACGCAAAGGAAATGGGCGTTTATAAGAAAATGATGAGTGTTATGGAGGTGCTACTGAATGGCTGACGTGGCTGCATCCGTGCTTGCACGGCTCAAAAACAAGGCTGCCGAAAGCGGTAGGAGCTATCAGCTCTGCTTGCAGCTTTTCTGCCAGGAAGAGTTCCTGCGCCGACTGGAAAAGTCAAAATATGCGGAAAACCTGGTTCTCAAAGGCGGACTGTTCCTCTATTCCCTCACGGATTTCGATAGCCGTGTTACGGCTGATGTGGATTTTCTGCTCAGAAAGATGCCCAATACACCGGAACAGCTTCAAGCGATATTGGAGGGGATCATTGCAACCCAAACAGGCAACGATTTTATCACATTTGAAATCAAAAATGTGGCTCCCATTGCTGTGGCAAAGAAGTACGCCGGTATTGGTGCTTCCCTCGTAGCAAGGATAAAGAACACAAAAACTCCTTTTGGCATTGATTTCGGTGTGGGGGACATCATCGTGCCGAGGCAGGAAAAGCGGAAGATACCAACGCAGCTTGACGGTTTTGAGGCTCCGACGGTCAATACGTATTCGCTGGAAACGACCGTTGCCGAAAAGCTGGATGCAATTCTCAGCCTGATGGAATTTTCCAGTCGGATGAAGGATTATTACGATCTCTATTATCTTGCAAACAAGTTCGATTTCAACGGTGCAACGCTGACGGAAGCACTGAAAAAGACCTTTGAAAACCGTGGACACCGCTTCACCGTGGAACAGTTTGATCAGGTCATGGCCTTCGGCAGCGACGATGCAATGCAGAAGAAATGGAAAGCCTTCTGCCGGAAGATCGATACAAAGACCGATGATTTCAGCACTGTCCTAAGAACAATAGGTGATTTTTTAGCAACGCCATATGAAGCTGCAATAGAAAACGATGGTTTTCATTTAAAGTGGTTGGTAAGAAAGCAAATCTGGGAGTAGAATTTCTACGATAATCCATATTGGAGGATGCAATATTATGGCAAAAGTGTCATACAAAACTGAGGATCAAGTCCGGGACGGCGCAAAGATCACCTTGGGCTTTGATAAAACAGAAGAGAAAGTTCAGCAAGGCACTGGGCAAATCACAACATTTAATCAGCTCGGATTTAAGGGCGTTATCGACAAGCCAGATGGTTGGTATCTCCCTGATGACTTAAACGCTCCTGCAATTATCTTGGAGACCAAATCGGAGGCAGAAGATATATCCCTGCAAAAATGGGTAGACGAGCTTGAAAAGAACTGCAATATTGTTCTCACAAAATACACGCAGGTAGTTGGTATCCTGTACAATGGCACCGATGTTCGGGTTTTCCTGAATAACAGCGAGTTATCCGATGCTGCATCTACATTACAGGATAAGACGTATTACCTGTCCTTATTCACGAAAAATGCAATCGACAAACAGCGTATTTACAATTTGACAAAGAAAATCAATGACTGTCTGCACATTGACTTCGGTATCAAGAATTTATACCATCGAATGATTTTTACCGCCTGTGCCCTTGTTGGCAAGAGATACGGCGCTATTCTTGTAGAAGGAATGAACTTTACCCTGATGAAGAACTCCATTCTCAGCACTTTGTCAAAGTCATTAGAGGACGACCGCAAGCAAAATCTGAAACTTGATATTTTGATTGAAGTATATGCTGAAATCAAAATGAACAATACGACAAACCAGGAGGCCATCAATAACTTTATTGAGTGGGTTTCTGAAATATCTGATTGTGTCAATTCCGATTATTGGAACGGAGAAGACGTGATGGGTATTTTCTTTAACGAATTCAACCGATACAAGAAGAAGTCAGAAAGTGGACAGGTTTTTACGCCAGATCATATTACATCATTTATGTATCGGCTCATAAACGTAAATCAGAATGATCGAATTCTCGATGCGGCGTGCGGGTCGGGGGCATTTCTCGTCAAATCTATGTGCAATATGATCAAAGAGTCCGGCGGAGTGAACACAAGGAAGGCGTCCGATATCAAGAAGGCCCAGCTGTTTGGCATCGAATTTGATCGAGAAATATTTGCACTTGCCTGTGCCAATATGCTGATCCATAAGGACGGCAAGACAAATCTGGAACAGCTTGACAGCCGGACGCAGGAAGCGTGTGATTGGATAAGGTCAAAGCAAATAACGAAAGTTCTTATGAACCCTCCGTTTGAATCGAAATATGGGTGCCTTACTATTGTAGGAAATGTTCTGAAAAATGTTCCAGAACATACAAAGTGTGCCTTTATTCTTCCAGACAAAAAACTCGAAAAGGACAGGAAAGGCTCTAAACTGCTGAAACATAGTACCCTTGAAAAGATTATTAAACTGCCCGAAAAGGTGTTTTCCGAGGGGGTCACAACTTCAATATTCATTTTTGAAGCTGGAGTTCCCCAAAACGGGAAAGAGATTTTTGCCTGCTACATAGAGAATGACGGCCTTGAAACGGTAAAAAATCAGGGGCGACAAGATATTAAAGACCGCTGGCAGGCGATTGAGGATGAATGGATTGAGATTATTAGAAAGCAATCCGGGAGCAACACGATTCAATGGATCGAGCCATCTGAACATTTGAGTTACCAGATGCCGGAAAAGGCATTTGAAATCAGCGATGAGGACTTCACAAAAACGATGATGGATTATCTGATGTTCAAAGAGGGCATTGATGTTAAGGAGTTTGGCGAAAAACTGCTGACCAAGGTGCTGTATAGCAGTTCTGTGGAATCGACAGATGATTATGTTTCAATTATGCTGAAAAACGGAGGTGATTGCAGTGGGCAAAATTGATACTTCCAAATGGGAGGCCTTTCCGATAAGTATGCTTTTTTCTGTCGTCAAAGGAACCCGGTTAACAAAAGCAAATATGAGGGATGGTAACATAAACTTCATCGGGGCAAGCGCTATAAATAATGGAATAACAGCGCATATAGCGAACGACGAACATATTCATCCAGAAAATACAATTACTATTACGTATAACGGTTCGGTCGGGGAAGCATTTTATCAAGACAAGATTTTCTGGGCATCTGATGATGTGAATGTTTTATATCCGAAGTTTGCCTTAAACAAGTACATTGCACTTTTCATAATACCAGTACTAAAACAAGCAGGAGAAAAATACGCATTTATTGACAAGTGGAAAAAAGAAGATATGGAGAAAGACTGCATTTTGCTTCCCGTTGATGAGAATCATCAACCTGATTTTTCATATATGGAATCATATATGAAAAATCAGGAAATTGCAGTCAGCGCTTCGCTGACTAAATTGCAGTCAGCGCTTCGCTGACTAAATTGCAGTCAGCGAAGCGCTCTTTAAAATCGAGAAATGCTGAATTTGAAAGCTGGAAAACATATAAGATCAAGGATATTTTTCCGAATATTGTGAAACCGGCAGTCTATCATACCCGTGAAGTCAAGGAGAATCCTGAGGGAATTCCCTATGTCGTCAGAAGCAAGTTTAATAACGGCGTTAAATACTATGTTGAGCGCCCCAACAGCAATGTCAATCCCGCAAAAGTAATTTCCTTTGGCGCTGAAAATGCAACATTCTTTTATCAGAAATACAAATGGATATCCGGAAGAGATATGTATTATATTGACACTAGAGGCATCGATGAGTACGCTTGCCTGTTCATTACATCATGTTTGCAGCCAATCGCAGAAAAGTATTCGTATAATTACGGTATGTTTCCTGATTTGCTCAAGGAGGAAAAAATAAAGCTGCCTGCGAACGAGAATGGCGAACCTGATTATGCACTTATGGAGAAGTATATGAAGATTGTCGAGAGCAAGGTTCATAGTGCCGTAAAGGTTTTATCAGCTGTTTAACTTTCACAAATGCAGATGGAAAATAGGGGCAGGAATTTCGCCTGCCCCATTGCTTAGATGTAAATCAGTTCGCTATTTACAATCTCCATCGCCCTGTTTCGGATGTTATTCATCCTGTAGACCCACTCCATTTGGTTGTCTGCCTTGAGTTGCTCTGTGACACCTTCCACCTCGGCCATCTGCTTTACCAGCCGAAGAAACATCGCCTCTGCTTGCCGGTCTATGTCGGCAAGGTAACTGTTCAATTTGCCGTTGGTGAACAGGGTCGCATAGGTTGCCCGTCGATGCTCCTTCAGGTAACGCCGGTGGCGTTGACCCCACACACCGATGGGCTGCTGTTCTTCTTCGGGCAGCTTCAAATCAGGGAGAAGATAATCCCCAACCTGCGTGTAAGTACCGCCCATTTCTTCAAAAATCGTCTTTGCCATTGTCTGTTCCTACCTTTCAATATTTGTATTTCTGCGCCTTGTGCGCTGGGTTTGCTTTCGCTGCTGCTCCATATCTTTTGCCTGTGCAATCAGATTATCAATCTGCTGACTGCCAAGAACCTTCCGCAGGAAGCGGAAATCCTTCAACTCGGAGCGCAGGACTTCATTTTCTCCTTTGAGCTTGTCATTGACGATGGTCAGATGCTCGTTTTCTCGGTAGAGCCGCCCGTTGGTGTTATTCAGCCGGTGGTAACTGTCCAGTGCCTTATAATAGTGATAGAACACCTCTCGGATGACTTCTTTCAGTTTCCTAATGAGTGGGTCAACGAATCGCTGTTTGTAGGTTTTGGCGGTCATTAGCGTGGGTGGATCGGGGAGTTGAAACTCTGCATCCGATTCAATTCGCTGCTTCAACCGCTCAATGGAATATGTCCCCTGATCGAAGTTGTCAATTCGATTCTGCACCGTTTCCAGCTCGTCCTGCTTTTCGGCCAGGGTGCTGTCCAGTGCAGCAATTTCTTTTTCCCGTTCCTGCTTTTTGTAGTCCAGAACGGAGAGGTGCTTTTCGTGGGTGCCTTTCTGCTCCCACTGAATGTCATACCGCTCCATCACGTCGGCAAGCTGCTCCTTTTCGGACTGTACCCACTGCGCCCATTCCGTTGCACCACGGGTGCCGCCCTTGAAGCCTTGCACCGCCAGCGCCTGTTTCAGCGATACACGGGTATCAAGCCCTCGCTTGCTCCCGGTGGTGAACGGCACAAAGTCAATGTGGATATGGGGTGTAGCTTCGTCCATATGGAGATGCGCCGAAAACACCCGGAGGTTTGGATTGCGCTCCTGAAAGCCCTGATAATACTTGTCCAGTACGGTTCGTGCCAGCTCCGCATATTCGCCGGTGGCGCTCATATCTTCTTTGTTCCCGATTTGCAGAATGATCTCGTGGAAGGTCTTCTCCTGATTGCCGGAGCGAATCTTCTCGTAGTAGTTTGGAATACGCCGGTCACTTCGGGTTTGCTTTTCATTGTAGCGTTTCAGAGCTTCATCGAAAAGCTGGTGGTATACCGTCTGGATGCGCTCGTTGCAGTAGTCAATGTTCAGGTGTGTGCGGCTTCCGTCCACATTCTCTGCCTGAAATTTGCGGCTGTTATGGTTGACAGAGCCTTTACCGACCTCGGCGCTGATCGTTCTCTTCATAAAATCTCACTTCCTTTCACCCTCCGGCCGCAGCCGGGGTTCTGTTACTCTTGTCAAGAGTAACGCAAAAGCACTTTTGACAGCCTGCGGCCATCAAAAGATGCTATTGCGCTCTCCGAGGGGGCTTGCACAGAGGCGGTATATCGAATACTGCCTCTGCGCCGGGACTTTGCCCCGGCAGCCTGCGGGCTGCTCCCCAGTGCTCAATGCCCTTTGAAAAGGGCAGCCGCACGGCTTGCCGAAACTTCAAAGCGTGACAAACCGTGACGGTGGTGACGATGTTTTAGACCACGCCACTGCCCACCAAAAGGCCGTCACGGTCGTCACCCTTTGACACGCCGTCCGACTCCATCTCCTTCCACAGGGAGATTTTGCGTCCACCGTGATTGCGGCTTGCCTTGTAGTGAACGTCGTAATCCCGCAGCAGCCGCACAGAGCCGATGCTCAGTCGAAGGGACAGCACATTGGGCTTGCAGTCCAGTTTCAGCAGGCTGCACAGCTCAGAGGCAGTGCCTTCCCATCGTTCACCCGCCGAAGAAAGAAATGCTGCGATGCTTTCCAGAAACGGATCCGGCGGCTCCTGCCAAAGCTCCGTTTCAACGCTTTCCAGCTCCCATACCAGTGTTTCGGGATTCTTGGTAAGGTGCAGCCGCTGATCCTCCTGATCTCTGCCGGTGACATCCAGCACCGCCGCATTGGAGGTGCGTTTCTCTTTACTGAGAACAAAGCCGCCATCCGCTGCACCTAACAAGCCGTTGGTTCCAGCAATCATATCGAATTTGTCATCTGCTTCCAACTTGCGGGTGTGGTGAACAATTACCATTGTCACCTTGTAGCTGTCGGCAACAGTCTTCAGCCGAGCCACAATATCGTAGTCACTGCTGTAGCTGAAATCCGCTCCGCCGACCTCACGCACCCGTTTCAGGGTGTCGATGATAATCAGGCCGGTGTTGGGATGCTCCCGCATAAAGCTGCGAATCTGATCTTCCAGACCACTGTTGGCGGTTTTGCAATGGGTGGCAAAATACAGATTTTCCGCTGCATCAGCACCGAACATTCGGAATAGTCTCCGCTGTAAGCGGGCATAGTTATCTTCCAGCGCAAAGTAAAGAACGCCCGTTTTTCGCACCTGATAGCCCCACAGAGGCAGGCCGGTGCTGACCTGATAGGCAAGCTGGGCCATCAGGAAGCTCTTTCCGACCTTCGGGGAGCCTGCCAGCAGATAGGCTCCCCGGTACAGCAGGCCGTCAATCAGCGGTTCCTGCCCTTCAAAGTCCGTATCATAGAGGGTGGCCATAGACACCGTTTCCAGATAGTCCGGAACCATCCTTCTTTGCATTTCCCGGTAGAAATCGTCGTCAGCCCCCTTGAAATTCGGGACAAAATCGGTTAAACTATTGTCAGTAAGGTTTTGGGATGACTGCTCCGTATCTGCGCCAACAGATACAACGGGAGCGGTCATTTCTTTTTCTTTGTTCATTCAGATCCCTCCTTCATTCCGCCGAGAATATCAGCGATCATTTCAATTAGATCCAGCAACTCGTCATTGGCTACACCGCCAGTCTCAATACGCTGCAATTCCAAAAGCACTTCGGCAAGCTGATTCCGCAGCGCCTTGAACACTCTGGGATTGCCCTGCACCACTACATCCTTGTGAGCGAGCCGCCGAGTGATATAGTCCTGCTTGGTCAGCCCGGAAAGATGCACATAGCGTTCGATTTGAGCATCCTCCTCCGGCGATACCCGGAAAGCAATCGTTTTACTGCGCCAGCGATTATGCTCGTCTCTGTTCTTCAATGACATCGTTCGCACCTTCCTTTCTGAATTGATTGAGCTTGTCTGCCATATCGCTTTGTGTAGAGGGGAACAGATGGGCATAGTTATAAGTGATGTTGATGCTTTCGTGTCCTACACGGTCGGCAATTGCCACCGCAGAGTACCCCATCTCAATCAAGAGCGAAATATGGCTGTGTCTCAAATCGTGGATTCTGATCCTCTTGACTCCTGCGGCCTTGGCCCCTCTGTCCATTTCGTGATGAAGATAGCTTTTCGTGACTTCAAACAGCCGGTCGTTTTTGCCGATTCGGTAGAGTTGTTTGATGAAGTCCTGCATTTCTTCACAGAGGAACTCCGGCATTTTGATCGTCCGGTTACTTTTCGGCGTTTTCGGATCAGTGATGATGTCCCGACCGCTGATGCGCTGATAGGATTTGTTGATCGTGACCGTCTGCCGGTCAAAATCAAAATCTGCCGGGGTCAGCGCCAGCAGCTCGCCCTCCCGGATGCCGCACCAATACAGCATTTCAAAGGCATAGAAGGAAACAGGCTTGTCCATCATTTCTTCGGAAAATTTCTTGTATTCCTCCTGCGTCCAGAAAAGCATTTCTCTTGCCTTGGCCTTTC
>ERZ824488.22-NODE-22-length-182067-cov-11.880447_pt1 | contig 182067 bp, 180 predicted proteins | sample MGYA00519936_ERZ824488 | MGnify/ENA primary metagenome ERZ824488 (study PRJEB31778, sample SAMEA3449153) | human gut metagenome | biome: human gut; feature: human-associated habitat; material: faeces | place: United Kingdom | collected 2010/2012 ...
AGATAGCCGAACAGTAGCAGCCAGACGACCTCCTCAAAGCCGAAGCGGTCCTCCGCGGTACAGCCTTCGATGAGGTCACGGATATCGATGCCGCGGTAAAACAGCCTGCCCTCCGCCGGGCGGCGCTCGTGCGCTTCCATAACATAGCCGTGGACATTGCAGATGCGCGTGACGCCGGCCAGCACACCGGTGCCGTCCGCGTTGCGCAGGCCGCGCTTGACGTCATACTGCTTATAGGCGTCCTCGGGAATCGTAAGCTGCCTGCGGCAGTCGTCGCAGTACGGCTTCAACGCCTCGTTGAGCGCTCGTTCGTTTTCTCTTTCCAATCTCTTCATCCGCCTTTCGGAGTATCCGTTTGGATTGTCTTGTGCAATAGGATACCACATTCGGCGGCCAATGTCAATAGTTTTGCAAGAATAATTTTTGCAAATTTCATTTTGGCGAAGCCAGCGCACAGAGAGCGGCATGCGGCGGCAGGGCGTGAAATAAGTGCTGCGGTACGGATTCAAAAGTTCTCAAAAAACAGAAAAGGCGCGCCTCCGCACGTCTTTTCAAAGTCTGCCGTTCCTGTTTTGCAAGTTAAGAGCGTTCGCTTATTTCATCCCCACGGCGGAATCCATCAAAAGCTCCTTCATCGAATACAGGCCGTTCTGCTTGTTTTTGATGTATTCGGCCGCCGCCAGCGCGCCCTGCGCAAACAGCTCGCGTCCCTGCGCGGAATGCGAGATGCGGATGACCTCGCCCCGGCCCGAAAAGATCACCTCGTGCTCGCCGACGATCGTGCCGCCGCGAATGGAATGGATGCCGATTTCGCTGCGGCCGCGCGGTTCGCGCCGCTGGGTACGGTCATAAATATACTCCGGCTCGTAGGGCAACGCCTCGCGGATGCCGTCCGCGATCATCAGCGCGGTGCCGCTCGGCGCGTCCAGCTTGCGGTTGTGGTGCATTTCGACAATCTCGATGTCAAAATCGCTGCCGAGCGCGGCGGCGGCGCTTTTGGCCAGCGAAATGAGTACGTTGATCCCCAGCGACATATTGCCGGAGGAAAACACGGGAATGTGCGCAGCGGCTTCGCGCATCTGCGCGCGCTCGGCCTCGGTATGGCCTGTGGTGGCGATAACCGCCGGCAGGCGCTTATCAAGCGCATACGCCAGAATCTTGGGCAGCAATGCATGGTTGGAAAAGTCGATGATGCAGTCCACGCGCTCCCGCACCGCGTCGAAGGAATCATACACCGGGATGCCGGACACTTCGCCCGCCTGCACATCGACGCCGCAGACAACGCGCACGTCGGTCTCCGCGGCGGACTCGACGAGTTGCCTGCCCATCCGTCCGCAAATGCCGCAAATCAGTACGCCGGTCATTTCTTTTCCTCCGTTTTCGGCAAAAGGCCGTATTTCCGGAGAACCGAAGCGAGCTTCTCGTTCTCCGCCTCGCTCATTTCCGCCAGCGGCAGCCGCATCTCGGGCGAGCAGGCGCCCAGCATCGCCATCGCGGTCTTGACCGGGATGGGGTTGACGGTCATAAACATCGCGTTCATAATCTCAATCAGCCGAAGCTGCTCGGCGGCGCTCCCCTTCCAATCGCCCTCCAGAAAACGGCGCGTCATGCGCGACACCTCGGCGGGCATCACGTTGGACAGCACGCTGATAAGCCCCGAAGCGCCGACGGCCATCAGCGGGATGGTCTGGTCGTCGTTGCCGCTGTACACATACAGCTCGTCCCCGCAGCAGGCGAGCAGCTCGGTGATGAAGCTGAGGTTCCCGCTCGCTTCCTTGGTCGCGACGATGTTCGGATGCTTGGCCAGCTCGCGGTACGTTTCCAGCGAAATGCCCATACCCGTGCGCGAGGGGACGTTGTACAAAATCACGGGCTTATCGCAGGCGTCGGCGATTTTTTCAAAATGGCGCACCAGACCGCGCTGCGAGGTCTTGTTGTAGTAGGGCGTGACATGCAGCAGCGCGTCCGCGCCCGCAGCGCAGGCGTGGCGCGACAGCTCGATGGCATACGCGCAGTCGTTCGAGCCGGTGCCTGCGATGACCGGGATGCGGTGCGCCACCTTTTCCACCGTGTACTCCACAATCTCGCGGTGCTCGCGGTCGTCCAGCGTCGCCGCCTCCCCCGTCGTGCCGCAGACGACGATGGCGTCGACGCCGCAGGCGATCTGGTTTTCCAGAATGGCGCCGTAGGCTGCGTAATCGATCTTATCGTCGCGGAACGGCGTGATGATCGCCGTCGCCGTACCGCGGAAAACCGCTTCTTTTTTCATAAGAACTGACCTTTCCTTATAGTTTCCTCATTTATCTTATCCTATTTATGATTTCGTATATCTCTATCGGCATATCGCCCGTATCGGCCCCGAACCTGCCCGCACATTCTATATAGATATTTCCGCAATGGCAGCTTTCACTTTTTGTCGGGTCAAGCGACATATAATCACCGCATTCGGGACATTCGGCATAGAAATGTCTGCCGTTTTAACCTTCAAAAGAATGCGCAGCTCCTACTAATTAAAATATAATTAAAATAAATATATCAAAAAGGCAGGCTTTTTCAATCCAATTCGGATTTTTGTTTCTTTCTGCGGGAGCGAAGCCGGGACAAAGCACCACCGCGTCCGGCGTCCCTTCCCCGATGAAACGGCGGAGGACGGAAGCGCCTTGACGCCCGGGTTCCGGGCCGCCGCAGCCAATCTGCGGCCGCTCATTTTCAAAATAACAAAAAGCCGGGGCATTCCCCGGCTGTCCGCAGCTTTTGTGCCGACGGCAAACGCCGCGCACACGCAAGCCAAAACAGACAGCACTCCATCACAATCCATGATGACAGTCCGCAGCGTATTCCGCATACGGCCCAAACACCGCCGCCCGCCCGAACGGACGCGGGGTTTTCGGCGCTTTTCCCTTTCGCGGCGTCCGCATTCTGTCGGGCCGGACGACTGCCGCTACTGATGAAAAACGCACCTCCATCGTTTTGCTTTGTATACATCATAGCACGGATTAGGCGGTTTGTCAATTCCTTTTTGCCGCTTGCGGCGCAAATTTTCGGGCGCGGACGCTTTATTTTAAGGAAAAGAACGCGCCGCGGACGGAAGCCTTTCCCCAAGCCGAAAAAATATTTGTATTTTTTCGATTATTTAAGTTTCATTTCAGCATCGTCTGGTATCCTTTAGTCAGCAAAGGGAAATGCTAATCCTCTTTCGTAATGCCGGGGTCCGCATGCCGCAAGCCCCGGCGCCTCTCCTAACACTTGAGAAGGGCCGTCCTGCACAGGACGGCCCTTCTCAATGTTATGCAAAAGCGATCTGCCGGCCGGTCTGCGCCGCCGGACATGCGCGGAGACACGAATGCCGGTTACTGCTCCATACGCTTCTTCAGCGCCAGCAGCGGCTTGGCCAGCAAAGGCGTAATGACCACTGTTGTCAGGAATTCAAAAACAAAATTGATTCCGATAATCACGGCCAAGACGAAATATCCCAAGGTTTGCCCTTTTTCAGTGGCAGCCGCCAGAAAGAAGTCATGGAAAATGGTGAATACACACAGAGAAAAGATCCCCGTATTTATGATCGGCGCGAGGACAGATGCAACAATAGCACCGATGATTTCACTTTTTTTTGCAATGAACTTATAGACCAATGCGGGAATCCAGCCGGCGAGCGCCGCGCGGACCACGCAGCCGAGGAAGGTGTAAAACCAGTTTTCGGTAATCAGCAGCGCGGCGGTCGCGTCGGTGAAATACACCGTCAGCCCAAAGATGGTGCCGAGGAACGCTCCCGCCCACGGGCCGATATAAATGCCGCCGAGTACGATCGGAATCATTGTAAGGGCGATGGAAACGGTGCCGATGCGCACGAAGGAACCGAAATACGAAAGTACGAATACAATACACGCGAAGACCGCCGTCAGCGCTATCTTGAGTGTTTTGTCATTTTTCAACTTCATTTCATCATACCCTTTCCTGAAGATATTTTTATTATTCTACTCGCAAATCGCCAAAAATGCAATATCTGTTATCACAAAATGTCATAAATGTGACGGGACGCGGTTATGCAAAACGGCGAAACTAACGTTCAGCGGCGCATCTCTTGTTTTTTTACCCCGTCTGTGCTATACTTGACGCAATGAAAGGCTGGTTGGATTCTGAATGTGCAATCATACGGATTCGATAGATTTACAAAAATACAAAAACGTTTATTTCATCGGCATCGGTGGCAGCAGCATGTCCTCTCTGGCGATGATTCTCAAGCGGCGCGGCTGTGTCGTCCGCGGCTATGACCGCGCGCACACCCGGGAGACCGAGATGCTGCAAAACAGCGGCATTCCCGTTTACGACACCACCGACGCGTCGCACTTCGACGGCGCCGAGCTGATCGTATACACGGTCGCGTTCGCGCCCGACCATCCCGAGATGGTTCTCGCGGCGCAGCGCGGCGTGCCGGTCATCCCGCGCGCCCGGCTGCTCGAAGCGATTGCGGCGGACTACCCGAATTCCATCGGTATCGCGGGTACGCATGGCAAATCGACCACCTCGGGGATGACGGCGCAGATTTTCCTGTCCGAGGAGCACGCTGACCCCACGGTTCTCATCGGCGCGGCGCTGCCGGCCATCGGCGCGGCTTACCGCATCGGAAGCGACGGCAATTTCATATTTGAAGCCTGCGAATACAAGGATTCCTTCCTCAGCTTCTACCCGCGCATCGCAGTCGTCCTCAACGTCCGGCTGGATCACACTGATTACTTCGCCTCGCTCGAGCAGCTAAAGGGCTCGTTCAGGCAGTTTATGAACAACGCCGGCGATGCCGGCATCGCGCTGGTCAACGCCGACGCGCCGGACGCGGTCGAAGCCGCGCGGGACGTGCTGCCGCAGGTGCGCTACTTCTCGGTCAAGGACCCGGCGGCCGCTTACTTCGCCGGCAGCATCACCTACGACGGCGGCTTCGCTTCGTTTGACATTTACGCCTTCGGCACGCTGCTTTGCAGGGCGTCGCTGTCGGTCATCGGCAGCTTCAACGTCTCCAACGCGCTGGCGGCGGCGGCAAGCGCGCACCTGTCGGGCGTCAGCGCGAAGGCGATCGCGCGCGGGCTGTCGGAATTCCGCGGGGTCGCGCGGCGGTTTGAATACCTCGGCGAGCTGAACGGCGCGCGCGTGTTCACCGATTACGCCCACCATCCCGACGAACTGAAGGCCACGCTCGCCGCGGCCAAGGCGGCGGCGGGCGGCAGGCTGGTGACGCTCTTCCAGCCGCACACCTTTTCCCGGCTGCACGACCTGTTCGACGACTTCGCGGCCTCCTTCGGCGACAGCTCGCTGCCGCTGTTCACGGACGTGTTTTCCGCGCGCGAGGTCAACACGAGCGGCGTACACGCCGGACTGCTGGCCGACGCCGGCGGCGTATATCTGCCGACGCTGGAGGAATCGGCGCGCTATCTGGAAGCGAATGTCCGGCCGGGCGACACGGTGCTGCTCATCGGCGCCGGAAACGTCAATACGGTCTGGGACATCATAAAAAACGACAGAAACGCAAAAATGTAGGCTTCTCCCCCGACGAGTCCATTCGGTGAAATCCGCTCAAGCGCACACAAGAGAATTATCGGAATGTTCGCGTTGAACGGTAATTGAGGCGGCAAAAGGCAGCCGGCTAACAAAAGATATGGCGGGAGCAAAATCACAGAAGCGTTTTCGGCTCTCACGGCGACCGCCTTCCGCCCGGCCGTCACGGCGCGGTGTGTGCGGACGCCTCTTGCGGCGAACCCACACATCGCGTGCTGCCGGCTCAAAAGCATGGGGTTCACACTTGCCATCGAAAATGCGGTTGGCAAACGCGAAGCCGTTGTCGGCCTTGACAAACGCCGCTCGAATGCCCCGACGCGCATACCGCCGGAACGCTTTTTCGGAAACCGGCAGAGGCATAGGCAGACGGCGTAGGTCAAAAAACGCAGACGAGCGAATATGTCATCAGCAGTATATTGAAACAGCCGCAGCTCCGAATCGGCGATGCAGCGTTTCGCGTTCGCTGAAATCCACTGTCTCGGATAGGTCGCCCGCTCATAGGGTTCGGGCGCGCAGGCTTCCTCCAGCTTTGGCCGTGGAAACATCTCCGGCGCGGGCATAGCCGCGCTGCTCCGGCAGCGCCGCAGCCCTATCAAGCTCCGTGCGAGGGTTCCGGCGGCGCATCCCGAATCCGTTTCAATTCCGCCTTGGTGCGCGGACTTGAATGGCCGAAACGCCGACGAAGCTGGCAGCGTGTTTTGGGAAACGTTCGGAAACGAATGTATAAGCGGCGATTGCTTTACGTTCTGCTCCTCCGGCTGACGCCATATTTCCCGGGCTGCTTCGTCGGGGATTGCCGGCAGGCTTGTCTTGTGCTTTGACCATAGAAGACGCGGCCCCTTGCGGCGCGCTTGCATTGCGGCAGCGCCGCGACGGCTTATGCCGCCTCTTGCTTCTTCGTGTCCCTTCCCCGGCCGTATTGGACGGATGCGCATAAAAAACGACAAAAACGCAAAAAGGTCTTGACAAACGCCGAAAAATAGTATATATTTAATTGTTGAGATTTAACGAACGCAGTATTCAAAACGGAGGTGCATATACATGGCAAAGTGCGCGATTTGCAGCAAGGGCGTCACGTTCGGCAACAACGTTTCCCACTCGAACAGAAAGACCAGCCGGACCTGGAAGCCCAACATCAGAAAGGTCAAGGCCGACATCGGCGGCAGCAACAAGACGATCTGCGTCTGCTCCCGCTGTCTGCGTGCCGGGAAAGTCACTCGCGCCCAGTAAGGCTTTACCGTCCCGAACCGAACAAAACGATTGACCCCGTCGGCGCGGTTTCCGCGCACCGCCGGGGTCAATTCTCGTTTCTTCAGCTTTGGCACATATCCCGCCGCATATACCGGCTGTTGTAGCCGCAGAGCGGGCAGAAGGACGGCATCTGCTGCTGCGTGGTGACATGTCCGCAGTTGCAGCAGCGCCAGTCGATGTCCTCCGCCGCGCCGCCGTAGCCGCCCGATTCCAGCCGGTCGAGCATATCGGCGAACAGGCGTGAATGCCCCTCCTCGACCGCGCCGGTCATCGAAAAGCGGTCGGCCAGCTCGTCAAAGCCTTCGCCGTGCGCGTTATGTGCAAAATTCGGATACGACGTTTTGTAGTCCGCCATTTCGCCGCGGATGGTCTGCTTGAGATTGTTCTGCGTGTCACTAATGCCGCCCAGCTCCCGCAGCCACATTTCCGCATGACCCAGCTCCTCGCCGGCGATGCGGTCGTATTCGTCCGCAATCTCCCCGAGGCCTTCCTCCGCGGCCTGCCGCGAAAACAGCTTATACTTGACATGCGCGGCCGCCTCGTCCATAAACGCGTCGTGCAGGTCCCTCTCCGTCTGTGTGTTTGCGTAATTCATCTTTTAACCTCACAATATAAAAAAATACGGGCGCATACCCTGTGGGAAGTCGTTCTCTACTCCCATGGTATGCGTCCGTATCGCTTTTTGTCGCTTATTGCCGGGCGGAAAGATAATCGCTTTTCAAAAGCCCGTAATGGCGGATGGTGCGGTAGACCTCCTTAACGAGCAGCGATTCGCGCGACGTCCCCTCATATCGGAAGCCGCAGGCTTCCGCCAGCCGCTCGGAGGCGACGTTCCCCTCCATAATCCGCAGCTCCAGCCGATGCAGGTCCAGCGTCATAAACGCCAGCTCCATCACAGCGCCGAGCGCCTCCCGCATATACCCCTTCCCCTGATATTCGGGGTTGAGGACATAGCCCAGCTCGCCCTTGTTGTGCGCGAACATCAAATCGGCGAATCCCACCGTGCCGATGAAGCGGCCGTCCGCCTTGCAGTTGAGGCCCCAATCGCCGTACTCGCCGCGCCGGTAGCGCTGCTGCAAAAATTCGATGTAGCCGCGGGTCTCGTCGATATTGATGTGCGGCGACCAGAGCAGATACCTCGTCACGTCGCTCAACGAGGCGTAGGCGAACATATCGTATGCGTTCTCCTGCGCAATCCGCCGCAGAACCAGCCGCTCGGTCTCCAGCACCGGCAGCGAGGAAAACACCCGCCTGAGCTTAACCGTATCCATCGGTCAATTGCCGAGCAGGATTTCGGCCAGCGGGGAGTCCCGACCGATAATCAGCGTTTTTTCCGAGCCGGTGAGCGACGCCTCAAGCGCCTCGAGCGCGCGGATGAAGGTATAGAATTCCTGCTTCTCCTGCGTGTCGTACGCCTGCGCGAGCAGATTCATATACTCCCGCTCGCCCTCGGCGATTTTCTGCTCGGCGGCAAGCTGCGCGTCGGCGATGATGGTATTGTACTCCTTATCCGCGGCGTTGATGATCTCGGCCGCGGCCAGCTCGCCGTCAGCCTTGTATTTTTCGGCAATCTGCTTGCGCTCGGAGATCATACGCGTGTAGACGGCCTGCTCGTTCTCGCTCGGCAGATCGATGCGCTTGATCTTGACGTCGATCACCTCGATGCCGTAAGCCGCCGCGCCTTCGCCGACCTTTTCGGCGATCTCGCGGTACATGGCGTTGCGCTCCTCGGGCGGGTCCTCGTTGACCATATCCTCCTGGACGATCTCCCGGCACAGCTCCACGCACTCGTTGCAGATATACACATTGGGGCCGGCAATGAGCTTTTTGACCTCGCCCCGCCGCTTCCCGCAGAAGCTGCAGCGGACGTCGTCAAAGGAGTCTTTTCCGGAACCGCCGTATTTGCTCATGTATGCTTGTTTCCTTTCTTTTACCGCCGGGGTGCGATGACCTCGTCTACCAGGCCGTAAGCCCTGGCTTCCTCGGCAGTCATGTAGTTATCCCGCTCCGTATCCGCCCGGATGGTATCCAGCGGCTGACCGGTGCGCTTGGAGAGGATCTCATTGAGACGGGTCTTGATCTTCAGGATCTGCTCCGCCACGATGGAAATATCCGTTGCCTGCCCCTGGGCGCCGCCGGAAGGCTGGTGGATCATGATCTCAGCATTTTCCAGGGCTTTGCGCTTGCCCTTGGCCCCCGCCGCCAGCAGGAAGGCGCCCATGCTGGCCGCCATGCCCACGCAGATAGTGGAGACCTCGCAGCGGATATACTGCATGGTATCATAGATAGCCAGACCCGCGCTGACGGATCCCCCGGGGCTGTTGATGTACAGAAAGATATCCTTATCGGGATCGTCCGCCTCCAGGAAGAGCATCTGGGCGATGACGGCATTGGCCACATCGTCGTTGATCTCTCCTCCCAGAAAAATGATCCGGTCCTTCAGCAGCCGGGAATAGATATCATAGGAGCGTTCGCCCCGGCTGGTTTGCTCCACCACATAGGGGATCAGGTTCATAGTGTCCTCCTTCTAGTATACTCACGGGGGAGAAGGTTACTCCGCCTTCTCCTCCTTCTGCTCTTCTTCGTCTTTCTTTTCTTCCGCAGGGGCATCTACCCGCACGGCGGAATCGCTCAGGAGCCTGATCACCTTCTCTACGCAGGCCCGGTCGGCAAAGTATTCCCGGTCGGATTCGGAAAGGTTCTTTTCCAGATCCTCTTTGGTCATGCCGTTCTGGGTGGCGTACAGATCGATCTGCTCCTCTACCTCTTCGGGAGCGGCGGTGATGTTCTCAGCCTTCTTGATGGCTTCCAGAGTCAGATCCACCTTGCAGCGCATCCTGGCTTCGGGCTTATACATCTCCTTGACCTTGTCCATATCGGTACCCATGTACTTGAAGTAATTGTCCATGGAGATGCCGCTGCCGGCCAGCCGGTAGGCCATATCCTGGATCATGCCCTGCACCTGGCGCTCGATCATGCACTCGGGGATATCGCACTGGGCGTTATCGGCGGCCTTGGTGAGCAGCTCGTTCTCTTCGGAGATCTTGGCGGCTTCCGCCCGCTGCTTGAGCAGCTCGGCCTTTTTGTTCTCTTTCCACTGGGCTACGGTATCGAACTCGCTGATATCCTTGATGAACTCATCGTCGATCTCCGGAAGCTCCTTCTGCTGGACGGCCTTGATCTTACAGGCGAACACGGCGTCCTTGCCGGCCAGATCGGCGGCATGATACTTTTCGGGGAAGGTGACCTTTACTTCCCGATCCTCACCGGCGGCTGCGCCGATGAGCTGATCTTCAAAACCGGGGATAAAGGTACCGCTGCCGATATCCAGGGTCTGATCCTGTGCGGTGCCGCCTTCAAAGGCCACGCCGTCTACGGTACCGGCATAATCCAGCAGCACCCGGTCCTTATCGGCTACGGGGCGCTCCACGTCCACATAGCGGGCTTGGGCTTCCTGCTCGCTCCTGAGCGCCATATCCACTTCCTCTTCCGTTACAGTATACGCCTGCCGGGGGATCTCTATACCCTTATACTGACCCAGAGTCACCGTGGGGCGCAGCTGCACCTCGGCGGTATAGACGATGCCCTTGTCTTCGCCGATATCGGTGATATCCACGGAGGGACGGTCTACGGGCTGCAGGTCATGCTCCTTGATGGCGGCTTCGTAGGGATCGGCCCAGCAAAGGTCAAAAGCCGCATCATAAAACACCATGGGGCCGTAGTTGCTCTCGATGATCCGGCGGGGGGCCTTGCCCTTGCGGAAGCCGGGTACGGGGTACTTGCCGCCGTATTTATGGTAAGCGGTCTCCAGAGCGGCCTTGAAGGCCTCGGGGGAAACGGTGATGGTAAGCTTGGCTACATCGTGCTCCAATTTTTCGTACTGTGACATGTGATCCATCCTCCTAAAGCATTGTGATGCATAATTCCACGGATTGATATTCTATCATGGTGCGCCTGTAAATGCAAGGTGCTTTTGCCGCCGAAGCTCCGGTTTTGCATGGTTTTTCCACTTGTTTCCCGGGATTTCACCCTGACTTCATAATTGAGCGGGCGTGAATTTCCTGCAACATATGCTTTCCCGCCTTGATTCATCCCCCTGTTCGTGCTACTATATGTATAGGTAAAAGTATACGGTCCGCCCGGCAGGAAGAAACGTCTCTCCCCTTTCGTCGGCAGGCGGATCCACTCGGGGCAGTTCTGCCCCGTGCTATTTATAAAGGAACGAGGTACACCCCATGCGCACCATTCCCTATGGACCGGGCTCTCTGTGTCTGCTCTGCAACCCTGTGGCCGGCACCGGCAAGGCCGCCAAAGCACTGGAAGAAGTCAAATCCCTGCTGCAGCAGGCAGGCGTCCGCTACACCGTGAAAGAGACCCAGTACCCCGGCCACGGAACGGAGCTGGCCCGGCAGGCGGCCCGGGAGGGCTACACCACCCTGTGCGCCCTGGGGGGAGACGGCTCCGTGCGGGAAGCGGCGCAGGGCCTTGCGGGCACCGATTGTGTGCTGGGGATCATCCCCTGCGGCACGGGGAACGATTTTGTCAAACCACTGGGCATCCCTACGGATATTCCCGGAGCGGTGGACGTGCTGCTGTACGGCAAGGTCCTTAAGGTGAACCGCTGCAGGGCCAACGACCAGCCCTTTATCAACGTGGCGGGCTTCGGGTTTGACGTGGATGTACTGGATTCCGTAGAACTGTTCAAGGCCGGGACAAAAAGCGGCCGTCTGGCCTATCTGAAAGGGCTGTTCCATGCTCTGGGGCATTTTCATCTGCGGCAGGTGGAATATTCCATAGACGGCGGCCAAAGCGTATCCTGCGACTGCCTGCTCATAGCCGCAGGCAACGGCACCCACATCGGCGGGGGGCTGGGCATTACGCCCAAGGCGGATCCTACCGACGGGCTGCTGGATTTCTGCATCATTCATGATGTGCGCGGATTGAGGGATGTGCTGGCACTGCTGCCCGCCTTTTTCCGGGGCACGTTCTTAAAGAAAACCAAATATGTTACCTATTGCCGGGGCAAGCGGCTTTTTGCCCAATGCCAGCCCCCTTCCCGGATCCAGGTGGACGGAGAGCGGATGGAGGGGACGCCGGTGACCTTTTCCATGGAGGAGGAGACGATGCAGGTGCTGGTCCCCTCCTGGTACAAGCACAGCGAGGAAGCATGAAGGGACGCATAAATTATTTACGGCTGATACTGGCAGCAGGCCTGGCCATTGTGCTCATTGGCGGGAGCTTTGCCCTGCTGTATCTGCTTTTTGCCCAGAAAGATGACGGCCTCACCTATGAAAAGGTCAACATTCAAGCGGGGAACGACTATGTGGTTTCCGGCGGGTATCTTACCTATGCCACGAACACGGGGCTCATCCAGTACCAGCTGGAGAGCAGCCGGGTGACCCAGACGAAGCTTTCTTCTCCCGTAGACGGATTTGACGTATCCGCCTCCATGACGGCGGTATATGCAGGCTCTGCCTTTCAGCTGAAGAATTATGATGTGCTGAACCTTTCGGGCACCATCCGCTCCGTTTCCTGCGGCACCCACTACTGCGCCGTGCTGCGCACCAGCCAGACCAGCGGCATGGACAGCATCATCCTGTTCAATGCCTCGGGAGAGGCCGTGGGCAACCCCATTGATTTTACGGATACCAAGGTGGTCAGCTTCGGCTTTGATACCGTGGGCGGCCGGGAGACCCTGTGGGTCATCACCCTCAATACGGAGGCTTCTCTGCCCGTGACCAACATCCGCCTGTATGATTACAACAACGGCGGCACCATGAGCTACTACCCCACCTTCTATGACCAGAGCATAGAAAAGCTGGCCTTTACGGACGAATCCGTATTTCTTATCGGCACGCAGGATATCATCCGCTACTCCCAGAGCGGCAGCCGGGAACAGTACCGGGTGAAGATCTACGGCAAGGAAGTGGTGGATTACCGCCAGAGCGGCGACTATGTTTACTTCCTTCTCAAGCCCCGTGGGGAGAGCAACGCCCACACCCTGTATGTGCTGGCCCTGGCGGAAGGGGATGCGGCCAACGCCACCTCCATGACCCTGTATGTGGGAGAAGAGGTAGTACGAGCCTATCTGGCCTCCAGCGGCGTGCGCATCGTTACGGGCACAAGATTTTTGAGTTATACCTTTGCTGGCAGGCGCAGCAAGGATCTGGAACTGGAGCACCCGGCCAGCTATGCCGTAGCTCTGGATACAGGGCGGTTTCTGCTGGTCAGCGGCACGGACTGCTACATCTGTACGGATACCTGATGCCCGTATCTTCATATTTTAAAGAAAGGAGACGGCGGCCCCTTTGATCGATTTTATCATACTGACCATTCTTGCCTTGTGTATTCTGGCCGGGTATTACCGGGGCGTGCTGTATTCCGCCATCAGTCTGGGGATCAGCGCGGTTGCCTTCATTCTGGCCCTGCTTCTGTGCCCCCTGCTCTCCAGAGGGATCCAGCAGCAAAAGACCCTGTATGACATGATGCTCTACTACTTTGAGGGATATGAGTACATCAACAAAACCTCGGTGGAGCTGGTGCATGTGCCCGTAGATCAGGTGGATGCAGCCACCCTGGAAGAAGTGGTGCAGCGGGCGGAAATGCCCCGCCCCTTTGACCGGGCAGTACGCAAAAATGTGCGCTCCCAGGCCTACCGCAGCCGGGAGATATACACGCTGGGGGATTATTTCAACCAGACGCTGGTAGACGTGGTGCTGAACATTCTTTCCCTGCTGATTTTGTTTGCTTTGTTCCGAATGCTTCTGGGCTTCGTACTGCGGCTCATAGACTATGGCAAGGAGGGGCTCCCGGTGCTGCGGCATCTGGATATCCCCTTTTCCTGCGGGATCGGACTGCTTCACGGGATACTGCTGATGTACATCGTGTTCATGCTCTGCCCCCTGATGCTGGCCGTGGTGCCAAGGACCTATACGTTTTTGCAAAACTCCCCCCTGGGCATGTTCTTTTATAAGAGCAACCTGCTTTTGCAGCTGGTGCCCACCCTTTGATGTATCCCCCTGCCGTATGCCGGGCCAATATCAGGCTTTGCATGAGGGAACGGCAGCAGGAATAAATCCAATCGGAGGTCTTTTACTATGGAATTTGTGCAGTCCCAGCGTATGAGCGGTGTTTCCGGCTCCATCATACGGGAATTGTTCAAACTCACCGCCGCACCGGACATGATCAGCTTTGCCGGAGGAAACCCCTCCCCAGAAGCCTTCCCCACCCGGGAGATCGCAGACATCGCCTATGATGCCCTTTCCAACCGGGGAACTTCCATGCTGCAGTACGGCCTGAGCGAAGGGTATCCGCCCCTGCGGAATGAGGTAAAGCGGTACCTGAAGGAAAAATACGGTTTCCCCCGGGAAGAGGATGACACGCTGATCGTTTCCGGCGGACAGCAATGCGCCGATCTGACGGCCAAGATCCTCCTCAACGAAGGGGACGGAGTTATCTGCGAAGAGCTGAGTTTTGTGGGCGTGCTGAACACTTTGCGCTCCTACGGAGCCAAACTCACCGGTGTGCCCATGGAAAGCGACGGCATGAACCTGGAGGCTCTGAAAAAGGCCATGGAGACCACGCCCCGGGCCAAGCTGCTCTATATCATCCCCAACTTCCAGAATCCGACGGGCTTTACCACCTCCTGGGAAAAGCGGAAAGCCATCTATGCTATGGCCAAAGAGCACGGTCTGTTCATTCTGGAGGATGATCCCTACGGTGAGCTGCGCTTTGAGGGCGACCCGGTGCCGCCCATCAAGAGTCTGGATACGGAGGGCATCGTCATCCACGCAGGAAGCTTCAGCAAGACCATGGCCCCGGCCTTCCGGCTGGGCTTTATCACCGCCAACAAGGCCCTGATCGCCCGGCTGGTAGTGGCCAAACAGTGTACGGATGTACATTCCACCACCCTGTTTCAGGAAATATGCTACCGGTATATGACGGAGCATGACTATGCGGGCCACATTGCCATGGTATCCCGGCTGTATGGGGAAAAGTGCGAATGCATGCTCTCCAATATGGAAAAGTATTTCCACCCGTCGGTGCGGTTCAACCGGCCCCAGGGAGGTCTGTTCGTTACGGCCTTCCTGCCCGAGGGCATGGACGCCTATCCCTTTGTTACGGAGGGGATCCGGCGGAAGGTGGCCTGCGTCCCCGGAGTGGCCTTTGTGATGGACCCTACCAGGCCTTCCAATGCCTTTAGAATGAATTATTCCATGCCCACCATGGAGCAGATAGAAACCGGTATCCGGATCCTGGGCCAGCTGACCTGGGAACTGCTGGATAAATAGACCGTCTGCCCGGCCTGCAAGCCGTCCGCAGCCGCAGGGCTGCCGGGCGGCTTTTTATATGCAGCGAAAATACGGGGCATGGGACGCCGGAAAACGAATTGCCTGCACATATGTGTCCGGGACGCAGCAGCTCCTGCTTGCGTGCAGACGAAGCGGGGGGCGCACGTTCCTGCAGCTTTGCCGCCGGAACACTGCGGGGGCAAGCCCCCGCAGGCGTGCCCCCAAGGGGCACGCAGTGCGCCCCATCCCCCGAGGAAGACCCGAAAGCACTCCCCCCATGATCCCAAAAAAGAGCCAACGAAAGTACGGCCGGAAGAACATAAAAACAGGCCCCTGCACGCCTGCAGGAGCCTCAATTTTTTTGACAGGGAGATTACTTCTTCAGCTCTGCCCGGCCACTCATACGGGTATAAAAGGCCAGCCGGTCTGCCAGAGCCTGGGTATATTCCCCGGGCAGGGCCCGCCAGCTCCACCAGCCCGTGGTACCGGGCAGATTCATGCGGTGTTCATCCCCCAGCCCCAGAATATCCTGCAGCTGCACAATGGCCAGATTGGCCACGGAGGTAAATATCCCCCGCACAAATCCGAAGGGGAAGCCTTCCTGCCGGTTCAGCCCCAGATAGTCCACGGCAAAAGCCGCCTCCTCCACCGGCGCCGTATCAAACCAGCCCTGAATGGGGGTATTATCGTGAGTGCCCAGATAAGCCACGCAGTTCTGCACATAATTGTGGGGCAGGTCCCGGGAATCTCCCATGGGGGTAAAGCCGAACTGCAATACACGCATCCCCGGGCAGCCGGAATCGGAAAGCAGTTTTTTTACCTGCGGCGTCAGATAGCCCAGATCTTCGGCTATGATCCTGCCTCCCATGCCCGCTTCCCGCAGAGCTCCTATAAGCTCCATTCCCGGGCCGGGATACCACTGCCCCGGGCGGGCATCTTCGGAGCCGTAGGGCACCGCCCAGAAGCTTTCCAGCCCCCTGAAGTGATCTATGCGCACCAGCTCGCAACGGGCCGCCACAGAAAGCACCCGTTCCTTCCACCAGGCAAAACCCTCCTGCCGGTGGGCATCCCAGCAATAGATGGGGTTCCCCCACAGCTGGCCGATCTCGGAAAAATAATCCGGCGGCACTCCTGCTGCCAGAGTGGGCGTTCCGTCCGGCTCCAGCGCAAACAGTTCCCGGTGTTCCCATACGTCCGCACTGTCGTGGGGCACATAGATGGGGATATCCCCGATAAAGCCTATCCCCTGTTTTTGCGCATAATCCCGCAGGGCGTTCCATTGCCGGTCAAACACATACTGAATGAAGCTGTGAAAGGCCATCCGTTCCTCCAACAGCTGCCCATAGCGAAGCAGGGCCTCCGGATCTCTGTCCCGAATATCCTGGGGCCACTGGGTCCAGGGCGCCCCGTGAAAATGATCCTTCAGGGCAGCAAACAGGGTCCACCCCGCCAGCCAGGGAGTGCTGCGGCAGAAGTCTGCCATCTCCGCCCGGTCAAAGCGGGCAAAGGCCTTTTCCAGCACGGCATACTTCCGGGCATACATCAGGCCGAAATCCACATGCCGGGGATCCTCTCCCCAATCCTGTCCCATCTCTTCCCGGGTCAGCAGGCCCTGCTCCAGCAGCATATCCAGATCGATCAGATAGGGGTTCCCTGCAAAGGTGGATGCACTCTGATAGGGAGAATCCCCAAACCCCGTGGGAGTCAGGGGCAGTACCTGCCAGTACCGCTGCCGGGCCCTGTGCAGAAAATCCACAAATTCATAAGCTGCCCGGCCCATGGTCCCGATACCGTAGGGGGAGGGCAGGCTGGTAATATGCATCAACACGCCGCTTGCACGCTTCATGCCAAAGTTCCTTTCCAAGTTCCCATAAAGTTTGCTTTTATTTTACCACAGTTGTGGTATACTGGAAATGCTTTTTTCAGGAAATTCAGGAGGAAATCAAAAATGCAGCTGAAAGAATACCTTTCCCTCAGTCCGGAAGTGGCTGAGGCCATAGACGCAGACAAGCCCGTAGTAGCACTGGAGAGCACCATCATCTCCCACGGGATGCCCTATCCCCAGAACGTAGAGACCGCCCTGGCCTGTGAAAAGATCTGCCGGGACAACGGCGCCGTGCCCGCCACCTGCGCCATCATCGGCGGGAAGCTCTGCGCCGGCCTTACCCCGGAGCAGATAGACTATCTGGGCCGGGCAGGTTCTCAGGTTGCCAAGGCCAGCCGCCGGGATATCCCCATGCTCCTTTCCAGAAAGATGGACGGAGCCACCACCGTGGCCGCAACCATGATCATTGCCCATCTGGCCGGGATCCAGGTTTTTGCCACAGGCGGCATCGGCGGCGTACACCGGGGCTTTGAGCAGACCATGGACGTAAGCGCCGATCTGGAAGAGCTGGCCCAGACCCCCGTATGCGTGGTATGCGCCGGAGCCAAGGCCATTCTGGATCTGCCCCGGACCATGGAGTATCTGGAAACCAAGGGCGTACCCGTTATCGGCTACGGTACCGATGAGCTCCCTGCCTTCTATACGGCAAAAAGCGGCATCCCCCTGCTGTGGCGGGCAGACGGCCCCGAAGATATTGCCGGAGCCATCCGGGCCAGCGAGACTCTCTGCTACCGGGGCGGCATGCTGGTGACGGTGCCCATTCCCCAGGAGTGGAGCATGGATCCGGCATACATCGGCGGCGTTATTGATCAGGCTGTGGCCGAAGCGGAAGCCCAGGGCGTCCACGGCAAGGACATCACTCCCTTCCTGCTCAGGCGCATTAAGGAGATCACCGGCGGAGACAGTCTCAAATCCAACATTCAGCTGGTGTTCAACAACGTAAAGGTGGCTGCCCGCATCGCCGCTGCCATCTGAGCATCCCGGCATACTTTCTCCGGCGGGGACGACTTGCCCCTTGCGGCATGCCCGTAAGTACAAGGCATGCACCTTTTGCACGGAGAAATCAGCAACGCAACCGTTTTCGGGAAGGAGCCCGCTCCTTCCCCGCTTTTATTTTCATTCCCAGATAAGGAGTTCTTTTATGCAACAGTATGACGTTATCATCGTTGGCGCAGGGCCGGGCGGTATCTTTTCCGCCTATGAGCTGACAAAACGGCGGCCGGATCTGAAGATCGCCGTCTTTGAGACCGGCGGCCCCCTGGAAAAACGCCGCTGCCCCATTGACGGAGTAAAGGTCAAGAGCTGCGTCAACTGCAAGGTCTGCTCCATCATGAGCGGATTCGGCGGCGCAGGCGCCTTCTCCGACGGAAAATACAACCTGACCAACGATTTTGGCGGCACCCTGCACGCCCACATCGGCCGGGAAAAGGCCATGGAACTCATGCGCTATGTAGATGATATCAACGTCAGCCACGGGGGTGAGGGTACACGGATGTTCTCTACCGCCGGAAGCCGCTTCAAAAAGGAGTGCCTGCAGAACAGGCTTTTCCTGCTGGACGCCTCCGTCCGCCACCTGGGCACGGATATCAACTATATCGTTTTGCAGAACCTGTATGAGGAACTGCGCCAGTCCGTAGATTTTTATTTCTACACTCCCGTAGAAAAACTGGCTCTGGAAGAAGGCGGCGGCTACCGGCTTTACACCGCACAGGGAGAGTTCACCTGCGAAAAGTGTATTGTTTCCGTAGGCCGCAGCGGAAGCAAATGGCTGGAGCAGGTTTGCCGGGAACTGGAGATCCCCACGCTTTCCAACCGGGTGGATCTGGGGGTACGGGTAGAGCTGCCTGCGGTGATCTTCTCCCATGTGACCGACGAGCTGTATGAGAGCAAGATCGTATACCGCACGGAGAAGTTTGAAGACAGTGTGCGCACCTTCTGCATGAACCCATACGGCATCGTGGTCAACGAAAATACCAACGGCATCGTTACGGCCAACGGCCACAGCTTTGAGGATCCTGCCCTGCGCACCGCCAATACCAACTTTGCACTGCTGGTGAGCAAGCATTTTTCCGAGCCCTTCAAAGACAGCAACGGCTATGGCGAGAGCATTGCCCGGCTGAGCAATATGCTGGGAGGCGGCGTCATCGTCCAGCGGTTCGGTGATCTGGTCCGTGGCCGCAGGAGCACCGTAAAGCGCATTGAGGAGTGCACCACCCGGCCCACTCTTTCGGCCACCCCGGGAGACCTGAGTCTGGTGCTGCCCAAGCGCATTATGGACGGCATCATTGAGATGATTTATGCGCTGGACAAGATTTGCCCCGGCACCGCCAACGACGATACTCTTCTGTACGGAGTGGAAGTAAAGTTCTACAACATGGAAGTGGCGCTGGATGACCGGCTGATGACCTGTTACCCGGGGCTGTATGTGATCGGGGACGGCAGCGGCGTGACCCACTCCCTGTCCCACGCTTCGGCCAGCGGGGTCTTTGTGGCCCGGGAGATCGCAGAGGAATAAATCGCCTGCACAATTCGGAATAACGGCAACACATGCTTCTTTCCTGCATCAGGAAGGGAGCATTTTTACATGTACATATATTGCCCCGGAAGCCGGAGCGCTGTAAAACGGGGGCCGCATGGTTCCGAAGGCTGGGACGCTGCTGTACGAAGGATTTGTTTGTCTCGGGGCCTGGGGCGCACTGCGTGCCCTGATGGGCACGCCTGGGGGGGCGGTGCCACCGCAGTGTTCCGGCGGCTTTGCCGCCGGAACGTGCGCCCCCCATTTCGCCCGCACGCAAGCCCCGTGCCGCCGCTGTCCAGGCCCGATCCTGTTTTTCCGGGGAGCCGGAAACGGCCCAGCCCCAAAAGACAGACGGATTTGTCTTGCCCATCCTGCCGGGAAAGCAGTACTCTACCCTCTTCACAACGCTCCCGAAAGCGCCCGTAAAGACCATTACTGCGGGGAAACCCCGCCCGGAATACAGCGCATATCCGCCTGTTTCAACGCAGATCGATGCAAAGAACTTCCGTCAAGACAAAAGCATACATATTCTCCCAAAACACAAAACCGATGCCTTCCGTAATATGCAGAAAGCATCGGCTGTTAAAAACTATTTCAGTTTACGTCAGAGCTGACGGATATCCATTCCCGCCTTTTCGGTTTTCCGCTCACCAGGGGCGCCTGGCACAGACAAAATTCCGTTTCCAGTAAGAACTCAATGCCCTGCGAATGACCTTGCCGTTGCCGGAGGAAGCATCGATCATGTCTCCGGAGCCCACATAGATACCGCAATGGTTCACACGGCTGCTTTCATCCGACTTGAAGAAAAGCAGATCTCCCTTCTCCAGTTCGCTGATGCTGGAAATTTTCTTCCAGGAGCTCTTGTTGGAAAAACCCGCTGCATTGAGCCGGGTACAATAGACCCCTGCCTGACGAAGGCACCAGTAGATAAAACCGGAGCAGTCAAAGGTGTCCGGTCCCTTATCCCCCAGCACATACTCGCAGCCCAGCTTGCTCTTGGCAGCCTTGATGACCTTGTCTGCCTTGGTATCGGGTTTGGGGGTGGGAGTAGTCTTTTTATCTTTGGCGGCTTTGGCAGCGGCGGCGGAAGCGGAAGCCTGCGCCTTTTGCAGGGAGGAAGAGATCCTGGCATCGTCGCTGTAAAGCTTTTCCAGGGTCTTTTCCCCGGCCATACCGTCATCGGTAAGTTTATTGCGTTTCTGGAAGGTCTTTATGGCGCTGATGGTAGTGGGGCCATACACATGGTCTATCTCTTTTTCATCCAGATAGCCCAGTTCGCACAGCTGCTGCTGCAGCTGCTTTACGTCCCGCCCCTCGGCGCCTTCCTTCAGGCAGTATTTTTCTGCGTCTTTACTGTAAAGCAGCGTCTGCGTAGTGGGACCGGCCACCCCGTCCTGCGTCAGGTTATGCTGCCGCTGGAACAGCTGCACCGCATAGGCCGTAGAGGAACCGAAATAGTCCGTAGGCTCGTCTATTTCCAGATAGCCCAGTTCCATGAGCCTGTTTTGCAGCTGGGTGACCTCTTCGGATTTATCATGCTTTTTAAGAGTGGTATACTGGCTGGTCGGCTCCGGGGTAGGAGCGTCCGTGGGCGCAGGGGTATCTTCGATTGGAAGAGGCGTATCTTCGGGGAAGGCTTCGTCCCCTTCCTGCGGCCGGGAAGGATCCTCTTCATCCTCCAGCGTGGTCACACCATCTTCTCCCGCTGTCGTCTGGGGCTGCACATAACCGGAGACGCTCTCTGCCGCCGCCGTGGCACTTGCCGCCGGTGCGGCTCCTGCTACCCCATCGTTCAGAGGAGCGGGCGTTTCCTGCACCAGTGCTTCCCGGCTGCTGTTGCCGGAACAGCTGGCAATACCTGCAATGACCAGAGCAATGAGCAGCAACACCAACGCCAGCACCCCCAGCACAATGGATCTGCGGATGGCCAGAGGCAGCCGGGTAGCCTGCTCCAGAATGGTTTCTACTTTTGCTTCCGCCTTTTTCAGGCCGTTGTTGTTTGCCTTATTCATCAATACTGAGTGTAAATCCCTTTTCCCCTCCCTGCAAGTAGGGGGAAGAAATTGTCATATAATGTTCAAAAGTGTCAGACTCTATAACGCCCGGTTCGGGCAGTGCTTTTGCCGCGCTTCCGCATATGCGAAGCATGGGATGCGGGAACCCCGATTCTGCGCCGGTTCGGAGCCCGGGGGCGCACCGCGTGCCCTGCGGGCACGCCTGCGTGGCGGAGCCCCGCAGGGTTGCGGCGGCAAAGCCGCCGCAACGTGCGCCCTCCGTTGGTCTGCACGCAAGCCGGAGCCGCCGCATCCCAGCCCCGTATGTTTTCTGAAGCAGGAGCAGCCTTCCTGAAAACGTCAGGCCCCCGTATACCGGTTCTCGAACCACCAGGTGGCGATGCGCTCCACCGCCAGTGCATTGGAGCTGCCGGAAAGACCGTTGGGGATATATACCACCACGGCGATCTGAGGATCCTCCTTGGGAAAGGCTGCCACGAACCAGGCCGTATTCTCTATATCCACGTTTACGGCAGAGGTAGTGGCCGTCTGAGCGGTGCCCGTCTTGCCCACCAGCCGCTTCAGGTACGTATCCCGAAACTCCCGGGAGAAAGATGCTGCCGCCGTACCTCCCTCTTCGGCCGAGACCACGTCCTCCATACCTTCATAAAGCAGGTCCCAGTATTCCGCCGGAGCCTCCACCACATGGTCGATCTCCGGTTCTATGGTCTTATACAGGGTACCGTCGCTGTTATACACACTGTCCAGCAAAGAGGCCTTGTACACCGTACCCCGGTTGGCTATGGTCGAAATGTATCGGGCCACCGACAGGGGCGTCAGCAGCATGACGCCCTGACCGATGCCGGACTGGATGGTATAGGTGGGCTTCCAGCGCAGCTCCTCCAGCCAGACGGAGATATTCACTACCCACCCTGTATGCAGCAGACTGATGCCCATGGGTATATTCAGTTCTTCATACAGCACCCGGCGGATATCCTCGCCGTGCTCTGTACGGGTGCCGTCCTGCAGCTCCAGCAGCCGCTCGGCGCAATGGGTCAGCTGTTCATAGGTGGCGTTGATACCCGCTTCCTCCATGATGGTGCGCAAATGAGCGGCTATCTGGTTGTAGATGAGCCGGGGAATGGCGGAAGACTGCTGGGAAAGCGCTTTGGTATTGTCATATCGGACGCTTTGCCCCCCGATCTGCACGGAAAGCTCACCCGGAAGCTCCACCCCTGTGGTACCGGAAAGCCCCAGCTGCCCGGCCCAGTAGTTCAGCCGGTCAATACCCACCCGGTCGGCCACGGTAAAGAAGAAGTAGTTGCAGCTTACTGCCAGAGCATGGGCCAGATCCAGATTGGCGTGGCGAGCGGTGTTCCCTACCCAGCAGGAGGGAGCGTTGGCTTCCACCTTTACCGTAGGATCGCTGACAAAGTAGTAATAGGGAGACCGGTCGGATATCAGCGTATCGGTGGTAATAGCCCCCTCCATCAGCCCGGCAAAACCCGTGGCCATTTTGAAAATGGAGCCCGGCGCCGTGCGGATACCGATAGCCCGGTTCAGCGTGGGCTGGTTGCTGTTTTCCCCAAAGAGGGTTTGCATCTCCTCTTCGTCCACCCCGTCTGTAAAAACGTTGGGGTCATACTGGGGGTTGGAGGCCATGGCCTTGATCTTGCCGGTTTTCACCTCCATGACCACGATAGCCCCGGTCTGAGCGGTTTGGATATCCTCCTCCGGGTTCTCCCTGAGCTTCTGGTAGCGGGCGTAGTTTTTCTGTATGCGCTCCTGCTGCTTCAGGCGGGTGGCCTCTATATTCTCCCGGAGGGCTTCCTCGCAGACCTGCTGAAAGTCTATATCCAAAGAGAGCTTCACGTTCATGCCGCCTTTGGGAGCCGTGGTAGAAAGAACGTTCACTACGGAGCCGGTGCGGGTCTTTTCTATCAGGCGGGTGCCCTGCCGTTCGGTCAGGTGAGCGGTCAGATACCCTTCGCAGCTTTTTTCCACCCCGGCCACGCCGATCTTATCGGAATAGGAGTAACCCAGCTGCAGCAGGTTCTCCGTTGGCTCCTGCTCCGTCAGCCCGGCAAAGTCCTTATCAAAGGAATAGCCTATATCCCCCATATTCGTGGTGACCTGCTTCTGCATATAGCCCAGAACCTGCCCGGCCACCTCCTTATAAGGATAGACCCGGCTGCCGGACATCTGTGTTTCTATGCCCACCAGCTCGCTCTGGCGCATATCCAGCTCCGTTACCACCGACAGGCTCACGTTCCGGGCTACCAGCACCCCTTCATAGGCGTGCCAGCTGTTAAGCACCGCTTCCTGCCGGACGGACATAATCTTGGCGGCCTGCTCAAAGGGCATATCATCGGGGATCTGCCAGCTTTTGCGCAGGATAAGGTAGGCCTCCTCTGCCGTAAGCTCCGGATTGCTGAAGCGGCAGGCCTCCACAAAGTTCTTCTTCCGGGAGGCAATGGCAAGTTCGCTGGAGACGCCAAAGTCATAGTGATAGGTGCCGTCGTTATCCATCACGATATAAAATCCGTTTTCCACCGTGCCGCCTCCGGCTTCGATAATGGAAATGGCCTCTATCAGGGCGTTGGTGTAACGGGCGGAATCCACGGGAGTGGTCTTATCCGGATCCCGGTAGAACATGACATCGTAGCTGTTTTCGTCATAGGCCAGAATATTGCCGTTGCAGTCGCTGATGGAACCCCGGCTGCCGGACTGATAGGTAGTGACCTTGCTGGTGGTAGCCACCGCCGCCTGATAGGAAACGGCGTGTTCTACGGAAAGATCATAGAGGCCGTACACCAGATATGCGCCCAGAAAAAGAAAAACAAGCCCCAGCAGAGCCAGCCGCAGGTTAAGATGCAGACGAGGATTTTTCATAGATCCACCTGACCTTTCAGCAGGGGGCGGAAAGCCTTTTTCAGCAGCAGCCCTGCGCCGCCGGTAAGCAGCGCCCGGGGCAAAGCCCCATACAGCAGGCCATACAAAGACACATGTCCTCCCAGCACCCATGCCAGAAGCGCAAGCAGCAGTTCATACCCCAGGGCCAGAGCCGTCAGGAACAAAAAGAGCACATAGGGTTTTACGGTATTTTTTTTCAACATAATATGCAGGAGCACGGCGGCCAGCAGAAACAGCGCCGGGGTGATCCCCAAAGCCGTGCCGCAAAGGATATCCTGACAGAAGCCCCCCAGGATCCCCAGCACCATGCCCGCCTGCAAAGAGAAGCAGGCTGCAGCAGACAAAGTCAGGGCCAGCATCATCCAGGGCCGCAGGGAAAACAGATTCCAGCGGCTGAATACCGCCGTATCCAGAAATACGCACACAATGCAGTAAGGCAGCAGGGCAATGTTTTTTCTCACGCTAATTGCCCTCCATCCCCGTGACCAGCAGTACCGTTTCCAGATGGGTATAATCCACTTCCCAGGTCACGATGGCATCGTAGGGGTCTTTTTCGCCCCCCAGCGCCATAACCTCCCCCACATACAGTCCCTTGGGGAAAATGCCTCCCAGACCGCTGGTGATAAGCCTGTCCCCCACCTCCAGCTGTGCCTCCTTAGGCAGGTAATAGAGCTTGAGCCCCACCAGAGCTCCATTCTCCTCCAGCAGTCCCCCCAGAAGCCCTTCGTCCCGGGTGCGCTCCACCATGACGGAGATGCGCATATCCTCATTAAGCATGGTGCGTACCTTGCACCAGCCGGCCCCCACCTGGCTCACCCGGCCGATGACTCCCTGGGCGCAGACCACGGCCATCTTTTCCGTAACGCCGTTGCGGGTGCCTGCGTTGAGCGTCAGGGTATCCACGTAGGGATCCAGACTCCTGCCTGTAACGGCCGCAGCCATAAAGCCCAGATCCGGATGCTCCCCGGTATAATCCAGCAATTCCGAAAGGCGGCCGTTCTCCCGCTCCGTTTCTTCCTGCAGGAGAGACTTGCGCTGATAGTACAGAAGCTCCTTTTTCAACTGCTCGTTTTCCACCTGAATGCTGCTGGGATAGAACACCCGGGTGAAAAAATCCGTCACATTCTCCGTAAGCCCCTGCACAAACCCCTGCACCGGGTCCAGCGCCTCATGAAAGAGACCCTCCGCCTGCCCGGCCGTCCGTTCGTTAACGGTGAAGGCGGCCAGCAGCAGAAACAGTACCGCCGCTGTCAGGGCAATCAAAGCCGGCCGGTTTTTCCAGAGTTTTCCCATGGGGTGCTTCCTTTCCCATACAATAATACAGAATGATTGTACCGCCCCTATTCTCCGCAATCAACCAGACTTCGGTAAACTTTTTGTAACGGGGGGGAAAGAGGCTGTCCGAAAGCGTATGAGAAAATATGGGATGTGGAAAAATCAGGCATCGTTCTCCGAGGCATGGGACGTGGGAAAATGAAGGAACAGGGAAGCCGAAACGGCGGCGGGCGAGGTTTGCGCCGTATACGGGGCTTCGGGGCGCACGCGTGCCGCAGGCACGCCTGCGGGGGCACTGCCCCCGCAGAGTTCCGGCCCGGGGCCGGAACGTGCGCCCCGCCCGGCGAATACGCTGTGTCTTTGTGCATGCACGGCCTAAACCCCAAACAAATCCATTTTCGCATTCCCACGCCCCAGGCCTCGAATCTGCATCTGGCATATACAAAACCGAAAAGGAAAAGCGGGCAGGCAGCTCTCTTTTGCATATGTCTACAGAGTGCTCAATGTGCACAGGCCGTCAGAACACACGCCACCGCAAACCATATCCGTTTGCATTGTGTATTTGCATTAGCATTTACATTTACATTAACATTTGCATTAGGTTTTTTATTTTGTGCAGAAAAGAAACCATCGGTTTTATTTCGCCGTATGCATGAAAAACCACAGGTTTATTTGCAGATGCGCCTGTACAAAATGATTTAGGCACTTCTCTTTTTCGACTGCCCGGCAGATCTTTTTAGAAAACACGGTGAGAAAATCCCGTATGCAAGTATTTTTTCGTGTGTCTTTAGCACTTGTGTAAAAAGAGTGCTAAGTTCACAATTGTGTTCCAATTCCTCCCTTTTTCTGTAAAAATGGCTGGATATACTATGGGCATCAAGAAAAGAGAGGGACCCCGAAAGGGGAGCCCGGAAAGGAATTTGATATGTTGCTTAGTTATTCTCCTTACCGCATCAGCGGTCATAATGATACTTACAATCCCTTTGAAGAGCTGGAGAACGCCGGCTATGAGCTTATGCGCAGCAGCCGCCTTGGCGCTTTCCGTACGGACATTACCGAAAAGGATGGGGTCTACACACTGGAAAGTGAACTCCCCGGCATCAAGAAGGAAGACATTACCATTGATGTGCACGACAATGTACTGACCATCACCGCAAAGAAGCAGAGTGAAGAAACCGAAGAAAACAAAGATAAGCACTATCTGCGCAAGGAGCGTGTCAACGGCACCTTCACCCGGAGCTTTGATGTGACCGGCATTGATCAGGATCATATTTCCGCCGCCTTTGATAACGGCGTGCTTACCCTGACTCTGCCCACCGCTTCCCCCGAGAAGCCTGAAAAGAAGAGTATTTCCATCAACTGATGTACCCTGTGTTTCCCCCGCCGCCCTGCCCCAGGCAGGGCGGTCTTTTTATGCAAAAAAGCGTCTGAACGGATAATGTATTCCCGCAGCCTGGGTCGCGGGAATGTCAGGATAGGCAGGTTTGGGGCAGGGGGGCGCACGTTCCGGCCCTGGCCGGAACTCTGCGGGGAAATGCCCCGCAGGCGTGCCTGCGGCACGCGTGCGCCCCCTGAGCCCCGTATACCGACCCGGCCCGTTTTTTGCAAGCCGCCTTTTGACTTGCAGGATGGCCGGGCTTGTGGTAGCATTACAGATGTTCTGCAAGGAGGATATACATATGCTTCAGGAACTGTTTGCAAACAAACCTTTCTGGGCTGCCGCTCTCAGCTGGTGCGTAGCGCAGGTGCTCAAGGTATTTATAGACTGGATCGTTTCCGGCCGTTTGGATATCAAACGCATCTGGGGAGACGGGGGCTATCCCAGCGCCCATTCCGCTCTGGTCAGCGCTTTGGCGGCTTCTATCGGCAAAAGTCAGGGACTGGCTTCCCCGCTGTTTGCCCTGGCCTGCGCCTTCGCAGCCATTGTCATGCACGATGCGCGGGGCGTTCGACTGGAAACGGGCAAGCAGGCCCGCACCATCAACTCCATTCTGGATATTCTCAACGCCTCCTGGGAAACTTCGCTGGATACGGCCCAGCGGTTGAAGGAGATGGTGGGCCACACTCCCCTGCAGGTGTTCTGCGGAGCCGTGCTGGGTATTTTCATCGGGATCCTGTTCTGATGCAGTAGCGCCCGGCTTTTCCCACTGCACAGCCGCAGATATAACAGAATAAATTTATCTGCCGTCTTTTGCCGTTCATGCAGGAGTCGGCATTTTTGTATACGGAACTCTGCGCACACAGCGAGCGGCCGAAGGACTATTCCGATTCCAAACCGATACACTTTGTCCCTAACGACATTTTTCGGTCAGGTGCACCAATTTTATGCCTTTTTAACACCGGGTTATTCCCTTCGGGAATATGGGGCGTATGTATACTTCTGGCACCCGGCACCCGGCTGCGGAATAGTATAGGGGTATATTCCGTTGTATAAGGAGATACCTATGCGATATACGTCCCTGTCCTGCTCCCCGGAGCGATTTGCCTACCTCCAGGCCCGGCGCCGGGAGGCTGTTTCCATCCATGTGCTGCGGCTGCTGGTGCTGATTGCCTTTCTGTTTCTTTGGGAAATGGGGGCCCGCTGGGGGTGGGTGGATCCCTTCATCCTCTCTTGCCCAAGCCGGGTACTGGTCTCCCTGGCCAATCTGTATGCAGACGGCACCCTGTTTCTGCACATAGGCACCACCCTGTTTGAAACGGTGGCGGGGTTTCTGCTGGGGACGGCGCTGGGGGTGGCGCTGGCCGTTCTGCTCTGGTGGATGCCCCTGCTGGATAAGGTCATGGATCCCTATCTGGTGGTGCTCAATGCTCTGCCCAAAATCGCCCTTGGGCCGGTGCTTATTGTATGGATCGGCGCGGGAATGGAAAGTATCATCGTCATGGCGGTGCTTATCTCTCTGGTAGTGACTACCGTAACGGTGCTGGGAGGCTTTGCCGCCGCCACCGGGGAAAAGCAGCTGCTTATGGATACACTGGGGGCCAGCCGCTTTCAGGTATTCGAGAAGGTGGTGCTCCCCGCCAGCGTACCGGATATTATCAGCGCCTTGAAGATCTCCGTAGGCATGAGCTGGGTGGGGGTCATCGTAGGAGAATATCTGGTAAGTCAGGCGGGGCTGGGCTACCTGATCGTATACGGCGGGCAGGTGTTCCGGCTGGATCTGGTCATGGCCTCGGTAGTGGTGCTCTGTCTGCTGGCGGCTCTTATGTATGCGGCCGTGGCTCTGCTGGAAAAGCGCATCCGCCGCCGGTTCAGCGCCTGAAGCCGGAAACGGTGATCCGCCGCAGAGCTTCCTGCCCGCAGAGGGCGACCGCGCCTGAGTGATATACGAAGGTTAGGGGGCGCACGCGTGCCTTTGGCACGCCTGCAGGGGCGGCCGCCCCCGCAGTGTTCCGGCCTTAGGCCGGAACGTGCGCCCCCGCCCGGCGTATACGCAAAATACCCCGTGATGCAACGTCCCGGCTCTCGGATTCATCCCGCTTACATGCTCCCGCATCCCAGCCCTCGGGCAGGTGCTTTCAGCGTCCGTATCCATACACCGTCAGCCCGCTTCCCTTCCCCATGCTTTTGTATATTATCTCCGGGCAAATCTTGCATTGCCTACGGAAAAATGCTATAATGCGTTTTAATAATGGTGTACTGTTTATTCAGTTCTATTCTGAGGAAGGGTCAAGTAAAAAAGTGGACAAAATATTACAGCAGGTAGAAAAACTTTTAAAACAGCAGAATGAGGTCTCTCTTCAGGAGGCCACCGTATATCAGATCCACAACGCTCTGGGCCGGGTGGTCATGGACGGCATCGCCGACAACTGGTACGAAAGCCGCCATTCCCACGAACGGAACCGGAGCGCTTATTATCTTTCGGCGGAGTATCTTACCGGCCGGATGGTATACAACAACCTCTACAATCTGGGCATTCTGGAGGAGGTCAAAAAGGCCTTTGCCGACAACGGCCTGGACATCAACATGTTTGAAGAGATCGAAGACTGCGCCCTGGGCAACGGCGGTCTTGGACGGTTGGCCGCCTGTTTTCTGGATTCCGCCGCTACCATGAATCTGCCTCTGGACGGTTACGGCATCCGCTATAAGTACGGCTTGTTCAAGCAAAGCTGGCGGGACGGCTTCCAGAACGAAGCCGCCGATGACTGGCAGCGCTTTGGGGACCCCTGGTCCCGGCGGCGGGACAGCCACGAAATGCTGGTAAAGTTTGCCGACCAGACCGTCCGGGCCGTACCTTATGATATGCCGGTCATCGGCTATCACACCAGCCACATCGGCACCCTGCGTTTGTGGCAGAGTGAAGCGCTGGAGGATTTTGACTTCCAGCTGTTCAACGATCAGGAATATGCTCTGGCCGTCCGGGAAAAGAACGCCGTGGAGGATATCACCCGGGTTCTGTACCCTAACGATACCACCCGGGCCGGGAAAAAGCTGCGGCTCAAGCAGCAGTATTTCCTTTCCTCCGCCTCTTTGCAGGATCTGCTCTTCCGCTACAAGCGGGAGGAGCGCCCTCTGGAAAACTTTGCCCAGTATATTGCCATTCAGCTCAACGACACCCACCCCACCGTTTCCATTCCGGAGCTTATCCGGTTGCTGATGAACGAAGGGATGCAGTTTGAGCAGGCTTTCGACGTGGCGCAGCATACCTTTGCCTATACCAACCACACCGTCATGCAGGAGGCTCTGGAAAAGTGGGACGCAAACCTGTTCAAGGAACTGCTGCCGGAGATCTTTGATATCGTTTACCGCATCAATGCCAAGCTCTGCGGAGAGCTCATGCAAAAGGGGATGGACTGCACCGATTACGCCATCATCCAGGGGAACCGGATCCACATGGCCAACATGGCCGTGTATGTAAGCCATGCGGTCAATGGCGTGGCCAAGATCCATACGGAGATCCTCAAGCACGATGTGCTGAAGAACTGGTATGCCCTTTACCCCGAACGCTTCCAGAACAAAACCAACGGCATTACCCAGCGGCGTTGGCTGGGGCTTTGCAACCCCGGGCTGGCCGATTTTATCACCAGACGCATAGGCGATGGGTGGATCACCGATCTGGATCAGCTGGAAAAGCTCCGCGCCTTTACCTCTGATGAAGATGTAAAGGACTTCCTGGCCGTAAAGCGGCAGAACAAAGAGCGGCTTTCCGCCCTTATCTCCCAGAAAGAGTGGGTAGATATTCCTGCCGGGTTCGTCTATGACGTGCAGATCAAGCGTATGCATGAGTATAAGCGGCAACTGATGAACGCACTGGCCATTCTGGATATATACTTCGGCATCAAGGATGGCCGGATTACCGACTTCCCCCCCACGGCCTTTATCTTCGGGGCCAAATCCGCTCCGGGGTATATCATTGCCAAGACAGTCATCAAATTCATCAACGAGATCGCCGCAAAGATCAATGCCGACCCGGATATGGCCGATAAGATGCGGGTGGTCTTTGTACAGAACTATAACTGCTCCTATGCCGAGCATATCATCCCGGCGGCGGATATCTCCGAACAGATCTCCCCGGCGGGCACCGAGGCCAGCGGCACCGGCAACATGAAGCTCATGCTCAACGGCGCCGTTACCCTGGGCACCTATGACGGGGCCAACATCGAGATCGTAGCTGCCGCAGGCGAAGAGAACAACTATATCTTCGGCGCCCGGGTGGATACCCTCAATGCCCTGCGGCCTCACTATGACCCCAAGGCCATTTATGACCACGAGCCCCGGATCCGGCGGGTGGTGGATACCATGGTGGACGGCACCTTCTCCGACAACGGCACGGGCCAGTTCCAGGCGCTGTATAACTCCCTTCTCTTTGGAAACAGCTGGCAGAAGCCGGATTACTACTTTGTGCTGTATGAGCTTCTGCCCTATATCGACCGGAAGCTCCAGGCCCTGTACGATACCAAAGACCCCATGACCTTTGGCCGCAAGTGCCTGATGAACACCTGCGCCGCAGGCCCCTTCTCCTCCGACAGGACCATCCGCCAGTATGCGGAGGAGATCTGGCATATTGAACCCCTGACCGTGGAGGGTAGCCTGCCCTTCGGCACGGCCAGCACCCATTGAAACCATTAAGGAGGCATTATGTTCTCACTTTCTGCGGCGGCCCTTACAGGCTATCCCGCTGCCCTGCTGCTGACCGTGCTGCTCATTCTGCTCCTGCGGGACAAGCTGCCCCAGGATCACGGCCGTGCCTATGCCGTAAACGGAGAAAAAAGCCGGGGCAAAGCCCGGGGCACCGGGGTGGTGTTCATCCCGGTGTTTGCGGTGCTGTGTCTGGTGCTGCTCCCCTTTTCCTGGGAACTGGCGGTGTATCTGTTTCTGACTCTGGCGGCCATGCTCACCGGGTATCTGGACGATTGCAGCGAACTGCCCTGGAGCGAGCTGAAAAAGGGGCTGCTGGATCTGGCCATCTGCCTGGTGGCGGTGGTCACCTTTATGAATGCCAACCAGGGGCCCTACAGTCTCTCTCTGTTCGGCAGCGCTCTGCTGCTGCCCCGATGGGTGTTCTTTATTCTGGCGGTATTTGTGCTGTGGGCCTTTATCAACTGCTGCAACTGTTCCGACGGTGTGGACGGCCTTTTCGGCACCCTTGCCTCCATTGCGCTGGGCGCCACAGGCTACGCTTTGTACCGGTTTCTGGATAAGCCCCTGTGGGGCGTATGCGCCCTGATTCTTATGGGCTGTCTGGGCGCCTACCTGCTGTTCAACGCCTCCCCCTGCATGCTGATGATGGGCGATGCAGGCAGCCGGGCCATCGGACTGTTTCTGGGCATCCTCATGCTGGAAACGGGGAATGTGCTTTTGTCTGTTCCCTTTGCGGTGGTGATCCTTCTCAACGGCGGGCTGGGGCTGCTGAAGCTTTCTGTCATGCGGCTGTTCCATACCAAGAAGTTCATGGCCGGGCTGCGAACCCCGCTTCATGATGAATGCCGGAAGAACCGTGGCTGGTCTGATACGCAGACGGTATTCCGCTTTGCCATCACCCAACTGCTGTGCGCCATGGTAGGGCTGCTGGCCATGGGGCTCATGGCCTGAGTGCAAAAAACTGACAAGGAGACTATTTCTTGCTGTATTCCAAACAAACACGCTTTTCTGCTGCCATGGCTGCTTTGGCCCTGGCAGTTCTTTTTCTTCTTACGGCCGGAGGCTGCAACGGAACCACCCCGGCGGCAGAAAACACCCCGGCTCCCTCTCTGGAGGCTGCTCCGGAGGAAATCTATTTATACGGGGAATCCCACGGACGGGAGGATATCCTGACCCGGGAACTGTCTTTGTGGCAGGACTGCTATGCCCGGGGGATGCGGCATCTGTTTGTAGAGATGCCCTATTATACCGCCGAGTATATGAACCGGTGGATGCAGGCGGAAGACGACAGTCTCCTGCTGGCTCTGTATGCCGATTGGGAGGGCACCCTGCAGCATAACGAGACCTATCTCCGTTTTTACCGCGGTCTGAAGGAGACCTGCCCGGAAACGGTTTTTCATGGCACGGATGTGGGGCACCAGTTACATTCCACGGGGCAGCGGTATCTGAATGAACTGAAGGCCGCCGGGCAGCAGGATACGGAAGCATACGCCCGCACGCTGAAGGCGCTGGAGCAGGGCCGCACTTTTTATTACGGTCCGGAAGAGGAAGCCGACGCTTACCGGGAAACCTGCCTGGTGGAGAATTTTCTGGAGGCCTATGCCCAGCTGGAGGGCAAAGCTGTTATGGGGATCTACGGAGCCAATCATCTTGACTTCACCGACAGTCACCCAGACGCCATGTGGGACCGGCTCCGGGAACAGCTGGGAAACGCCCTGCATCGGGAGGATCTGCGGATCACGGAGCATACAACACTGGAGATCAACGGCAAAAGCTACGCTGCCCTTTGCTACGGCAGCGAAGACATATCCCAGTGGAACAGTGCCTTTGGCAGCCGCACCTTTTATCTTCTGGAAGAGGGCGCCTATGAGGACTTTCGGAATGCACCATTGACCAATGATGTGCTGCCCCTGAACCAATATCCCATGGAGCTTACGACCGGACAGGTGCTGGTAGTAGAATATGCACAAAAGGACGGTTCCCTGCTGCGGCTGTATTACCGCACGGACGGGACCAGCTGGCAGGATATGCCGGTCTCTGTAGGCTTTACGCCGGAAGCCGAAGCGTAGCCCCCCTGTCTGCCCGAAGGAAGATCGACCCGGGGCCGGGGGCGCTGCCCTTTGGCGAAGCCAAAGACAGCGGGCCGCGCCGGCGCGGCCCGCTGGGGCGGCGGCACGCCGCCCGCAGCGCCCCCCTCCCGAACACCGCGCAGACTCCGTCTCCCCGGTATGCAAAAAAGCGCCTCCTGCATGAGGCGCTTTTTGTGTTCGGATCGTGCTTTAAGCCTTTAAACAGCCCGAAAACAGGTTTTTAATTCCCAGAAGCATACTTGCTCCTGAGCGCAGCCAATTCGCTTTCTGACAGGCGAAAATAGCTTTTAAGCTGCTTGTATATCTGTTCCGGCCGCTGGTTCATAAAGGAGCGGATGGTCTCTATCTCTTTCTTCCAGGCGCTGACGGAGCCAGGGGAATACTTGCTGCCCCAGTATTTGGTGTGCCGGGCCATTTCCGGCTCCATTTCACTGACCAGCTGATCCAGTATCCGGCTGCACCGCTGGGGCTGGAATACCGTTTCAACCAGCTCCACAAACCGCTCCACAAACTTCTCCCTCCACTTTTTATTGCGGGAAAAGCCATAGGGAATCAGGGTCTTCAGATGGCTGGTAGCCGTATCCATCCCTTCCCTGGTAAAGAAGGTGCCCATCATGCTGCGGCTGACGCCGCTGCTGTAGCCCATGGCATAATCAAAATCATAGAAGATGGCTCGCCAGCGGATGGCGTTATCCGTAGTATGCCAGTACTTCTGGTTAGCCACATCCGTATTGCCCAGATAGATGGTGCAGATGAGATAGTCTATAAAGTAGTCTTCATCCACCCATTGCAGAAACTTTTCATACCCGGAGTCAGAGGTCATGTCCTTGTTTTCCGCGTAATCCGTGACCTTCAGCCAGTCGGTCTTACTTCCCCGAACCACCGTCTGGTTATAGCGGATGATCTCCACCTTATCCTTATCCACACCGTAGTGAGTCTCCAGAAAATCAGCGTTCTGATCCTCATTCAGATCATACAGGCCGTAATACTGCCCATTTACATACACCACCACCGGCTTTGTGGCCGCCACATCTATATGCAGCCCCAAGCACAGCCGGGAAGCGTAGGAATCCCGAATACGGGCCTTGGTGTTATCCTGACCGGAATTGCGCACTACCAGAGAACCGTAGCTGATCATCCCGTATTCGGGGAAGAACGGGTACGTTACCTTGGATTGCCCATAAGCGCCCCGCAGATGAATGGACAGGGACGGCTGCTTGCTGCCCAGAGTGCCCGCCCCTTTGGCTTTGAACCCTGCCGGAAAAGCGGTACCCAGACGGCCGTCGCTTTCGTAATAGGTCAGGTAACCCTCCCGCTCCACCTTGGTTTTGGACTGTTTGCTTTTGGCGGACCAGACCACGGTTTTATCCTCCGGCGCCAGATAAATGGAAACCACCGGCAGGCTGTGGGGTTCTTCAAACAGGTAGGTAAAGGCGGTCATGGGGCTGTCCAGCTTCCCGGGCTGGGAAGCATAGGCCCGCACCACCGTATTCCGACTGATGGAGATAGGCCCCGTATACACCCGGGATGCGGCGGTAGGTTTGCTGCCGTCGGTGGTATAATAGATGGTGGCTCCTTCTTCTGCGGTAAGGGTCAGGGAGAAGGCCGTCGTTTGATACAGTTCCGTATCAGAATACACAGGAGTTGCCGCATATCCCGTAACGTAGGCGGTGCTGTTAGCCGCGCCTGGTGTGGCTTCCGAAAAAAACACATGCTCCCGAACGGTATCCCCTTCCACCCGGCCGGAGGTCATGCCCCGTTCCAGAGCGCCGGTGAGGAACCTGTCCTGTACGTTCCCCTGCGTATCCTTCAGATACAGCGTTTCTCCGCTTTTGGAAATACCAAAGGGATCCCCCGAACGAAGGGAAAGCACATAATAGGCCCCCGGTTCCAGTATCACATTGGCAAAGGTATATTTATCCTTTTGCAGGGAATCCGTCAACACCCAGCCTGCCAGGGATACGTTTTCCCTGCCGCCGTTATGCAGCTCCACCCAGTCGTCTCCGTCCTTTTGAGAGGCGCAGACCTCGCTGATATAAACGCCCTCCGGGTCATAGGCCCCCAGATTGGAGATATCCTGTACCCCGGTACCGTTTTCACGACCGGGAGAAGGGTAGCGGAAGTAGTTCCCCTTTCCGTCAAAGGAGATATCCGCCCCGATTACGGAAGGCACCAGCAGCTGGGTATATTGCAGCGTACCTTCGTCATAGAGAAAGACCCCCTCCTCCTCTGCACTTACCGAAAAATTGGCATGGAGATACGTGCCGGACTTGTCTTTTCCATCCAGAAACACGACCAGATATTCTCCCTGACCGATGTTCCCCTCAGGGAATGCCCACTTGGTCAGTGTATCCCGGTCATCGGATAAATACAGGCCTTTCAGGGAGCGAGCAGGCCCCCCGTTGTACAGCTCCACAAAATCTCCGCAATCCCCATCCTCATCCACGGCAGAATACCGGTTGGAGATCAGCAGTTCATTGAGCATCAACCCGTTCAGGGTATCGGAAGGAGTGGCCTCCAGAGTACTGTATATGGGGGTGGTATTGGCGGCCCCGGGAGTAGGTTCCTGACAGTACCCCCAGCCATCCGCCGCCATGGCCCAGCTCACATCCCGTTCCAGGGCGGGGATCTCCAGCATATCCAGCTGCGCTCCATCCGTGCCGTTCAGATACAGTGTATCGCCCGCTTTTTTCAACCCCAGCTCCACGGAGGGATGGCTGCTGCCCCCGCAGGTGCATATGGCCACATATCCCCCGGGCGCCAGCATATAAGCGGGAAGCTGCCGTTTGTTTGGCTTCAGAGGGTCATCCGATACAAAAAAGTTTTGCAGATCTACCGTCCGTCCGGAGCCGTTGTACAGTTCAAACCAGTCCCAACGGCCGCAGCCCTCATAGGGGTTGGCCAGATGAGAGGAGCTTACCGCCTCGGTAAATACCAGTCCTTCTGCAGAAGCTTCCTGCTCTTTTCCGACAGCAGGCTGAGCAGATACCTGGGTATTGATGCCGGTAATAGGCGCTGTCTCTTTCGGCGGCGAACAGGCAGCCAAAGGCAGCAGGCTGCAGGCGATGAGCAGCCAGGCGATCCCTTTCCGTAAATATGTATGCATAGGCCCGTGGCCATCCTTTCCCATATTCTCATACAGCATCATACCACCTTCTCCCAAAAGGAGCAAGGCGCAGGAACATCTGTTCTTTCATTATTGACAACTATTCCGCATTTCAACCGAAGGGGCGCAGGCTGTCATGCAAGTCTGTCGAAACGAAGGGAGCATTTATCCGAAGCCGTGGATGCGGAGAAGCCGAAGCAGCCTCGTATACCCAGGGCGTGGGGCGCACGTTCCGGCTGTGCCGGAACTCTGCGGAGGCGGCCGCCCCCGCAGGCGCGCCGTAGGCGCGCGTGCGCCCCCAAAGCCCCGTGTCCGCTCCAGTTCCGTCCTGTCACTGCCCAGGCTCCGCCCTAACGCAAACATGCCCCTGAAAAGGGGCATGCATGGAACAAGCTTCCTTACAGCCGGGTCACCAGCTGCGACATCTCCTTGCGCCGGTCATGCTGGAGACCGGGTTTGGCATCCGCCGCCGGATAGCCCATGGGCAGCAGGCACCAGAGATGCTCTTCTTCCGGAAGCTGGAAGGCCTTCTGCACGGCCTCGCTGTCGAACCAGCCCACTATGCAGGTACCTAGGCCCTGTGCCTGTGCCTCCAGCATCATGTGCGTCATAACAATGGTGGTATCCATTTGATCCCAGCTGTGGCCGTCAAAGCCGCTGTGGGCACTTTCTGCCTCTATGCCGCAGAACATGAGCACTACCGGCGCATCAAAAGCGCAGGGAGTCAATGAACGCAGCAACGCCAGATCTTTCTCCTTTTCCACCACATATACCTTCCAGGGCTGCATATTTTTGGCCGTAGGGGCGATCCTGCCGGCTTCCAGCACCCGCTGAAGCTTTTCCTCTTCCACCGGCCGGGCGTCATAGGCGCGCAGGGAATATCTTTCCTCCATCAACTGCAAAAGATCCATAGTTTCTATCTCCTTTCTGTTTTCTTCTTATTTTGGTTCAGGGGCAGCTGCAGGCAGCGCTTTCAACAGCTTTTCCCGCCGCTTATAGTCGGGCATATACCGGGCCACCAGCGCATAAAACTCCGGTCCGTGATTCCGGTGCTTCAGATGGCTCAACTCGTGTACCACCACATATTCCACTGCTTCTTCGGGATATTGCATCAACCGCCAGGAAAAGCTCAATCGGTTTTTGCCGCTGCAGCTGCCAAAGCGGGTTCTGGCCCCTGTGATGGTGATTCCCTCCGGATACAGGCCCATACGTTCACTCCAACGCTTCACAAGTTCCGGCAGGAGGGCTTTGGCCGCCTTTCTGTAAGTGGCTTCTTCCTCCTCTGAAGGCTCCGGAAAGGCTTCCATCCGGGCCAGCACCTGTTTCTGATGCTGGAGGATCCATGCCATTTTCTCCTGCAAAAACGACTCTATCCGTCCCCGTGAAAGAAACCTGGGGGCCCGCACCAACACTTTTCCCTCCCGTGTGATCTCCACGGCCAATGTTTTCCTATCGGAACGAAGCAGGGTATATTCCATGGCCATGCCTCCTTTTGCCTGCAGTATACCAAAGCGCTTTGCATGTTTGCAAGTCCTCTTTTGCGTTTGAACAATGCCTTTTCCGCCGGTTCGGCACCTGGGACGCGGCAAAGCGAAATACAGCGTATACGCCGGGCGGGGGCGCACTGCGTGCCTGTCGGCACGCCTGCGGGGGCACCGCCCCCGCAGTGTTCCGGCGGCGGGCCGCCGGAACGTGCGCCCCCCGTTCCGTCCGGACACAATTTTCGTGCAGCCTCGTCCCCGGCTTCGTACCGCCGCTTCTATCTGAAAAGCACATAAAAAATCCTCCCCGTGGCTCTCCCTCGGGAAGGATGTGTTTCCGTTATATGAACCGGCTCAGGGCTCCGTCTGTTCCTCTTCCACGGGCAGCTCCCCGCTGTTTGCCGGAGGCAATTCCCCCGCCTGAAGAATATCGCCTTTGCCCAACCCCGCCATGACCTGCTTTACAAGCGGCAAGGTGATATGCATTTCAGATTCTTCTCCCCCGTCCATATCCACAAAGTGCAGGACGCCGTCCAGCTTGTAATTCCGATAGTAGCGGCAGAAATCCTCCAGGGAGCATACAATGGCATCTCCCTCCTTGTAACGTTCCCCGCCTATATGGATACCGAAGGATTCAGAATAATAGACCTTACCGTCATAGATGGTATCTATGAAGATACAGTGGCCATACTTCTTCCCCGCTTCGCTGGTGCCTTTGGAAAAGCCAAGAGCCACATGGTGTACTACCGGAGCTTCATCGGCAATGGACTGGAGAATATCCAGCAGCGTGCCGTATTCCTCTGCATAATACGTCCAGATATCATAGCCGCCGGAGGTGCATTCCCTGTCCTTATAGTTTCGGAAAAATCTGTTTCCGTTGCCGGAGATATAGCTGGTGTTGATGCCATATACCATCAGCAGGTGGTTCACATAAGAGCCGCAGTATCCTCTGAAAGACTTGCGCCCCGTAAGCTGCAGCGCCTCCTGATAGGCCGTTTCAACGCGCTCCCGGGCTCCCAGATCGATGGAATCCACCAATTCCGCCGCCAAAGCTTCCTCCGGGATCAGCGTGACTGCGTCTTCCGCTGCCGGGGAAGGCGCAGGGATCGTCTCCTCCTCCCCTTCGGCGGCTGCAGGCAGCGCCATACAAAATAGGAGGGTCAAAGCCGCTGCAAGCCACAAAATATGCTTTTTCATGCTTTCCCTCCTACTGATATTTCTTTATGAAGTATAATCACTATATGTCTTTTTGTCAAGTTCTATGCAAGGGGCGTGAGCTTGCCCACCACCAGATACCGTTCGGTGCTTTCGTGATCCTGGGTACAGGTGACCAGACTCAATATCCGGTCTGCGGGGGTCACCGTCACGGCGGACTGTATATCGGAACGGCCTCGGATGTCAGCCAGATATGCGCCGTACGCACTGTCGCTGGCAAAGGTGATGGGAATGGTATCCTCAAAAATATCAATGAGATAGGCTGCGAATATCTCCACCTTGTAGTCTCCATGAGGCGTCAGCAGATACATGCAGGGATGCTTTTCGTAATAGCTCTGCTTCTTGTAGCTCACCAGAGAGGAGAACATGACCCCATCCCCTGTACGGGTCATGTTGTGCCCGTAAATACTTGTGTTTTCATCCGCAAAGTCCGGGTCATTATCCTCATGGATAAACAGAGTGCCCCGGTTGACCTTTTTCCCGTCAAAGCTGTGGTTCATGTAAAAGGTGTTGTCCCGGTAGACCACGGGATAGTTGATCTCCGTCCCCTCGCTGTACAGCCAGGCCGCCACATCGCCGTTTATGGCGGAAAGTGAAGAAAAGTCCACTGCCACCGGCGCTTTTTCCTTCGGCTCCTCCGTAGGAGCGGGAGTATCCTGGGGCTGCCCGTCATCGGGGGTCAGTGCTCCCGGGCTCTGTATGATCACTATGCCGCCGGTAGTCATGGGGCCGTCAGTGGGCCCAGGGGTAGCCAGGCCTGTCCCGGCGGTTTTTATTACGGGCGTAATCCCGTTGGTATCAGAAACCTGTATCCGCACGGACAGCACCGTGTACAGGATCACCCCAAAGGCAATGACCATGATCCCCGCGATCACCACGGAGATCAGAAGCCGCAGCTGCTCCTGCCATGTTCTGCTTTTTTTCTTGCTTTTTTTCATCTTCCCTTTTAAAAGAGAAAGGGGGATATGGCTCCCCCTTCTCTTATTGTACGCAGGTATCAGTCCTCTTTATGGGCGGGCTTTTTCTTGCGGTTGACCAGGATCAGCGCAGCGCCGCCTGCCAGCAGCACGCCGCACATGACCAGGATCAGGGGCAGCCCGTCAAAACCGGTCTTGGGCTGTGCACCATAGGTATTGGTCACGGTAGCCGTCTTTTTAGCGGTATTGGTGGTGACCTTGGCGCTGTAGCCGCTGGGCACCTTAACTTCCTTCACCGTCCAGGTAAAGCGGGCGTCCAGATTTTCGAAGGTATACTTCCAGCTGTTGCTGTCGCTGAGCGTCACGGTCACATCCTTGCCGTCTACCTTATAGGCCACGGTGGTCTTGGTATCCTTGCCGTTGCTGTCTTTCTTGTAGTAATACAGCTGGACGGTTACGGAGGAGGGACGCTTCTTTTCGTAGCCCTTATCCTGCCAGACCTTGTTTACGGTCAGGCTGGTGCGGGGGGTATCGTCCTTATATTCGTTGGTGAAGGTAGCCTGTGCGGCGGCCGCCTGACTGCCGTTATACAGCTTCAGGCTCTGGCCGTCGAAGGTGAAGGTATACTTCTGGGTATCATAGGTCCATTTGCCGGTGGCCTCGGGCACGATTTCCTCCAGCGTACCGGAAAGACCTGCCATCTGCTCGGCGGGGCCGCTGATGTTCAAAGCACCCTTAACGCTCTTTTCGCCAGCCTTCAGGTTCAGGGTCAGCTTGCCGTCCTTGACTTCCACGCCGTTGAAGGTCACCAGCAACTGGTTCGTATCCGCAGCGCCGGTCAGCTTCAGCTGGAAGGTGAAGTCCGTATCCTTATAGGGCAGGTAGCTGCCGGTCTGGTTCACGGCCTTTTCCACGTTGAATTCCACAGCCACCTGATCCTTGCGGTAGGCGTTGGCAAAGGTGACCACGGTCTCCTTGCCGTCTTCCACCACAAAGGTCTGCTCAGCGGCAGGGGTCACGCCGGTAAATACATAACCGTTTACATTCAGGCCCGTGAGTACCTCCCGAACGGTATAGGTGCCGGCATCCAGTGCCAGAGACCCTTCCCAACGGCCGTTGGCCAGGGTCAGGGTGCTCACCAGTTCGTTATTCAGAAGGATCTCAAAGGATACATTCTCGGGACGGACGTTCTCGGGCAGGCCTTCAAAGGTCTTGACTACCTTTACGCTGCCCTTGTCTGCGGCGGCCTTCGTATAGGTATTGGTGAAGGTAACGGCGCCGTTTGCCTCTTTGGACACAACGGCTTCTGCACCTGTTGCGGGCTGGATGGCCGGGCCGGTATAGCCGGGCACCGCATCAAATCCGGTTTCCATAACCCGGTAGGTGCCGTAGGGCAGGTTTTCAACGATAACGCTCCCGGTCCAGTTGTCAGCTGCACTGACAGTCAGAATCTGTATGCTCTGATACTCATTGGGGCCGGTAACGGTGAAAGTGAAACGCAGCGCTGCGCTCACATCCGTCAGCCCCTCTACCTTCTTGGTGATGGTCAGGGTACCGGCAGCGGGAGCGGACGTATCTGTCGGTGCAGGAATAGGCGTATCCGTAGGTACGGGAATATCCGTAGGCGCGGGAGTCGGCGTATCCGTGGGTGCGGGAGTCGGCATATCCGTAGGCGCGGGAGTATCCGTGGGTGCGGGAGTATCCGTGGGCGCGGGAGTATCCGTAGGTGCAGGAATAGGCGTATCCGTAGGCGCGGGAGTATCCGTGGGTGCGGGAGTCGGCGTATCCGTGGGCGCGGGCGCCTTCTTCCACTGAGCGGTGAGCAGCGCATGGGTGTACAGGCCTACCTTATCCCCGGCTGCCTTGATAACGGCTTCCGCATCCACAGGTTCCTGGAAGGTATTCTTCTTGTAAGTGTGATAGAACTGCAGGCTCCAGCCGTTAAACACATAGCCGGCGGCCAGGGCTTCGGCCACGGCCTCCTCGCTGATGGCCAGCACGGTGTGCTGGGGCTGAGATTCCCAGTTTTTATATGCCCAGTTGTAGGTACCGGTCACCAGAGAAGCATCGGGGACCTGTACGGTGGTATCCACGGGAGCAGCGGTCAAAGCCTTGCCCCCCACGGAACCGGCGTTATACCCCACATATACGGGATCAGGGCACTTGGCGATCATGACCATGAGCCAGTACTTTTCTTTGTTGCTGGTGTGATTGGCGCCCTGATACAGGTCGCTCATCTTCAGCGTAGCGGAGGTCATGTTCACCCCGTAGGAATTGACCAGGGAACCGCCCACCTGGAAGGTGCGGCAGCTGTATCCGCCGTCATCGTCACAGCAGAGAGCGATATGAGCAATGTAATAGCCCGGGTCGCAGGTAACGGTAACGATCTTGGAAGCATCGTTGGTCAGCGCATAGGTGGCCTGCCCCTTTACCCAGTCATTGACCTTTACATGGCTGGAAAGATCATTAGCGGCAGTAGGTCTCTGTGCGGTCCATCCTATTCCGTTATTGCTGATAATGGCATAATTCCAGCCGATTTTGGAACCATAGCGGCCGAAAGCATCCTGTTGCTCCTGTGTTTCCAGCTCGCCCTCGCTGCTGGCCATGGCCAGAACAGGCATCATGGTCACCAGCATGAGAACCGCCAGAAGCATGGCTAGGAATTTCTTCATTTTATGTCCTCCTTTTCAAATACAAGAGGGTAAAAGTACCCCCTTCCGATTCTTTTTCGGGTTCATTATATCCCAGGGTCTGAAAAAGAGCAAGGTCAAAAATGTGTTCCCCCCACGTGTTTTAAAAGATTCCGCATTTATGACGCATTTTCTTTTCCGGGCTCCGGGAGCGCCTCTACTATATATATCTTCCTCCCCTTGCGTCTATGCCGCAAAGATGTTAGAATAAACGCATATCCAATAGGTCTATGCAATGCGGATATGCACAACACAACCTATGCAAAAGGAGATCTGTTATGTCTGTGAATTTAAAAGGCCGTTCCCTGTTGACCCTGATGGACTTTACTCCCGAGGAGATCCGGTATCTGCTGCAGCTTTCCGCTGAGCTTAAGGCAAAAAAGAAGGCCGGCATAAAGGGACACTCCCTGGAAGGAAAGAACATCGTTCTCCTGTTTGAAAAAACCAGCACCCGCACCCGCTGCGCCTTTGAGGTGGCCGCCATGGACGAGGGAGCAGGCGTTACCTTTTTGGACAGCAAGTCCAGCCAGATGGGCAAAAAAGAAAGTCTGGCCGATACCGCCCGGGTTCTGGGACGGATGTTTGACGGCATCGAATACCGGGGCTTTGACCAGAAAGTAGTGGAAGAGCTGAAAAAGTATGCGGGCGTGCCCATTTACAACGGCCTGACGGATGTGGATCACCCCACCCAGGCGCTGGCAGACATTCTGACCCTGACGGAAAACGTGAACAAGCCCCTGGAGCAGTGCAAGCTGGTATTCTGCGGTGACACCCGGAACAACGTGGCTTACTGCCTTATGTATATCTGCGCCAAGCTGGGCATCCATTATGTGGGCTACGGCCCCAAGTCTCTTTATCCCGCTCAGGATGTGATGGAACGCTGTGCCGAGGCCGCCAGAGAAAGCGGCGCCGTGATAGAGATCAGCGACGACCCCGCCTGTGTGGAAGGAGCTGATGCCCTGTACACCGATATCTGGGCCTCCATGGGCGAAGAAGCCCTGATCCCGGAGCGGGTAAAGCTGCTGACTCCCTTTAAGGTCACGGGAGAGCTCATGGCCCGGACGAAGAATGAAAACTGCATCTTCCTCCACTGCCTGCCCAGCTTCCACGACTTCAATACCACCATGGCCAAGGAGCAGATGGCTTTGGGCTATGATATCCGGGAAGTCACGGACGAAGTCTTTGAAAGCCCCAACAGCAAGGTATTTGACGAAGCGGAAAACCGCCTGCACACCATCAAAGCCGTGCTGGTGGCTACACTTTCCTGAAGCATATGACAGACGGGGGCCATGAGGCCCCTGTTTTTTGTTTTGGGCGCCGCCCTGGAGAAAGATATTTTCCGTAAGGCGGGACAGGGGACGCTGCGATACGGAACCGGGTTCGTATACGAGGTTGGGGGCGCTGGCTTTGGCGCCGCAGGCGCCAAAGGCCCGGCCGCGCAGCGGACGGGCGGGCGGCGTACCGCCGCCCCAGCGCCCCCGCCTCCGCTTCCCGTCAGCTGCCGCTCCCCCGGGTACCCGGCCCCACTCTGCCGGGAAAAGCTGCGCCCCACGAAAAAAAGGATCTGCACCCCCGGCAGGCGGCAGATCCGTTTTTTGCATTATAGTGGGTTAATATCAGTGAACCGCAGCGGCTTTCATGGCTGCTTTTGCAATCCGTTTGGCTCCCGGCTTGACCTGATTTGTTTTATGCCAGCTTTTCGGCAACTTTGGTGACAAAATCCTGCACGTTGGCCACAATCCCCTTGGCCAGCAGACTGCCCCGGTCTGCCAGTTTGTTTACAGCAAACTCGCTTACATCCACGCTGTAGAAATACACAGGTCGGACAGTTCCGTCGGGAAGCACCCGATAGCTGGGAGTCATGTTTCCGGTGGCAATGGTATGGAGCACCGTGGCCATGCCGATGACGGTGGTCGCCCTGCGCACATGCGCCCGCATGGCATCCTGCCCCTCATATACATTGCCGTAGACTTCCGGCAGAGGGCCGTCATCCCGGACGGAACCCACCAGCACAAAGGGAACGTCCTTTTCCACACAGGCGGCAATAATGCCTTCATGAAGATCCTCCCCCTTCAAAAAGGCGGGAATAGATCCATAGGAACGAACCCGGTTAATGGTATCCAGATGATGGTAGTGACCGTTATATACGCTCTGCTGGGTAACGATATCCGTGCCCAGTGCCGTATGCAGATAAGCGCCCTCCAAATCGTGGGTAGCCAGCGCATTTCCGGCCAGCACGGCCTGCACATAGCCCCCCCGCACCAGTTTGGCAAAGGCTTCCCGGGCGGCATTATCAAAGGAAAAGGCCGGGCCCATGACCCACACTACATAACCGCCGTGGTTCTTTTCGTACTCCAGCAGCTCCACGATCTCCTCATAATCTCTGGAAAAGCCCGTCTCTCTGGAGCGGCTCTGCCGGAAAGAGAAGAACTGATCGTGACCTGCTTCCTCTTCAAAACCCGTGCCGTGAACATAGATGCCGTTGCTGCCATCCTCCGTTCGTCCCATGCATACCAGATCTCCCTGCTTCAGGTTGCGGAATTCCACCACGGCCACCCGGCCCCCCTGCCACACGGGTACGCAATCCATGCGGCTTTCCTCTGCCAGATGCCAACGGCCTTCCACCTTGAAATATTCCGGACTGATACCCATGGCATGGTAGCCTTCGGGGGCCACGCCGTCCATGGGGCAGGGCTGCCAGCGGGCTTCGGGCATGGCGGCAAAACGGGGCTGGGAGAAATCCGGCCCGTGATATTGTTTAATGGAAAAAGACATGGGAAGCTCTCCTCTCGCTCTTTTTATAAAATTATAGTAAAGGCAGCAGGGGATTGCAAGGCAGCGGAGAAATATATACTTCTGAGGCATATATGCGGCAAGAAAGAATATATGTTTCCTATCGGAAGTGTTTAAAAAAAATTCATTCTTTTGACGCAACTCTGGAGATGTGTGATATAGTATAGTAAATAAAAAGGAGGCGATCTTATGGATATGGAAAAAGGACTGAATCTCTTGAAGAAGGGATATGTTAGAATTCATCTGGGCCAGCGCACCTACCGGGTACGGCTGCTGACCCTTGTGCTGTTTGCGGCGGCCATTGTGGTACTGGTGGCGGCCATACTCATCCTGATCCTGGCCAATTCCTGCGCGCCCTCCGCCAACGGAGGAGCATCCTCCAGCGCCTCCCCCTCTCTGCCTGCCGGGACTCCCAGCCCGTCGGCAGGGGCTGTACTGCCCAGCCAGTCCCCGGATGTGGATCCTTCCGCCGGGCCAAGCACCTCTTCTTCCCCCAATGCGGGTGTGCAGAGTTCTTCCTCTCCGGATTCCAGCAGTTCTCCTTCCCCCTCCAACGGGACAGATGACTTTGTGACCATTGAACTGAATGCCAACGAGCCCCGGGTGGCAGAAGTCCAGCAGAAGCTCATAAACCTCTACTATATGGTATATCCGGCCACCAAGGATGGAAAAAAGACTACCACTACGCTTTTCGGCTCCATTACCAGTCAGGCCGTACGCATCTTTCAGGAGCGCAACGAACTGACCGTCACCGGCAAGGTGGACAAGACCACCTATGACAAGCTTATGAGCAGCGATGCCAAGGCCTACATCATGCATCAGGGAGACAAGTGCGAAATGGTCAAGGAGATCCAGGCCGTGCTGAAGGAAAAAGGCTTTTTGGATTCCGATCCCACAGGTCAATGCGGAGAGAAGACCATTGCCGCCGTTAAAGCCTTCCAGAAGAGCAAGGGGCTCACCGAAGACGGCAACGCAGGCCCCGGCACTCTGAAAGCGCTGTTCGGTTATTAAAGAAGATACACTGTCAGGCACGCCTTACGGCGTGCTTTTTTGCGCCCTGTTCCTATACCTCTGCCGGATGCTTTTTCCGCTCCCGTTCCGGTCAGGTTTGTTTCGTAGCCGAGGACGTACCGGAAAGAAAGATGTTTTGCCCGGGGCCGGGGCGCTGCCCCTTTGGCAAAGCCAAAGGCAGCGGGCTCCGCAAGCGGGGCCCGCTGGGGCGGCGTACCGCCGCCCGCAGCGCCCCACCTCTCGATCACCACGCAGGCACCGCCTCCCTGCGCGCCCAAAAAGCGCCTCCCGGATGAGGCGCTTTTTGAAGGTCGGAACCGTTTCCCCTGCCTTTTGCCCGCCTGTAAGCGAACCCCGTTTTTCAGTTTCGCAGATATCTTTCTTATGTACAAACGCCTGCGCATCCGGGTACACAAAAAGGAGCCGGATAAACCGGCTCCTTCTCTTTTTCTGTGTCAGAGGGAGAATTTGGCGGTGAGGATATCCACGATCTCCGCTCCGATGCGCTTCTGGGCTTCCACGGTGGAAGCGCCGATATGGGGCGTGCAGGACACCATGGGGTGTGCATACAGCGCCTCGTTCTTGGAAGGCTCGCTGGCCCACACGTCCAGACCTGCTGCCCGGACCTTACCGGAGTTGAGTCCCTCCAGCAGGGCATTCTCATCCAGATTGGCGCCCCGGCTGGTGTTGATGATGCAAACGCCGTCCTTCATCTTGGCAATGGTTTCTGCATTGATGATGGCGCCGCCGTCTACGGCAGGAGCATGGACGCTGATAAAGTCGCTTTCGGCCAGCAGCGTATCCATATCCACATACTGGATGCCCAACTGCTCTTCGATGCCGGGAATGTGGAAAATATCAAAGGCGACCACTTTCATGCCGATAGCCTTGGCCATGATGCCCAGGTGCTGGCCGATGCGGCCGAAGCCGATGATGCCCAGCGTGCGGCCCTGCAATTCGATGCCCTTGGCATACGCTTTCTTCTCCCACTTTCCTTCCCGCATGGAATGGCCTGCCACGGAGAGGAAACGGGCGCAGGCAAACATATGGCCCATAGCCAGTTCCGCCACAGACTGGGAGCTGGCCCGGGGGGTGTTGCGCACTTCGATGCCCTTTTCCTTGGCGTAATCCACGTCGATGTTATCCACACCTACACCGCCCCGGATGATGATCTTCAGCCGGCCGGCTGCGGCGGCTTCGTCGATCACAGGAACCCGAACCTTGGTAGCGGAACGAACTACCAGCGCATCAAATTCCTTGACGGCCTGCTTGAGATCCTCCACCTCATAAAACTGCTGCACTACCTCGCAGCCCTTTTCTTCCAGAGCCTTTACGGCTCCCTTTTCCATACCGTCTGCTGCCAGAATACGGATCATTGCTCTTTCCTTTCCCGCTTATGCGTTCTTTGCTTCGTACTCTTTGAGGAAGTCCACCAGCGCCTGTACGCCTTCGATGGGCATGGCATTGTAGATGGAAGCCCGCAGGCCGCCCACGCTCTTGTGACCCTTCAGGTTATCAAACCCGGCGGCCTTGGTAGCGGCTACCACGGCTGCATCCTTCTCGGCATCGCCGGTAACAAAGGGCACGTTCATCAGGGAACGGAACTCCTTCTCTACGGTGCCGTGGAAATACTTGGAAGCATCCAGGAAGTCATACAGCACCTTGGCCTTCTCTTCGTTGACCTTCTGCATCTGGGTAAGGCCGCCGTTCTTGAGCAGGTACTTGAAGACCTTGCCGCACACATAGATGCACCAGCAGTTGGGAGTGTTGTACATGGAGCCGTTGTCTGCATGGGTGGCGTACTGCATGTATACGGGCAGCTCCTTGAGATCCTCCCGGATCAGATCCTCGCGGATGATGACGATGGCCATGCCGGCGGGGCCGATGTTCTTCTGTACGCCGCCGTAGATCATGCCGTAATCGCTTACGTTGCAGGGACGGGAGAGGAACATGGAGGACTGATCGGATACCAGAATATGCCCCTTGGTATTGGGCAGCTTGGGCCAGGTCACGCCGTGGATGGTCTCATTCTCGCAGATGTAGACGTAATCCGCATCTTCGGGGATATCCAGATCGGAGCAATCGGGGATATAGCTGTAGTTCTTATCCTTGGAGGAGGCGGCTACGATGACCTCGCCCACCTTCTTGGCTTCGGCAATGGCCTTTTTGGACCAGGCGCCGGTCTCGATATACACGGCCTTGCCGTTCTTCATGAGATTCATGGGGATCATGGAGAACTGCAGCGTGGCGCCGCCCTGAATGAACAGAACCTTGTAGTTATCGGGGATCTGCATCAGCTCCCGCAGGTCGGCCTCGGCTTCGTCCACGATCTTCTGGAACACCTTGGACCGATGGGACATTTCCATGACGCTCATGCCGCTGCCCTGATAGTTCAATACCTCTGCGGCTACCTCTTCCAGAACCTCCACAGGCATCATGGCAGGGCCCGCAGAGAAGTTGTATACACGACCGTATTTCATTTTTGACCTCCTGAAATGAAACTTTTAATTCATTATACCGCTGTTTTCAAGCGCTTGCAAGCTTGGCGCACAAAGTATAGGATTTCCCGCAGCCTTCATGGCATTGGCGGCATCCTTCAGGCCGCTGCCGGTGTTCATAACGGCTACGGTCTCTCCGGCCTTGATAAGGTTCTTTTCCCGGGCGGCCTTTACCCCCGCCGTAGCGGTGACCCCTGCCGGTTCTCCAAAGACTCCCTCCGTACGGCCCAGCAGCCGCATGGCGGAAAGGATATCCTCGTCGCTGACGGCGATCCAGGCCCCGTTGGAAGCGTATACGGCCCGCTGGGCCTTCTTCGGGTTCCGGGGCACTCCTACGGAAATGGAATCCGCCAGAGTATTCTCTGCCGTGGGCACCAGCCGGTGCTCCGGGACCCTGTCCGCATCCACAAAGGGGCAGCAGCCCGTGGACTGCACCCCCAGGATCCGGGGGATCCGGTCGATAAGCCCCAGCTCATACAGATCCTTAAAGCCTGTATACACCCCTCCGATGGTGCAGCCGTCCCCTACGGAACAGGCCACCCAGTCCGGCACGTTAAAGCCAAGTTGCTCGGCTATCTCCATGGCTACGGTCTTTTTCCCCTCGCTCATAACGGGGTTGATGCCCGCATTGCGGTTGTACCAGCCGTATTTCTCTATGGCGGCCCGGCTCAGCTCAAAGGTCTGCTCATAGTCCCCGTCCACCACTACCAGTCTGGCGCCGAAGATCATCAGCTGGGCGATCTTCCCCTGGGGAGCCCGCTTGGGCACAAAGATCACGGCCTTGAGCCCCATCCGGGCGGCGCTGCCTGCGCAAGAGGAGGCGGCATTCCCCGTAGAGGAGCAGGAGATGGTATCATACCCCAGCTCCATGGCCTTGGCCACGGCTACCCCGGAAGCCCGGTCCTTCAAAGAGCCGGTGGGATTGATCCCGTCGTCCTTGATATACAGGGCGCCCAGCTCCAGTTCCTGTCCCAACCGCAGACCCTTATAGAGGGGCGACCAGCCGATACGAAGGAACTGGGAAACGTCTGTAGCATCCGCCACGGGCATCAAGGCCCGGTACCGCCACATGGAAAAGTCCCGGCAGGCGGCCAGAGTCTCCCGGTTGAGAGACTCCTGTACCGCCTTGTAGTCATAGACTATATCCAGTATGCCCTTTTCGCCGCAGGCAGGACAGGTATACAGCTCCGGGCCGAAGGGATATTCCCGGCCGCACAGGGTGCATCGATAACCTTGGATGCGCTTCATATTTTACAGGCTCTCCAGCACGCCGGTGGCGGCATTGAACTGGTTGATGAGCTTATCCAGCTCTGCGGCCTGCTCATGCATATCGATCCAGTAATGCTCGTCATACCACTGCTGGTTGATCTCTTCATAGGTCTTGCCCTGCTGCTCCACCCAGGTATAGTACTTGAGGTTGTGGATGCGCTTGCGGTCCTCATAGGTGAGCTCCTGCATGGTATCCGTGCGGATGCTCTGCAGATGGCCGGCAAAGTCTGCGGCGGCGGCAACCTTGGAGTAAGCGCCCTGCTGTTGGTTCAGCTCGTCAATACGGCTCTGGTACATAATGGCGGAGTCGGTGCATACGGTGGCCAGCACGTCATGCTCAGTAAGCTCGTAATACTTGGCCATCTTGATGCAGCACAGCATGTTGGCGATGCCGGAAATGCCCATGAAGGAGAGCTTTTCCACCAGCTCGGGGGCTACGCCCACTTCCTGCAGGTACGCCTTGCCCTCGGGGCTGTTGAACAGCCGCAGCAGGTTCTGGGAATCGTTATCGTCGATATCGATGACCATATCGGTGTTGCGCACGTTGTGGATCCAGGGCACATGCTTATCGCCGATGCCCTCGATGCGGTGGCCGCCGAAGCCGTTCCACAGCAGGGTGGGGCACTGAAGGGCTTCGCCCACGGCCAGCTTGCTGTGAGGATACTTCTCCTTCAGCAGGTCTCCGGCGCTCATGGTGCCTGCGCTGCCGCTGGTAAAGGCGGCTCCTGCAAACCGGTCTCCGGGGCGCTTGATGGTCTCAAACACTTCGGCAATGGCATTGCCCGTTACCTGATAGTGCCAGATGCAGTTGCCCATCTCTTCAAACTGATTGAAGATGACCACATCGTCCCGGGTGTTGCGCAGCTCCCAGGTTTTATCAAAGATCTCTTTTACGTTGCTCTCGCAGCCGGGAGTGGCAATGACCTCCCCGGCGATCTTGCTGAGCCAGTCAAAGCGTTCCCGGCTCATTTCCGCAGGCAGGATGGCGATGCTGTCGCAGGCAAGGAGCTTGCTGTTAAAGGCGCCGCCCCGGCAGTAGTTGCCGGTGGAGGGCCATACGGCCTTATTATAGGTGGCGTCGAACTGACCGGTGACCAGCCGGGGCACCAGGCAGCCATAGGAAGCGCCCACCTTGTGGCACCCCGTGGGGAACCACTTGCCGATGAGGCAGACGATCCGGGCCTTGACGCCGGTAAGGCTGGAGGGCAGTTCGATATAGTTGACGCCGCCGAAGCCGCCGCCTTCCATGGTGGGCTCGTTATGCCAGCTGATGCGAAACAGGTTCAGGGGATCCACATCCCAAAGACCCACGTTTTTCAGGGCCTTTTTTACCTTCTCGGGGATCTTGGAGGGGTCTTTCATCTGCTCATAGGTGGGCAGGATGATATGGTTCTTTCTGGCTACTTCGATATTCCGGGCCAGTGCGTCTGCGTGGATGGTAAGATCGATCATGATAAAACCTCTCTTATTTTAAAAATTTGGTTCAGCGGTCCCAGCGGAGGGTATTTCTCTTTTCCAGTTCCAGCAGCTTGGCGGCCGGATTCTTCACCTTGGCCAGGAAGATCATGGCGGCGATGATATAGGGCTTGAAGGAAGCCTGCTTGTACAGGGGGGTGCGGTAGCGGTCAAAGACGCTTTCGGCTACCTCGCCGGCCTGGCAGCTGACGCCGGTGATATCGGCGGGCAGGCAGTGGAGATACAGAGCCTTGCCGTTTTTTGTTTTGGCCATGCGCTCTTCGGTGCACTCCCAGTCCTTATGGGCAGCGTTCTGGGCCAGCAGCCGCTTTTCCAGAGCCTTGATGCCCTCCATGTCGCCCTTTCCATACAGATCTGTGCGTTCTTCCATGGCTTTGAAGGGTGCCCAGCTCTTGGGATATACGATGTCTGCCCCTTCAAAGGCAGCGTCCATATCGTGGGAGATGGTGAACTTCCCGCCGGAAGCAGCGCTCTGGCGTTTGGCTACCTCCACCACATCGTCCATCAGATCATACCCTTCGGGATAGGCCAGATGCAGATCCACACCCAGGCGGCTCATAAGGCCGATGCAGCCCTGGGGCACGGACAGGGGCTTGCCGTAGGAAGGAGAGTAGGCCCAGGTCATGGCCACCTTCTTGCCCCGGAGATTTTCGAGGCCGCCCATCTCATGAATGCAGTGGAGAGTGTCGGCCATGATCTGGGTGGGGTGATCGATGTCGCACTGGAGGTTCACCAGCGTGGGCTTCTGCTCCAGCACGCCGCTCTGCCAGCCTTCGGTCACGGCGTCTACCATGGTGTGCATGTAGGCGTTGCCTTTGCCGATATACATATCGTCCCGGATGCCGATAACATCCGCCATGAAGGAGACCATGTTGGCCGTCTCCCGAACGGTCTCCCCGTGGGCTACCTGGCTCTTGCCTTCTTCAAAATCCCGGACGGTGATGCCCAGCAGGTTGCAGGCGGAAGCAAAGGAGAAGCGGGTGCGGGTGCTGTTGTCACGGAAGATGGAAATGCCGATGCCGGAATCGAAGATACGAGTGGAGATGTTGTTCTCCCGCAGATGGCGCAGGGCGTCGGCCACTTCGAAAACGGCCTTGATCTCATCATCGGATTTCTCCCAGGTCAGGAAGAAATCCCCGTTGTACATCTTTTCAAAATTCAGCCCGTTGAGGATATCGGTATACTGCTTTACGTTGCTCATGGTGGCTCTCCTTCCGGTGGTTATTGAATGTTGTTGTTGGTCTTGCCGGCCCGGAACTGGGAAACATCTTCCTTATCCGGCGCCTGCTGCACGTACATGGTGGGGATCAGGGCATACACGGCCGCATTGACCACCAGGTCCTGCTTCCAGGTGATCTCGTTGGGCGCGTGAGCCTGAGACTCCGCCCCCGGTCCGAAGCCTACGCAGGGGATACCGTAGCGGCCCTGAATGGATACGCCGTTGGTGGAGAAGGTCCATTTGTCGATGAGGGGACGGCGGCGCTTGTCCATGGCGGTTTCATCGCCCAGCCGTTCTTCGCCGTACAGTGCCTTGTGCGCCTCGGCTACGGCTTTGACGTGGGCGGCGGTCTCCTTGTTGATCCAGGTGGGGAAATAGCACTCCGTGGGATACACTTCCCCCGTCCAGGCGGGCCGGTCATACATATACATGGAGACCTTCACGTCTTTGGCATACTTTTTGCAGGCGGGCAGCTCCTCGATCTCCTTCAGGCAGGAATCCCAGGTCTCCCCGGCGGTCATGCGGCGGTCCAGAGACACGGCGCAGGAATCCGCCACGGCACAGCGGGAAGGCGAGGTAAAGAAGATCTCGCTGACGGTAACGGTGCCCCGGCCCAGGAAGCGGGCATCCTCATAATGTTCGGGGTTGTATTCGGGGGTGAGCATCTTCTCCAGCCCCTTGATCTCTCCGTCCAGACCGTTCTCGTTCAGGGCGCGGACATCCTGCAGGATATCGGCCATCTTGTAAATGGCGTTGTCTCCCCGTTCGGGTGCGCTGCCATGGCAGGAAACGCCCTTAACATCCACCCGGATCTCCATGCGGCCCCGGTGGCCCCGGTAAATGCCGCCGTCGGTAGGCTCCGTAGAGACTACAAAGGCGGGCGTAATGCCGTCTACATTGTGGATATACTGCCAGCACAGGCCGTCACAGTCCTCTTCCTGCACGGTGCCGGTGACCAGAATGGTCACATCCTCCGGAATCAGGCCCAGATCCTTCATGATCCTGGCCCCGTATACGGAGGAAACGATGCCCCCCAGCTGGTCGGAAGCACCCCGGCCGCCGATTTGGGTATCCGTTTCAAAGCCCTCGTAGGGATCGAAGTTCCAGTTGCTTCTGGCGCCGATGCCTACGGTGTCGATATGGGCATCAAAGGCGATGATCCTGCTGCCCTGGCCCATATAGCCCAGCACGTTGCCCTGGCCGTCGATGACCACCCGGTCAAAACCCACGTCCTCCATCTCTTTGGCGATGCGGCGGATATGACCCTCCTCCTGGCAGCTTTCGCCGGGAATGCGGATAAGCTCCCGCAGGAACCTGGTCATGGCAGGGAGATACCCCTGGGCTGTTTCTTTGATATTGCCGTAGTCCATTTTTCTCTCCAATCCTGAAAATTCTTTTTTGCAGGCCTCTTAAAAGAGACCTTTCTATACACTTGCAGTATAACAAGGACGACGGGCAAAAGCAACGAAAAACAAAATATTTTTTTGCTTTTCTTACATTTTTTCAGCTTCTTCACAAAGATCGTTTGTCCTCGCCCCTCTCCCGCTCAAAAGTCTGCCGTTTCTCCTGCGTTTGACTCTGTACGGATAAGCTTTTTGCTTTTTCAAAAGCGTTTGAGCAAAGAAACCAGACAAAGGCAAACTGCCTTTTCCACTTTTATCCGTTTATCCGCAGAGATATAGCTCGCAGCATCCTGTCCGATATGTGCCTGCTGTTTTCATCTGTGCATGCGCTCCGAAGGCCCGGGATATGGATTCCGCCAGGGTGTATACTTCTTCTTCCGTTGGATGCATACTTTTGATTCTGTATCAGTTGTTCCGATGCCTGGATTTTTTAGCTTTTTGATCCCGCCTTTCAACCTGTTCCGCTCATTTGCACAGGCGGCATTCATCATCATAGCACTCAGCTTGCCGTTCACGCTATCTCGCAGATTTGGGAACAAACGGCCAGACGGGGCGATTCGCTTTTCCGAACAGCAGAGTGCCGCCCTGCATGATTCAACTTAAAGCCCAAATGTTTTAGGCGGCAGGTCAATACCGATCATTCTGCCAAAAGCCAAAGCCCATCGAACAAAATGATAGGATACGGAAGTCACAATGTTTCCCGCCTGAATATATCCCTCCTGAATCGGGTTTTCAAGATTTGCATCCCAGCCCGTCATCAGGGACAGGGCATCGGCTGTATATCCCTCCTCAAACAGGTCCTCCGGATTGACTCCTGCCATAAACGGCTTGTCTTCCAATAACCCGGCTTTGAATAAAAGCAGCGGAGCAATGGAGATTGCACCAATGGGCATGCCGTCGAATTTCCGGATAAAATCCAAAATGGTGTCGTCCTCGATGGCTTCCCGAATATCCATGGCACCGGGCAGAAGCAGGCTGTCATATTCATCCAAACTCAATTCCTTAATGCTCTTTTCCGGAATAACAGTCAAGCCTTCCTCACTCCGCACCGGAGCCAGTGACTTTGCAAAAACAGTAATCGGCTTCTCTGCCATTGCCAGCATTTCCAGCGCCGGCGCGATCTCGAAATTGCAGAACTGGTTATATATCAGAACAGCGGTCTTTTTCATTCGGTACGATACACCTCCATCTCATAATCGCTATGCTCACAAAATAGCGGCTGGTCTCTCTATATATTAGCAGAAATTTTTTCTGCAGCGTGGAGGCACGGCAATATTCAAAAAGAAGTCATAATTTCAGTCAAATTGTGCTTCAAACTACCGGCAAAAAGCAGACAGCGCTTTTACTGTTTTAAGGCTGTTTCATACGAGTACATGAAGTCGAAAAGCCCGGATCACATACCAACAGAAAAGCGATTTCCGTCTCCTGAATGCACAAAACAGACAGCGCTCAACCAAAGCTGCATACTGTCTGTGTTTGCTTTCCCGTCCTGTCCAATAGGGCCTTAATTCTTTTTGGGGATGGGCTGCCGTCTTATGTCTGCTCCGCTAACCACCCAAAGCCTTTGGCAACGTCCATCCGGACGGCACGCACCCCCGGATCAGTTTGGACGCATACCGCTTGCAGATGCCTCGCTTCCCTGCTCCCGCTCCAAAGCACGGCGCAGCTTTTCCATGGCTTTCTTTTCTATGCGGGAAATATACGACCGGGATATCCCCAGCAGCGATGCCACCTCCCGCTGCGCCATGGGCGCCCTTCCCCCCAGTCCGTAGCGCAGCGTCAGCACCAGCTTTTCCCGCTTTTTCAGATGCGCTTCCATAAGCCGTGCCAGCGTCTCCTTCTCCATGCGCCTGCCCACGGCCTCAAAGACCGCCTCCTCATCGCTGCCTACCAGATCCAGCACCGTCAGTTCGTTCCCTTCCCTGTCCCTGCCCAAAGGCTCCTCCAGAGAACATTCGCTGACCAGCTTCTTTTCTAGCCGCAGGCTCATGCGGATCTCATTTTCTATGCATCTGGAAGCATAGCCGGAAAGGGCGCCCTTCTGAGGGGAAAAGGTGTTTACTGCTTTGATAAGGCCAATGGTGCCGATGGAGACCAGATCATCCTGCTCCCGGCCGGTACGGGCATACTTTTTGGCAATGTGGGCGCACAGCCGCAGATTGTGCAGGATCAGCTTTTCCCGGGCGGCTTCCCGTTCCGTCTCGGTCCCTTCCGCATACAGGCGGATGCAGGCTTCCTCCTCCGCCGGGGAAAGGGGCTTGGGAAAGGCGTTCTGATTCCCCACATACCCGGCAAAGAAAAATCTCCCCAGCAGTTTCCATATAAACGCAAACATACGCTCCCTCCTTTGAGAAAGCGTATGCCCATTCTGTCTGATTCATGTTAAAACGGGGCGTTTTTTGTCAGTTCCAGTACTTTGAATACTGCTCCACCTTCTTCTGGTGCTCCTCATAGGTCTTGGAGAAGAGCAACGCATTGGAGGTGGTGATGTCCCCGTTGCAGAAGTACAGATAGCCTTCGTTCAGAAACTGCTCGTCCGGATACAGAGCCGCTTCTATGGCCGTTTTGCCCGGATTGCAGATAGGCCCCACGGGCAGACCCTTGTTTTTATAGGTATTGTAGGGAGAAGCGGTGTCCATCTCCTGCTTTTCGAAGGTATACTTCTTTACCCCCAGCACATAGGAAAGGGTGGCGCAGCTCTCCAATGCCATATCCCGTTTCAGCCGGTTATGGAACACGGCGGATACCCTGGCAAAGTCTCCTTCGGCAGCGGCTTCTTTTTCGATAATGGAAGCCAGCGTGACCACCTGATCCACACTCATGCCCAGCTCCCGGACCCGGGCCCGGTAAGCCTCCGTAAAAATCTCGTTGAAACGGCTGAGCATTTTGGAAAGGATCTCATCGCAGCTGACCCCCTGATACACTTCATAGGTATCGGGAAAGAGATAACCCTCCAGCATATACCGCCGGCCGGGATCTTCTTCCAGCTCGTCTATAAAGCTGTAGCTGCCATACAGGCTCCCCTCCCGGCACAAAGACAAAAAGGTATCATTGCTTTCCAGTACGCCCCCTTCCTTGAGCACGGCGGCAATGCTCTCTACCGTATACCCCTCGGGGATGGTAAAGCGCAGGGTGGTCCTGGCTTCGTTGCCCTGGCAAAGGATCTCCACGATCTCGGAGATGCTCATATTCCGGGAGAGCACATAGGTGCCCGCCTTCAGTGCGTTGGCCTTGCCCACAAAGTCTACATAGACCTTGAAGGAAGCGGTGCTGACAATAAGCCCCGGTTCATCCTGTCCCCGGGCATTATACAGCAGCGAAGCGATTTTGGAAGCGGAGGACCCCTTGGGGATCACCACCTCGATGGGGGTGTTGTCCTCGGCGTCCACGGGGAAAATAAAGTGAGACAGCACATACCGGACCCCCAGGGAAATGCCCACCCCTACCAGCAGCAGGCTCAAAAGCCCTACCGCCAGGGGCCGCAGATACCGCCAGGCCTCTTTGAATCCTTGTTTTTGCTGCTCCTGTCTGGTCATGCTATGCCTGTCCCTCCTCCTGCGGCATGGCGGGCAGGCTCAGATCCAGCCCCTGCCCCAAAGCCTGATATACCTCACTCAAAAGCTGATTCAGCCCATACTCCGCCATAAGGAAGCCGGCCGCCGCCGGATTGAACTGCAGCAGTTCCCCCAGCTTTTTCAGTTCTTCCATGGTCTTGTCCTCTGCCTTGCCGCAGGAGAGCATGTCCCCCTGGGCCTTGAGCTGCAGGCGATGATACTGCTCGATCAGGGCTTTGGTGGTGTCGTTGGCAAAAGCCGTCTCCCGGGCGGCGGTATAGGCCTGATACTCCCGGCTTTCCCGCAGATGCAGGCTCAGGTTCTTCGCTTCGCGGATAAGCTGCTGTTTTTCCATAAAGGGCTCCTTATTCCACTTCTATCACAATGGGGACGATCACCGGGGTGCGCTTGGTTTTGCTCTTGAAGAAGGTCTTGAGCTTTGTTTTGATGCTGTTCTTGATGTTAGCATAGGAGGATTTATCCTCCTTCTCAAACCGCTCCACCTCGCTCTGGATGCTTTCCACCGCCTGATGGATAAGCTCCTCGGAGTCCTTCATATACACAAACCCCCGGGAAATGATCTCCGTGGGCGCCATCTGCCGGCCCGTCTCCTTGTGAATGGTCATGACCGCTACCAGCAGGCCGTCGTCTGCCAGCTGCTTTCTGTCGTTAAGGACCACATTGCCGATGCTGTCGCTGCCGTCTACCATCACGGAGCCGGAAGCCACGCTGCCTCCCCGCTGGGCGCCGTTTTTGCTGAAGGAAACGGTCTCCCCTATATTGACCACAAACACGTTTTCCGGGGGCACGCCCATATCTTCTGCCAGCTGGGCATGCATCATCAGGTGCCGCTGCTCCCCGTGAGCGGGGATGAAATACCTGGGCTTGATGATGTGGAGCATGAGCTTGAGCTCCTCCCGGCAGGCATGGCCGGAAACATGCACGTCCGCCATGCGGTCATAGACCACATAAGCGCCCTTTTCAAACAGGTTGTTGATGACCCGCGCCACTCCCTTTTCGTTGCCGGGGATGGCGGAAGCGGAGATAATGACCGTATCCCCCTTGCCCACGTTGACCTTGTGGGAGGCGTTGGCCATGCGGTACAGGCCGCTCATGGGTTCCCCCTGACTGCCGGTGGTGATGATGCAGACCTTATCGTCGTTGAACTTTTTGAGCTGATCCACCTTGACGATCTTATCTTCGGGGATATTCAGATAGCCCAGCTTCTGGGAAGCAGCCACAATCTGCTCCATGGAGCGCCCGGCAAAGCATATGACCCGCCCGTGGCGGATAGCCACATCCGCCACCTGCTGGAGCCGCCACACGTTGGAGGCGAAGGACGCCACGATCATACGGCCGTGGGCAATGTCGAAGTAATGCTCAAAGGTCTTGCCGATCTCCCGTTCGGACTGGGTGTAGCCGGGCTTTTCCACGTTGGTGCTGTCGGACATAAGAGCCAGCACCCCCTTGCTGCCGTAATAGGCCAGCCGGTTGATATCGATGGGCTGCCCGTCCAGGGGCGTCAGGTCGATCTTGAAATCCCCCGTATGGAGCAGCACCCCAAAGGGCGTGGTAATGGCCAGGGCCACCGCCCCGGGGATGGAGTGGCTGATCTTGATGAATTCCGCCTTGAAGCATCCCAGCTCCACCGTATCGCCGGGCTTTACCACATGGAGCTGCGCCTGCTTGACCTTCATCTCCTCCAGCTTATGCTCTATCAGGGCGATGGACAGATCCGTACCGTATACCGGTACATTGAACTTTTTCAGGGCATAGGGCACGGCGCCGATATGGTCCTCATGGCCGTGGGTGATCAGTATCCCCCGGATCTTCTGGGCATTCTCCTCCAGATAGGTCATATCGGGGATGACCACGTCTATGCCGGGCATGTCGTCATCGGGAAAAGCGATCCCGCAGTCAATGATAAGAATATCCTCCCCGTATTCCAGCAGAGTCATATTCTTGCCGATCTCCCCCATGCCTCCCAGAGGGATCAGCTTCATGACAGCATTTTTCTTCTTTCTCATATATTTGCACTTCCTATCCAAAAGCGGCTATTCCACCCTGCCGTAAAAGAACAGGTTGCCGCCTATTTCTTTATAAAATTTTCTTCCGCCCCAGCCCTTGCCCAGCCTGCGGGCGCAGAAGAACAAAACATTTTCCGGCAGATAGCTTTCGCCGTAATAAAAGACCTGCCGGGCGATCTCCACATATTCCTCCGGGGGCTGGATCTTGTCAAAGCGCCTGTGGTGGATCACTGAAAACTGTCCTTTGCGGTAGACCTCCTCTTCTATGGTGGTCTCCTCCCCGCCGAAAGAAGCGGCCATGCAGCGGTTGTAGATCACCGTGAGCACCGCCTGTATCCCCTTTTCCCGGCTGCCCGCCTCCAGATAGGCCACCCGGGCCGCCAGCACCAGCTCCTCCTCCGTCACGCCGAAAAGCTGCTCATAGGCAGAGGTCTTCTCCTGCACCGGAGGCAGGGTGGGCATGGGGGTGCCGGGCCACGGCTCAGGAGTCAGATTTTCCCAAAGAGGAGTTGGCTCTGCCTGCTCCGGCACCGGGGTGGGAACAGGAGTACCTTCTTCCGTATGCCTGCCGGGCTGGGGGCCCAGCACCTCCGGCTCCTCCGGCAGGGTGGGGGCCGGCGTATGGGAGCCCAGGGAGTATCCATCGGGAAAGGGGGGCAGAGTCGCCTGCTCCTTTGCCGCAAAGCCCGGGCAAATCAGCAGCGAAAGCAGCGCCAGCAGGGCGCAGATGATCCGTTTATGCATAGGGTATACGTCTCCTTTCGTACCTTTACCCTATGCAGTATTCCCAAAAACTGTCTTTCAGACCAACGGATGGGAAAGAATCTCCCGTTTTTCGGCCAAAATAGTCAGGGCTCGCTCCGCAATGGCCGCACAGCGCTGCTGTTTATTGCGGATACGCTTTTCCAAGGGCGCCATAATGCCGAAGGTCACATTCATGGGCTGGAAATCCTTGCCCGCATATTCCGCCACATAATGCCCCAAAGCACCTATGGCGGTCTTATCCGTAAAGTCCACACTTTCCCGGCCGGAAAGCTTTTCGTGCAGGGAAAGGGCCGCCAGCAGGCCGCTGGAAGCGGATTCCACATACCCCTCCACGCCGGTCATCTGCCCGGCAAAATACAGCAGGGGCCGCTTCCTTACGGAATAATCCCAGTTCAGAAAGCCCGGGGAAGCCAGAAACGTATTCCGGTGCATGACTCCATAGCGGGCATACTCCGCATGCTCCAGCCCGGGGATCAGGCCGAACACCCGCTTCTGCTCCGGAAACTTCAGATTCGTCTGGAAGCCCACCAGATTATACATCCGCCCGTCCTTATCGTCCTGCCGGAGCTGCACCACCGCAAAGGGCATGACTCCGTTTATTTCCAGCCCCACAGGCTTCATGGGGCCATAGGCCAGGGTCAGTTCCCCTCTTTTGGCCATGATCTCCACAGGCATGCAGCCCTCAAACACTCTGGGGGTCTCAAAGCTGTGCAGGGGCGCTGTCTCCGCCTCTGTCAGGGCCCGGTAAAAGGTAAAATACTCCTCCCGGGTCATGGGGCAGTTCAAATAATCCTCTCCCCGGCCATAGCGGGAAGCGGCGTATACCCGGGACATATCCAGGCTGTCTTTATATACGATAGGCGCCGCCGCATCATAAAAATGCAGCCCCGTCCCGGCAAAAGCGGCTATGCTTTCGGCCAGGGCATCGCTGGTCAGGGGGCCGGTGGCGATGATGCAGGGATCGGCAGGGATCTCCTCCGTCTCTCCCGGCTCCACGGTGATCTGCGGATGGCAGCGGATCATATCCGTGATCCGGGCGGAAAAGCCCTCTCTGTCCACGGCCAGAGCGCCCCCGGCCGGTACACGGGTCGCATCGGCGCAGGCAAGAATCAGGGAATCCAGCCGCCGCATCTCCTCCTTGAGCAGGCCTACGGCGTTTTCCATCCGGTCGGAGCGCAGGGAGTTGGAGCATACCAGCTCCCCAAAGGCCGGGCTGTGGTGGGCCGGAGTCATCTTCTCCGGTTTCATCTCCCGCAATATGACCGTATGACCCCTTTGGGCCAGCTGCCAGGCGGCCTCGCAGCCTGCCAGACCTGCGCCTACTACCGTGATGGGCTCCATCTGCTCTCCTTATCCGCAAAAACACTTATTCTTCGGCGGTATCCGCCGTTTTTTCCTCGCTCTTTTTCCCACTGCGCAGGATATACCCGCATTCTCTGTCCGGGCAGGCGATAAAGGGCCCGTTGCGGCCCATGCGCTGCACCAGAAGCTTGCCGCACTTGGGGCACTTTTTGTTTACCGGTTTATCCCAGCTTACAAAATCGCACTCCGGGTAGTGGCTGCACCCGTAAAACACCTTGCCTTTTTTGGTGCGCCGTTTGATCAGCTCCCCGCCGCACTTGGGGCAGGGTACATCCAGCTTTTCCAAAATGGCCTTGGTACAGCGGCATTTGGGGAAGTTGGGGCAAGCCAGGAATTTGCCGAAGCGCCCGTCCTTGATGACCATCATGGCGCCGCACAGATCGCAGGGCACATCGGACACGGGATCCTCCAGCTTGACCTTTTCTATGGTGCTTTCGGCCTTTTTCAGCGTTTTTTCAAAGGGGCCGTAAAAATCGGCAATGACCTTTTGCCACTGAGCCTTGCCTTCCTCTACCTGATCCAGCTTTTCTTCCATGCCGGCGGTAAAGGCCACGTCTACGATATCGGCAAAGTTTTCCTTCATGAGCCGGGTGACCACAAAGCCCAACTCCGTAGGCATGAGGGTCTTCTTTTCCCGCAGGACATAGCCCCGGTCCACAATGGTGGAGATGGTGGGCGCATAGGTGGAGGGGCGGCCGATACCCTTTTCTTCCAGCGCCTTTACCAGAGTAGCCTCCGTAAAGCGGGCGGGAGGCTGGGTAAAGCGCTGGCCGCAGTCTATCTTCCGGGGAATAAAGCTGTCGCCCGGCTCCATAAGGGGCAGCTGGCCCACGGTTTCCTGCTGATCGTCCCGGCCCTCGGTATACACGGCCGTAAAGCCCGGGAACAACGTGCGGTTGCCGTTGGCCCGGAACTGCGCCCGGCCGCAGTCGAAGGAAACGGAGGTGGCTTCATAGACCATGTCCCCCATCTGACTGGCCAGGAAACGGTCGTAGATAAGCTTGTAAAGCTTGTATTCATCGTTGCTCAGATACGCCTTGAGCTCCTTGGGATCATTTTTCAGATCCGTGGGGCGGATGGCCTCATGGGCGTCCTGTGCCTCCTTGCGGCCCTTATACACATTGGGCGTTTCCGGGAGATACTCCGGCCCGTAGCGGGTCAGAATATGCTCTCTGGCGGCATCCTGCGCCTCCTTGGCCACCCGAACGGAGTCCGTACGGATGTAGGAGATCAGGCCAACAGGGCCCTTTTTGCCTATTTCCAGTCCCTCGTAGAGCTTCTGGGCAATAAGCATGGTCTTTTTGGCAATAAAGTTCAGCTTTCTGGAGGCCTCCTGCTGCAGACTGGAAGTGGTAAAGGGCGGAGCCGCATGGCGCTTCTTTTCCGCCACCTTCCGTTCGGCCACCACAAAGGGCTTCCCTTCTATGGCTGCCAGCACGGCATCGGCCTCCTCCTTGCAGGTAAGCTCCTTTTTCCCGTCCATGGAATAGAATCTGGCTTCAAAGCCTTTTTTCTCCCCCAGTAGGGCGGTAATGACCCAGTATTCCTGGGGCACGAAGTCGTTGATCTCCTCCTCCCGGTCGCAGATGATCCGGGTGGCCACAGACTGCACCCGGCCCGCAGAAAGGCCCTTGCGCACCTTGGCCCAGAGGATGGGGCTGATCTTATAGCCCACCAGCCTGTCCAGCACCCGGCGGGCCTGCTGGGCATCCACCAGATCCATATTGATGGAGCGAACCTTCTTCAAAGAGCCTTTTACGGCGGCGGAGGTAATCTCGTTAAACTCAATGCGGCACTTGCTGCCGGGATCCAGCTTCAGTATCTCCGCCAGGTGCCAGGAGATAGCCTCCCCCTCCCGGTCAGGGTCGGTAGCCAGATAGATGGTCTTGGCCTCTTTGGCTTCCCTGCGGATGTTCTCCAGCACATCTCCTCTGCCCCGAAGGGTAATATACTTGGGGGCAAACCCATGCTCCACATCCACGCCCAGCTGGCTTTTGGGCAGATCCCGAATGTGGCCGTTGCTGGCAATGACTTTATACTTGCTCCCCAGATATTTGCCGATGGTCTTGGCCTTGGCCGGGGACTCTACTATTACTAACGCTTCTGCCATACAGTTACCTTCCGCATCCGGCAGGCGGATGCCTTCTTTGATTGATCTTCTTTAATACACCACCCGGGCGGACATGGGATCCAGCGCATACAGGCTGCCGGGCAGCTGCTTAATTATTCCCGAAAAAGTCATGGATGTCAAGGTGGAAATCAAATCCCTCACGTCGCAGTCCAGCCGGTCCAGCAGCTCGTCCTCGTTCTTTTCTCCCTGGCTCAGAGCCCGGTAGATATCCTTTTCCAAAGGCGTCAGATCCCGGAAGTTCACCGCCGGTACGGATTCTTCTCCGCTTTCCAGTCCAAACTCCTCCAGTATCTCCCCTACGGAAGTAATGAGCCTTGCCTCGCCCCGGCGGAGCATCCGGTTGGTGCCGCTGCTCATGGGATCCGTTATGCGGCCGGGCACGGCAAATACCTCTCTGCCCTGCTCCAGCGCCAGCCCTGCCGTAATGGAGGCGCCGCTCTTTTCTCCGGCTTCCACCACCACCACCCCCTGGCTCAGGCCGCTGATGATCCGGTTCCGATAGGGGAAGTGATGGCCCAGCGGGGGCGTTTTGGGCATGAATTCCGTAAACAGGCAGCCCCGGGCGGCTACGGCCTCATAAAGCCGCTCGTTGCCCTTGGGATAGACCACGTCGATGCCGCAGCCCAACACCCCGATGACGGGATGTTCTGCCTCCTTGCACTCCAGCGCCCCCAGAGCGCCGTAAGCGTCTATACCCGTGGCCAGCCCCGTGACCACCGTGGCCCCGGACTGCGCCAGTTCCCGGCCGAACTGCCGGGCGGTATCCCGGCCGTAATCCGTACAGCGGCGGGTGCCCACCAGCGCTACGGGCAGGGGCGGATCCCCCTCCCAGTGGCCCCGGTAAAAAAGCACCGGCGGCGGATCGGATATCTCCTTGAGCAGAGAGGGATAGGCATAGGCGTCCACCGTCAGGATGCCCACGCCCTTTTTATCCATCCAGCTGCAGTAACGATCCATGAAGCCATCCCGGGAGGCGTCCTTCAGCCGCTGCCGGGTCTCTTCCTTCATATTGGGAGGAAAGCGGGAAAAATCCCCCTTTTTCACATCTTCCAGAGCCTCCTCCAGATAAAAGTATGTTTCTCTTATCCGGGCAAAGAGCTTATAATGCAGCTCCGTTCCGTAATGGAGCCAGAGGATCAGCCTGTCCTGGGCGTCGATCATAAGGGGTCTCCCTTCCTGTGAGCTTAAAGGTTATAAAGTCTCCTCCTGCAGCAGCGGCAGGGAACGGTAGCGGATGGCTTCGGAAAGATGCCGGGGTTCTATCTGTTCCCTGCCCTCCAGGTCTGCAATGGTCCTTGCCACCTTGCGGATGCGCTGGTAGCCCCGGGCGGAAAGATGCATCCGGGTGAACACCTGCTGCAGCAGGCTCCTGCACTCCGGGCTCAGGGGACAATAGGTTTCCAGCTGGCGCACGTTCATCTGGGCGTTCATGTGGATGCTCTCTTCCTTAAAGCGCTCCCGCTGCCGCTGCCGGGCCAGGTTGACCCGCTGGCGGATCACGGCGGAGCATTCTCCCCGCTGCTTTTGAGAGAGCTCTTCCAGCGGCACCTCGTGCATCTCCATCTGGATATCGATCCTGTCCAGCAAAGGGCCGCTGAGCCGCTTTACATACCGCTGTATCTGCACGGGGGTGCAGGTGCAGCGCCGCTGCCTGGAGCCCCGGTTGCCGCAGGGGCAGGGATTCATGGCCGCCACCAGAATGAAAGCCGCCGGATAGGTGCTGCTGGCCATGGCCCGGCTGACGGTGATGCACCCGTCCTCCAAAGGCTGGCGCAGGCTTTCCAGCACCGTGCGCTGAAACTCCGGGAACTCATCCAGAAACAGCACTCCCAGATGGGCCAGGCTGATCTCCCCGGGCTGGGCCTTTGTGCCCCCGCCCACCAGAGCGGCGGCGGAAGCCCCATGGTGAGGGGCCCGGAAGGGACGCTCCTTTACCAGCCCCCGGCGGCCGGTAAGGGAATGGATCTTGGTGATCTCCAAAGCTTCTTCAAAGGTAAGTTCCGGCAATATGGAGGGGATAGCCCGGGCCAGCATGGTCTTGCCGGAGCCGGGCGTGCCGCACAGCAGCAGGTTATGCCCCCCGGCCACGGCGATCTCCGCCGCCCGCTTGGCCGCCGCCTGCCCCCGTATATCCGCAAAGTCTGAGGAATAGACCAGCTCCTCCCGGTCAAAACGGGTCATGGGCAGGGGTTGTATCTCCGCTGCGCCGCGAAGATAGTCCACCGCTTCCTGCAGGGAGCGGACAGGCAAGATCCGGACGCCCTCCACGCAGGCGGCTTCCTCCCCGTTCCCCGCCGGTACCAGAAAAGCCGTATACCCCCGGCTTCGTCCCTCTATGACCATGGGCAGCACGCCGTTCACCGGCCGCACATCCCCGTTCAGCGCCAGTTCCCCCAGGATCACCGTTTCCCGCAGGGGCGGCTGCGGCACCAGACCGGAAGCCGCCAGCAGGCTCAGGGCAATGGGCAGATCATACAAAGAGCCTTCCTTGCGCACATCCGCCGGAGCCAGACTCACGGTGATATGGGCAATGGGGTAGAGATAGCCGCTGTTCTTCACCGCGGCCCGAACCCGCTCCCGGGATTCCTTTACCACCGCATCGGGCAGGCCCACCGTTTCATAGGCCCCCAGACCGGGGGAAATATCCGCCTCCACCTCCACGGGAAAACCGGATAAGCCGCTGAGTCCAAAGCTGATGGCCTGAGCCAGCATGGGCGCCTCCTTCCTTTTGCAGAAAATCCAGGGAAGCCGGGGTTATACCCAGCCGTAGTACAGATAGCCCGTAGGCAGCACGTTTTCCAGAAAGCTGGCGTACCACATGGGGGTAGGCAGCCCGGAAATGGCGGGGTACATCAACAGGAAATACACAACGGCCAGCCCCAGCCACACCCACTTGACCATGCGCAGGCGGCTGTTCTGCCGCTCCAGATGGCAGAGAAGGTAGACCGTTGCCAGCAGGATAAAGGGCACCGTTGCAAAAAAGTGATACAGAAACACGCACCGGGACACCAGCACCCAGGGCAGATAATTGGCCAGCACCCCCACGAGCAGCACCGGCAGGGCGGGATCCTTTTTCAGCCGGCCCATGACCCACTCCAGCAGCAAACACACGGCCCCTACGGAACTGACCCACCACACGGCAGGGTTGCCCGTGCTGGAAATGTTGGAGATCCATCCGTTGCCCCCGGATACAAAGAACCACACGCTCTTGGCGGTAAAGGGCCACTGATACCAGGCGGACTGGCACATATGGGTGGCAGTGAGCTTGGAATGGTAGTTGTACATGATCTTCTGGTAATACAACAGAGTATCCCAGGCCTCCTTCAGGCTGGTATCCCCTTCATACCGGTAGTAGGGGATATAAGAGGCAAAATAGATCCCTCCCGGCAGCGCCAGGAAGAACAGACAGCACCAGAGCACGGTCTTCCACGTCACGTTCCAGAAGCGCTTCAGCTGGGCCTGCTTTTTCTCCCCCGGCTCCAGACGCAGCGTCCGGTACAGAGCTGCCAGCACATGACCGAAGAACAGCACCGCCAGACCGGCCCCCGCATAGCAGCCGATCCATTTGCTGGCCACCCCCAGCCCGAAGCTCAGGCCGCTGAGAGCCAGATACCGGAACTTTTCCTTCAGGGGCGTGGTCAGATAGGGCCTGCGGATATATTCATACATGAACAGGAACATCAGCAGGATAAAGAACACCCCGTATACGTCTATGGTGGCGATGCGGGTCTGGGTAAAGTGCATACAGTCAAAGGCCCACAACCCGGCCGCCAGCAGGGCATAATCCGTCCGCCGGAGCATCCGCTTGGCAAACACATACAGGATGGGCACCATGGCAATGCCGAACAGCGTCCCCATGATCCGCCAGCCGAAGGGATTCATGCCGAATATCAGTATGCCCAGGGCAATGATAAGCTTGCCCAGCGGCGGGTGGGTCCATTCGTATACGGACATGTTGTGGATGTGCTCATAGGCCGTCCGGGCATGGTAGATCTCGTCAAAGATCATTCCGTTGTAATAGCCGGGCTGGTCGGGCACGGTGCTCTGTTCATCCACCAGAGCCGCTCCCTCTGCCGAAGCCGTGACCGGGAGCAGGTTGCCCGCCTCATCAAAGAAGGCGATCTCGTTGACGGCCACCTCTCCTTCCGCCTCTACCGTAAGCGTATCGGACACAGGCAGATCCACCGTCTCCTTATGCCACTTGAACATAGCCCCCTGATCCTGGGTGTAGGTCCAGCTCTCCCCTTCTTCGTTGGTAAAGGTCAAAGAACCTGTGGCAATGTTCCCGTTGCACCAGGCTTCGGCCAGGGTGACGGGGGCGTCAAAGGTCAGGGTAAAGGTATCCCCCGTATCCCCGTAATACACGCTTTCGGGGAAGTTCAGGGTGCCCAGATTCAAAAGGGCAATGAGCCCGTACAGCAGCGTCAGTACCAGCAGGCAGATCCGGTCCGCCCGGACCAGCTTTTCGCTGGCATGGGTCTCAAAGGGATTGAGGGATTCCGCCGGCCGCAGGGTATTCTTTTTGCTCATTTTTGCAGCGCCTCCTCCAGCTTCCGGTTCCAGTCCCGGCTTTCATAAAAGGGGATCCCCTTCTTTTCCGGCCGGATATGAAAGAGCACATCCAGCGTCAGATACACAAAGTATACGCATACCCCCACCTCGCAAAGGGCGCACAGCCGCAGCGTGGCCGTATGCTCCACAGACCCCCTGACAATGCTCATGGCGGCCTTGCTGACCACATACATGGCGGTCATTTCATTCAGGAAGGTGGTGCAGGTAAACAGAGCCATGACCGCCAGCAGCCGCTTATCCCCATAGGCGGCATAGGCAAAGAGCAGCAGCACCAGCACCGGCACCACATACCGCTCATGCATATAATGGCCGAAGGTGAAGATCAGCGCCATGACCAGCGCGGCGAGCAGATACAGAGCTCCCTTTTCTTCCGTGAGAGAGCGCCCCTGCTTCAGCAGATCCCGGTTCTTCTTCAGGCCCAGAGCGGCCCCCAGCAGCACCCCCAGCAGGATGCATGCGGTGCCAAACTGCTTATATGTCAGTGCCGAGCCCAGCAGCCCTTCCCCGGCAGGCTTCCAGTTGCCGCCCACCAGCGCCATATAGTTGTATGCTTCTACGGAGGCGTAATCATAACCGCTGCTGGCGGAAAGGAACCGGTTCACCAGCCAGAACAGATCCTGCTCCCCCTTGAAGGGCAGGGAAATCACCAGCAGCACCCCCAGGGCGCCCAAAGCCCCCAGCAGCGTGCCGCTCAGTTTTTTCCACACGTCTTTCTTTTCGAAGGGCGCCAGCATGAGCAGGTGGAACAGGCCGTATACCGGGCCGAACATCAGCGCCTGCCATTTGATGGCCACGGCCAGCCCGAACACGCACCCGGAAAGAGTCTGCCGCTCCTTTTGCAGCAGCATAAAGGAGAGCAGCAGGAAGAAAGTCAGTATGGAATCGATCTGCCCCCAGGCCCCGGAAAGGAAGAACAGCGCCGGATTCAGGTACACCAGGCTCCCCAGCAGCAGGGCTTTGCCCCGGGTGGCCCCCTGCTCCCGGCTGAAGCGCATCAGCAGCAGTGCACAGCCCGCATCGGCGGCAATGGCGGGCAGCATATACAGAAACTTTCCGAAGCTGCTGTATACATCCACCCCCAGCAGGTTCCACAGGGCGGACCAGCCCCCCAGAAACAGCATATAGGCCGGAGGATAGTCGTACCACTCATGGCCCGCTGCCGTATAAAAGGTGGAGGTGCCTTCCCGGGCGATAGACTGCCCCCAGGCAATAAAGCAGTTCATATCCGTATCATGGCCCTTGAACACCAGACACAGCACCAGACGCAGCAGCAGCCCCAGCAGCAGGATCCACCCAAAGGTGCGCTTGCAGGTGCTTTCCTGCGGATCCAGCGCTTCCCAGCGCTCCCGGTTCCGGAATACGCAGAACAGCAGCACGATGCCCGTCAGCACCGCCGCCCACAAAAGGGCCGCGAACAGAGACTTATAGGTCTGCTCACTCCACTCCTGCTGCTCCTGGCTCTCCTGACCGCCGCCCCAGGGAGACAGCGGCTGATACTCTCCCTCTGCACCGCTGCCCTGTTCCAGGCGCACTTCCCTGAACCAGGCGGTGCCGGTGCTGTTTTCACTGTATCCCCCCAGCCGCAGGGCCAGGTTCACCTGCGTCTGGCCGGCCTGCGTTTCAAAGTACAGAAAGACCGGGGTCCATTCATTGTCCCCGTACAGGCTTTCGCTGTATACGCAGCTTTTATCCAGGCTGTAATTGTCTATGGAAAGGGTGGCGCCCCTGCCTTCCTCCACATTCCGGGTCCGGATCAGGGCGGAAAGGATATACCGGCTTTCCGGAGACACCTGCACCAGATGGGTCAGGCGCAGATCGTCCCCCTCTTCCAAAGTAAGCCGCAAAGCTCCGTCCTCGCAGACGGCCTCATAGTCTTCCCCGTACACGCTGATCTCCCAGTCCCGGGGCAGTCCGTTTTCCTCCGCCTCCAGGGGCAGATCCATGGGCAGGGCGGGATCTTCCCCCTCAGCCTTCCGGCAGCCCCCCAGCAGGAGCAGCAGGGCCAGCAGCCACAGTATTCCCAGCCAGTGCTTTCTTTTCACGCTTTTCCTCCGCGCTTATACCAATGTGTTTGGATATATGATAGCATAGCGGAGCCGTCTTTGGCAATCCGTTGTCAAAAAGCGTTCACAATGTGTTCAATTCGGTTTTCGGATAGATACACTTCCGTCACATCAAAGCGGACATAGCGGTCATGAAGCCCCTGTTCCAGCAGGTAGCTCTGGGCCGCCTCCCGCACAAAGTTCTGTTTGGCCCGGCCCACTGCCTCCCGGGGCAGCCCGTAGCGCAAAGAGGAGCGGGCCTTCACCTCCACAAAGACGATGACCCCCTCCCTGTCCTCCAGTATCAGATCTATCTCCCGGTACCCGGCCCGGTAATTTTTTGCCCGAAGGGTATAGCCCCTTTTCAGCAGGTATTCCAGAGCCAGCCGCTCCCCCTTTTCCCCGGCGTTCATCCTATGCCTCCGGGCAGAAGCGCCCGATAAAGCTCCGCCGGTGCAGGGGGCAGGGACCGTACTTTTTCAGGGCGGCAATATGCTCCGCCGTGCCATAGCCCTTGTTCCGGGCAAAGCCGTATTCCGGATACAGGGCGTCCATGCGCTCCATGTATCTGTCCCGCTCCACCTTGGCCACTATGGAGGCGGCCGCAATGGAATAGCACAGGGCGTCCCCGTGTATAAGGGAATGCTGCCGGGCAGGGATATCCAGCCCCGTCAGGGCGTCGATCATCACATCCGTCACCTCTATGGGCATGGCGGCAAACGCCTGTGCAAAGGCCAGCCTTGTGGCCTGCAGAATGTTCATCCGGTCTATATCCTCCGGCTCTACCCAGGCGGTGGCATACCCCAGCGCCTGTGCGGTGATCTGCTCATAGAGCATATCCCGGCGTTTGGGAGAAAGCTTTTTGGAGTCGTTTACATACGCCAGCAGGGGTTCCGGCGGCATGGCGGCGCAGCCTGCCACCACCGGGCCCGCCAGGGGGCCCCGGCCCACCTCGTCCATCCCTGCCAGCACCACCCCGGGCGTTTCCCACAGGGGACGGTCATATTGGGTGATCTGCAGCAGCCGCTCCGGCTCGGGTATACGCATGGGGCTTTCTCCTTTTCGTATCGCTTATTCTTCTGCGGCAGGCTCTTCCGGCAGCGGGGCTTCCTCTGCCCCGGGCGTTTCCCAGGTGATCCTGGCGATCTTGCCGCCACGGTACTCATCCAGCGCCACACGGGCGGCCCGCTCCGTATCCGCCAGCCCGCCCGGCAGCAAAAACCCCCGGCTCCGGGCCACGCCTTCCAAAAAGGTAAAGTCTTCCTCCCCCTGCCGCAGCAGCAGCTTGGGGTACCGCTCCAAAAGCTTTTCCGGGCAAAGGGCATACAGCTCGCTTAAAAGGCTTTCGCTGAGCGATTCCACATCCATGATCTCATCATTGATGGAGCCGATATAGGCCAGATGCCGGGCCAGCCGCTGATCTTCCAGCTTGGGCCACAAAAGCCCCGGGCTGTCCATCAGTTCCAGATAGGGGCCCACCTTTACCCATTGCTTGCTTCTGGTAACGCCGGGCCTGTCTCCGGTCTGGGCCCGGTTCTCTCCGGCGATGCGGTTGATAAAGGTGGATTTGCCTGCGTTGGGGATCCCCACCACCATGATGCGCACGGTCTTGCGGATGCCCTTGGCCTGCATACGGGCCACCTTTTCGGCAGTAGCCCGCTGCAAAAGAGCCATGGCCTGCTTTTTCATGGCGGCTCCGGTGGATACGATGGCCGCCGCCTGTATGCCCTGGCTCTCATACTGCCGGATCCACGCCTTGCACAAAGCCGGATCCGCCAGATCCGCCTTGTTGAGAAATACGATCCGCTCCCGGGTCTTCAGAATCCCGTCAAAGTCCGGATTCCTTGTAGCAGCCGGGGCCCGGGCGTCTACGATCTCCGCCACGGCGTCCACCAGCTTTATATTCTCCTGAAGCATTCTTTTGGCCTTGGCCATGTGCCCCGGATACCAGTTGATCTGCTGCATATGCTTTTGCCTTTCTGCCCGCCAAAACGGAAAAAGCCCCGCACTGACGGGGCTCAGGGAACTTATTTCTCCACGATCCGCTCGCGAATCTTGGCGGACTTACCGGAACGCTCTCTGAGGTAATAGAGCTTGGCCCGGCGCACCACACCGTGACGAACCACTTCGATACGGCCGATACGGGGGCTGTGATAGGGGAAGGTACGCTCTACGCCTACGCCGTAGGATACGCGGCGGACGGTGAAAGACTTGCGGATGCCGCCGCCTTCCATCTTGATGACGGTGCCTTCAAAATTCTGCAGACGCTCCCGGTTGCCTTCTACGACCTTTACGAATACACGTACCAGATCGCCGATCTCCAGCTCGGGCAGATCGCTGCGAAGCTGTTCTTTTTCCAGTTCTTTGATGATGTCAGACATGTGTAATTTTACTCCTTCGTTCATTTTTGAGCGATACAGGCGTTCTTGCTCAACGGGGAACAGAGGACCACCCAATGCCACAACAGACGCATTATACCACGGGGAATCCGGCAGTGCAAGCCCTATTTCCCTTTATTTTCATAGTATTTTCCGTAAGTGCCCAAAAGCTCCGGCCGGTTTTGCCGGGTCTTTTCCAGTGCCTGCCGGCGCCGCCACTTTTCTATATTGGCGGCATGGCCGCTGAGGAGCACCTCCGGTGTTTCCATCCCCTCATACACGGCCGGGCGGGTATACTGGGGATATTCCAGCAGTCCCCGGGAAAAGGATTCCTCCCCGGCGCTTTCCGTGCTACCCAGCACCCCGGGCACAAACCGTGCCACGCAGTCTGCCAGCACCATGGCCGGCAGCTCTCCCCCGGTAAGGATAAAGTCGCCGATGCTGACCTCCCCGTCCAGCAGGGACATGACCCGCTCGTCCACCCCTTCGTAATGGCCGCACAGCAGCAGCAGCCGCTCCTGCCGGGCAAAGCCCATGGCCCGCTCCGTGGTGAGCAGGGGGCCCCGGGGCGTCATGAGCAGCCGCAGGGCCTCATGGCCGGGATCCACGGTACGGATGCAGTCAAAGATGGGCTGCGCCATCATCACCAGCCCCGCTCCCCCGCCGAAGGGATAATCATCGGTCTTCAGGTGCTTGTTCTGGGCGTGATCCCGGATGTTATGCAGGCGGATATCCAGCAGCCCTCTGTCCCGGGCCCTTTTGAGCATGGATTCGGAAAAGGGGCCCTGAAACATATCCGGAAAGAGGGTAAGAATATCAATCCGCAAACAGACCCACCTCCCTGAGCACATTGGCCTCCAGCACCATGCGGCCGCCGGGAATATCCACCTCGTGGAGCACTTTTTTCAGGGCAGGGACCATCAGCTTTCCTCCGGCCACTTCGTATACGTCGTTGGCGCCGGTCTCATACACGTTGGTAAGCTTTCCATAGGCCTTCCCCTCCGTATCCGAAACCTCCAGCCCTATCAGATCCGCCACAAAGTAGGTATAGGCGGGCAGCTCCACGGTATGGGCCCTGTCTACGCACAAATAGGTCCCCCGCAGCTTTTCCGCCGCTTCAGGGGTATCATAGCCCTCTATATGGGCCAGCACCATATCCTCCCCCGCAGAAACAACAGAAAGCCGCACGGGGATATGCTTCCCGTGCAGCTCCAGGTAACACTGTGTCAGGCCTTTGAACCGAGCCGGATCATCGGTGGCGGGGTTGATCTTTACGTTCCCCCGGACGCCGTGGGGCCTGGCAATCAGCCCGATGCGCAGATAGGGGGAAATCACAGGATATCCACCACGTACTTCTTATCGGAATGTACCGAAGAAGCCTTGACGATGGTGCGGATGGCCTTGGCGATGCGGCCCTGCTTGCCGATGACCTTGCCTACATCCGCAGGGTCTACGGAAAGCTCGATCACGGAAGTATCCCCGTCCTCCCGGACGTTGACCTTCACCGCATCGGGATTCTCCACCAGACTTCTGGCGATAAACAGAACCAGTTCGTCCATGGCTTAGTCGATGGCGCCGGTCTTCTTGAGCAGATCCCGCACGGTGTCGGTGGGCTGTGCGCCGTTCTTGATCCACTGGGCGGCCTTCTCGTTATCCACCTTCAGCTCCACGGGCTCGGCAATGGGGTTGAAGTAGCCGATCTCTTCCACAAAAGCACCGTTGCGGGGCGCGCGGGAATCGGCCACCACGATACGGTAGAAAGGAGCCTTCTTGGCGCCCATACGGCGCAGTCTGATCTTAAGCATGAAAAAATTCCTCCAAACAAAATATTGTGTATGTATGAAAAACGGTAAACCGGTTTTTCCTCAGAACTTGAAGGGGAAGCCCCCCCGGCGGCCCAGCTTCTTGCCGGAGAGCTGCTTCATGAGCTGCTTGCTCTGGTTGAACTGGTTCATGAGCCGGTTGACCTCCTGCACGGAGGTGCCGCTGCCTTTGGCAATGCGCTTGCGGCGGCTGGCGTTGAGCAGATCCGGATTGGAGCGCTCCTCTTTCGTCATGGAAAGGACGATGGCCTTGGTTCGCGCCAGCGCCTTTTCATCGATCTGGATGTTGCCCAGCTTGCTGGCCCCGGGGATCATCTTCAGGATATCCTCCATGGAGCCCATGGACTGCATCTGATCCATCTGTTCCAGATAGTCGTTCAGGTCAAAGGAGGCCGTGCGCATTTTCTTTTCCAGTTCAACGGCCTTTTTTTCGTCAAAGGCCTGCTGCGCCTTTTCTATGAGCGTCAGCACATCCCCCATGCCCAGTATCCGGGAAGCCATGCGCTCGGGGTGGAAGGGCTCTATATCCCCCAGCTTTTCCCCCGTGCCGGCAAACTTGATGGGCTTGCCCGTAACGGCCTTGACGGAAAGGGCTGCGCCGCCCCGGGTATCGCCGTCCAGCTTGGTCAGGATAACCCCTGTCAGGGGCACCGCTTCGTGGAAGGCTTTGGCGGCGTTTACGGCATCCTGACCGGTCATGCTGTCGATGACCAGCAGTATCTCCGTGGGGCGCACCGCTTCCCGGATGCGCACCAGCTCGTCCATCATGTCGCTGTCGATATGCAGGCGGCCTGCGGTATCCACGATGAGCACGTCATAAAAGTTCCGCCGGGCGTATTCCAGCGCTTCGGAAGCTACCTGCACCGGATCGGTCTTGCCCTTTTCAAAGACGGGGACCCCCGCCTTTTCCCCTACCACCTTCAGCTGATCGATGGCGGCAGGCCGGTAAATGTCGCAGGCGCACAGCAGAGGATTCTTGCCGTACTGTTTCTTCAGCAGCAGGGCCAGCTTGCCGCACATGGTGGTTTTGCCGGCGCCCTGCAGACCCGCCATAAGAATAACGGCAGGCTTGGTGGAGCCAAAGTCCAGCCGGGCGTTGGTAGAGCCCATAAGAGCCGTAAGCTCTTCGTTTACGATCTTGATGATCTGCTGGCCGGGGGTCAGGCTCTCCAGCACGTCTGCCCCAACGGCCCGCTCGGAGACCTTCTTGACGAAATCCTTGACCACCACAAAGTTGACGTCTGCTTCCAGCAGCGCCAGCTTGATCTCCCGCATGGCCTCCTTGACGTCCTTTTCACTCAGGCGTCCCTTGCCGGTGAGTTTTTTGAACACCGACTGGAGCTTGGCGGAAATGCCTTCAAAAGCCATGAAATACTCCTTTGCTTATTCTTCCCAGATGGCCTCCATCCGGTCCAGCGCCCGGAAAAAAGCCTCTTTCTGCCCGGGTTCCAGGGCGGATTCCTTCACCATGGTCCGGGTCAGAGCGTACAAACGCTCCTGCTCATGAAAACGGCGGATCAGCCCCAGGGCGCTTTCATACCCCCGCAGCTGCTCTTCGGAGCGCACCAGCGCATCCCGCACGCCCTGCCTGGAAATGCCTTCCCGCTCGGCGATCTCGGAAAGAGAGCAGTTTTCGTTGGCATACTGATCGGCAATGGAGCGCTGCCGCCGGGTCAGGAGCATCCCGTACCAGTCCAGCAGTTCGCCCAGTTCCACCACCTTATCCATGCTGCCTCCGCCTCTGTTTCTGCCTGTAAAGTCTTTTTGCTTTACACCCTGTCTATTATACGGATTTTCTCCCTGTTGTCAACCCTTATTTTACAGCAGAGCCCGGGCAAATTCTTCGGCGCTGAAGCGTTTGAGATCATCAATGCCCTCCCCTACGCCGATGAAGCGCACCGGCACATGCAGGGTATCCACAATGTTTACCACCACGCCGCCCTTGGCCGTACCGTCCAGCTTGGTGAGCACCACCCCCGTAAGCGCGCAGGCCTCCTGAAAAGCCTGCGCCTGCGCCACGGCGTTCTGGCCCGTGGTGCCGTCCAGCACCAGCAGCACCTCGCAGGGGAGCTCCGGCAGTTCCCGGGCAATGACCTTGCGGATCTTGGCCAGCTCGTTCATCAGGTTCTTTTTGTTATGCAGCCGCCCGGCGGTATCCACGATGAGCAGATCGCAGCCTTTGGCCTTATAGGAGGCAATGGCGTCATAGACCACCGCCGCCGGGTCGGAGCCCTCCTGATGGCGCACCATGGGCACGCCCGCCCGCTGGGCCCAATCCCCCAGCTGTTCCGCCGCCGCCGCCCGGAAGGTATCCGCCGCCGCCAGCATGGGCCTGCGGCCCCGTTCGGCATAATCGTGGGCGATCTTGCCGATGGAGGTGGTCTTGCCCACCCCGTTTACCCCTACGATCAGCAATGCCGCCGGAGCGGTATCGGGCACAAAGGGTGCGCCGGTCTCCACCCGCCCGGCAATAAGCTCTATGAGCGCCTGTTTGGTATCGGCGCAGGTTTTCAGCTTTCGGGTCTTAACCTGCTCCTTCAGCGCTTCGATCAGTTCGGAAGCCGTGGCGGCCCCCATGTCCGCCAGGATCATGGCCTCCTCCAGCTCCTCATAAAACTCCTCCGTGATCCTGTCTTCCCCAAAGAGGGAATCAAACCAGTTGTCCCGGGTCTTTTTCAGTCCCGCCCGGAGCTTTTCAAAAAAACCTTGCTTCTTTTCCATCAGGATACCTCCTCGAATTTTGCAGATACCAGGGAACTGACTCCCTTTTCCTCCATGGCTACGCCGTAGAGGGTGTTGCACACCTCCATGCTTCCCTTGCGGTGGGTGATGAGGATGAACTGGGTCTCGTGGCTGTAAGCCCGTAAAAAGTCGGCAAAACGGTTGACATTGGCTTCGTCCAGCGCCGCCTCTATCTCGTCCAGCACGCAGAATGCCGGGGATTTGATCCGCAGCATGGCAAACAGCAGGGCAATGGCCGTCAAAGCCCGCTCGCCGCCGGACATGAGACTGAGCATCTGCAGCTTTTTGCCCGGGGGCTGGGCAATGATATCTATGTCGCAGCCCAGCACGTCCTTTGGATCGGAAAGCCGCAGCTCCGCCTGCCCGCCGCCGAACAGTTCCCTGAACACCTGAGAAAACTGCTCCTGCACCCGGACGAACTCCCCGGAGAACACCTTTTCCATGGTACGCACCAGAGAAGCGATGAGCGTATCCAGATCCGAAGCTGCCTTTGTCAAATCATCATACTGCTGCTTCATCTCCCCATACCGGGCGGAGACCTCTTCAAACTCCTTGATGGAGCCCGGGTTCACCTCCCCCAGCTCCCGAAGTGCCCGGTGCAGCTCAGTCACCCGGCCGGAGGCGGAACCCAGAGGGATCTCTTTATACAGGGCCATGGCGTTTTCATAGGTCAGGCCGTAGGTGGTCCAGATCCGATCCTGTATCTGCTCCAGATGGGTGCGCAGCTTCCCCCGCGCCATTTCCGCCCGGGTGCGCTGTTCCATCAGGGTGCCGGTGGCGGTCAGCAGCCCGTCTCTGCGCCGCCGCACGTCGGCCAGCTCCTCCTGACAGGCGGCCCGCGCTTCGCTCTTCTGCTGTCGGGCCGTTTCGCCCGTGCGGGTCTGCTCCCTGAGAGTCTGCAAAGTCTCTTCCAGCGCCTGCTGCTCCCGGTTCAGGGCTTCCAGCTGCGCCTGCTGCCGGGCGATCTGCTTCCTGGCCTCCAAGCTCTGGCTCATAACCTGCTCCCGCTCCCGACGCAGGCGTTCCTGCTCCTGCTGCCGGGCGTCGGCCTCTTTCCGGGCGGCGGTGAGCTTCAGGCGTATATCCGTTACCAGCGCCGCCTGAGCCTCCCGTTTCTCCCGCAGGGCGTACAGGGCTTTCTGCCGCTGCATCACGTCCTCCCGGGTCACGTCGGAATTCTGCTGGAGATCCTCTTTTTCCCGGGAAAACCCGTCTATGCTCTTTTTCAGGGAAGCCAGATTTTCCAGATTGGAGGCATGCTCCTCTTCCAGACTTTCCTTTTCCTCCCGGCACTGCTGTATATCCCGGGCAATGATGGAACGCTTGTCCTTCTGCCGTTCCAGCTCCAGTGCGGTCTCATGGACCTGTTCGCTCAGCGCATCCCCCTGCACGCCCAGCAGCAGCAGCTCCTTCTGGGTCTGCTCCATACCTTCGGCAAGGGACTTCCGGGCCGCTTCCGCCTCCCGGCGGCCGGCGTCCAGCTCCTCTATCTCCCGCTCCCGGCTGAGGATGGAAAAGCTCTCCTTCTTTCGGCTGCCCCCGGTCATGGCGCCCCCGGCGGAAATGATATCCCCCTGCAGGGTCACGATCTGGAAAGAACCGCCGAAGCGTTCCTTTACACGCAGGGCGCAGTCCATATTCTCGGCCACCACCGTCCGGCCCAGCAGATGGTCTATGGCCCGGCTTACGGATTCCTCCCGGCCGATCAGCTCCGAAGCCACCCCCAGGATCCCCGGCTCCTTCAGGCAGCGGCGCTCCCCTTCCTTCAGGGGGTTCACCCGCAGCAGATCCAGGGGCAGCACCGTGGCCCGGCCGTACTCCTTTGCGCGCAGACGCTCCAAAATGGCTTTGGCGTCCCGGCCCGTGGGAGAGATCAGATTCTGGGCCGCCCCGCCCAGAGCCGTGGCAATGGCGGCCTCCAGCTGCCGGGGCACCCGGATCTTCTCCGCCACCACGCCCAGTATTTTTTCGGAAAGGCAGGGATCTTTGGCCGCATCCTCCATCAGCAGGCGAACGCTGTTCTGATACCCCTCCCGGCGGCGGGCCATTTCCTTGAGCACATGGAGCCGGGAAGCCAGCGCGGCGCAGCTCTGCTCCTGCTCGTTCAGGCGCTTTCTGGCTTGGGTCAGCGCCTCTTCCTTCTGCCGCTTCTGCTCCCGGGCCGCCTGCATATCCCGTTTGGCCTGTCCCCAGGCGTCCTTCAGACGGTTCTCCTCCTGAGCGGCCTCCTGCTCCTCCAAAAGCAGCCCGTTTTCCTTTTCCGCCAGGGCGGCACGTTCCTGCTCCATGGCGCTTTCCCGCTGCCGCAGAGCCCCTTCCATGGTCTCAAAACGGGACAGGCTGCTGCGCATGTCCGAAAGGCGGTTCATGCTTTCCATAATGGCCGCCTTCATGGCTTCTATTTCTTCCTCTCCCTGCCGGGCTTCCCCGGTCAGGGCATCCAGGATCTCGTTTTCCTGCTGCAGGCGCGTCTCCAGGGCTGCGGTATCCCCCGCGCCCAGCTTTTCCAATCCCTGCGCCTGTTCTTCCAGCGCCCGGGCCCGGTCCAGTCCTTCCCGGGAAAGGGACTCCAGCCGGTCGATCTCCTGCCGGCTCCTGTCCCGCTTCTCTTCCAGCAGGCTCTTTTCCCCCTGCTTCCCTTCCAGTGCGGCGGTCAGGGACATAAGGGACTGCTGCTCCTGCTCCAGAGCTTCTTCCAGCGCCTTCAGCTTCTGTTCCTGCGCTTCCACTCCCGCCAGCAGGGAGGCATCCTCCTGCCGGTTCCGGGCAATGTTTTCTTCTATCAGGGTCAGGGACTGCTGCTGAGTCTCCACCTTCTCCCGGCCCCGCTGGGTCTCCCGCAGGAACAGGTTTACCTCCAGATCCCGCAGCTCCTCCTGATAGCACAGGGCCTGCCGGGCCTTTTCGCTCTGCCTTTTCAGGGGCTCCAGCCGCCCTTCCAGCTCGGAAAGAATATCCCGGATCCGCTCCATATTCTTACGGGTCTGCTCCAGCTTCCGCTCTGCCTCTTCCCGGCGGACCCTGTAGCGCATGACCCCAGCCGCCTCCTCCAGAGCCGTGCGCCGGTCCTGGGAACGGTTGGAAAGGATCTCGTCCACCTTTCCCTGACCGATGATGGAATAGCCGTCCTTGCCGATGCCCGTATCCCGGAACAGCTCCAGCACATCCTTCAACCGGCAGTTCCGGCCGTTGAGGGCATACTCGCTCTCCCCCGAGCGGTATACCCGGCGGGTAACGGCCACCTCCTTATAGTCGGTAGGCAGCTTATGATCGGCGTTTTCAAAGGTAAGGGTCACCTCCGCCATGGGCAGGGGCTTGCGCTTCTGGGTGCCGCCGAAGATCACATCCTCCATCCGGCCGCCCCGAAGATTTTTGGCCGACTGCTCCCCCAGCACCCAGCGTATGGCATCGGAAAGGTTGCTCTTGCCGCTGCCGTTGGGGCCGATGATGGCCGTGACCCCGTTGCCGAAGGTCAATTCGGTTTTCTTTGCAAAGGATTTGAACCCCTGCAGTTCCAGTTTGGTGACTCTCATGAATGTTTCAGCGCCTCCAAAGCGGCCCGGGCCGCTTCCTGACCGGCGCTCTGCTTGGAATGTCCCGTTCCTTCCCCCATGACCTGGCCGCCTATGCGTACCTGCATACGGAAGCTCTTCTGGTGATCCGGGCCGGATTCTTCCAGCAGTTCATACCGTATCACCGTGTTTTTATGATCCTTGTGCACATATTCCTGCAGGGAGGTCTTGCTGTCTTTTTTGGGCAGCAGCCGCTGATCCGCCTGGATGAGCACCGTACGCTCCACCAGCTCCCGGGCCTTTTCCAGCCCGCCATCCAGATATACGGCGCAGAGCACCGCCTCAAAGGCGTCGCTGAGAATAGAGGGCTTGTCCCGGCCCCCGCACTGCTCTTCCCCATGGCCCAGCAGCACCGCTTCCCGCAGGCCTACGCCCAGGGCGGCCTCATACAGGCTTTCTTCGCACACCAGACTGGCCCGGGCCCGGGTCATGGCCCCTTCCTTCATGCCGGGGAAGGTGTCAAACAGATACCGGGATACCAGCAGTTCCAGCACCGCATCCCCCAAATACTCCATGCGCTCGTTATCGCCCATGGGGCAATGGGTGGCCATGGCATAGGAGGAATGGGTCAGGGCGTGTTCCAGCAGGGAAGCATCCCGAAAGGTGTACCCCAGCCGTTCCATACATGCATTGAGCCTGTCTGTCATAAATCATACTTTCTGCGCCCCTGCAGGCGCAGCCTTTCCTGTTTCATTTGAAAAAAGCCCGCACCAGCTGATGCGGGCCCATGGGTTGAGGGCTGATTCTTATTTTTCGGCGAGGAACTGCATGATGTCGCCCACGGTCTTGATCTTGGGCAGCATCTCATCGGGAATCTCCACATCGAACTCCTGCTCCATATCCATGACCAGCTCCACGATATCCAGAGAATCCGCATGGAGATCCTCGATCAGACGGCTTTCGGGAGTGATAGCGGCAGCATCCAGATCCAGCTGCTTGGCAATGATATCGCGTACCTTTTCAAACTTCATTTTCAATCTCCATTCCCGCCCGGGGGCGTTGCATTTTTGAAAATTCCGGAGGTAGTGCTTTTGAACGGCCTTGCAAGAACCGGGCCGCCCGGCCGGGCCCCTCTGGGAAGGACATCCGCCTCCCGCCGTTCACCTCCGCTGCTGCTATGAACAAATCATGAATTTTCTTTTGACATTTTAATGCAGCCGAAGGGCAATGTCAACTTGTTTTTGCCTTTTCAGGCGTATTTTTAATGAAAGGCCTGGGCGATCTGCTCCGTAACGGAACCCCGCACCAGCTTCTCCCCCTGCAGAATAGCGTTTTTGAAGGCCCGCCCGTCGGAACTGCCGTGAGCCTTGATAACGCCGCCGTTGACCCCCAGCAGAGGTGCGCCCCCCACCTCTTTGTAATCCATGCGCTTTTTCAGAGCCGCAAAGGCAGGCTTGGCAATGGCGCCCCCCAGCATCCCCCGCAGGGTGCCCATCAGCTCCGTTTTCAGCATGGCGGTAATGGCCTTGGCCGCCCCCTCCGTGCCCTTGAGCAGCACATTGCCGGAAAAACCGTCGGCCACCAGCACATCAAAATCGCCGCTCATCAGCTCCCGGGCTTCCGCATTCCCGGCAAAGCGGATCCCCGGCTCCTGCTCCAGCAGGGCATAGGTCTCCTTGGTCAGCTCGTTGCCCTTTTCCGCTTCGGCCCCGTTGTTCAGCAGGCCGATCCGGGGATCCTCCACCCCCATGACCCGCTGCATATAGGCGGCGCCCATATGGGCAAACTGCACCAGATAGGCGCTCTTGCAGTCGGCATTGGCCCCGCTGTCTACCAGCATGGTGTAGCCCCCCTGCATATTGGGGATCAGGGTGGCCAGAGCGGGCCGCTGAATGCCCTTGATCCGGCGGATGATCAACGTCCCGGCGGTAAGCACCGCCCCGGAGCTGCCTCCGCTCAAAAAGCAGTCCGCCTCCCCCTGGGCCACGGCCTGAGCCGCCCGCACCATGGAGGAATCCTTTTTCTGGCGCACGGCGGCGGCGGGGGCTTCCTCGCAGGAAATGACCTCCGTGCAGGGAACGATCTTCAGCCGGCCGCCGTCATAGCTCTGCCCTTCCAGGCAGGCCCGTATCTGCGCTTCGTCCCCGTACAGGCTGAGGCACACATCCTCCCCCGTTTCCTGCAGGGCCAGCAGCGCCCCTTCCACAACGGCTTTGGGGGCAAAATCCCCGCCCATGGCGTCTATGGCTATAATCATTGTATGCGATCCTTTCCCGAATATTCGTCATGATCCATTATATACTTCATTCCCGGTCCTTGGCAACACCCGGAATGCCTTAAAAAGCACACAAAAAAACCTCCCGGACGCTTTGCGCCGCTGAGGAGGCTTTTGCTTTACAATCAGTGGGTAATCATGGGATCAGGCGTTTTTCTTATCCTTTTTGTCCATGTCGATGACCTGCGCGCCATCATAATACCCGCACTTCTTGCAAACGGCATGGGGAACCTTCAGCTCGTGGCACTGGGGGCACTCCACCAGGGTGGGGGCTACCAGAGTGCTGTTTGCTGCACGACGGGAATCTCTCCTTGCCTTAGATGTTTTTCTCTTGGGTACTGCCATGATCACACCTCCTTATTCTCAAAACTCAAGGTCCGCAGCACGTCGAACGGATTGCTGCGGTTTGTTTCGGTACACCTGCACCGGCCGCGGTTGAGATTGATACCGCAAATGGGGCACAAACCCCTGCAATCCTCTCTGCACAGGCTCACCAGCGGCATCTGCAAGAGAAGATTGTCCAGATAGGCGTCCCGCAGTTCCAGGGTGTCCCCTTCATAAGGATAGCATTCCTCCTCCTTGCCGGCCATACCCGGGCGAACGAACCGTTCGCGGAAGGTGAAGGAAAAGGGTTCTTCAAAGGGCTCATTGCAGCGTGCGCAGCGGGATAAAAACACAACCTCGCCGCAGCCCTCCACGGTAAAGCCGCCTCCGTCCCCGGACACGGTCCCCCGGGCTTTGGCCGGCCCCTTAAAGGCCAGCTGCCTGCCGCAGTAGGTAATGGTGCCCAGTTCCTGGCTCAAAGAGAAAGGAAAGACCTCCCCCAGGCGCTTTGCTGCTTCATGCACAGATAGTTCCATAACGGTACCCCTAAAATCAACCATCAGCTATTTTACTGGTTTATGACCTTTTTGTCAACCTTGTTCCGCTTAACTTTTTTCTTTTTTCTGCGGAATTTTTATATATTTCACTCTTTGCAGGCGGTTTTCCCGCAGGAGCCTCCTTCCGCCGGGGATCGGAGCGGCCTGCCTCCCGTTCCGGGCGGGTGTTCTCCGGGGGAACAAGGGCCCCCGGCCCCCGGCCCACAAGATCCTCCCGGCCCCGCAGGCGCAGCGCCTTGCGCACCAGCGGCCGGTTGGCAGGGATCCAGTACTGCATCAGAGCCCGCTGCATGCGCTTTTCTTCATCCCGGGGGATATGGACGCTTTCCATGGTGCGGGGATCCAGCCCCGTGTAATACATGCAGGTGGACAGGGTCCCCGGGGTGGGGTAAAAGTCCTGCACCTGCTCCGGCCGGTGCCCCGTCCTGCGGATATACTCCGCCAGCTCAATGGCGTCGTCCAGTGTGCAGCCCGGATGGGAGCTGATAAAGTAAGGCACCAGATACTGGGCCCGCCCCTCCTTCCGATTCAGGGTCTCATAGCGGCGGACGAATTCTTCGTATACCCGGTGCGGGGGCTTGTTCATATAATAGAGCACCCGGTCGCTTACATGCTCCGGAGCCACCTTCAGCTGGCCGGATATATGATGCTCCACCAGTTCCTTCAGAAAAGCCGGGCTTTTATCATAAAGCATGTAATCGAACCGCACCCCGGAGCGGACGAACACCTTTTTGACCCGGGGCACGTCTCTTAGCTTCTGCAGCAGGGCCACATAGTCTGATTCATCCGCCTTCATGTTGGGGCAGGGCTTATAGCCGATGCACTGCCTGTCCGGGCACACGCCGCAGGTAAGCTGTTTGGCGCAGGCCGGCTGGCGGAAGTTGGCCGTAGGCCCTCCCACATCGTGGATATATCCCTTAAAGCCCGGCAGCTCCGTCAGCAGTTTTGCCTCCCGCAGCAGGGAAGCATGGCTGCGCACCTGCACCACCCGTCCCTGATGAAAAGTCAGTGCGCAGAAGCTGCACGCCCCGAAGCAGCCCCGGCAGCTGGTCAGTGAAAATTCCACCTCCTGCAGGGCGGGAATGGGCTTTGTATACATGGGGTGGGGCCGCCTGGTATAGGGCAGGCCGTACACCCGGTCCATCTCCGCCTGGGTCAGGGGTCCGGCAGGGGGATTGGCCACCAGATAGCCTTTTTCGTGAGCCTGCACCAGCACCCGGCCCCGGACGGCGTCCTGCTCCCGGGTCTCCAGCATGAATGCACGGCAGTAGGCCTTTTTATCGGCGGACACCTCCTGATAGGAGGGCAGCACCACCGGATCCTTCAGGTGGCTGATATCCGCCGCCTGATAGCAGGTGCCCGGCACATCCCGTATCTCCTTCAGGGGCCGCCCCTCCGCCAGCGCCCGGGCCAGCGCCACCACGGAACGCTCCCCCATGCCGTACATGAGGATATCCGCCCCGGCATCATACAGAACGGAGTGGCGCACCCGGTCGTCCCAGTAATCATAGTGGGCAAAGCGGCGCAGGCTGGCCTCTATGCCTCCGGCCAGCACCGGCACCCCGGGATACGCACGGCGGCACAGGTTGCAGTAGACGATCAGCGCCCGATCCGGCCGCTTTCCCGCCAGGCCCCCTTCTGTATAGCTGTCTTCGCTGCGGCGCTTTCTGGCGGCGGTGTAATGGTTGACCATGGAATCAATATTTCCCGAAGACACCAGAAAGGCCAGTTTCGGCCTGCCCAGCGCCCGGAAGGCTTCCGGGTCGTGCCAGTCGGGCTGGCAGATCAGCCCCACGGTAAAACCTGCATCCATAAGCACCCGGGTGATAATGGCAGAACCGAAGCTGGGATGATCGATATACGCATCCCCGGTCACATACACAAAGTCCACCTGGGCAAGCCCCAGTTTTTCCATCTCCTGCCGTGAAGCGGGGGGCACCGTGCCCCGCGCCCTATCTGTTCCCATGGGCGCCGGCTCCTTTCGGGTGGATGTGGGGGCTGGTGGGCTCGGTGATCTCCTCCTCCGGTTGGAGCGCCTTCTCCGGGTTGGCCCGCCTGAGCTCTCCGGCCAGATAATCGATGGTCTCCATCATCTCTTTACGCTCCTGCTCCATCTGCTGCAGGCGCAGGATGATCTCATCCAGAAAATCATCCACCTGTTCCAGATCGTAGCCGAACAGCGTCCGGCGAAAGGTTTTATTGGCAATGGTCTGCGGCGTCAGCATGAGCCCCCTCCTGTTCCCGATATCCGCTCCGGGTGATTGAAAAAAGCGGAGAGCCCGTATAAGCCGCTCCGCCAGAAGAACCGGGATACCCGGTGTTACATGTCGCTGTATTCCCCGTCTTCGTTGCCGATGACGTCATAGTTGTTGGGCGCCACCACAAAAATGCCCCGGCTGATCTTCATAATGGTGCCGGAAAGGGCATAGATGGCCCCGGAAAGGAAGTCCAGTATCCGCTGGGCGCAGCTGACCTCCAGTTCCTCCATGTTTACGATGACGGGCTTGCGGGCCTTGAGATTGTCGATGATGTTCTGGGCATCCTCATAGCTGACGGGATGATAGACGATCATCTTCATGGCGCCCACATTGGGCATGGGCACGGTCTCTCCGCCGCCCTGAAGCCGCTGTTCCCGGAGGGGCTTTTTGGCAGCGGGTTCGGGGGCCGCTTTCTGCCTCCGTGCGGGAGCGGCCTCGGCTGCGCCCTCGTCCTCTTCGAACAGGTCGTCGTCGTGCTGCTTGTCGTCCGCTTCCTCAATGCCGATAAAGTCAAGGAATTTGTTATAAATACCCACCGTATGCTCCTCCTGCCTTGGTTACAATCTGTTTCTTGATCCGAATATGGCCGACCCCACCCGGATCAGGGTGGAGCCTTCCAGAATGGCTGCTTCAAAATCGTGGCTCATCCCCATGGAAAGGGTGTGCAGCTCCGCCTGCGGATATGCCGCCGCCAGCTTCTCCCGAAGGGTGTACAGTGCGCCGAAATAAGCTCTTGCCTTTTCCGGCTCTCCAGCGGGAGGCACGCACATGAGCCCCTGCACCTGCAGATGCGGAAGCGCCAGGATCTGCTCCAGAAGCTTTTCCGTTTCCTCCGGCAGCACGCCGCCCTTCTGGGGCTCTCTGCCTATGTTCACCTGCAACAACACCGGCTGGACGCTTTGGGCTTTGGCGGCATGAGCCTCCAGAGCCAGAGCCAGCTTTTCCCGGTCTACGGACTGGATGCAGGAAACGGTATTGCAAATGTATTTTATCTTATTGGTCTGTAGTTGTCCAATGAAATGGACCGCTATCCCCTGCTGTTTATAAAAATTTAACTTTTCCCGGACTTCCTGGGCATGATTTTCCCCCATGAGGGCAATGCCTGCCGCAGCAGCCTCCGCCATGCGGCCGGTGTCCACATATTTGGTCACGGCCATGAGGGATACTTCCCCCGTCGGCCGGCCGGCCCGGAGACAGGCGGCTTCCATCCGCTCCCGGATGCGCTCTATGTTTTCCCGTATGGTCATGGGGCCTCCTGTCCGCTGCTCCCGGGGGACGCCTGCGCCCCCGGATCCGTGGGGAACTGGTTGGGGTCTACCGGGGCCGGGCTGCCCAGGTTGGGGGGCTCTATGGTCCCCGTCTGAGTGGGCGCCGGGGAAGGCGTGGCCGTGGGGATGGGCGTGGCCGTGGGGCCTGCTTCATCTGCACTGGGCTCCTCATAATACAGGAAGCGGATGCCGCTCTTGAGCTGGATCTGCCGGTCTGCCGCCCGGATGACGGCAGTCTTGTCATCGGCGCAGAGGATCTCGATCTTGATGGGGCTGTAGCCGTTCCCCGTATACACATACAGATACGGTACGCCGCCGTTGAAGTAGATGCCGTCCACCGGTACGGCGGTGCCGCTGCCCGTATAGTGGATGCTCAGATCCATGGTGCGGTTCTCCAGCACCTGCAGGGAATCCTCCTCCACTTCCAGAATATACAGCACATAGCTTTCGGAGGGCTTTTCTGCCACCACCCGGCCGGAAAACACCTTATCCTGATGAGAGACCTGCATATCGTACTTCTCCCCCACCACAAAGCGGTGTGCTTCATCCCCCCTTACGGTAAAGGCGATGTAAAAGCCGCCTGGCTCCACAATGCGGAACAGCCCGTTCCCTGTGGTGGAGCTGAGAGGAGAGGAAGCGGTCTTTCGCACCTGCGAAGCGCTGAGGGAGAGGATGTTCATGGCCGTTTCATAGCCGTCCAGATGGAAGGAGATATAGCCGGAGCCGCCGTTGTTCAGCAACGTGCTCTGGGCGGAAAAGGAGCTTTTCAGCCGGTCCAGTATCTCGTAATTGGCCGTCAGGGCCGCATCTGCCGGGGTGATCTCCCGCATATAGGTCTCCCGGGCGGTGAGCAGCGCCTGCAGTTCATCCGCCAGAGTCATATAGTTGTATTGGGAATCCCCCATGGCCGCCTGGGTCATCTTTTCCATGGTCTGCTCGATCTGGGCGTTATAGGCCGACACCTCCTGGGGCAGGGTGGCCGTGTCGGAGGAGGCCAGCTTCAAAAGCGTGATCTGCTGCCGGTATATCTTCTGGGACTGGGAAAGTATTTCCGAAAGCTGGGAGGTATAGTCCTTGCCGTACAGCAGTGCTACGGGCTGCTGGTTTTCCACATACTCCCCTTCTCCCACCAGATAGCGAAGGCTGCTGTACTCCGGCGCCTCCACCACGGTCTCCTTGCGGATGACTACGCCGGTAAAGGCCACGTCCGCCTCTACCGTATCCGAAGAAAGACGTCCCGTGGAAGGATTCAGTATCTTATACCCCAAATAGGCCCCGATGATCAGCACCGGGACCAGAAGCAGCATATAAAAGCGCAGCTTGAATTTTCTTTTGCCAGCCAAAGGCTCACCTCATTCCTTTTTTTCGGGGAACGGCGCCCGGGATCAGTCCAGAGCGCCCGCCCAGCCGTCCAGCAGGGAGCCCATCTGCTTTCTGACTCCCTTTACCCGGCCCACCATGGCGCAGCTGAGGCAGCTGCCCGAAAGGATCCGGGGGATGACGGCCTGTATTTTATCCATTGTAACACACTCGATGGCCTTTAGCGTAGCCTCTATTGCGTATTCTTTGTTTTGTAAAAGTAAACTTTTTCCCAAAGCGTTCATAAAGGCGCTGCACCCTTCCATGCCCATAAGGAAGCTGCCCCGCAGCTGGTTCCTGCAAAGAAGGAATTCCCTCTCCGTAACGCCGTGCAGGCGGATATCCTCCAGCTCCTGCAAAATGAGTTCCAGCGCCAAAGGTGCCTGTTTGGGGGAACTGCCTGCATAAATGCACAGGGAGCCCGTATCCCGGTAGGCCATGGGGTAGCTGTATACGCTGTAGGCCAGCCCCCGTTCCTCCCGCACCTTCTGGAACAGCCGGGAGGACATGCTTCCCCCCAGTATGTTGCTGAGCACCGCCTGGGCATAATACTCCTCGCAGCTGCTCTTGAAGCCCGGGAGCACCAGACAGGTGTTCACCTGTTCCGTATCCCGCTCCCGGAAGATCCAGGGCCGCCGCCCGGCGGGCGCTCCCTCTATCATCAGGTCTCTTTCTCCCGCGGGCACGTCCGCAAAGGCCTTTTCTATCATGGCCGTCAGGGCCCGGGGCTCAAAGCTCCCGGCGCAGGCAATGACCATGTTCCCCCCGGTATAACGGGCGGCCATATAGGCTTCTATCTGCTGCCGGGTCAGGGCGGCCACGGTCTCCCGGGTGCCCAGCACGGTCTTTTCCAGCACAGTGCCCCGGTAAAAATCGCTGCCGGCGGTCTCGAAGCACAGATCCTCCGGGCTGTCCTCGCTCATGCCGATCTCCTCGATGACCACCTGCTTCTCCCGCTCCATGCAGTCTTCCTCAAAAGCGGAGTGCAGCAGGATGTCCGAAAGGATATCCACGGCCAGGGGCAGGTCGCTGTCCAGCACCTTGGCATAAAAGCAGGTGCATTCCTTAGCGGTAAAGGCGTTCAGGTTGCCGCCGACGGCGTCCATCTCTACGGCTATATCCCGTGCAGAACGCTTTTTTGTGCCCTTGAACACCATGTGCTCGATAAAATGGCTGATGCCGTTGTTTTCTTCCGTTTCATACACGGAGCCGGCGTTGACCCATACGCCCATGGATACGCAGCGGGTGTTCTCCATGGGCAGCAGGATCAGCCGCAGGCCGTTGGGCAGGGTGGTTTGTGTGATCATTGCGTCATTCTCCTTTTGGATAGCATGCCCCGGAAAGAAAGTATCTTTCCCTCCGGCGGAAACAGCCTTTTTTCGCCCGGAAAGGGCGGTTACGAAAAAGGAGCGCAATGGGTCTCATTGCGCCCCCGGTATGCGGTTCTGTGCTTACTTGCCTTCGCCCTTGCCCTCTTCTTCGGGGAGCAGGCCCTTGCGGTCCAGGCTGATCTTGCCGGTCTTGGGATCGATCTCGATGACCCGCACCAGCACCTTGTCGCCCAGGTTCATTACGTCTTCCACCTTGTTGACCCGCTTCTTGTCCATGCGGGAAATGTGGAGCAGGCCGTCCTTGCCGGGCGTCAGGTTGATGAATGCGCCGAAGGTCTGGATGTTGACCACAGTGCCCAGATACACCTCGCCCACCTCGATATCCTTCACGATGGAATCGATGATGCCCTTGGCTTCCTTGGCGGCCGCTTCGTCGGGAGAGGCGATGAACACGGAGCCGTCGTCCTCGATGTCGATCTTTACGCCGGTCTGGGCAATGATGCCGTTGATGGTCTTGCCGCCGCTGCCGATGACCTCGCGGATCTTATCGGGATGGATCTTGAAGGAGATGATCCGGGGCGCATAGGGGGACATATTCTCCCGGGGAGCGGGCAGACACTCGGCCATCTTGTCCAGAATGAACATACGGCCCCGGTTGGCCTGCGCCAGCGCACGGGTGAGGATCTCCTCGTTGATGCCCTTGATCTTGATATCCATCTGGATGGCGGTGATGCCGTCACGGGTACCGGCTACCTTAAAGTCCATGTCGCCCAGGAAGTCTTCCAGACCCTGGATATCGGTCATAACGGCGATGTTGCCGGTCTCGGTATCCTGAATGAGACCCATGGCTACGCCCGCAACGGGCTTTTTGATGGGTACGCCCGCATCCATCAGGGCCAGCGTGCTGGCGCAGATGGAAGCCTGAGAGGTGGAACCGTTGGAGGAAATGACCTCGCTGACCAGCCGCATGCAATAGGGGAATTCCTCCTCGGAGGGCAGCACGGGGAGCAGCGCACGCTCTGCCAGAGCGCCGTGGCCGATCTCGCGGCGGCCGGGGCTGCGGACGGGGCGGGTCTCGCCGGTGCTGTAGGGAGGCATGTTATACTGGTGCATATAGCGCTTGCCCGTTTCGGTGCCGATGCCGTCCAGCATCTGGCCTTCGGAAAGGGTGCCCAGCGTGGCAATGGTCATGACCTGGGTCTGGCCCCGGGTGAACACGGCGCTGCCGTGGGTGCGCTCCAGCAGGCCGGTCTCGCACCAGATGGGGCGGATCTCCTCCTGGGTACGGCCGTCAGGACGGATGTTGAGATCCAGTATCTTTTTGCGCATGACTTCCTTGGTCATGGCATACAGGATATCGTCCATATCCTTGCCCTCTTCGGGGTAGGCTTCGTCCAGAGCCTCGTGGACTTCCTTCTTGACCTGCTCGGTACGCTCTTCCCGCTCATGACGGTCAAAGGTATCCATCTGCCAGACGACCTTGTCCATGGCCAGCTCGCGGACCCTGGCAGTGAGCTCTTCGGAAGCATGGTGAATGTTTACGGGCATTTTCTCCTTGCCCACATCCTGCTGGATGCCGGCAATGAAGTCTACGATCTGCTTGATGTATTCATGGCCGAAAAGAATGGCCTTGAGCATCTCCTCTTCGGAGATCTCCTGCGCACCGGCCTCCACCATCATGACGGCGTCCTTGGTGCCGGCCACGGTCAGGTGCAGGCGGCTCTTGGCCCGCTCTTCCACACCGGGGTTAAGCACATACTTCCCGTCTACATAGCCCACGACCACACCGGCGATGGGGCCCATGAAGGGGGCGTTGGAGATGGACAGGGCAATGGAAGCGCCCAGCATGGCGATGATATCGGGCTGCACGTCCTGATCTACGCTCAGCACGGTGGCGATGACCTGAATATCGTTATAGAATCCCTTGGGGAACAGGGGCCGCAGGGGACGGTCGATAAGGCGGCAGGCCAGGATTGCCTTTTCGGAGGGACGGCCTTCCCGCTTGATGAAGCCGCCGGGGATCTTGCCCACGGCATACATCTTCTCTTCAAATTCTACGCTGAGGGGCAGAAAATCCACGCCGGGGCGGGGCTCCTTGGCCACCGTAGCGCATACCAGCACGGCGGTGCCGCCGCAGCGGACCAGACAGGATCCCCCTGCCTGCTCGGCATACTTTCCGGTCTCAACGACCAGTTTGCGGTCGCCGACCATGGTTTCAAAGGTTCTGAACATTCTTTATATTTCCTCTTTCTTAATTGATTCCTGCTTCAAGGCCCTTCCGGGCGTGAGAAAAATGCCTCCCGGGGAGGATACGGAAGATCCGGGAGCTACAGCCGCTCTCAAAAGCAGACACACGCATACAGGTGCCGCCGTCTGTTTTTGAGATCGCTATAGAAAGCAAGGCGGGTGTGTTGCAACCCGCCCTGTGCTTTTGCCCTTACTTTCTCAGATTCAATGCAGCCAGGATAGCCCTGTATCTCTCGATATCCTTTTCCTTCAGGTAGTTGAGAAGGCCCCTGCGCTGACCGACCATCTTCAGCAGACCGCGGCGGCTGTGGTGGTCGTTCTTATTGACGGACAGATGCTCGTTGAGGTGGTTGATCCGTGCGGTGAGCAGTGCGATCTGCACCTCGGGGGAACCGGTGTCACCCTCGTGGATGGCATACTTGGCGATGATTTCCTGTTTGGTCATAGTATATATCCTCCATAATTTGATCCCCGCAAACTGCGCCTGAGCCAATGTCCATAGGGCACGGAGAAACGCAAAAGCCCAGTAAGCGGTTTAACCTTTAGAATAGTAGCACAACAGATCGAAAAAGTAAACCGTTTTTTGCTTATTATCAAAAACTTTTTTGTTTTGCCGCCGCCTGCGCCACATCCCGGGCGATCTGCTCCTTCAGCGCTTCCAGTGAGGAAAACGTCCTCTCCTCCCGGATCCGGCTCAAAAGCTCCACCTCCAGCACCCGGCCATACAGCTCCACCCGCTCTCCCAGCAGGTGGGTCTCCACGGTGCGCTTTTTCCCCTCTACGGTGGGGTTGCAGCCTATGTTGGTCACGGCGGCATAGCTTTCTTCCCCTGCCCGGGCCCGGGCGGCGTATACCCCGTCCGGGGGCAGCAGATAGCGGCCGTACTCCATATTGGCTGTAGGAAAGCCGATGGTGCGCCCTATATGCCGGTTGGCCACCACGGCCCCCCTCAGGGTATAAGGCCGGGTGAGCATCTGCTCCGCTTCCTCCAGACGCCCGGCCAGCAGGGCTTCCCGTATGCGGGAGCTGGATACGGGGCTGCCGTCAAGGAGCACCGGCTCCAGAATATCCACGGCGATCCCCACAGCCTGTCCCAGCTGCCGGAGGGTATCCCCCGTGCCCGCGCCTGCCCGGCCGAAGGTATAGTTGAACCCGGCTACCAGCCCTTTTACGGGGAAGCGTTCCTGCAGATATGCCAGAAAGGCTTCCGGCGACAGGCCGGCAAAGTCCCGGGTGAAAGGGATCATCTCCACCCGTTCCATACCCAGAGCCAGCATCCAGTCCCGGCGCTGTTCCGCCGTGGAAAGATACCGGACTTCCCTGCCGAATATCTCTGCCGGGTGATTCAAAAAGCAGAAGGCCATGGGCCGCCCGCCCAGTTTCCGGGCCAGCGCCGCCGTTCTTTGCAGCAGAGCCTGATGCCCTCTGTGTACCCCGTCAAACATGCCCAGGGCAATGACAAAGCCGTTATCCTGCATATCCTTCTTTATTCGTCATACAGATGCACCCGCAGGCGCACCTGCCCGTTCTCCACCTGCCCGATGCCCATGAACCTGTCCCCGCAGTACAGGCGCGCCGTTTCTACGGGGAGCTTGCCCACATAGGTGGGCAGACCGTTTCTGGCAGGCTGAAACCGTTCCGCCGGCAGCTTCAGGGCGGGCATATAGCCCAGAGCCGCCTCACAGGAGAGCAGCGCCTTTTCTGCCTGCCCTTCTTCCGCCAGCGCCCGAAGCGCTTCCAGCGTATGGGCGCTTTCTATGGAAAAGGGTCCGGAAGCCGTCCGCAGGAGCATACCCATGCAGGCGCAGCCCCCCGCTGCCCGCCCCATGTCGTGGCACAGGGTGCGCACATAGGTGCCCCGGGAGCAGGTGACTTCCATCAGATAGCGGTTCTCGCCGGTCTGTTCCAGCAGCTCCAGGCGGCTTATGGTCACGGGGCGCAGCTTTTCCGGTATCTCCTTCCCGGCCAGCGCCAGATCATACAGCTTTTTGCCGCCGCTTTTCAGGGCGGAATAGGCCGGGGCCTGCTGGATGATCTCCCCCCGGAACCGAGGCAGCAGCCCCTCCAGCTCCTGCCGGGACAGATTCTTTTCCGTCCGGTCCGTTACCCGGCCGTATACATCCTGCGTATCCGTTTCCCTGCCGAAAAGCAGTTCAAAGCGATAGGTCTTTTCCTTATCCACCAGATAGTCGAACAGCCTTACCGCCCGGCCCACACACACGGGCAGCACCCCGGCCGCCCCGGGATCCAGCGTGCCCAGATGGCCCACTCGCTTTTCCTGAAACAGGCGGCGGATATCCCCCACCACATCGCTGGAGGACATGCCCGGGGGCTTCAATACGGAAACTATGCCTTCTTTCATGGGCGGCTCTCCCTCCAGGCTTCACACAGCACCGCCGACATGCGGCTGCAGGCTTCCTCCATGGTCATATGCAGCAGGGTGCAGCCTGCCGCCAGCACATGGCCCCCGCCGCCGAACCGGCCCGCCAGCTCCGCCACGTTCAGGCGCCCCTTGCTCCGCAGGCTCACCTTCAGTCCCTGGGTGCTCTCCCGGATAAAGCAGGCGGCCTCCACCGTCTCTATATCCCGGAGGGTATCGATGATCCCGTCGCAGTCGGCGCTGACGCCCCCCGCCGCTTCGATCTCCCCCAGGGTGAGGGAGGCCACGGCCACGGTATTTTCTTCGTACAGGGTCATATGTTCCACCGCCCTGGCCCGCAGGCGGGTCTTGGCCAGCCGTTCCTGCCGGAACAGCAGCTGATTGTATTTGGGCAGATCCAAACCGGCTTCCAGCAGCGCCCCCATGATGCAGAAGGTGCGCTTTGTGACGGAATCATAGGCAAAGTTCCCCGTATCCGTAGAAAGAGCCGTATACAGGCAGGCCGCCATATCCGCCGTAAGGGGAACGCCCAGTTCCCGTATGAGCAGATACACCAGTTCCCCGGCGGCGGCGCAGTCTTCCACATAATTCACCCCGGCATACCCCTGCCCCTTGCAGCCGGGGTTGGTGATATGGTGATCTATGCACAGTGTGGGCCGTTCCTCCTCCAGCAGGGAGGCATACAGCCCCGCCCGGTCGGCAGCGGCGCAGTCCACAAAAATAAGGGCCGTATCCGGCTCCGGCGTCACGGGAGTGCCTACGTGCACCCGGTCTGCTCCGGGCAGAAAGGCATACTTATGGGGATAGCAGACCGTGTCGCAGGCCGCCGTCCACTCCCGTCCCGCCGCTTCCAAAGCCAGTCCCAGAGCCAGCGAAGAGCCCAGCGCGTCCCCGTCGGGAGAAACATGGCACAGGAGCAGAAATCGCCTGTGCTGCCTGATAAAGGCTGCGGCTTCCCCTGCGCTCATGCTTCCGGCGTCTCCTGCTCCCCTTCCTCCTCGTGGGGGATGTGGAGCCGGTTGATCAGGTCGGAGATATGCACGCTGTAGGCGATGGATTCATCCAGCGTGAATTTGAACTTGGGGATGGCCCGGATCTGCATCCGGCGGCCCACCTCCCAGCCGATGTGCCCGGCGGCCCGGTTCAGGGCGGCCACGGTCTCTTTGCGGGCGTTTTCGTCCGTATCATAGACGCTGACGCTTACCTTGCAGTATTTCAGATCGTTGGTGACCTCCGCCTCGGTAATGGTGGTCATGGGGGAGATCCGGGGATCCTTCATATCAAACACGATGGCGGCCAGTGTTTTTTTCATTTCCTCGTTTACACGTTCGCCTCTGTTTTTCGCCATAATTTGCCTCCTTCTGTTGAAAAAGCGGCGGCTTTTCACCGCCGCTTTCGCAGTTGTTTTTCTGTTGCCGAAGGGTTACTTCTCCACCTGCTCCATGGAATAGGCTTCGATGATATCGCCCTCCCGGACGTCGTTGAAGTTTTCAAAGGAGATGCCGCACTCATAGCCTGCGGCCACTTCCTTCACATCGTCCTTAAAGCGCTTGAGCGCGGCCAGCTTGCCGTCGTAAAGGATGACGCCGTCCCGTACCACCCGTACCTGAGCGCTGCGGGTGATCTTCCCATCCTGCACATAAGCGCCGGCTACGGTGCCTACACCGCTGATGCGGAAGGTGTTGCGCACGGCCGCACGGCCCATATCCACCTCTTTGAACACGGGCTTGAACATGCCCTTCATGGCGGCCTGGATATCCTCGATGGCGCTGTAGATGACCCGGTAAGTACGCACATCCACCTTTTCCTTTTCTGCGGCGGCCTTGGCGGCGGCATCGGGGCGGACGTTGAAGCCGATGACGATGGCGTTGCTGGCGGAAGCGAACACGATATCGCTTTCCGTAATGGCGCCCACGGCCCCATGGATGACCCGCACCCGGACTTCCTCGTTGCTGAGCTTTTCAAAGGCCTGCTTGATAGCCTCTACGGAGCCCTGCACATCGGCCTTGACGATAATGTTCAGATCCTTCAGATCGCCCTCGGCCATCTGGCTGAACAGATCGTCCAGAGAGACACGCTCTTTGGCCTTGATCTGGGCGGCCTTGATCTTGTCCCGGCGCTCTTCGGCTACCTGGCGGGTGAGCTTGTCGGCATCGGCCACGTTCATGATGTCCCCGGCTTCCGGCACTTCGTTGAAGCCCAGGATCTCCACGGGGCAGCTGGGCCCGGCGGTGTTCACTGTGCGGCCCTTATCATCGATCATGGCGCGGACACGGCCGAAGGCGGTGCCGGCGATGATGGTATCGCCCTTCTTCAGGGTGCCGTTCTGCACAAGCACCGTGGCGATTGGGCCCCTGGACTTATCCAGCTTGGCTTCCACAATGGTGCCCTTGGCCAACCGGTTGGGGTTGGCCTTCAGCTCCATCACATCCGCCTGGAGCAGCACCATTTCCAGCAGGGTATCCAGGTTGGTCTTCTGCTTGGCGGAAACGGGCACCACAATGGTGTCGCCGCCCCAGTCCTCGCTGACCAGACCGTATTCCGTCAGCTGCTGGGTGACCCGCTCCGGGTCGGCGTTGGGTCTGTCGATCTTGTTGATGGCCACGATGATGGGCACCCCGGCCGCCTTGGCATGGTTGATGGCCTCGATGGTCTGGGGCATGATGCCGTCGTCGGCGGCTACCACCAGAATGACGATATCCGTCACCTGTGCGCCCCGGGCACGCATGGAGGTAAAGGCCTCATGGCCGGGCGTATCGATAAAGGTGATCTGGCGGCCGTTGCACATAACGGTATAAGCGCCGATATGCTGGGTGATGCCGCCCGCTTCCCCGGCGGCTACGCTGCTGTGGCGGAAGGCGTCCAGCAGAGAAGTCTTGCCGTGGTCTACATGGCCCATGATGGTGACCACCGGGGGACGGGGCACCAGCTGGTCCTCGCTGTCCTTTTCCTCGGCGTTGTCGGCCAGCACGTCTTCAAAGGTCTTGGCCACCTGCTTTTCCAGAGTGATGTTGTAATCGCTGGCAATGAGCTCGCAGGTGTCAAAGTCGATATCCTGATTGATGGTGGCCATGATGCCCAGCAGGAACAGCTTCTTGATGATCTCTGCGGCGGGCTTGCCGATCTTTTCGGAAAGCTCCTTGACGGTGATGGCGTCGCCGGTGATCACCGCATGCTCGATGACCACGGGAGCGGGCTTGGCCTGCACCGGCTTCTTGCTCTGAGCCTTGCGGCGGTTGCCCATGGGGCCTTCGTCGTCCCAGGAGGATTTATCGGGTGCGGCTTCCTTCTGCATGGCCTTCTTGTTCTTGGCTTTCTTTTCTTTGGTTTCGTAGGGGCGCTTGTTCTCGGCGGGCTTGTTATCGCCGATGACCACGGCGCGGATGCCGGACCGCTGCCCGGGACGGCCGGGGGTCATGTCCGCAGGCGCCGTGCGGCTCTGATAGCCGCCCTGAGGCCGCTGCTGGCCGCTGCCGGTCTGAGGTCTTCCCTGCCCCTGCTGGGGACGCTGCTGGAAGCTGCCCTGGGGGCGCTGCTGCTGGGGCCTGTCGTTCCGGGGCTGCCGGTTGCCGTCATAGGCAGGCTTCCGGGCAGACGCAGGCTGCTGCACAGGCTGTGCAGGTTGTTCAGTCCGGGCAGGCTGCTCCGCCTTTGCCGCCGGCCGGGGCGCAGGAGCCGTTTCCGGTGCGGGAGCGGGAGCAGGCTGGGGCGCCTCCTCCTGCCGGGTCTCCGGAACAGGGGGCACCTCTTCTTTGGGGGCAGGCGCCGGTTCGGCCGCCTTGGGAGCCGGGGGCTCCGGCTGGGGCTCCGGTTCCGCATCGGCTACATAGCCGCCGGTCTCGCCGGATTCCAGAAAGCGCTGGAGTCTTTCCGCTTTTTCTTTTTCTTCCCGGATCTTCCGCTGCCTGGCTTCCTTTTCAACAAGCCTGCTTTCGGCCGCCTTGGCGGAATCCAGCAGAGCGGCCGCCGCCTTGCGGTTCTGCTCGATACGCTCCAGCAGATCCCTGGCGCCGGTCCTTACGCTCTTTGCCGTCTCCATGAAATTCGTTGCCATACTTTCTTATTCCCCCGCTTTACTATTTGGATGCCCGGCATCCAGAATCATCTTTGCAAAATGTTCGTCCGTGACCGCCATAACGATCCGCCCCGGCTTGCCTATGGCCCGCCCCACTTCTTCCACCAGCAGCAGGGGTACGCCCCGCCCGGCGCACAGCGCCGTATATTTGCTTACGGTATTGGGAGCGGCTCCCTTTTCCAGCAGGAGCACTCTGGCCCGGCCGCCCCGGAGGGCCTTCTCTGCGGCAAAATCCCCGCTTTGACACCGGCCCGCCTTCTGGCAGAAGCCCATGGCGTTAAACAGACGCTGTTCCATATTCTTCCAAAGCCCTTTCCAGCTTTTCGGCCGTTTCCGGGCCTACAGGCTGTTCCAGCGCCCGCTCCAGCGCCCTGGTTTTTACGGCGCGGGCCAGGCATTCCTTTTTGCAGCACAGGTATGCCCCCCGGCCGTTTCTGCGCCCGGTTGGATCCAGCAATACCTCCCCCTCGGGGGTGCGCGCTACCCGGATAAGCTCCTTTTTGGGCTTCATCTCCCGGCAGGCCACGCACATGCGCATAGGGATCTTCTTCATGGGCCGTTTTTATTCCTCCTGCTGGCTTTCTTCTGCGGAAGCAGCCTCCATGGCCTCTTCCGCCTGGCTCTGGCTCTTGATGTCTATTTTCCAGCCGGTGAGCTTGGCGGCCAGGCGGGCGTTCTGCCCTTCCTTGCCGATGGCCAGAGACAGCTGGTTATCCGGCACGATGACCTTGGCGGCCTTTTCTTCTTCGTTGATATAGACCATGAGCACCTTGGCCGGAGACAGGGACTTGGCGATATAGATGGCGCTGTCCATATCCCATTCCACGATGTCGATCTTTTCCCCGTGGAGCTCGCTGACGATGCGCTCCACCCGGATGCCCCGGGGGCCTACGCAGGCGCCTACGGCATCTACCTGGGGATCGGAGGACCACACGGCGATCTTGGTGCGGAAGCCCGCCTCCCGGGCGATGGACTTGATCTGCACCACGCCGCTCATGATCTCGGGCACTTCCAGCTCAAAGAGCCGCTTGACCAGACCCGGATGGGTGCGGCTGACCAGCACCTGGGGGCCCTTGTTATCCTTGCGGACTTCCAGCACATAGACCTTGATGCGCTGGTTCTGCTCGTAGCTTTCCCCGGGGATCATCTCGTTCTGCGTGAGGATGCCGTCGGTCTTGCCCAGTTCCACAAAGGCGTTGCCCTTTTCCACCCGCTGCACGATGGCGGTGAGGATCTCGTTTTCTTTTTCTACGTATTCATCGTAGATGTTGCCCCGCTCCGCTTCCCGGATGCGCTGCACCACCACCTGCTTGGCCGTCTGCGCGGCGATACGGCCGAACTTGCGGGTATCCGCTTCTTCTTCGATCACGTCGCCCACGTCATACAGGGGATTGACCTTGCGGGCCTGCGCCACGGAGATCTCCACGGTGGGGTTTTCTACCGTCTCCACCACGGTTTTGGAGGCGTAGATGTGCATCTCGCCCGTTTTGCCGTCCACCTCTGCCCGGACGTTCCCCTGAGAGTTATAGTTGCGCTTATAGGCAAAGATCAAAGCCGACTCAACGGCAGAAAGGAGCACATCCTTGCTGATGCCCTTTTCTTTTTCCAGTGCGTTCAATGCCTCGATAAATTCCGCGTTCATGCCAATCCCTTTCTGCTTGTTGCTGTATCTTCGTTATTTGTTAAAACCGGATATATGGCCTGACCAGCGCCGCATCCCGGCGCAGGAGCCTTATGCTGTTTTCCCCCGCCCTGAGGGTGAAGGATTCGCCGTCGTAGCTTTCCAGCACGCCGGTAAGCTCCTTTTTCCCCTTTCCCTTTGCATCGGTCTTCAGGGGGGCGTAGAGCTTTACCTCCAGTTCTTTGCCCAGGTTCCGCTCATAATCGGCGTCCTTTTTCAGGGGCCGGTCGATGCCCAGGCTGGAAACGGAAAGGTAGTAGGCCTGCTCGATGGGATCCGCCTCGTCCAGCACCGGCTCCAGAGCCCGGCTGACGGTCTCGCAGTCGTCGATGGTCACGCCGCCTTCCTTATCGATGAAAAAGGTCAGCACCCAGTCCCCGTATTCCTTTTGGAACTCCACCTCGCAAAGGGTGAATCCCAGGGCCTCCACCGCCGGCCGGCAAAGACTTTCGCACAGTTCTGTGGTCTTCAACGGAAATCCTCCTATCATAATGAAAGAGTGGGTCACCCCACTCTCCAAATCACAGTCTCACGTTCCTACGCTTGCAGTATAGCATAGTATATCCGTAAATTCAAGAAATATTTATAAAAAAACGCCGGAAAAGTGCCGGCTTCCGGCCACTGCCGGGCAAAAAGCCGCCGCTTTTTATATTCCCCCGGCCGGATTGATTCCCGCCGGGGCCTATGTTATGATGAAGCAAACGAATACGGAGGTGTATGCATGCAGAATCCCTGTTCCCCGCTGGAACTCAGATATCTGGAGCTGCTGGGCCGCTCCTTTCCCACCATCCCGCAGGTGACCACGGAGATCATCAACCTCAAGGCCATTCTCTGCCTGCCCAAGGGCACAGAGCATTTTATCAGCGATATACACGGAGAATACGGCGCCTTTCTGCACATACTCAAAAACGCTTCCGGCGTGGTTCGGGAAAAGATCGACATTCTTTTTGAAAACTCTCTGACGCTACGCCAGCGCAACGCTCTGGCCACCCTGATCTATTACCCGCGGGAAAAGCTGGAACGCCTCCATGCCGCCGGGACCGTAACGGAGGAATGGTACCGGATCACCCTTTTGCAGCTGGTGAGCATCTGCCGGCTGGTTTCCGCCAAATATACCCGCTCCAAAGTGCGCAAGGCTCTGCCCAGGGGCTTTGAGTATGTGATAGACGAGCTCCTTCATGCGGCGGATACCAACGCCAAGGCCATGTATAACCATGAGATCGTCCGCTCCATTATAGAAACGGATCAGGCGGACGCTTTCATTATCGCCATGAGCGATCTGATCCAGCGGCTGGTCATTGACCGGCTGCATATCGTAGGGGACATCTTCGACCGGGGGCCGGGAGCTCACATCATTCTGGACCGGCTCAAGGACTATCACGACGTGGACATCCAGTGGGGCAACCATGACATCCTGTGGATGGGTGCGGCAGCCGGAAGCGAAGCGCTGATCGCCACGGCCATTATCAACTCCCTGAAATACGGCAATCTGGATTCCATAGAGGACGGCTACGGCATCAGTCTCAGCCCGCTGCTGAGCTATGCGCTGGATGTATACGCCGAAGATCCCTGCCGCCCCTTTTACCCCAGGCTTCTGGACGGATCCATGGATCCCCGCCGGGCGGAGGTGGTGGCCAAGATGCACAAGGCCATGGCGGTGATCCTTTTCAAGCTGGAAGGGCAGCTCATCGAACGCCGCCCCGAATACCGGATGGACGAAAGAAAGACGCTGGAGCGCATCGATTTTGAGCGGGGCACCGTGACACTGCGGGAAGGGGAGTTCCCTCTGACGGACGCTTCCCTGCCTACGGTGCTGCCCTCCTCCCCTTATGCCCTTTCCGCCGGAGAAGAGGCGCTTATGTGCAAGCTCCGCAGCGCCTTCCACCATTCGGTAAAGCTGCAGGAGCATGTACGCTTCCTTTTTGCCCGCGGGAGCATGTATCTGGTGTGCAACGGAAACCTGCTCTTTCACGGCTGCGTCCCCTGCCGGGAGGACGGGCAGTTCACCCAGGTGGACATGGACGGAAAGAGTTATGCCGGCAGGGCCTATTTTGACCGGGCGGACGCCCTGGTGCGCCAGGGATACTTTGCCAGGTGGGGCACGCCGGAGCGGGCCCGGGGGCTGGATTTCATGTGGTATCTTTGGTGCGGCCCCAACAGCCCGCTTTTCGGCAAGGACCGGATGACCACCTTTGAGCGCTATTTTGTTAAGGACAAGAGCACCCATACGGAGATCAAGAACCCATATTTTGTCTGGGCCGAGCGGGAGGATTTTGCCCTGAAGCTCCTGGAGGAATTCGGCTGCGGTGGCCCCAATGCCTTCATCGTCAACGGCCATGTGCCCGTAAAGATCAAGAAGGGGGAATCCCCTCTGAAGGCCAACGGGCGGATCATCGTCATAGACGGAGGCATGTCCAAAGCCTATCAGTCCGTTACGGGCATGGCGGGCTACACCCTGATCTTCAGCTCCCGGGAGGTGGCGCTTTCCTGCCACGAGCCCTTTGTGACGCTGGAGGAGGCCATTGAAAGCGAGGTGGATATCCATTCCACCCGTCAGAGCGTATGGAAACCGGAGCAGCGGCTGCGGGTAGCGGACACGGACGTAGGATGCCGGCTCAAGACCCGCATAGAGGATCTGCAGGCCCTACTGCGGGCTTACCGCTCCGGTCTGGTGAAAGAGCAGCCCTGAAGGCCGCTGCAAAACATATCTGTACCGCAAGGGGGGTGTAAAGCCCCTTTTCTTTTTGCCCCGGTCTCCCGCAAGAAAGAGACGCTCCCCGCTTCAGGCATGGGACGCCGCAAAAGCGGGGCCGGTCCGTATACGGAGGAAGGGGCGCTGGCTTTGGCGCCGCAGGCGCCAAAGGCCCGGCCGCCCTGCGGCCGGGCGGCGGCGTCCCGCCGCCCAGCGCCCCGCCTCCCGCTTCCCGGCAGCTTCCGTACCTCCGGGCCTATGTACGCCTCCGCGGAATAAACTGTCCCAAAACCAGAAACGGACCCCGCCCCCTCGTGGAGCGCCGGATCCGTTTTGGCAGTATGATCCGCAGCCATACGGGCAGAAAACCGGGCTGCAAACTTCTTTCCGTTATGCCTCCTGCGGCCGCAGAAAGCGAACGGTTTCCTCCCCCGTTTGTGCAAAACCCATTCGGGTACATGCCCGCCGGCTGCCGGTTCTGGTATTCCATGCCGATAACGACGGCGATCTCAAAAGTATCCGGCAGGGTGATATAATGGCATTCCCCATGGGTGCTCAGTCAGGCGTGCATCCGCTCCGGCTTCTCCATGGAGTACAGGCGATCCTTATTATCCGCCTTTCTGCACACCTGCGGATCCCGATACCGGGACAGGCCGCTTCATAGTGGAGGGAATAGGGCAGCGGCGTTATTTCCTGATCTCTTCACCGCACCAGCAGGCGGCGTATCTTCTTTATATACAGGTTGACGGAGGCTTCATAAAGCACATCCATCAAAAAGAAAAAGCCTTCTCCCAGGATGAGGAGCAATACCAGCGGGATCTGCGGCAGAAAGCTGCGTATGTCTACGGCGGCAATGGAATACAGGGCCCACACGGCCAAAGCCGTGCCCAGATTGCAGTAGAGCACCGTAAACAGGCTGCGGATGTACCCCACCGTAATATAACGGCGGAAAAACTGCCGCACAATGCCGTAATGCCCCAGCAGGGCCGTATAAAAAAACCAGCTGATCCTGTCCGGGCAGAGCACAAAGCCCAGCAGCACCGTGGCCAGATAGCTCATAAAGGCCCAGCGGATATACCCCTCGCACACCAGCACCTGAATGAACAGGCTGCACAGAAAGCAGAAAAGCAGCCGGGTGCCCGTGACCACCTCGGAGGCATACAGGCACAGCACGTTCAAAGCCGTGACCATGGCCGTCAGGGCCAGGGCCCTGGTCCTGTCCTTCATCAGTGGCAGCCTCCCATATTGCACAGGCAGTTCATGCACAGCATGGTGGAGCAGATATCGCACATATCGCATTCCTCCATGTTCATATTCATCCCGCCGGAAGAATAGGGGGCGCTGTTCCGGAGCAGGGACTCATAGCCGTGGCGGTATTCCTGGTTATCCGGGCACTGGCGGCAGGCCTCGGAAAAATACTGCCGGGCCTGATTATACCAGCCGCGGCGGAAGTACAGCACGCCGCTGAGATAGTTCCACTCCCCGTTGTGGAGGGGGATATTGCGCAGCAGAGCCTCGGCAGCGCTCAGATTGCTCTGGGAAAGGTAGCTGCGCACCTGGGCAAATTCGTTCCGGTATTCCCCGGTATAGCTGCCCCGGTTCTGCCAGTAGTTCCCGGAGGTCTGATAGCTCTGGCTCCGGGGATCATCCTTCTTTTTGACCAGCATCTCATAGGCCTGATTGACCTCTTTGAGCTTTTCGTTGGCCAGTTCCTTCATGGCCTCGTCCGTATACCGATCGGGATGGTACTTTTTCACCAGGGTCAGGTAGACCTTTCGTATCTCCTCCTGGGAGGCGTTCTCGCTGACGCCCAAAACTTTATAGGGGTTCATCCCGTTCCTCCAGTTTTTTATCTTCTTCCGGCGTTTGCCCCAGCAGCGCAACAGCCCTGTGGGGACAGCCCAATTCCAGTATGTTCTCTATCAGGCCCCTGTCCCGGGTCAAGGGCAGCAGGCTGGCCGCCTGTCTGCACTGGCTCATGGCCGAATGGATGCAGAAGGCCGCCGTCTCCCGGCTCTCCGTTAAAAAAGGATTGAAAGCGCCGCTTTGCCTGTCCTTTTCCAGATCGTCCCAGGCGTCCATAAAGTAGATCCACCGTCCCAGATGATACAGCAGCCAGTCCAGCGGCCGCTGCGCCTCCTGCGGCACCCCGGGGGCCAGCGCCGCCAGCCGCCGCAGAAAAACGCCCGTGGGGTGAGCCGCTTCGTCCGGGCCGGCATGGGTTTCCTCCGCCCGGGCCTGGGCCTGCATATACAGGCGGGCAGCCTCTTCCACCTGCGGGAACTCCGCCGCCGCTTTTTTATGGGCCCCCGCCAGCAGCAGGGCTCCGGCTCGGTCTTTCAGGGCATGCTCGTCCTTCTGCCCGTCCAGGCACTTGTAATAGGCCAGCAGCACATTGACAGCGGCGGAAAAATGCAGCGAGGGGCTTTCCAGCCGGTACCGCCGCCGGGGATCCGGCCAGCGGTGCAGGCAGCGGCAGGGTCTGCTCTCCCCTTTTTCTCCGGCCAGCGAACCCAGCAGCAGGGCCAGAAAGGTGCAGTCGTATTGCAGGCACCCGGCGCTCAGAGGGCCGTAATGCCGCTGAATGCTTTTGCAAAGGCCGCAGTAGGCGCATTTATACGCCGCCTGCTCCCTGACCTTCAGCTCACATTCCCTTGGTACGATATATCCGAACACCCTGATTCCCCTGCGTTTTTTGCTGATTCAATAGTATAGCATAATTCTCTTTTATGGAACAGGGGAATTGTGAACAAGATGGAAAACAGGCTCAAACTCTTTTCTTTTTCTCCTTTCTGGACACACTGAGGGTATGACGTATGTATGGACGGGCCTTGTGTGCCTGCTGCTTTTGCTGCTGCTGACCCCCTGGCGGGCCAGATGCTCCCTTACCCTGAGCCCCCGGGGCGGCTGGGGGGAGGCGGCGCTCTTCTGGGGACCGTTCCCCCTGCCCCCGGTGCCGGTGCGGATCAGTCTGGGGGATGTGCCCGCCCTGAGTCTGGAGCTGCTTCTGCCCGGGGGAAGCAAAACCGTTTTTCTGGCCGAAATGCAGCGGCGGCGCAAAAAGCACGCCTTTATGCCCCCGATCCGCCTTGAATCGCTGGAAGGGACCCTTTTTACCGGCATCCGGGGGGACGGGGCGGCCACCGCCCTGCTCACGGGACTGGGATATATGCTGGCAAAGTCCCTTGGCGAGGCTTTTTTTGCCCGGGTGCGCCTGCGGCCGGAGCCCTGTTTTGAAATGAACGCCGCAAAATTGGAGCTGCGGGGTATACTTTCCCTCCATCCGGGAGAAACTGTCTTCGTATACCTGAAAGAAAAGAGGAGAGAACATGCAGTCCGTTGAATCCATTATCGAAACCACCATGGCCCAGCTCAGATCCATTGTGGATGTGAACACCATCGTGGGGGAACCGGTGCTTTCCCAGAAGGATATTCTGGTGGTGCCGGTGAGCAAAGTGTCCTTCGGTTTCTTCTCCGGCGGCGGGGAATACCCGCCCATGGGAAAGGTGCTCAAAAGCGCCGAAAGCGTGCAGAAGGAGGGCTATCCCTTTCTGGGGACCGCCGTGGCCGGCGTGTCCATCACGCCCAAGGCCTTTCTGGCCGCCTCCGGAGACAGGGTGCAGGTGCTGCCTGCGGAATACGAAGGCACCTTTGACCGGCTGGTGGAGCTGATGCCCCAGATGGTCCGGGATATCAGCCGGGCGGCGGGAGCCTGCCGCCGGGAGGATGCTCCCCAAAAGCCGGATGCGGAAGAAGCGGGCCGGGAGAACGCCGCCCCCGCCGGGGAAGGCGGAGACGGAACCTCCCTATGAAAAGAAGGCGTGCCCTGGCCCTGTGCCTGGGATGCCTGTGCATGGTGTTTCTGTGGCCGGTTCGGGAAGCCCGGGGAGAATCCCTGTCCACCGGAGCCCGGGGCGCAGCGCTGATCGAGGCGTCCAGCGGCCGGATCCTGTATGAAAGCCACGGAAACGATCCCCTGCCCATGGCCAGCACCACCAAGATCATGACGGCCCTGATCGCCCTGGAACGGGGCGATCTGCAGGAGCTCATCCCCGTGCCCCGGGAAGCGGAGGGCACGGAGGGCTCGTCCATGTATCTTACGGCCGGAGAGCGGCTCAGCCTGGAAGATCTGCTCTACGGACTGATGCTGACCAGCGGGAACGACGCCGCAGTGGCCATTGCCCTTTATTTCGGCGGGAGCCTGGAAGGGTTCGCCGCCCTGATGAACGATAAGGCCCGGGAGCTGGGGTGCGCCGATACCCACTTTGTCACCCCCCACGGCCTCCATGATCCGGAGCACTATACCACCGCTCTGGATCTGTGCCGGATCGCCCGGGCGGCCATGGAGACGGAGGCCTTTGCAAAAATCGTCTCCACCCAGTACCACAAGACCTCCACCGGGAGCAGGGTCAGAACCCTGAAAAACAAAAACAAAACCCTGTGGAGCTTTGAGGGGGGCTGCGGCATAAAAACCGGTTTTACAAAAAAGGCCGGCCGGTGCCTGGTCTTTGCGGCCAGACAGGCGGGCATGCTGCTTATAGGAACGGTGCTCAACTGCCCGGATATGTGGCAGGACGCCTTTTCCATGCTGCGTTACGGCTTTGATACCTATGCACTGGAGCCCATGGTGGACGCATCCCGGCCCCTTTGCCAGGTGGAAGTCACCGGCAGCGATAAAAAAGCATTGCCCGCCGTTGTTAAAACAGGTATACTGTATCCCATCAGGAAGGACGGTTCGGACAGGACCCGGCTCGCCCGGTCCCTTCCCACCCGGCTTGCCGCCCCGATAGAGGCGGGGCAGCGGATAGGCCAGCTGACCCTCTATGTCAACGATGTGCCCGTCCTGACCCGGGAGATCCTGGCGGCCCAGAGCGCCGCACCCCCGGACTTCCTGTGGTATTTCAAAAAGATGGCCGCTTCCTTCTTTTAAGCCGAAGCCCCTTTGGGGCCCGAAGGCAGCGGCTCCGGGAGAAGCAAAGTGGAAAGGCTGCAAAAGTACTTGGCTCAGGCGGGGATAGCCTCCCGCCGGGCCTGCGAAAAGCTCATTACGGACGACCGGGTCACGGTAAACGGGGCCATGGCCGTTCTTGGCATGTCCGTAGAGGAAGGCGACCGCATCGAGGTGGACGGCACCCCCGTCTCCCCGGAAAAAAAACAGGTGGTCATCATGCTCTACAAGCCCCGGGGCGTGGTCTCCACCAGTTCCGATCCCCAGGGCCGCCCCACGGTGCAGCAGTATGTGCAGGATATCCCCCTGCGGCTGTATAATATCGGCCGGCTGGATCTCAATTCCGAAGGGCTGCTGCTGCTGACCAACGACGGGGAGCTGTGCAACAAAATGACCCACCCCCGCTACAAGGTGGACAAGACTTATTACGCCGTGTGCGACGGCAGGCTTACGGCGGAGCAGGCTGCCCGGTTGACCAACGGCATCATGCTGGAGGACGGCATGACCGCCCCGGCCCGGATCCACTTTACCACCACCAACCAAAAGGGGGATACGGGGATATCCATCACCATTCACGAAGGGCGCAACCGGCAGATCCGCCGCATGCTGGAAGCCGTCGGCCACAGGACTCTCCGGCTGAAGCGGGAGGGCTACGGCCCCCTGACCCTGGGGGATCTGCGCAGCGGCCAGTGGCGCTATCTGACCCAGCAGGAGATCCGCTCCCTGCTCAACGCCGCCCGGGAATAAAAACACAAAGCATGAAAAGAGCCTGTCTCCCAACTGCGGAGGCGGGCTCTTTTCCCATACGGTTCAAGGGAATAACCTATCATAGTTTTTCGTTTGCGATTTTTATAGCAGTTTGCTGTTATTTTGATTATAATTTGCTGTACGATCGCATATACTTGTTAATGCAAGGAGGTGAGAGAAATGGCACAGATAAGTCTGCGTGTAGAGGATGCTGTAAAGCGGGAAGCCGAAACTACCTTTGAAGAGATAGGACTGAGCATGACAACGGCTATCAACATTTTTTTGAAAGCTGTTGCAAGGGAAAAACGCATTCCCTTTGAGCTTTCTGCGGATCCGTTCTATTCCGCCAGCAACATGGCCCATTTGCGCCGGGGTGTTGCCGCCATGAATGCCGGAAAAGGTGTCGAGCATGAGTTGATAGATGTTGACTGATGCACAAGGTATGGTTTGATGAAGCCTGGGAGGATTATGTCTTCTGGCTATCTCAGGATAAGAAAACGATCAAACGTATCAATGCGTTGATCAAAGACATAGAGAGGAACCGGTTGGAAGGTATGGGAAAGCCGGAACCGCTCAAAGGCGATCTGGCCGGATTCCGGAGCAGGCGCATAGACGAAACAAACAGGATAGTGCATCGCTTCTGCGGCGAAGTACTGGAGATCATTTCCTGCCGGGGTCACTATTCAGATTGATGCTCTGAATAGTATCCCCTTTCCGCACCTTTACGGCCAGCATCAGGCGGATCAGCATAAAGGTCATGTTGTCCGGAATAAACCGAAACAGATATCGTTCAAACGCTTCTTTTATTTCTGCAAATGCATATTTATGGGTGAGGCCTTTTTTGTAATGGCCTCACCCTATCACATATTAGATGGAACGGTCGCATACCACGCTCAGGCGATGCGGTCAACGTAACTGCGTTGAAGATTTTCATATGCGGATAAAAAAGCGCCCCCGGTTACAGGAACATCCGCCAGTCGAAGACCTCTATGGAAACGATGTGCTCCAGCGAAAGCAGAAACTCCTTCAGGGATTCCCGAGCTTCCGGCAGGGCGTTGTTTTCCAGCCGCACCCGCAGCAAAGACAGGGGCAGGGTGCAGGCATCCACCGTTTCATGCTGCAGAAAGGCCTCCGCCCGGGTCTCCATGGGGTAAAACACCGCTTCCATGGCTTCCAGCAGTTCTGTTGCTTTTTCCTTATCCTCCCGGAGCAGCGCCTCATCCAGAGAAGCCCCCAGGGCGTGCAGCTCCCGGCCTTTATTATATAGAAACAATCCCGGCAGGATGAACAGCCCGCACAGGCTCAGGCAGACTGCAGCCGTAAAAATACGTCTTATGCGGAGAAACATGCGTTTGCCTCCTTTGCCGGCAGATGCTTGACCACTGCGCCGTACCGGCTGCGGGTCTGGAGCCGCAGGGTTCCTTCCGGCATCCTTTGCAGATAAAACACCTCCCCGGGCTTTTTGACCCCCATGGCCCGCAGGGCCTTCAGGAGCCCGTTTTTTTGTATGCCCAGCGTATCCATAGCGGAAAGGCACAGCTCCCCGTTGGTAATAAGCATATAGGGAAGACCCGGCTGCTGCCCGGGCTTGAGGGGCTTTTCCATAACGGAAAGGCCGCCGTTGGTCTCCAGTATGGCATAGGAGACGGATTCCATATCAAATATATCCCGGGCCCGCAGGTGGTCGCACAGGTCGGTAACGGTGTAATTGGCGGCTTTCATCATCTGCTCCTGCAGCACTCCGTCCCGGATGAGCACCAGAGGCGAACCGCACACGAAGCAACGGAAGGAGCGCCTGTGCAGGCAGAGCTTGGCAATGACCTGCTGCACCAGATACAGAGCCAGAATGGGTACGATGCTGTACAGCAGGGGGATGCTGGTATCCGCTATGGCAAAGGAGGCCAGATCCGCTATGCTCATGGTGATGAGCAGATCATACGGCTCCAGGTCGCTGACCTGACGTTTGCCCGTCATGCGCAGAATGACCAGAATAAAGCAGTAAAGCAGCACGGCCCGCAAAAATAAAATAAGCATATGCTGATTTTGTCCGGAATGTAAAAAAAATATGTACGGAAAAAGAAGGGAATAAAGGAGAAACGTCGAATATATACATAAGTGGGTAAGAATGAAGCTCACAAAATGCGATTGCAGGAGGGAAATATGTTCACCAACACCATGTGGGTCATGGCCGCAGAAGTACAGGCGTATCAGGTCGTGATTCTGGGCTTTGGCACCGTCTTTGTGGGTCTGCTCTGCCTGATAGCCATTATAGGCCTGATGGGCAAGATCATGGCCGGCAGGACCGCCAAGGAGGAGGCTGCTGCAGCGGCGAAGGCTGCGGCCGCACCCGTACCCGAGACCGCGGCGCCGGTGGAAGAAGCAGCGGAGGAGCCGGAGGATCGTCAAAGCATGATCGCCGCCATGGCCGCCGCCATCGCCACCGTTATGGGCAAGGATGTCACCGGCATCCGGATTCACTCTGTAAGAAAAGTTGATTGATTTTAGGAGGAATGCATCATGCGTAAGTTTAACGTTAACGTCAACGGTACCCTGTATGAAGTAGAGGTGGATGAGATCCAGGCAGGCGCTGCCGCCGCTCCCGCCCGCAAGCCTATCCCCGCCGCCGCTCCCAAGGCTGCCGCTCCCAAAGCCGCTGCCCCCAAGGCTGCTCCCGCCCGTCCCGCCGCCGCTCCCGCAGGCGCCGAGACCGTAAAGGCTCCCATGCCCGGCAACATTCTGGAAGTCCGGGTCAAGGACGGTCAGTCCGTTCAGGCTGGGGACGTCCTCTTCATTCTGGAAGCCATGAAGATGGAAAACGAGATCATGGCCCCCGCAGCGGGCATCGTCAGCGGCGTTGCCGTGCAGAAGGGCTCCGCCGTAGCCACCGGTGCCGTCCTGTGCCACATCGGCTGATAAGGGGACGCTGCTATGTTGGATGCGTTCTTTGATTTCATAAAGACAACGGGTTTTGCGCGCATTGCGGAAGAACCGCTGCAGTTGGGCATGATCGTCATAGCCTGCGTGCTGCTGTATCTGGCCATCGTCAAAAAGTTTGAGCCCCTGCTGCTGCTGCCCATTGCCTTCGGCATGCTGCTGACCAACCTGCCCGGCGCAGGCATGTATCATGCGGAATACTTTGCCGGGGAAGTGGATTGGGCCAGCCTTTCCAACCCCAAGGTCAGCGGTCTGCTTGACTATCTGTATCTGGGCGTAAAGCTGGGCATCTATCCCTGTCTGATCTTCATGGGCGTAGGCGCCATGACGGACTTCGGGCCCCTCATTGCCAACCCCATGTCCATGCTTCTGGGCGCTGCGGCTCAGCTGGGCATCTATATTGCCTTTACTCTGGCCAACGGTCTGCTGGGCTTCACCATGCCCCAGTCTGCGGCCATCGGCATCATCGGCGGCGCCGATGGCCCCACGGCCATTCTGGTAGCCACCAAGCTGGCGCCGGAGCTTCTGGGTGCCATTGCTGTAGCGGCCTATTCCTATATGGCGCTGGTCCCGGTGATCCAGCCCCCCATCATGCGGGCCCTGACCACCAAGGAAGAGCGGCAGATCACCATGAAGCAGCTGCGTCCCGTATCCCAGGCGGAAAAGATCCTCTTCCCCATTGTGGTCACCATCTTCGTCAGCTTCCTGTTGCCTGATGCCACGCCTCTGGTGGGTGCCCTCATGCTGGGCAACCTGTTCCGTGAATGCGGCGTTACCGAGCGCCTGAGCAAGACCGCCCAGAACGAGCTGTGCAACATCGTTACCATCTTCCTGGGCATTTCCGTAGGCGCTACCGCCACGGCCAAGAACTTCCTGAACCTGCAGACCCTGTACATTCTGGCGCTGGGCGTGTTTGCCTTTGCAGGCGGCACCGCCGGCGGCGTACTGCTGGCCAAGTTCATGAACCTGTTCCGCAAGGATAAGATCAACCCCCTCATCGGCTCCGCAGGCGTATCCGCCGTGCCCATGGCCGCCCGTGTCTCTCAGGTAGAGGCTCAGAAAGCCAAGCCCGGCAACTTCCTGCTGATGAACGCCATGGGCCCCAACGTGGCCGGCGTTATCGGCTCTGCCATAGCCGCAGGCGTGTTCCTTTCCATGCTGGGACACTGATCGGATAGGAGGATCCCATGGCAAGAAAACTGTTGATCACCGATACCATCCTGCGGGACGGCCACCAGTCCAAGGCGGCCACCCGTATGCCCATCAGCGATATGCTGCCTGCCTGTGAAGCGCTGGACGCTATCGGCTACTGGTCTTTGGAAGTATGGGGCGGCGCCACCTTTGACGCCTGCCTCCGCTACCTCCACGAAGATCCCTGGGAGCGGCTGCGCACCCTGCGCAAGGCCCTGCCCAACACCAAGCTGCAGATGCTGTTCCGGGGCCAGAACATTCTGGGCTACAAGCATTATGCAGACGATGTGGTGGAAGCTTTCTGCCGCAAGGCCATTGAAAACGGCATCGATGTGATCCGCATCTTTGACGCGCTCAACGACACCCGCAACCTGGAGGCCGCCATCCGGTACACCAAAAAGTACGGCGGCTGGTGCGAACCGGCTCTGAGCTACACCATCTCCCCCGTTCACGATGAGGCTTACTTTGTAAAGCTGGCCAAGGAACTGGTACAGATGGGGGCAGACTCCATCTGCATCAAGGACATGGCCAACCTGCTGCTGCCCTATCAGGCGGCCAGTCTGGTAAAGAAGCTCAAGGCAGAGGTGAACGTGCCCATCCATCTGCACACCCACAACACCACCGGCACCGGGGACATGGTCAACCTGATGGCCGCCCAGGCCGGGGTAGACATTGTGGATACCTGCCTGAGCCCCTTTGCCAACGGCACCTCTCAGCCCTGCACGGAGTCTTTGGTGGCTACGCTGAAGGGCACGGAGCTGGATACCGGTCTGGATCTCAACGCCCTGACCGAAGTAGCCAAGCACTTCCGCAAGGTGCAGGACAGAATGATGCAGGAAGGCATTTACACCGTCAAGTCCATGCAGGTGGACGCCAACACCCTGATCTATCAGGTGCCCGGCGGAATGCTCAGCAATCTGGTCAAGCAGCTGAAGGACGCCGGTGCCGAGGATAAGTATGACCAGGTGCTGACCGAGATCCCCGTGGTCCGCAAGGACTTCGGCTATCCGCCGCTGGTGACCCCCACCTCCCAGATCGTAGGCACCCAGGCCGTTATGAACGTGCTCATGGGCCGCTACAAGACCTTCCCCAAGAACTCCAAGGCTCTGTTGCGGGGTGAATACGGCCGTCTGCCCGCCCCCGTCAACGAGGAAGTGCGGAAGATGGCCATCGGCAATGACAAGGTCATCACCTGCCGCCCGGCGGATCTGCTGGAGCCCGAGCTGGAGAAGTACCGCAAGGAGTTGGGCGACCGGGCCCATCAGGAGGAGGACGTGCTCAGCTACGCCCTGTTCCCGGAGATCGCCATGAAGTACTTCGACTGGCGGGACGGCATCCGCGAGGAAGAAGAACCCGCCCAGAAGGCTGCGCCCGCAGCCGCTCAGGAGGACGAAAGCAAGCCCAGAGAGCTGTATGTAGAGGATCTGAGCCTGTAACACAACGGAAACGCAGGGGCGTGCATCCAAACCGGATGCACGCCCCTTTTCCTATGGATAAAGCTTTTTGCTTCGGCTCCGTCTTTCCGCCCGGGAAGCCCCCTGCTCCGGGGAGAGCTGCCTGCTGCCCGCCGCTGCCGTGGTTCCGCGGTATACGAGGGGCGCACTGCGTGCCGCAGGCACGCCTGCGGGGCGGATGCCCCGCAGAGTTCCGGCCGGGGCCGGAACGTGCGCCCCCGGGCGCCGAGCCAGCGCTGCCCCCGCAAAGGCAGGGACAGCACCTCCTGCCAAGCCTCTTTTGCACCGTCCTGCCTTGCCTTACGGCCGGGACAGCACCCATACCTCCACGACAAAGGCCTCGTTGCCCGGCATACGGCCCTTTTCCAGCCCGGTCAGGCAGAATCCCTCCTTTTCATACAAAGCCCGGGCGGGTGTGTTTCTCACCAGCACCTCCACCGTGCGTATGCCCGGGAACCTTGCCAGAGCAAACTCCACCAAGCCCCGGCCTATGCCCCGGCGCATGTGTTCGGGATTCACATACAGCCAGGCCAGTTCCTCCTCCGTACAGGCGGCAAAGCCCCTCACCCGACCCCCGTCCTCCGCCACAAACAGGCCGGGATACGCAAAAAGCCCTTCCCTTTCCCCTGCGATCTCCAGGGGCAGAAAAGCCTCCTCCAGCCCGGCCAGCCGCAGTTCTGTCTTTCTGGCGGCATCATGCACGGCGCCTATGGCCTGCCGGTCCTCCGGTCTGTAGTCTCTGTACAGCATCCTCTTCGTCCCTCCCTCTTTTTGGATAGTATACTACATATTTTCCCCGCCGGAAAGCGCATATGCCCGCCTCTTTGCCGGCACACTATCCTGTATGGGAAAGCATTGCACAAAAAAGAACGTGTCCAAAAAGGGCCGCCTGCTGCGGCGCATATTTCTGATCCTGGGCGGGGTCTTTCTGCTGGGGGCAGCGGCTCTGGCCGGGTTTGTTTTCACACGCCCTGCCTGGGGGATGCTGGATACGAAAAAGCTCACGGAGCACCAGCTCTCCCTGTGCGTTTACGATGAAGAGGGCGCCCTTGTCTCCTGCCTGTATAATAAGGAAAACCGGCTGCTCATACGGGAACCGCTGCCGGAACATGTAAAAAATGCCTTTATCGCCGCCGAAGACGCCCGCTTTTATTCCCACAGGGGTATTGACCTGATCCGCATCTGCGGGGCCGCCTGGAAGAATCTGCTGGCCGGCGCCTATGTGGAGGGAGCCAGCACCATTACCCAGCAGCTTATCAAGCGCACCCACCTGAGCGCAGAGAAGGTCATGAGCCGCAAGATAGACGAAGCCATCCTTTCCATCCAGCTGGAGCGGAAATATACCAAGGATCAGATCCTGACCATGTATCTGGATACGGTTTACTTCGGCGGGGGCTATTACGGGCTGGAGGCCGCCGCCAGAGGCTATTTCGGCGTATCCGCCGGGGATCTTTCCCTTTCTCAGGCGGCGCTGCTGGCAGGAGTGCTCAAATCCCCCGCCCGCTTTGCCCCCCATCTGCGGCCGGAAGCCTCTATGGGCCGGCGGGGCGTCATACTGGATCTTATGGCCCAATACGGATTTATTACCGATGCCCAGGCCGAAGCCGCCAAGGGGGAGCCCCTGTTGCTTGCCAAAGACCCTGCGCTGGGCCGCCGGGGCTACTATGTAGACTATGCCCTGCAGGAGAGCTGCCGGATCCTGGGCGTATCCATGACGGAGCTGCTGGAAGGGGGCTACCAGATCCACACGGCCATGAACAGTTCCCTGCAGGCCCTTTGCGAAGAAGCCTTCCGCCGGGACGAAAACTTCCCCCGGGAGGACGGAGAAAGCGCGCAGGGGGCCATCTGCGTTATAGAAGCCGCCACGGGGCGCATTGCCGCGCTGGTAGGGGGCCGGGATCAGGAGGTGGCGCTGGCTTTGAACCGGGCGGTGGATATCCGCCGTCAGCCCGGGTCGGTCATAAAGCCGCTGCTGGTCTATGCGCCTGCGCTGGAGGCCGGGTACACCGCCGCCACCATGCTGCTGGACGAGCAGACGGAATATGGGGAGTATGCCCCCGCCAACGCCAGCGGCCGCTATTCCGGCTGGGTGACCATGCGGGAGGCCGTGACCCGTTCCCTGAATATCCCTGCCGTCACCCTCTTTTCCCAGCTGGGCATAGACCGCTGCAAGGCCTTTGCCCGGAACATGGGTCTGACCTTCGACCAGCAGGACACCCGGCTGGCCCTTTCTCTGGGAGGCTTTACCTATGGGGTATCCCCTCTGGAGCTGTGCCGGGCCTACGGCGCCATTGCAGACGGCGGCCTGTATCATAAAGACACCCTCATCACCTCCATTACGAGCAGCAGCGGGGAGATCCTCTATGCGGATACCCCCCAATCCCGGCGGGTCATGTCTACGGGCAGCGCCTTTATCCTTACCAGTATGCTCACCAGCGTGGCCCGGACCGGCACCGCCAGAGCCCTGGGGGACCTGGGTATTCCCATTGCCGCCAAAACCGGCACCACCGGGGATAAGACCGGCAACCGGGATATCTGGCTGGCCGCCTATACCCGGGAATATGCGGCGGTGGTATGGATGGGCTTTGACGAAAGCCGGGCGGGGGGACACCTGATCCCCCCGGAGCAGGGAGGCGGCAGCTATCCAGCCCAGGTGATCCGGGAGGTGTTCGGCGGCCTGTATGCCGGCCGCCGGGCGCCGGAATTTGTGCAGCCCCCCTCGGTGATCCGGGTACAGCTGGACGGCTACAGCCTGAAAAACACCCACGAGGCCACCCTTTGCACCGCTTATACCCCGGAGGAATACGGCCTGTGGGAGTATTTTATCCGGGGCACGGAGCCGAAGGAAGCCAGCCCCTTCTGGACCATGCCCGAGCCGCCCGCAGATATAACCGCACTGCGGGTGGGGGATGGGGTACGCATCTGCTTTACCCCACTGAAAAGCTATGTGAGCTACCTCCTGTACCGGGAGAACGCCGCCGGGTATGCGGTGCTGCTGGGCACCTTCTCCGGGGAGCAGGGCCCCGTGACCTATGTGGACGATGTAAGGGGGCTTACGGGCACGGTGCAATACTATGTGGTGCCCTCCACCGCCGCCATGGGCGCCCGGGGCGAGGCGCTCATGGGCCCCGCCAGCCCCCGTGTTTCCGTGGCGCTGTATGCCCTACCGGAGTATATTCAGGCCGGATAGCTTAATATATATTCATTTGACGAAAATTGCATATTCCGGTTGACCATTCAGCCCCTTCCCTGTATACTATATATAGACCATGCAAAGAGGGGTTTGTTGAATGGATTATCAGTTGCTCGCCAAATCTGCACCGCAGAAAAACGGCGCCACACAGGAGTGGGTATTCCAGATTCTTCGCAACAGCATTATCAACGGGGATCTTCCTTCCGGCACGCAGCTCAAGCAGGACGAGATCTCTACGGCGCTCTGCGTCAGCCACATCCCCGTGCGGGAAGCGCTCCGTCAGCTGGAAGCCCAGGGGCTGGTGCGCATCCATCCCAACCGGGGCGCCACGGTGACCCAGCTTTCCCGGGATTCGCTGGAAGACATGATGGAAATCCGGGCCAGCATTTCCTACTGCCTGCTGCGGCGGGCCGTGCCCCTGATGACCAGGGATGATTTTGCCCAGCTGCAGGAAATTATCGAAGAAGAAAAGCATGTGGCGGGCCTGATGGAGACCGAAGCGCTGAACTACCGTTTCCACGAACTGCTCACAAAAAAGGCCGGCAACTCCACTGCCGACCTGATCATCGAGATCCTTCACGCCAATATGGACCGGTATCTTCGCTCCGGCTTTTACACCGGGGAGGATGCCCGTGAAAATTCCATCCACGAGCACCAGGCCATTCTGGACGCCTGCCGGGAAGGGGACGCCGAAAAGGCCGCTTCCCTGCTGCAGGATCATATTCTGGATGCCCGCAACCGCATCCCCTCCAACCTGTAAGGGATCAGGGGTTCAGGCGGTAATACAGCAGCAATCCCAGGCACACACCCTGGCACACACACAGCAATATCATAGAAAGAGCGGCGGCAATGCCGCTCTTTTTGCATGTATATACACTGTACAGGCCCCCATAGGCAAGGGCCAGAAACAGCATCAGTCCCATCAACAGCATAGGCTCACTCCAATACGGTTTTATCCGGGCTGTGAGAAAGGGTCACCCGGGGCACAAAGGTCATATCCACGGCTTTACAGGCCGCCTTCACATCAAACGCCTGCCACTTTTCCATGCTGGAAAACCCCATGAGCATATGGCAGCCCAGCTTGAATACATCTGCATTTTCCCGCTGCACGGCCCGGAATACCCGCTGCATCTCTCCCGCCAGATAGGCTTCCAGCCAGGCGGTCATTTCCCGGGAGCTTACTCCCGGCAGCAGCAGGGGGATCTCCAGGTTGGCTTCCAGCGGAATGGTGCATACCCCCTTCCCTGCCTCCAGCGTCAGGGTGGGGCGGCCCGCCCGGTAAAAATACACGGTGAGCATGGTGCCGTCCTGCCAGGGGATCCGCAGCTGCCCTCTGGAAAATTCCCCCCGGGCCATGCGCACCAGCATGGTATGCTGTCCGGAAAGGATCCCCACCATCTTTTTTCCGCTGAACACCGCCGTACCCCCTATGGTGGTGCCCAGCTCCCCCGCCACCAGCATGGCGCCGCCCACATAGGGATAGCTTTCCCCGCCGACCATGTCCTCCTTCGGGGAGGCATCGTTTATGCCGCAGTAGATGGTCATAGCGTCGTATACACGGCTCTGGGCGCTTTCCAGCAGCTCCCGCAGGGTGCAGTCCCGGGTCAGTCCCTCCTGCCTTTCATAATGGATAACGTTGGTCTTCAGCCGGCTCATGCTGGGATCCGCCTGACTCATCAGGCCGGAGAACACCTCCTCCAGCCTGCCCTCCGCCACCACAAAGCGCATATTCTCCCTGAGCTTCATCCGGCCGAAAGCCATATCCTCCAGCCCGGCAAAGTCCCCCTCCTCCGCCAGCTCCCGGGAAAGGGCCAGCAGAGACGTCCTTTCAAAGTTCAGCTGGGAAGGAACGGCGGAAACCAGCGTGGCCGCAGCTTCCCGAAGGGTGCGGGCCTCGGCGGAAAGGATCATGAGCTTCTTTTCCCCCGTTTCCCCTTCCGAGGCCTTGTCCGCCCCCTCCTCCTGATTCATAACGAATACAAACCGGTAGGGCAGGGTATCCCCCCGCTCAATGCCGATGTTCACCACATAGCTGTAAGCATCCAGGGGCAGATCCTCTATGCACCCGGCACACAGCCCCCAGGGCAGCAGAAGCAGGAGCAGGAGCCATGCCCGCCCGGCCCGGAAGAAAGCGGTTTTCTTTTTTCTCATACGGGTTCTCTCCTTTTCTTTCCGGAACCGAAGGCGCCCGGAAGCAGCAGCCCGCAGGGCAGCGCCCCCAGCAGCCAGCCCCAGCGGTAAACCAGCTCCCCCGCCCGGTTGAGTATATCCGCATCCAGATGCAGCAGCAGCATGCATCCCATGCTCAGGGCGCTCATGCCCGCCGCCGCCGGGCGGATATCCTCCAGCCCATGGAGCCGCACAAACACCAGCGCCCCCGCATACACATAAAAGGCCCCGGCCGCCAGGGCACAGATCACCCAGACGAACAGCGTTACCACATCCAGCCGCACGGTCACGGCATCATAGCGCATGGTGGTGGCCATGCGGTACAGAGGCACCCGGATCCGGGGCAGATCCCAGGAAAAGAAGGTCATCCCCAGGAAAAACTGTATGGCGGCCGCCAGCATACCCCCGGTAAAAAGCCCCGCCATGCCGCTCCTTTTCAGGGCGGCCCGGCTCTGGCACCCCCGTCCCACGGCGCAAAGGGCCAGCACCGGGGGCAAAAAACGCAGCAGGGCCTGCACGCTTTGCTCCAGCAGCACCTCCATGCCGCCCCCCAGCAGGGGGAACAGATGATACCAGGCAAAGGCCGGGGAGGCCAGATATATGGCTATGCCGATGCTCAGCACCCCGGGCAGCACCAGCATACGGCTCACCCGGCCGATGGTCTCCATGCCCAGCAGGGCCAGCAGCCCCAGCAGAAAGAGCTGATAGGGGGCAATGTGCACATAGTCCGCCCCTTCGAACACATAGCGGTTCATGCCCACCAGCAAATGGAAGCTGGGCAGGGCCGCCGCCAGCACAAACAAAACCAGCAGCGGCAGCGCCGCCAGCCCCGCCGCCGGGCGGAACATCCCCTTCAAAAGCTGATCCAGCGAATCCGCCCCCTGCTTCTCCATGGCCTTCAGCAGACCCAGAAACACCAGCGCCGCCCCCAGCAGCCCCAGAAGGGTGGCCAGCCAGCAAACGTTCCCCTGCCGGTAGACCTCGGTGGGGTTCAGGGTGAACATGCCCGAAAGCAGGGCGCTCAGCCCGCAGGCAGAGGCGGCCTCCTGCATACCGAAACGGCCTTCCCGGTGGTTCATAGGCTTGCCTCCCGGTTGATCACATCCTCCCCCCCGCCGGGCCTGTGCAGGGAACCGCGAAACAGCAGGGGCGCCCGGCTGCGAGTTTTGGGGGCAAAGGGGCTCATAAACGGCACGCCGAAGGATTTTTGGCTGCACAGCCAGGCAAGGCTGGCCATCAGCAGCACAAAGGTGCCCAGCAGCCCCGCCATCCCCGCAAAGATGCACAGGGCGATCCTGTACCAGGAAACGGCCAGCTGCATGCTGTAATCCGGGATGCAGAAGTTCCCCAGCCCCGCCAGCGCCACGATGATCAGCACCACCGTAGAGACCATGTTGGCCGAAACCGCCGCCTGCCCCAGGATCAGGCCGCCGATAATGCCCACCGTCTGCCCCACGGCCCCGGGCACCCGGATACCGGCCTCCCGCACCAGCTGAAAGACCATGAGCAGAAAGATCACCTCCAAAGGCAGGGGCATGAACACCAGCCGCCGGGAGGAGACCACCGTAGAGAGCACCTGGCTGTTCAGCAGCCCCTGATGGTGGGTGGCCAGCGCCAGAAACCAGGCGGGCAGCAGCACGGAAAGCAGGGCCCCCGCCAGCCGCACCACCCGGATCACGGTGCCCAGGGGCCGGCGCAGATAATCATCCTCCGGAGAGGTGAGCAGGGCGCTCAGGGTAACGGGCAGCACCAGCGCCTGGGGGCTGCCTTCCACCAGAATGGCCACCCGTCCCTCCATGACCGCCGCCGCCGCCCGATCGGGCCGCTCCGTCAGCAGTATCTGCGGAATGGGCGCCAGGCTGTGATCCTCCAGCAGCTGCTCCAGTGTGCCGGCGGAAAGGATCAGCTCCGTATCCACCTGCCGCAGCCGCTTTTTTACCTCCTGCAGGAGGCTTTCGTTGCATACGCCCCCCAGATAGCACAGAGCCAGCTTGGTGCCGTTTTTTCCCCCGGCCCGGCGGAAGGCGCACACAAAGTCCGGCCGCTTGAGGATCCGCCGGAGCTGGGTCACCCCCGTGCGCAGGTTTTCGGTAAAGCCCTCGTGGGGGCCCACCACCACGTTTTCGCTTTGGGAGGATTCGATGGAGCGGCTGGCAAAGCCCCGGGTATCCAGCAGAACGGCCTGCCCCGCCCCCTCCAGAAAGACCGCCGTGCGCCCTTCGCACAGGGCGGCCACCACCTGATCCAGCTCCCCCTGGGTCTCCGCCTCCTGCATGGGAAACACCTGCTCCATGACCACCCGGGTCAGCTCCCCTTTAGGCAGGGAGCGGGGCAGCATGGCCCCTTTCAGGATAAAATCGTTGATGGTTTCCCCATCGGCCATGCCGTTTACAAACACGGCCAGGGCGGGCACCTTTCCGCAGAGCAAAAAGGGACGGAAAATAAAATCCGTGTTCTCTTCAGCCAGGCAGGCGGCCTCTATGGCCCGGCGGTTTTTCCCCAGAGAGCGGAACACGGGGCCCAGGCTTTCTTTGGGCGCAGTCTCCCGGCGGAAGGGGCCGGGGCCGAAGAACCGGGGCGCTCCCTTTTCCGTTTCCAGCAGTTCAAAATCCGTATAGGGCCGGTCAAAGCCCAGCAGGGTAAAAAAATCTTTTTTCATCCTCCATAGTCTGCCCCCGTTCCCCGGTTTCAAAGCCTGCAAAAAAGCACGGATCCGGGCGTATATGCCCATCCGCCTGTTTTTACATGGATTTTACATAAGCTTCCTTTCCCTTTTTACACGGGAATCCTATCCTCATAGACGTTGAAACAAGAAAAGAACCAAAAGAAAAAACAAAGGAGAAACCAGAATATGAAAAAGATTATTGTACTGCTTGTAAGCGTACTTATGCTGACCGCTCTGTTTGCCGGCTGCGCCAAAGAAACTGCCTCCGGCACCGTTTCCACCGACGGCTCCACCTCCATGGAAAAGGTCATCGGCGCTCTGGGCGAAAGCTTTATGGAAAAGAATCAGGGCGTGACCTTCACCTATAACCCCACGGGCTCCGGCTCCGGCATCCAGGCCGTACAGGATGGCCGCTGCGACATCGGCCTTTCCAGCCGGGCGCTGAAGGAAGAGGAAAAAGCCCAGGGCCTGAAGGAGACCGTGCTGGCCTATGACGGCATCGCCATGATCGTCAACCCCGCCAACCCCGTAAGCGACCTGACGCTGGAGCAGATCGCCGCCATCTATAAGGGCGAGATCACCAACTGGAAGGATGTAGGCGGCAACGACGCCCAGATCGTCCTCATCGGCCGGGAAGCCGGCAGCGGCACCCGGGACGGCTTTGAATCCATCACCGATACCAAAGACGCCTGCCAGTACCGGCAGGAGCTGACCTCCACCGGCGATGTAATCGCCACCGTGGCCCAGAACCCCGACGCCATCGGCTATGCCTCTCTGGCGGCCCTGAAGGATACCGTCAAGGCCCTGAACGTTAACGGCGTAGCCCCCACGGAAGCCACCGTAAAGGATGGCAGCTACAAGATCCAGCGCCCCTTCGTGCTGGTCACCAAAGCGGATACTTCCCTTTCCGCCGCCGCACAGAACTTCTTCGATTATGCGACTTCCTCCGATGCCTCCGGCATCATCTCTGCGGCCGGTGCGGTTGCCGCAAACTAAAAGGCGGATAAGTACCTGTGGGAGCCGGGGTTCCGGCTCCCACCCTTGTGCGTATAAAGAACATGGGAGGCATGTATGATACAGACCCATGAGCCCGCCCCCAGGATCAAAACGGCCAAAAGGGGCAAAAAGCTCTTTGAAAACGCCATGCACCTGCTGTTTCTGCTGCTGGGGCTCATCACCGTGGGCTGCGTGCTGCTTATAACGGTGTATCTGGTGCTTTCCGGCATACCGGCCATCCGTAAAATCGGCCTTGTAAACTTCCTTTTCAACCCCCGCTGGGAATCCACTGCGGCGGAGCCCTCCTTCGGCATCCTGCCCTTTATTCTCACCAGCGTGTACGGCACGGCGGGCGCCATTGTGCTGGGGGTGCCCATAGGGTTCCTTACGGCGGTGTATATTTCCAAAATCGCCCCGCCCAAGATCCGGGGCCTGCTGGAAAGCGCCGTAAGCCTGCTGGCCGGGATCCCCTCGGTGGTATACGGTCTGGTGGGTATGCTGGTGCTGGTGCCCGGAATACGGAAGCTCTTTCACCTGCCTGACGGGGCCAGCCTGCTGGCCGCCATTATCGTGCTGGCGGTGATGATCCTTCCCTGCATCATCAAGGTATCCGTCACGGCCCTGAACGCCGTGCCTAGGGAGTATGAGGATGCTTCCCTGGCTCTGGGGGCCACCCCGGTGGAAACCTATTTTCGGGTGTGCGTGCCCGCCGCCAAAAGCGGCATTGCCGCCGCCGTGGTGCTGGGGGTAGGCCGGGCCATAGGGGAAGCCATGGCCGTAATGATGGTCTCGGGCAACGTGGCCAATATGCCGGGCCTGTTTCAAAGCGTTCGCTTTCTTACCACCGCCGTGGCCAGCGAAATGAGCTATTCCAGCGGGCTGCAGCAGCAGGCGCTGTTTTCCATTGCACTGGTGCTGTTTCTGTTCATCATGCTCATCAACGGGCTGCTGAACTTCTTCCTCAAGCGGGACAAGGAGGGCTGATATGGAGACCAACCTGCAAAAGCCCATCTTTCACGGCCTTTCCGGCCGCAGAAGGGCGTATGACATATGTATGCGGGGGCTGATGTACCTGGCTGCGGGGCTTACCTGCGCCCTGGTGCTGTTCCTCATCGGGTATGTGCTCTGGAAGGGCCTGCCCAACGTTACCTGGGAGCTGCTTTCCACCGCCCCCAGCTATCTTTCCGGCCGGATCGGCATATGGCCGGATATCCTCAACACCCTGTATGTGGTGGCGGCCACGCTGCTCATCGTTCTTCCCTTGGGGGTGGGGGCCGCCATCTATCTGACGGAGTACGCCGCCAACAAGCGGATAGTAGGTCTGATCGAATATGCCGCCGAGACCCTTTCCGGCATCCCGTCCATCATCTACGGGCTGGTGGGCATGCTGTTCTTCTGCCAGTTTCTGGGGATGCAGACCTCGCTGCTGGCAGGGTCTTTGACCCTGGTGATCATGAACCTGCCCACCATTCTGCGCACCACCCAGGAAAGCCTGAAAACCGTGCCCCAAAGCTACCGGGAGGGAGCTTTCGGTCTGGGGGCTGGCAAGTGGCGGGTCATCCGCACGGTGGTGCTCCCCGGCTGTGTAGACGGGGTCATCACCGGCTGCATCCTGTGCGCCGGACGCATTCTGGGGGAATCCGCCGCCCTGCTGTTTACCGCCGGGTTTGCCCACACGGCCCATGATTTCTGGCACGGCATCCACGGGGCCGGCTCCACCCTGACCGTAGCTTTGTATGTATACGCCAAGGAGCAGGGAGAGTTTGGCGTAGCGTTTGCCATTGCAGCCATTTTGATGCTGATGACCCTGCTCATCAACCTTGCGGCAGCCGCCGTTCAATGGTATTATAGGAGGAAAAAGAGCCTATGAGCGATATACTCACCGTCCGGGATCTGTGCCTGTGGTACGGGCAGCATCAGGCCCTGCAGAACATTACCATCCGTATTCCCGAAAAGAGCATTACCGCCCTTATCGGCCCTTCCGGCTGCGGGAAATCCACCTTTTTGAAGACCCTGAACCGGATGAACGACCTGATCCCCGGGGTGAAGATCACCGGGGAGGTGTGCTACCGGGGGCAGGATATTTACGGCCCGGCCGCCGATGTGAACGACCTGCGCCGGCAGATCGGCATGGTGTTCCAAAAGCCCAACCCCTTCCCCATGAGCATTTACGATAACATCGCCTACGGCCCCCGCACCCACGGGGTGCGCAGCCGGGTCCGGCTGGACGAGATCGTGGAGCAGTCCCTGAAGAAGGCCGCCATCTGGGAGGAAGTCAAGGACCGGCTGAAAAAGAACGCTTTGGGCCTTTCCGGCGGGCAGCAGCAGCGGCTGTGCATTGCCCGGGCACTGGCGGTGGAGCCGGAGGTGCTGCTTATGGACGAACCCACCAGCGCCCTGGACCCCATTTCCACCTCCAAGATAGAGGAGCTGTGCATGGAGCTGAAGGCCCACTACACCATTGTTATCGTCACCCACAATATGCAGCAGGCCGTGCGTATTTCCGATAACACCGCCTTCTTCCTGCTGGGAGATCTGGTGGAATACGGGCAGACGGAGAATATCTTCTCCCAGCCCCGGGACAAGCGGACGGAAGATTACATTACAGGGAGGTTCGGTTAATATGAGAAGCCGTTTTGACGAGCAGCTGGCCCTGCTCCACCGGGAGCTGATCGAAATGGGCGCCCTGTGCGAAGAGGCTATTTCCACGGTCTCCAGGGCTTTGTCTTCGGGCGACGCCGCACTGGTAAAGAAGGTGGCTCCTATGGATCAGGAAATAGACCGGAAGGAGCGGGAGATAGAATCCCTGTGCCTGAAGCTGCTGCTGCAGCAGCAGCCCGTAGCCCGGGACCTGCGGCAGATCTCCGCCGCACTGAAGATGGTCACGGATATGGAGCGCATCGGGGATCAGGCGGAGGATATTGCTGAGATCCTGCCCTTTGTGCAGGGACGTTCCTGGGAAAACAGCCCCCTGATGGAGCGGATGGCCCATGAAGCCGGAGCCATGGTCACCAGCAGCGTGGACGCCTATGTAAAGGGGGATCTTTCCATAGCGCAGAAGGTCATAGAGGATGACGACACGGTGGACGGTTACTTTGACCAGGTCAAAAGCCGCCTGATCGACCGGATCGCCGCCAACCCCGCCGAAGGGGAATATGCGCTGGATCTGCTGATGATCGCCAAATATTTTGAACGCATTGCCGACCATGCGGTGAATATTGCCCAGTGGGTGATCTTCTCCGTGACCGGCGAACACAAGGAGGGATAACGCAATGATCTGGTGCGTGGAAGACGACCCCAGCATCCGGGATATCGAGGTCTATGCCCTGCGCTCCACAGGCTTTGAGGCCCTTGGTTTTGAGGACGGCGCCGATTTCTGGCAGGCCCTGCTCACTACCCCCCAGCGGCCCACCCTGATCGTACTGGACGTGATGCTCCCGGGGCTGGACGGCATGGAGCTGCTGCGGCGGATCCGCGCCCGGGAGGATATGCGCTCTATCCCCGTGATCATGGCCACGGCCAAAGGGGCGGAATACGATAAGATCCGGGGGCTGGATCTGGGGGCGGATTACTACCTGACCAAGCCCTTTGGGGTCATGGAGCTGGTCTCCTGCGTAAAGGCGGTGCTCCGCCGCTGCCAGCCCCCCCAGGCCCGCAGGCTCAGCGCCGGGGATATTTGCATGGATCTGGATGCCCACAAGGTCACTTCCGGCGGGGAACCCGTAACGCTGACCTATAAGGAGTATGAGCTTCTGAAGCTGTTTCTTTCCCACCCGGGCATGGTCTATACCCGGGATCAGCTTATGGAGCAGGTGTGGGGCACCGATTACTGCGGGGAGACCCGCACCGTGGATATGCACATCCGCACCCTGCGGCAGAAGCTGGGCCCCGGCGGGGTATGCATCGGCACCGTGCGGGGAGTAGGCTACCGTTTGGAGGCGAACCGGTCATGACAAAAAAGATATTTCATTCCATCCTGCTGGCAGCGGCAGCAGTGCTGCTGAGCAGCCTGCTGATCATCACGGGCTTTCTGTATGACTACTTCGGCAAGGTGCAGCAGAACCACCTGGAGGATCAGCTGGATATGGCGGCGGCGGCCGTGGAAAACGGGGGCATTGACTTTTTGAAGGAAATCTCTTCCCCCCGCTACCGGCTGACCTGGATCGCCGCAGACGGCAGCGTGCTGCTGGATACCCGGGCGGATCAGGAATCCCTGCAGAACCACGGCGACCGTGAGGAGGTCCGGCAGGCTCTTACCCGGGGCACCGGCCAGAGCACCCGTTATTCCGCCACCCTGCTGGAAAAGACCATGTACCGGGCCCGGCGCCTTTCTGACGGCACGGTGCTGCGCATCAGCGCCAGCCAGGCTACCGTAGGCACCCTGCTGCTGGGCATGTTCCACCCCTTTTTGCTGGTGCTGCTTCTGGCCCTGGCGCTGAGCCTGTTCCTGGCCCGGCGGCTTTCCAGAAAGATTGTGTCGCCCCTGAACGGGCTGGATCTGGAGCATCCGCTGGATAACGATACCTATGAAGAGCTTTCGCCCCTGCTGGGCAGGCTTCACCGCCAGCGGGTGCAGATAGACCAGCAGATGCAGGCTCTGCAGAAAAAATCGGAAGAATTCAACCAGATCATCTCCTTTATGGAGGAGGGGCTGGTGCTGCTGGACGGCAAGGGCAAGGTGCTGAGCATCAACCCCGCCGCCAGAACCATTTTTAATGCGGAAGAGGACTGCATAGGCAAGGACTTTTTGACCGTGGACCGGACCCCTGCCCTGAACGCCGCCCTGACCAGAGCCATGGAGCAGGGCCACGGAGCCCTGACCACCCAGCGGAACGGGCGGATCTACCGGTATGACATCAGCCGCATCCAGACGGGCCGGGAGATCGCCGGGGCCGTGCTGCTGGTCTTTGACAACACGGAGCAGGCCGAAGCCGAAAAGAACCGGCGGGAGTTTACCGCCAACGTCTCTCATGAGCTCAAGACCCCCCTGCAGGGCATTATCGGCAGTGCGGAGCTGATGGAGCAGGGGCTGGTAAAGCCGGAGGATATGCCCCGTTTTGTGGGCCACATCCGCACCGAAGCCCAGCGGCTGGTTTCCCTCATAGGGGATATCATACGCCTTTCCCAGCTGGACGAAGGGGATCCCATGCCCCGGGAAGAGGTGGAGCTGGGGAGTCTGCTTCGGGAGGCCGCTTCGGATCTGGCGGACGCCGCCCGGAAGCGGCACGTGGAGCTGACGGTGGAAGCCGGAGCGCCCCTGTATATCCGGGGGGTGCGGCGGCTGCTGTATGAGATCGTCTACAACCTGATGGATAACGGCATCCGCTATAACGTGGAGGGCGGCACCGTGCTGGCAAAGCTGGTGCAGACCCCCGGGCAGGTGCAGATCCTTGTGCAGGATACGGGCATCGGCATCCCCGAAGCCTGCCGGAGCCGGGTGTTTGAGCGCTTCTTCCGGGTGGATAAAAGCCACTCCAAGGCCACCGGCGGCACGGGGCTGGGGCTTTCCATCGTAAAGCACGCCGTGCAGTACCACGGAGGCACCGTGACCCTGACCAGCCAGGAGCACAAGGGCACCACTGTCACCGTGAGCCTGCCTGCGGACCGATAATACAATATGTTTTACGGGGCTGTGAAAGGCCCCGTCTTTTTGCGTCTTTTTTGTGCGGCTCTGCGGATATTCCGCCGGGCGGAGGATGGGACGTTGTTTTACGGGGGCAGGCTCGTATACGAAGCCCGGGGGCGCACGTTCCGGCGGCCAAGCCGCCGGAACTCTGCGGGGCCTTCGCCCCGCAGGCATGCCGCCAGGCACACGGTGCGCCCCCACCCCCCGTATACGGGGCGATCTCCGCTCCACCGGGTACCATGCCCCGGAGTGCCGCGTCCCGGTCTCTATACGAAAAAAGAGCCGCAAAGGCACGCCCTGCGTGCCCCGCAGCCCCTTATATGCGCCTTACTGCGGCTGCACCCGTTCCCCCCGGGCGCTTTCCACATATTGAGCCTTCAACCGGCCCAGCGCCTGCATATGGGGTTGGCGCAGATGCGCCTGCTGCTGCTCCTCCCCCGCCCACTCTTCCAGCAGAAGGATCTCTTTTTCATCCTCCGCCAGATAGTATGCATAGCGGATGCACCCTTCCTCCCGGCGCACCTTCTCCGGCAGGCCGCTGCTTTCCAACGCCTGCAAAAAAGCTCTTCCCTGCCCTGCTTTCAGCCGGTAATGCACCAGCAGCATCCATGTGTTCATGCTTACGCATCCCCCTTCTTTTGCCCCGATTGTAGCAGGCACCCCGCCCCGGCGCAATCTCTTTTTGCCCTTGCCCAAAAAAGAAGAGGAGCCCCTTATCGGCGGCTCCTCCCAGATAACCCCGTGGCAGTGAGGTAATAACTGGCTGTTTTGTATGCTTACTGGTGAAAATGCGGTATGTGCAGATACTTGCTGTTGCGCAGCGCCTGCAGCAGATATTCCCGCAGCATGGGCTGAAACTTGGGGTGCACACAGTGCTCGATGATCTCCCAGGCCCGGGGCACCGGCCCTTTGCCCCGCAGATCCGCCAGCCCCTGCTCCGTTACGATGATCTGGGTGCTGTGCTCACTGTGATCCAGGTGGCTCACCTGGGTCACGATCCGGGAAATGTCTCCGTCCTTGGTCAGGGAGGGGGTGGTAAAGATGCTGACCGCCGCATTCCGGGCAAAATCCCCGGAACCGCCTATGCCGTTCATCAGGCAGGAGCCGGCAATGTGGCTGGAATTTACGTTGCCGTAAATATCCACCTCTATGGCGGTGTTCATGGCAATGACCCCCAGCCGGCGGATGACCTCCGGGGAATTGCTGATCCCCTGGGGACGCAGCAGGATCCGTTCCTTGAAGAAAGAAAAGTTTTTCCTGAACCGTTCCTTTCCTTCCTGCGAAAGGGCCAGAGCCGTGGCGCTGGCATAGTCTACCACGCCCTTTTCCATCAGCTCCAGCACGGCGTCCTGCAGCACCTCGGAGTAAACATTCAGATGCCTGAAGCCGGAATCGGTCAGGCCGTACAGCACGGCGTTGGCCACGCTCCCCACCCCGCTCTGCAGGGGCAGCAGGTTTTCCGGCAGACGGCCCCGCCGGTGCTCCTCCTTGAGAAACGCTACGATATGCTCCGCCATACGCTGTTCCCCCGGAGTCACGGGAGCAATGCTGTGGGGCGCATCCGGGATATCCGTCAGCACAACGGCGGCGATTTTCTCCGGGTCGCAGGGGATATAGGGGGTGCCGATGCGCTGCTCCACCCGTGTCAGGGGAATAGGCTGGGTGTGGGGCGGCATTTCTATGGCATAGATATCGTGCATGCCCACAAGCTCCAGGGGCACGGAGGTATTCAGCTCCACAATGACCTTTTTGGCCACCTGCACCGCCGTATTGCTGATGCCCACAGAGGTGGTGGGATACAGATTCCCCTCCTCGTCTATGGCGCAGGCTTCTATAATGGCGGCGTCTATATCCCCAAAGATGCCGTATTCCATTTGAAAGGGCACCTGGCTCAGCAGCAGATCCGCATATTCCACCTTTCCGTCGTTGATGGCCCGGCGCATGCGGGCGTTGGTCTGATACGGAAAGCGGCGGCGGATCACCCCTGCCTCCAGAAGGGATTCCTCCAGCTCCGGGCCTACGGAAGCCCCTGTGATCAATGTCAAAGCCATGGGGACGCCCTCTTTGGCCCGCTGGGCTATGGCCATGGGCACCGCTTTGGGGTACCCCGCCATGGTAAAGCCGCTGGTGGCCACGGTCATTTCTCCGGAAAAGAGAGCGGCGGCCTCCCGGGCGGTCATGAGCTTATCTTCCAGCGCTTTGCAGCGGATACGTTCGTGCATACATGATTCCTTATAAAAGTTCTTTTTGCCCGTCCGGCAGCGGATACCGGGAGCGCAGGCATACAAAAAGCCTCCCGCATATCAGGTGCCGGCCGGATGTTTCCGCACGAAAAAGAACCCCTGACGGAGTCCCTTTTTGCAAAAAAACAGGGACGCCGTCAAGCATCATGGCATCCCATCCAGCCCCGCACCAGACCCTTTTACGACAGGCGTACAAAGGGCGGCAGGAGGCGAATCATATCGGATTACATGCATGCTTTCCAGTTTCGGCAGAAAACATCGGCCCGCCCCCACGTATCTGACTTGGGAGATCTCTCCCCCGCACAGTGACCGACTCGTGGGTTCTTACCCCTTTCCGTGTTCCGCAGTTAAGCGGCAGGGCGTACCGTTGGTTTGACTATAGCACGGCGCACACGCTTTTGCAAACAGCAAAAAAATATGTTTTTCTACAATTTATTGGTTGTTACAGCAGGGCCAGCAGCTGCCGGATCTGCTCCTCTTCCGTGGCCCAGGAGGTGACGAACCGGGCGACGGTATGCGCCCCGTCCACCGGATCCCACAGGCCGAAGGATACCTTCTCCTGCAGGGAACGGATCTGCTCGTTGGGCAGGATCACAAACTGCTGGTTGGTGGGAGAATCCAGATACAGGGAATATCCCTTTTCCAGCAGCCCCCGCTTCAGTTCCATGGCCATATCCACGGCATGCTGCCCGCACTGCCGGTACAGATCCCCGGTAAACAGGGTATCAAACTGCACCCCCAGCAGCCAGCCCTTGGCCAGCAGAGCCCCGCTCTGCTTGATGATGGAAAACATTCCCCGGCGCAGGGGCCTGGGGAACACCAGCGCCTCTCCCAGCAGGGCGCCCATTTTGGTGCCGCCGATATAAAAGCCGTGGCAGTACCGGGCAATATCCTCCAGCGTCACATCCGTGCCCGGGGCGCAAAGGCCGCTGCCCAGCCGGGCTCCGTCCATATACAGGTACAGGGAATACCTGTCGCACAGGGCCCGCAGCCTTTCCAGCTGGGCCTTTGTATACAGGGTGCCGTATTCCGTAGGGTGGGAAATATAAATAAGGCCGGGCCGCACCATATGGGGCCAGGTGGCATCGGCATAAAAGGCCTTCAGATACGCCTCTGCCTCCTCCGGATCCAGCCTGCCCTCATGGGCCGGCAGGGGGATGACCTTGTGGCCCGCCGCCTCTATGGCTCCCGCTTCGTGAACGTTGATATGCCCCGTTGCGGCAGCCAGCGCCCCCTCGTGAAGATCCAGCATGGCCCGCAGCGCCACGGCATTGGTCTGGGTGCCTCCGTCCAGAAAATACACCTCCGCCTCCGGGGCGGCGCAGGCCCGGCGGATCTTTTCCCTGGCACTGTCGCAGATATCGTCCAGCCCATAGCCCGTGTGGGCGATCCGGTTTTCCTTTTGCAGCCGCTCCAGGATCAGCGGGTGCATGCCCTCCATATAATCACTGTCAAAATGCAGCATACGTTACCTCTCTTTTATCCGGCAGATTCCCTTGCATCATACACCCTAAAGCAGCAGCCCCGCAAGCCCCAGCAGCAAAAGATGCACCGGGTATACCAGATAAAATCCCAGCCGGGAGCCCGGCCCCCGCCGCCCGTCATACAGCCACAGGGGCACGGCGGCCAGAGCGGTGCAGATGATATAGGCGTTCATGCCATAGGAATACCCGCCGCCCAGCAGCAGGGAAACCAGGGCAAACGCCCCCAGAACCAGCCCCCGGAACCACACCTTTTTGCGGCACAGGCCATAGCAGCAGGCAAACAGGAGCAGCACCCAGAACCCGTATTCAAAATATACGGCAAAATACCACCAGCTCCACAGGCACACATAGGCCCCCTGGGCAAAGCGGTTGCTGCGGCAAAGATACAGCCCCAGGATCAGCACCAGCCCCGCCAGACCGTAATCCGCCTCGGGCAGCAGCACAAAGCCCAGTATCCCCATAGCCCCCGCCCAGCACAGATACTGATACCAGCGGTATGCCTGCTTCCGGGTCAGCAGCCCGTCCAGCAGGCAGGCAGCCCCCAGCCCCAGACTCAGCGTGACCATGACGGAAAGCCCCCGTCCCTCCAGCAGAATGATGTTCCCCGCCGTGACCCGCAGGCAGGATGCCGCCAGGCACAGGCCCATATACAGCCAGCTTTTGCGGGGTCTGCAGGCCCAGCCCCCCGCATACAGCGCAAAGGCCAGCCCCAGAAGCAGCAGCTGCCGGGGCTCCCGGGCAAGGGTCAGGGTCAGGGGGCCCCAGGCTGCCCCGGGCATATAGTTCCCCTGGGTCAAAGCCAGCGAAAAGGGGATTTGCGAAAGCAGGGTGAACAGCAGCATCCTTTCCAGATACTTCTCCCGGCTGCGGGTCTTTTCCAGCCCGTTTACCAGCAAAAAGCAGTACAGGGGGAAGGCTACCCGCCCCAGTGCGCGAAAGGCCAGATATTCCTCCCCGGAAAAGGCGGGGTTCCTGTAGCTCAGCACTATCCCCAGATGGTCGATAGCCATGCAGACCCCGGCGATGAGTTTCAGTACAAAGGCGGTCATACCTTGCTCCTTCCCGCTTTATCCTCCCTGCTTCCAGGGCATGGGCAGGGTAAAGGTCTCGCTGTTTTCGTCCATTTCGTAGCGTTTTTCCCGGTGAGCCGGATCATCCAGCCAGTTAAAATCGTTAAGATAGGCGGAGTAGGTGATGGTGCGGATGCACCCGGCCGCTTCATCAAACTGCATGAGCCGGAAGTAGCCGCCGCCCCCCTCCTTCCCGGCAGCCTGATAGTTCTGCATCATCTCATACACCGTCCGCTCGGGGGTGCCGTCTCCGTCATCGTCATACCGGCTGGTCAGGCAGTACAGGCCATAGCGGTGGCCGCAGAGCACCATATACAGGTTGGGACAGCGGGCCACGATCTGCGCTTCGATGGTCTCCCCCATCTGGGAACGGGTGCCTTCGGTGGTCAGAAAATCATGCAGGCACAGAATGCCCACCCTGTCCGGATACCGGTCCAGACTGTCCCGGATAAAGCGCAGGGCCTTTTCATCCGGGGCAAAGCTCATGTATACAAAGATATAGTCCCGGCCCCCCAGGGTGATCAGGTCGTAATGGCCCCGGTTGTCTTCAAAGCTTTCGCCGTAATACGCCCGGTCCTTATAAAACTTTTCCCCAAAGTATTTCCTGTAGAGGGTGTAGCCCCCCGTATCTTCGGCCATATCGTGGTTCCCGGCCAGCACGCCCACAGGGATATCCTCCAGCAGGTCCATGGCGGCTTTGGCCCGCTGCCAGTTATCCTCCCGGCCGTTGCGGTGGACCAGATCCCCGGTGTGGACCACATACTTCAGCCCCAGCTCCTGCCGGTGGCTCCAGAGAAAAGCGGTGATGGTGGGGTAGATATCCGCAATGCCGTTTTCGTTTATGTTGGCGTAATGCTGGGTATCGCTGATCCACGCCACTGTATCCACGCCCTCCGGAGCCGCATAGGTCAGCGGAGAAGGAGACGGAGAAGGCGTATCCTCCGGGAAGGGAGAAGGCGATACCGGGATCACGTCGGAAATGACAGGCGTCTCCGCAGGCGGGCGGAAGCTGGCCACCGCCGTAGGATCGGGGGTGGCGGGCATGGGCTCCAGGGTGACGATCACCGCCTGTACGGGCGGATATGTGGGCCGGCCCTGCGCCGCCCCGTTTTTCCCGCAGGCGCACAGCCCCAGCAGGACAGATAAAATTGCCAGAATACGGTAAATCTTTTTCATAGCACCATGGTATCCCCGGCAAAAAACAAAGTCAACGCTGTTCATAGACTGTTAACACAGAAAATGCCTTTTGGACGCTTCCAAAACATAGTCCTGCCATTTTTTACTGGTACACTTACGGCAGTTCAAGAGAAAGGAGGCCAAATCCCTAAATCCCCAACCTCATCAATCCGTATGGAAGGGTTTCCTGCCTTACCCCTAAAAGATAGCTACTTTTACGAAAAAGGCAGACTATAAATTCCGCCCTGCGGGGCGCATCCATATATGCCGGGTCGTGGTTTTTCCTTGTTTTTCCACGGCCCGGCTTCCGTTTTGGGCGGGGCTCTGCTATGATAGGGACATGAATGCGTATCTACTGGATGTTTCCCCCCTCTGCGACCCGGCTCTGTTTGCCCGGGCGCTTGCCATGACGCTCTCCTCCCGGCAGAAACGGATAGAAGCCTGCCCCCTGCCGGAGGAGCAGCGGCGGCTGCTGGGGGCCGGTATACTCCTGCACCGGGTGCTGGGGGTGCGGCGGGAGGAGGATCTTTCCTTCAACCCCTGGGGGAAGCCCGCTTTATCCGGCGGCGGCCCCTGCTTCAGCCTTTCCCACAGCGGGGACTATGCCCTGCTGGCCGTAAGCGACGCTCCTCTGGGGGCGGATATCCAGCAGGTCAGGCCGGTAAGCCCGGGGCTGCTCCGCAAGCTGGCCCGGCCGGAGGAACTGGCCGCCGGGATGGAGTTTTTTACGCTTTTTACCCGGAAGGAGGCCATGATGAAGGCCAGCGGCCTGGGGTTCGCCTTGCCGCCCCGCTCCTTTTCCGTGCTGGAGCCCTGCCTGTACGCCGGGCGGCTGTACCATTTCAGCACCCTGCTGCGGCCGGGATATGTGCTCTCCTTTGCCGCCGGGGAGCCTGCCCCCCCGGAGCTGCGGGTGCTCGAGACCGAAGCACTCCCCTTTTGAGCGGCTGTTCGGGAGGCGGGGGCGCTGGCTTTGGCGCCGGAGGCGCCAAAGAGCGGGGGCCGCAGAGCGGCCGCCGCGCTGCGGCTGTGCCGCAGCCCAGCGCCCCCACCCCGAACCGGCGCGAAAACCGGCCGGGCACGCCCCAGCCCCCGTATGGATCTTACCCCGCTGCGCCCGGTCCCATGCCCCGTTTACAGATGTGAGGCAGCAGGAACGAAGGCCCGAACCATATTCCAATGCAGCCAGGAGCGTGCCTGCATGTTCAGAGAAATTCGAAAAAAGAAAAACGAACTCAGTATCCCGGCCGCAGAAGCGCTTCTGCAGTCCTGCCGGCGGGGCGTTTTAGCCGTAAACGGAGATAACGGCTATCCTTATGCCATTCCGGTGAACTACTTCTATGACCGGGATTCCCAAAAGATCTGGTTTCATGGGTCCCCCACCGGCCACAAAGCCGATGCCCTGCAAGCCTGCGGCAAGGTGTGCTTTACGGTATACGGCAATGAGACTGTCAAAGCGGAAGCATGGGCGCCCTTTGTGCAAAGCGTTGTTGTGTTCGGCCTGTGCCGTCCGGTGACGAACCACCCCCGGGCCATGGAGCTTTTAAGAAAGCTTGCCATGAAATACTACTCCTGTGAGGCGCTGGTGGAGGAAGAGATCGCCCGGGCCGGAAAGGCCGTCCGCCTTTTTGAGATCGAAGTGGAGCACCTTAGCGGCAAGGAAGTGCAGGAGCGGTAGCTTCTCCCATATTCTGCCCGGTTCACACAGCACAGAAGTCGCCATACTCCGCCCGGTTTTGCCGTTTCCGGAACATCTGCGGGCATACCTGTCAGCAAAACCGGATTCTTCGTCAAAATTATCCGGAAGCTTTCCGCTGATACGCTTGTGTTCAGAGTCCCGGTCGTTTCTGCCGGATTTGAATTTTCGTCTCAGCACGGGCAGAACCGGAGCGGCCAGCCCAAAAGCCGGCAGACAGACAGCGTAGGGTTCCCCTCCTTGTGCATTTTTTATGGAATCGCACAGCGTTCCTGTCCCGGATACCCGAAAAAGTCGTTTACCGGCTCCGGCAGGGCGGGCTTTCCCTTCCACAAAAAGAAAACGGTGCGACCGCAGTCACACCGCTTTCAGAAACACGTTTTTTGCCTTTTTGCGGCCGCACAGGGGCTTACCGCCCAAGCAGGAATGCCTCCAGCAGATCCATGGCCTCCTTCAGTTCTTCCTCCGGGCGGACATAGGCAATACGCAGGTGCCCCGGCAGCCGGAAGGCTGTCCCCGGGGAAATAGCCAGCCCCTTGCTCCGCAGCAGCTCCATGCAGAAGGGGATATCCCCTTCCCAGCCCCCGTCCTTCAGGGCCTGCTCTATGTTTGGAAAGAGATAAAAGGCCCCTTGGGGCTTTTCGCACCGGAGACCGTCCATGGCCTCCAGCCGGGAAAGGCAATAGTCCCGGCGTTTTTCGTATGCCCGGCACATGGCGCGGGTAAAGCCCGGCCCCGCCTCCAGAGCGGCGGCGGCGGCCTGCTGGGTCAGGGAGCAGGGAGGGCCCAGGGTCTGGCCCAGGTAGGCGCTCATGGCCCGGGTCATCTTTTGAGGCCCGGCGGCAAAGCCGATCCGGTAGCCCGGCATGCAGAAACGCTTGGAAACACAGTCTACCGTTACCACACAGCCCTCGTTCCCCTCCAGTTCCATGGCCCGTACAAAGGGCTGCCCGTCATACACAAGCCCCCCGTATACCTCGTCCGCCACGCACCAAATGCCCCGCTGCCGGCATATATCCACAAGGGGCTCCAGCTCCTCCCGGCTGTAAAGGGCGCCGGTGGGGTTGTTGGGATTGTTCAGGATCAAAGCGGCCGTCCGGGGGGTAACAGCCCCCAGCAGATCTCTTTCCGTAAGCTTGTACAGGGGCCCGGTGCCCTGCACCAGCACGGGGGCGGCTCCCGTCAGCAGGGCCATCTCATAAAAGCTGGGGTAGCAGGGCACGGGGATAAGTATCTCGTCCCCCGGCCCAGCCGCGCACCGCAGGGCCGCATTGACCAGGGGCTTGGCCCCGGCGGATACGGTCACATGGGCAGAATCCGTTCCCAGAAAGCGGGCGGCGGCCTCCTTCATAAAGGGCGCCCCCGAAGCAGCGGTGTATCCGGAAAAATCCTGCCGCACCGCCTGCAACGCCCCTTCCTTCCCGGCGGGAGCGGCGGCCTCTATGGGTTCTCCGGCAGACAGATTCAAAATGCGCTTCCCGGCCAGCGCCATCTCCTTGGCCAGTGCGTCCAGCTCCATGATCAGGGAGGGCTCTATCCCGGCGGCGGCAGAATACTTCATTGGCGTTTCCTCCGTTCGCTTTCATACAGGAGCACGTTGGCCGTTACGTCTCCGGCTACGTTCAGGGTGGTATACGCCATATCCAGCACCCGGTATATGCCGCTGTACATGCCCATGATGCTCAGCGGCGCCCCGATAATGCCCAGATAGCCCGCCCCCAGAACGATGCCGCCCCCGGGGATCCCCGGGGCAGCCATGTTCATGATCTCCGCCACCAGCAGCATATACACAAAACTGCCCAGGCTGACGCTCTGCCCCGCCATCTGCATGGTAAACAGCCCCAGCAGGCAGAAGCTTACCGCCCCGCCGCACATATGGATGGTGCAGCCCAGGGGCGCCACCAGCCCGGTAAACTTTTCCGGCACGCCGAATTCCTCCCGGCAGGTGCGCAGTGTCTCCGGCAGGGTGGCGGCGGAAGAACAGGTGGACAGGGCCGTTATGAGCACCCGGCTCATGCGCCGGAAGTATTGCAGGGGCGTTACCCGGGCAAACAGCCACAAAGGCAGCATCATCACCACCAGCAGCACCGCCAGGCACCCGCCCCAGGCAAAGAGGATATAGGTCAGGGAAGTGGCCAGCACCTCCCCGCCAAAGTTGCTCACCGCCTTGCCCATCAGGGAAAAAACTCCCAGGGGCGTCAGATACATAATGCCCCCCAGCACATAATACAGGACGCTTTCGGCCTCTTTTACCAGTGAGATCAGCCCCCCGGCCCCCTTCTTCCCTGCGCCCAGACCGCAGGCGGCGGCAAAGAGAATGCAGGGCATCATGGAGCCCCGGCTCATGGCGTCTATGATGTTGGAAGGAAAGATGCTGATAAAGAACTCGCTCAGGGACAGGGCCGCCCCTTCCCCCTGCCAGACTTCTCCGGCCAGGGAAACGCCTGCTCCGGGCTGCAGCAGCCCCACCCCGGCAGCCGTCAGCAAAAAGGAGAGGGCAAACATCATGGCAAACAGGGTCACGGTCTTTCCCAGCAGGCGGGTAGCCCGGCTCACCCCCTGCGCCACGGCGCAGAACACCGTGCACATGAGCACCGGGATCACCATGAGCTTGAGAAGATTTACATATACGGTGCCGATAAACCCGATCTTTTCAAAGAAGCCGGGCCACAGCAGCCCCAAAGCCGCCCCCAGGGCAAAGCCCGCCAGATTGAGCACAGACAGAATATGCTGTCTTTTTTTCATACCAAAGTGTACCTCACGGAAAATATCCTGCTTATTATACACGCCCCGAAGGAAAAATGGAATATACTTCCCGCCCGGTTCCGTGGCCTGCGGAGCAAAAAACGGCAGGCCCCGCCTTTGCGGGTTTCCCTGTGAGCGCTTCCTGGGGTGCGCCCGATCGCAGCCTGAGCGGGAAGTGCAGGGCGGGGGCGCACCGCGTGCCTGGCGGCACGCCTGCGGGGCACGGCCCCGCAGGGTTCCGGCGGCTCTGCCGCCGGAACGTGCGCCCCCGGGGCTGCGTATACGGACCATATAAAAGGGCGGACACGGTATCCGCCGCGTCCGCCTGCTGTGGCTGTATGTGCGCTGGTTTATCCCTCCGGGGTATCCGGTATCTCCGCACCGGGATCCGGCGTAACGGTGGGGGTATCCTCCCCCTTGGGCGTGGGCGTAGGATCGCTCTTGCCCCCTTCGCCGGCCTTGGTGCCTACCACCACCTGCTTGGGGAACATCTTGTATACGGAATCATACACAATGGTCCTGTCCTCCAGCAGCTGCCCGTTCTTGTAGTAATAGACATAGGTCTTGTACTTGTAGCCCTTGGAGCCCTTGCTGAGCACTTCTTCGTAATCGGTGCTCTTGGTGGGATCCTCCGTATATTCCGTGGTGATGCCCTGGGAGGATATCTGCTTGGTCTCTATCTCGATGGTATCAAATTCATCCGATTTGGGCAGGCCGTAGATATCAAAGTACAGGTCGTTCCCGCTTACATAGCTGACGATGATGATATCCCCTTCGGTGCTGTTTTTGAACTTGAAGTCGATGATATTGCCCACGGAGTTGATGGTGGCGTCCCGGCCCTTGCTCACATAGCTTACGGGCATGGAATGGTTCCGCCTGTCCACCACCTCCAGATCCGCATAGGTCACGGCGTTGAACAGGGTGCTGCTCAGCTGGCAGACGCCGCCCCCGGGCTGATCCTCATGGGCGCCGCTTACATAAGCGGGAGCCAGCTTCCAGCCGTTTTTCTTGGTGCGCTGCCCCAGCTTGGCGTTGGTGGAAAACACCTCTCCGGGCTTGAGGATGGTGCCGTTGATAAGCTCGCTTCCCTTTTTGATATTATACTTGCGGTTGGAAGAGGAGCCCTTGAAGCTGGTTTTGTATTCCCCCCGGAGCACATATTCCTGGGCGGCGTCACTGCCCTGAAGCACCTGCATGGGGATGACCAGTTCCGCTTCCCGGGTGGGATCCAGCTCCAGAATGCTTTTTTCCAGCGCCTCCCGGTCAATGCCGTATCCGTCTTCACACTCGGTAACGGAGAGCTTGTGGGTATCCGGATCCACGTTATAGGCCTTGTTCACCGCAGGCTTGTCGATCAGGAAGGAGATATCCTCCACATAGGCCTGAACGGATTCCGGGCTGGCGGCATAGGACAGGGCGATATCCTTCCCGTTCTGGGCGATGTTGTTGACCAGCGCCATGGTGCCTTCATAATCCTGGCTGTCCCGGGCCAGATCAAAGGCCTCCTGCACGGCCTTGTCCACATCGGCGGTCAGAATAAGGTTCCGGGCCGTGGGGGTATATACCACCCCCTTGTCCGTTTTGGTATACAGGATGGGGGCTTCCTCTTCCTCCCCGTCGCCGGTATCCGCCGGAGCGTCCGCCTCATCTGCCGGGGCGGCGCTGGGCATGACGCCGTTTTCCTGCAGGAGCGTCAGCTTCACCTCTGCACCGGAAGCCTCCAGTGTGCTTTCCACGGCCTGTTTGGCCTGCTCCTTGGTCATATTGCTCACATCCACCCCATGGATCCGGGTGCCCTTGAGCATGGTAAGCCGGGAGGTAATCAGGGCAAGCTCCTCCTGCCGCTGTTTTTCCACGTCCGGCGCCGGGGTGGAGATGCTCACGTCCGCCTGCCCCACATGGGCTGTAGCAGTGGGATTTTCACCGATAACCGGGGCTGCCGGCGACTGCATCAGCAGGGCCACGGCCACAGCCGCCACCCCCAGCACGGCAGCGGATCCGCCGAAAACCAGTCCCTTTTGTTTTTTGCTCAAACCGCTCATTACAGTCCTCCTCATTCTGGTATCTATCATTGTAACGGATTTTTTTCAGAAATCCATACCCTGCCCAAAGTCTTTAAGAAGAAGTTACAATTCTGTGAAATATGTCCGCTTTCCGCCGTTTTCTTTTCTTCTTCTGCAGGCGGAAAAAGAAAGAGCCATTTTGCCCCCAAGGATATACAAACGGCGGATTTTCGTGTATACTTCCTTATATGAGTATGAAGCGAACACCCACTTATGAAGGCCCCCTGGACGCCGCCCTGCGGTATCTTACCCCCCGGATGCGCTCTGTGGGGGAGGTGGAAGCCTTTCTGGACGGCCTTGACTACGGGGAAGCGGACGCGGAGGCCGCCGTGGCCCGGCTGAAGGAGCTGGGGCTGCTGGACGACTTTGCCTATGCCCGGGAGTTTGTGCGCACCCGGCTGGCCACCAAACCGGTGAGCCGGGCCCACCTGATGCGGCAGCTCCGGGAGCACCGGCTCTCTCAGGAGGCTATGGAGGCCGCTCTGGAGGAGCTCCCACAACAGACAGACCTGGATAACGCCCAAAAGGTTGCAGAGAAATTTTACCGGCAGATGATTTCCCTGCCGGAAAAGGAACGGCGGGAGCGGGTGCTCCGGCGGCTCATGAGCCGCGGCTATTCCGGCGAGATCAGCTGCCGGGCCTACGCCCTGACGGCGGAAGCTCTGGGAGACGAAGAAACCGCTCCCTGTGAAGAAGCCCTTCGGGAGGCGGAACCGTGAGAGAACAGGCCCTGACCCCCTATTGGCGAAACGCCCTGCAGGCCGGGATCGTCCGCCCCTTCGGGGAGGCGGAGGCAAAGGCCGCGCTCCCGCCCCGCCCTTTTAACGCCCATAAGGGAGACTGCGGCAAGGGGCTCCTGCTGGCCGGAAGCCCCCAGTACCCGGGGGCGGCGCTGCTGGCCGGGCAAAGCGCCCTGGCCGGTGGCTGCGGGGTGCTGACGGCCCTGAGCACGGAATTCGCCCGGCCCTATTTTGCCCGGCTGCCGGAGGCGGTGTTCCGTTCCGTAGGGGAAAGCTGGCAAAGGAACGCCCTCCCGCTGCTGGAGGAAACGCTTCCCGGGAAATCGGCTCTGGCCCTGGGCTGCGGCTGGGGAACGGATCCGGATCCCGCCGGGGGCACCTTTTCCGCTCTGCTGGAGGCGGCGTTTTCTTCCGGGCTGCCGGCCGTTGCGGATGCGGACGGACTGAACCATATGGCCCGCCGCCGGGAGCTGCTGAAGAAGCTCCACGGGCGCATCATTCTGACCCCCCACTCGGGGGAAGCCGCCCGCCTTGCCCGCAAGACCACCGGAGAGATCCTGCAGGATCCTTTGACCATGGCCCGGGCCATGGCGGAGGACTGGGGCTGCGTGGTGCTGCTCAAGGGCACGGTAACGGTCATTTCCGGGCCGGAAGGAACCTATCTGACGGCGGAAGGCAACGGCGGCCTTGCCAAGGGCGGCTCCGGCGACACGCTGACGGGGCTGATCCTGGCCATGCTGTGTCAGGGCAGAAGCCCCACGGAAGGGGCCTGTCTGGGCAGCTGGCTGCTGGGCGTCAGCGCCGAAAAAGCCTTTGCCCTGCTGAAAGAACGAATGCTGCGGGCCAGCGATCTGGCGGCAGCCTTGAAAACCATGGAATAGGGAGAAAAAAGTATGTTCAGATTGGGAGTAGACGTTGGCGGCACCTTTATCAAAGCCGGCGTAATCAGAGAAGACAACACCATCGTGGCCCGGGTCAGCGTGCCTACGGAAGCGGATAAACCCTATAAAGAGGTCATCGGCAACATAGTCCGGGGAGCGGAGCTGGCGGCCCGGCAGGCCGGCCGGGAGCTGGCGGACTTTCCCTGCGTGGGCTTTGGCATACCGGGGCTGCTGAACGGCCGCACCGGTCTGGTGGCTCTGGCCCCCAATATGGGGGATTGGCACCAGGTGCCCTTTCTGGAGGAGGCGCAAAAGCACCTGCCCATCCCCGCCTATGTGGGGAACGACGCCAACTGCGCCGTTATCGGAGAAACGCTGGCCGGAGCCGCCCGCGGCTGTCAGGATGTGCTGCTGCTGACGCTGGGCACCGGGGTAGGCGGCGGCGTCATTGCCGGAGGGCGGATGCTCTGCGGCGGAGACGGCATGGGCATGGAGCTGGGGCATATGACCCTGTGCATGAACGGAGAGCCCTGCGGCTGCGGCCACCGGGGCTGCATAGAGGCCTACTGTTCCGTTTCCAGCCTGATCCGGGATACCCGGCGGGCCATGGAGGCGGATCCCTCCTCCCGGATGCACGCCTTTGCCCGGGAAGCGGGGCTGGTGGACGGGCGCACCGCCTTTGAATGTGACAAGCTGGGGGATGCCGCCGCCCACCGGGTGGTGGAAGCCTATACGGACTATCTGAGCCAGGCTATCGGCTCCCTGATCACCTGCTTCCGGCCCCAGGTGGTGCTTATCGGCGGAGGGCTTTCCAATCAGGGGGATTACCTGACGGACCGGCTGAACCGCAAGACCCCGGGGTACGTTATGGCTTCCGACGCCATCGGCACGCCCCCTATCCGCCGGGCCGCCCTGGGCAACGACGCCGGGATGATCGGCGCTGCGTATCTGGACCGGATGTAGCCCCCAACGCTTTTTTTACAGGCCCCGGATCCGGCGTGCCCGCTCCGTTTTGCCGGGAAGCGAAGGGGCGGGGCTGCAGGCCGGTCCCCGGCCCGCAGCGCCCGGGGCCTTCGGCCCGGGGCGCTGCTTTTGGCCCCTCCGGGGCCAAAGGCAGCCCCGCCCACCCCGCTTTCACGAAAAAAGCTCCCCCGGAGGAGAGCATAACGTACATACGCTTTGCGGCAGCTTTCTCCCGCAGTGGGGAGGGAGCTGCTTTTTTATTGCCCGGCGGTCGCCGCCGCTGGCCGGTTTTCCCTCAGGCTGTAGGCCGTTACCACCGCCAACACCAGCAGCCCCCCCAGCAGAGCCCGGGGGCCCGGCGTTTCCCCGTCAAAGAGCATGACCCACACGGGGTTCAGCAATGGCTCCAGCAGAGAAAGCAGGATCAGCGGCATGGGCCGATATAGTTAAAAAGCCACTACTTGCAACAACCGCATACTGGCGGGGCCAACGGCCCTGCTTTTTGCTTTATCCCAAAACACCTAGATTTTATCTCACTTTTCTTGGAAAATGTACTTGCTATTCAGCCGGTTTAGAGTGACTAATGATTTTATATCGATTCAAGGACTTGCGGAAACAAACAACAACAATAAGGCAAACGAGTGTCGGGTATAAAAAATGCAGAACCGTCACAGTTCCCACCGGCAAATGACGATATACTTCCGTCAAGAGCAGATTGGTAAGCCCTACGCCCAAGGAACCAAACAGCAATAGTTTTATCCGATGCGAAGGTTGATACGCAAAAGCCCTGTCAACGCAAAACAAGCCAGAATGGAAAACAAATTGAGGCACAGGGCAACCTCCGTCGATGTGAACCCGCTATTGGTCACAAGAGAGCAAAAGGTCGGCTCAATCCCGTACATAATTGAGGATAACAGGATCATAAACAATCCCGAATGTTTCAAAACACGTTTCTTGTCAGATTTCCTTCCTTCCGGCAGCCTGCCTTTCGTCTATGGAGAACAAGCGGTTCATGATAGGCCATACAAACAGCTGCCGAATCAACGAAACAAGGGAAAAACCCAAAAGTAGAATAAACAAAAGCGAAAAGGGGACCAGAATAAAAAGGACACCTAAAATAGCCAATGTTATGAACAAACAAAGCATCGATTTCCCAAAATTTGAAAAGAATAAAATAACACTGTTTTTCAGTAATTTCCAAAGGGAAAGTTCTATGAGAACCTGTTGGGAAAAAGAATAAGTTAAGACTATATGTAGGAACAAGAGGACAATCACAAACAGCGCCCACAATCGAACCGGCATTTCAAAGGCATTGATTTCTTTATGAAACAATATGGCAAATACGATTACCATGATTTCAAAATATGCCATCCAGCCAAGGGGAATGGATTGTTTCCACTCCCCCCGAAAGGTCTCCCAAAATGTGGTGACGGCCTTTCCTTCCCGTTCGCGGACGATCTCAAGAGAGACCTTCTCAATTGCAGAAACAGCTCCACCAATCGGAATACCAAACAACATCCCCGCAAAAAAAGCAAGCCAAAAATTTTGCACAGCGAGGAGAACTGCGAGAAAAGAAACTGCTGCGGGAAGCATACACAGACACCCCAGCAGATTAGCTGTCACCAAATCCCAGGCATTCTCAAGTAAAATTTTTGCAAACCGCAAAATTCCTGTTGCCGAATTGTTGTTTTCCAAGGTCGTATACATACCGTTACCCTTTTACTGCGCCCTGCGAAAGACCGGCAACCATTTCTTTCTCGAAGATTGAGAAAATCGTTATCGGTGGAATGATTGATAGCGTGATGACGGCTCCGAGAACGCCATATCGCCAATCCTCACCCTTCAGAAGCGTCAATGCTACAGAAATCGGCATGGCATTCTGCTCGGTTGCCAAAGCGCTTGCCATAGTATACTCTCCCCAAATAATGTAGAATGCATTGATCAATACAATGATGAGCCCGTTTCGTGCAATGGGCAGCATAATGTTAAACCATGTCCGCGGCACGCTGCATCCATCTATTTCAGCCGATTCAATCAACTCATCGGGGATATCGGCAAAAATCCCGCGCATCAGGAACACCGCAAACGGCAATACATTCATAACGTTTGGCAGGATCAAACCAATGTGTGTATTCAAAAGCCCCACCTTAAATTCCATGATATAAACGGGAATCATGAGAGCAGCAAGCGGAAATGTCACAACAAACAGGATAAACACCATTACCATATTGCTGCCGCGGAAGGGGAGCTTTGCAAAAGCGTAACCACCCAAACTTGCAAACAGCACGGTGATCAAAACGCCGAAGAAAGTAATGACGATCGTGTTCCAGTAATATGTCAGATACTGACTGCCGCGCGCAAACACATATTCATAATTTTCAAACGTGATATCGTGCGGGAAGAACGTTCTGCCCGTTAAGATCTCTGTGCTCGTCTTTAACGAAGTACAGACGCAGTAGACGATGGGAACGACAAACACAACCGCAATGAAAGCAAGCGTCGCAAACAGAAGAATATTCATCAATGTTTTTTTACGCATATGTCAATCCTTCCTGCTGTTGAGCATAAAATTGATCATGGAGACGATCAAAATTAATGTGCTTAGCAAAAATGCCATTGCAGAGGCGTACCCAAGATCAAAATACTTGAATGCGGTTGAATAAATATATTGATACAAAACGATTGTTGCCGTTCCGGGACCACCGTTTGTCATAACGGAAGGCTCCACAAAGACCTTCAGTGCCGTAACGGTTGCATTAATACCGGTCAGGATATACGTCTGTTTGAGGTTCGGAAGGATAATCGATCCGATTTTCCTTAATCCCGTAGCGCCATCAACGTCGGCAGCTTCCAAAATATCTGGGGAGATTGCCTGCAGTCCTGCCAAGTACAGCATGACACTGAACCCAATGTTGCACCAAAGGCTTACGACAATCAAACAGCCCATTGCCGTATCCTTCGAAGTCAGCCACGATTTTGCCAGATATGGCATGTGCAGCACATCAATAAAGAACTGGTTGATGATGCCATAGTCTTTGGCAAACATCCAAGTAAAAACAATACAGATCAAGGACGCGGGAACAACGATCGGAACAAAAATCGCCGCTCGGAACAGACTTGTATTTTTCCCTTTGAAAAACAGAATCAGCGCGAGAACCAGAGGGACGATCATCAAAAGGATGAAGTCTACAACAGCAAAGGAGAGTGTGTTTTTCAACGCAACCAAAAATTTGCTGTCCTGAAACATATCAATATAGTTTTTCAAACCAACAAACTTGGGTGCAAGATCAAACGCGAAATTGTATTCGCACAGGCTTAAATAGAAAGTGTAGCAAAGCGGATAGGCGACAAAAATTGCAATAATCAAAAAACATGGGAGCACAAATATTCGTCCCCAGTTCTGTTTTTGACGCGTTCTCAAACTCATGTTCGATCGTTTCATACGATGTTCCTTCCTTACGCGTTGTTAGATCAGCATGTCGCCCACGCCAGAATACGTGAGGCGACATGCTTGACCGGTTAATCTGTTAACGATCGAACTGATTATTTATCCAATCCGTCAACCAAATCCTGAAGCGCCTTTGTTGCAACGGAAGCGGGTTCATCGCTGATCAAAGCTTCCTGAACGATGCTGCGCATCTCATCATTCAACTTACCGGCATCCTTATACTTCGGCTGTGCCTGTGCATTGGTGAAGGAATCAAGGATGTTCAGCCAGCGGGTATCGGTTGCTTTCTCATAGTACTCGGTGATGGACGGAAGTTTGCCATACTGCTCCATCTCATTCATCTGGCAATATTCACCAAGAATTTCCTCGGTAATGAACTGGAGGCAGAGTTCCACATTTTCGGCGCATTTGGGCATGAAGATACCGTTGATATAGCCGTATGTGGAGTCATAATTGCCGGGCAGAGGCGCAACAGTAACATTTTCCATACCAAACTCGTTGCCGCCCTCTACCCAACGACCAGAGGACTCAATCAGCATACCGACAGTGCCGGCCTTGAAACCGTTTCTGCCTGCCTCGGTATCGGCAAAGGTATCGATGGAGAAGCTGCCGTCCTTAACGCCCTCTTTCCAAATTTCAAGCGTGTTGCGGAAGTTTTCATTGTCAAAGTCAATCGTGATGCCATCTTCTTTGACGAGGCTTCCATTGAGGGCGCAAAGGGTACCCATAACGGTAGCCGGGAGGTCATCGTTCCACTGAATAACGGCGCCCTGCTGCTGTACAACACCATTCTTATCAACAACGGTCATCTTCTGGGCATACTCATGGAACTCTTCCCATGTTTTGGGGATCAAAACCTCGCCGTTTTCATCAACAAGCCCGGCCTCTTTGAACATCTTCTTGTTGATGTTAATAACGTCGATTTCCTGCATGATCGGGAGGCAATACAGCGTTCCGTTGATTCTTCCCGCTTCAACAGCAGAGGGCACAAAGGCATCTTTATTAATGTAGTTGTAAAGATTCAGCTCGTTTTCCCAATCATAAACGAGGTCCTTGGCCAAAAACTGCTGAACAAACTCAGTACCGTCAATAATGACCATATCAACGGGGGTTTCACCTGCTGCCCAATTGATCGCATAGTTGGAGATAACGGTCTGATCGGCATATGTCTGCAGTTCGACCTTTACGCCGGGATGGTTTGCTTCAAAAGACTCTGCAGCATGCTCAAGAAATACTTTTGTCACATGCCAGGATTCGCAAGCGACACGAATAACTTTTTCCTCGTCCGTCGCGGTTTTTTCAGCGGTGGCGGTTTGTTTGCTGTTTGTTGTGGGGGCATCCTCTTGTGCACTTGGTGCTGTGGTGCAACCGATCATCGAGAACAGCATAAGTACAGCGAGAATAATACCAATCAGTTTACGCATAGTGTTTCCTCCCTTTATTTTTTTGTTTTGTCGATTGACAAAATTGAGTCATACCAAATCTCTGATTAAGAACGACGAATCCGTGTCCATGAACAGCGTCCACTCCTGCATACGGGCACAGGTGCACGGGACGGCTTCGCGAATCTCACCGAAGAATACTTCATACACGGAATTCGCTTTCTCCGGATAGGGAATGATCGTAAATCTGCGTTTCATCCGCATAAGCGCGGGCAGCGTGATGGTATAGCCGTACTTGGGACATTCATCGGCGGTTTTGTAATTCCCTGCATCGATGTCTTGCTGCTTTGTTCTTTCGGAAATTGCAACAACGCGGCAAGCCCGATCATCATCAAATGTTCCCTGCCCCGGCTCGTTCAGAGCGACGTGTCCGTTAATACCGATGCCGATAAACGCAAGATCCGGTTCATGCTCCTTCAGCACCTGTTCAAAACGTCTGCATTCTGCGTCCGTATCTTCCGCATCGCTCTTAAAAGCAAAAAATTCTTTATAGTTGGCGCCCGCTTCATGGAAATACCTTTTGATGCCCGTTGCGCAAAGGACCTTATGCCCCTCGGGAAGTCCGATTTCTTCGTCGATTTCCATCAGATTAACGCGGCCCCAATCGAAGCTCTTTTTCTTTGCCAGAGCCGTGTGGAATGTGTGCTGAGAAATACCGGCGGAGAGGAGCAGCGTAACTTCCTCTTTCTGCTTTAGCAGTTCAATAATTTCTTTTTCCATGTAATCGGCTGCTGCCTGCCCCATGGCCTCGGCCGACTCGTACACATAGCCGGTCAAGTGACCTTTCTGAATAGTTTTGACTGCATCCATTTTTTCTTAGTCCCTTTCTTTTGCATATTTATCATGGCAGCGAACGAAACGCCCGCTGGATGATTTGGAGTCGGATAGGAGAAAACGAATCGGATATTTAATCGATTAAAGTCTTGTAATGAAATATTTATAATCCAAATTTTTACGTTTGTCAAGATGCAATTATTATTTGATATTGATAACAAAGCGATTTATTGACAAGGGATTTTCTATTGTGTAAAATTTTGGTATTATTTTTTATTTCAATTTTGGTAGTGATTATATGTATACATTAAAAGATGTTGCAAAAAAAGCAGGAGTTTCTCCTACAATCGCCTCATATGTTCTGAACAACTCAAATTATGTCAGTGCGGAAAAGCGGGCAGCGGTATTGCAAGCCGCTAAAGAATTAAACTACCACGTGAACAGCAATGCCCGCGGATTGCGTAAAAAAGAAACCTCTAACATTGCGGTCATCACTTTCGATGAACGCTCGGAAATGTCATCCGAAATTACATACTACCTGGAACAATTTGCATATGATAGCGGATATTATATCTCCGTTTCCTCTATTAATACTGTTGCAAAATCCATTTCCTATTTGGAAACCTTGATGTCGCAAAAGTACGACGGAATGATATTTTTGTCAAATCCGTTCAATAGAGCCCAATTGCAGCAGCTCATAGACAGTAATCTGCCCATCGTCATGTTTGAGATGGAGTGTGCTGAAGTGATCCCGAAAATTTCCGTGCTGAAACCAAACACCTACGAATCTGTAAAGCTGGTCATTAACCGACTCATTCACGAAAATGGGCATCGCAAGATCGGCTACATCACCTTTGGCGATCCAACCAATACGGGCGAAAAAGGTCCTTACGGTCAAGGTCTGCGCGCAAAGGCATATTTGGATGCCATGTTGGAGGCCGGGCTCCCGATCCCTTATGATTGGGTTTTCCAATTGAGCAATCAAAACTCCTTTCCCTATTACAAGGATTCCGTCGCTGAAATTGTACAGCGGCTGCAGGATACGCCCAAAGATGAACGCCCCACCGCTTTTTTCACAAGCCTTGATTCGATCGGGGCAATGTTTATTTCACAGCTCTCGGCGAGTGGCATCCCAGTCCCGCGAGAAGTAGAAGTCGTTGGCTTTGGAGATACCTCCAGCGCATTGATTTGCAATCCCACGCTCTCTACAATCCACATGGATTATAAAAAGGTTGCCGAGAAACTTTTTCATATGTTTATCGAACTTTGCCGTGAGAAAAAAAACTCTTTTTCATCGATGGATTTGTCAATTCAATACAGAAACAGCACCCGCACATTTGAGGACAAATAAGCGCAAGTGAAGGAGCACCCTGTAAGGTGCTCCTTTCTTCTTTCAATATATCAGCTCTTCTATCTCGCTCGTGGTCATCTCGTCGTTCATGAAGCGCTGTATGTATTCGAGCGCGTCGGCCGCGTGGGCGGCATCCGTTTCGCAGATTTCTTAGATGAAGGTCAGGCGCGCTGTGCTTGTCATTTCGGAGTATCTCATTTTTTGCGTCCTCCCTCTCTGCGCGTTAGGCGGTAGCATTCTGAAAAGGTGCGCTGTGCTTCAAAAACCGGATTGGTGAAGCGGCAGATATCGAAGCCTGCTGCGTTTGCGTCAAACTCGTTATCGTGCCAGCCGCCCTTGACCCTGCTCGTGCGGACTATGATTTCGTCCTCCGTTGTTTTTCTTAGATATGTGTAAAGATTTTCGATTGTTCTGTTTTCTGTCATTTTTGATTTTCCCTTTGCTTTATCGTACAACTATATAATACACTAATTTGGTGCATTAATCCACTCAATGTATAAAAAATAAGCCCCGAAGGACTTATTTCTTAGGGTATTCATGCTCGACCCAATATGATATGAGCTTGACCACATATCCGGGGCATTTGCTGACACCGTTCTCCCAATTTTGAATGGAGCGCATGGGGATGTCGAGCCGATTGCCGAACTCGGTCTGACTGAGACCTGTCCACTTCCGTAGCGCGAGGATCGTGTCACCTATCCGGTTCTCCATACTGTGCCGCCTTTCTTCTATTATATAGGTACGGTTCCAGTATGCACCAAATCGGTGTGTGTGTCAATGCCCCTTGAGCTGTTCCAGCGCGCCTGCATGTATCCGGTGGATTTGCCGCCAGCTATAGTCCATCTCCACACAGATTTGCTCCCACGTCAGGCCCTCGATGTACCGGTGCCGCAGCGCCCGGCGCGCCGTCTGTTCCAAGGATTCAATCGCCTGCTTGATGCGCAGCTGTTCGGCGGCCAGCTCGGCAATCTTCGCGGCGTACAGCGCGCGCAGCTCCATCGTCGCATCGGCTTTGCGCTCTTGTGCGCTCCCGCCGACAAAAGCCGCTGCGCCGGGAAGGCCGGTGAGTTGGGGTGTTGCCGGACTGCACAGCGCCGCTTCCATTTCGTCCAAGAGCGCCTGAATCTGAGCGCGCTCTGCCTTTATACTCAGGTAGTTCCTCAACTGTTCCTTCGTCATAATACACCCTCCTCTTCATCGTTCCATAACGGGATACACGCTTCGGCGAGGCAATACTCGGCTCAGTCGCAAGCGTAGACCGACACCGGTACACAGCAGACGGTTAACCCGCCCGCCTCGATGGTGGCAATGAACTGGTCGCCATACGTGCCGCATTGCCGCCACAGCTCCAAATAAAGCCGACGGCTCATGAGAACCCGTTCCGGCGACCGGTCGTTGTGCTCGCGGCGATACTTGTGAATCGAGCGCCCAATGTGGTTGTAGATTGCGGTGTTCTTCATCATGATGCCTCTCCTTTCGTGATCTCCAGCCGGAGCGCCTCGATGGCGGCGGCCTGTCCTTTGTCCTTGTTGTTCAACGCCCGGAGCACCCGCTCATCGTGTGTGCCGCCGAGAATCAGGTGGTAGATGCGGCAGACGTGCTTTTGCCCCGGACGGTTCAACCGCTCGTTTGCCTGTTGGTACAGTTCCAAGCTCCACGTCAGGCCGTACCAAATGATGATGTGTCCGCCATCCTGCAAATTCAGCCCATGCCCTATGCTCGCCGGATGTGCCAGCGCGACGAGAATCTCACTGCGATTCCATGCATCGATATCGGACGGCTTGTCCAGCGCCCTGCAGGCGATGCGCTGCTGGATGCGGACGACATCATGGCGATAGGCGTAGAGCACAAGCACCGGATCACCACCGGCTTCCTCGACCAACTCCTCCAGCGCATCGAGCTTGATGTCGTGCAGATAGTGCGTGCCGCCCTCAAGGTCATAAATCGCACCGTTTGCAAACTGCAGGAGCTTATTGGTGAGCGCCGCTTCGGTTCCCGCGACGATTGCGCCGGAGTCATCTAGGCATTCCAGTACCTTCTCGCGTTCAAAAGCCTTGTAACGCCGAAACAGGGCCGAAGGTGGCGAAAGCACCACGTCCTCATATACCTGACCGGGAAGTTGCAGGACATCCTCCTTGCGAACGCTCATACAGATATCGCCGATGCGGTCGTAGACCTCGACTTCCGCGCCCTCTCGCGGTTTATAGCTGTAGACGATGTGACCGTTCATCTTATCCGGCACGAGGTAGCGCGCCCGGAACGCGGAGAGCGTCCGCCCCAGCCGTTCGCCTTGGTCGAGGAGATACACCTCCGGGTAAAGGTCCTCTATGCCGTTCGGTCGGGGTGTACCGGTCAGGCCGATAATCCGACGGATGCGTCCCCGCACACGCCGCAGGGCCTTGAAGCGCTTTGCCTGTGCCGACTTGAAGCTCGATAGCTCGTCCAGCACCACGATGGGGAACGGCCAATGGCTCCCAAGCCACACCACGTTTTCGCGGTTAATCACGTACAGGTCGGCCGGGGCGGCAAGGGCGTCGAACCGCTGTTTCGCGGTGCCCATAATGCGGGAGACCCGCAGATGCTCCCATTTCTCCGCTTCCTTGCTCCATGTGTTTTCCGCGACCCGCTTCGGGGCAATGATCAGCACCGGGCCGTCCTCCAAATAATCGTTGAGCAACCGGTCGATGACGGTCAGCGTGGTGGCGGACTTCCCGCTCCCCATCCCCCAAAAGAGCGCGCAGGCGGGGCGCTGGATAATCCACTCGATGCCGGCCTCTTGATGCGGGTAAGGTGTAAAGGTGCTCATACCGAAGCCCTCCGTCTCCTGTTGCGCTGTTCTGCTGCGGCCTGCTTGGCGCGAATGTACTCGCGCTCGGCGCTGACATATTTATCGAGCAATGACCGGGTGCGGCTGTAGATGGTTTCCGCTTTGGCGTTGGCGCTCCATACCTCGATGCGCACTCCCGTTTGCAGGAGCCGACGCGCTTTCCGGGCGGAGGAGGTCACCATGAGCGGTTTCCCCTTTGTGCTGAGCACGATGAAGGTGTTATAGCTCGCCATTTGCCGCCACCTCCTTTATGTACTGCTCAATCATGTGAATATCGGATTCGCTGCGGATGCCGACCCAGCGGAACCCCATCTTGCGGAGCCGGTCGGCCCAATAGCATTGCATGGGGCTGTAGCGCCCGCCCTTGGGCCGTTTGACTTCGGCAAAGATGATGTGCCCACCCGGCAGAATGATGATCCTGTCGGGAACGCCGGACCAGCCGGGGCAGACCCATTTCAGGCATTGCCCCTTGTACCGCTGGACCATGAGGCAAAGTTTTCGTTCGATGTCCTTCTCCAGCGTCGTCATTTGCGGTCACCTCCGTGCAGGTCGCGCTGAACACCCATGCGGGCACAGTCCTGTTCGGTCAACACCCTAGGCTTGCGCTTGTGCCGTTTTTTGGACTTTGCGCACTCTCGCTCAATCGCCTGGATTGCCGCATTTTCGGTCGGGCAAATATACCCGGCCTGATTGGTGTAATCTCGTCGGTTTACCATTATTCGCTCATCCTTTCGTAAAGACGTTGTCTGCCGTAGGGTTTGATCGTTTTCTGCTTGCGGCCGCTGGACCGCCAGCCCGGAAGTTTGGCCATGATATCGTGTATTTCTTTGAGGGCATATCGGTCGATGCGGTCGGGATTTCCGCGCAGGCCCTCCGCCCATATCTCGAATGCACACACGGCCTTGCGCTCCACGGTGCCCACAGCGTTGGTCTCCAGCCATTGCCTGCGGGCGTAGGTGTCCATGTCATCCCAACCCGGCGGCAGGAGCCTATCGAGGTACTCGCCGATGATACCGACCTTCGGATTTTCCTCCTCGAAGCTCTCCTGAATCTCGCTCGCGACGGCTTCGAGCTCCGGCGTGAGATACAACTGTTCTCCGGCCTTGTACATCGTGACGGCCTCTCCCCATATACGGCGCACCGTTTCGCTATCTAGCGCGGCGAGTGCCGGCAGGAGCTTTCGCGGCTGTGCGTTCGGGGTCTCGACCACCCAAAAGCGGCGGTTGCCGGTCGTATCGCGCAGGAACTGTGTTTCGTTCGTCGTGCCGAAGAACACGCATTGACGCGGGAACTCCTGAATGCGACGGCCATATGCCGGGCGATAGCGGTCGGACGTTTTGGAAATGAACAGCTTGACGGTGGACGTTTCGGCCTTTTTCATGGAATCGAGCTCGCCAATCTCCATGAGCCAAACGCCCTGCACCTGCTCATAGGCTTCCTTGCCCTGCATGGTCGTGAACGTATCGGAGAACCAATCCCCGCCGAGCTTCGCGAGCAGGGAGGATTTCCCGATGCCCTGAACGCCCTGCAGCGTGAGCATGTTGTCGAACTTGATGCCCGGCTGGTAGATACGCGCCACCGCTGCGACCAGCGTTTTTCGTGTGACCGCGCGCACATATGGCGTGTCCTCGGCACCCAAGCAATCGACGAGCAGGGTTTCCACACGCGGAATGCCGTCCCACTCACAGCTGTCGAGATAATCGCGTACGGGGTGGAACGCATTCCGCTGGGCCATAACGGCCACCGCTGCGACGTTCTTGTCCTTGCAGGACAGCTTGTAGGCGCGCTCAAGGTAATGCCACAGGCCTAAATCGTCGACGTCGGCCCATACGCTTGCGCCCTTGCTTTCCCGCCACGGCAGGTCGCCCAACGTAACGATGCTGTGCTCCATCTCGTTGTAGGCAAGCCGCCCCGCAAGCGCGGGATCGTGCGAGAGGATTAGGACCACGTTCTCGATGGTGGTCGCAAGCTGACCCTTTTCCGTGTACGTCAGTTGGGAGTGCCAGTTGTCATCCTCGACCGGGGTCTCGAACGATTCCATAGCCTCCGCCACACGGTCTTGGAACAACTGTGCCTTGACGCGCTCGTCTGCCGTCACCATCTGCGACATAGCCTTATAGCTCGGTCGGGAGGTAGCGGGCGTGTCGGGATCGCAGTTCTCGTCCTTTTCGTGGAACAGATGCAGCCGCACGAGATCCCATGCATTACACAGTTGCCCGGAGGCGGGGTCGGTGGCGTGGTGGCTGTAGCTGAACTTGTCATCGTATACAACCACGCCTGCGGCCGTTGTGCCCTCAGCATACGTGAACCGGTTCGGCTCAGAGCACGGAACGTAGGACGGGATGAACGTCTCGACCGCTTCTGCAATCGAATAGGCACGGCAGAACGCGCCGGCCAGTCCCGGCTTTTGGAGCGGGTCTTTCTGCTTGGACGATTCCCGCTTCACGAGCTCCGGCACTCGATTGCTCACAGGCCATGTGGAGACATCCTTCCAATCGTGGTAGGTAGAAAGAACGGTGTCCGGGTCAAGGAATTTGCCGTCGTGGTGTCGAAATATGTACTCGCCGTCCTGTGAGGTGCTCGGCCAGTACATATGTAGTAGTAGGGTTACGCGAAGTCCTCACGTGCGACCGCCAGCCGGTCGTATGCGGGACGCTTATCGTTCACAGGTGCCACAGTCGGCGAGCCTGCGCGCTTCTCAATCAAGCTGGAGAGCAGTTCGTTGGCCTTCTGCTTGCCGATGCTCTTCTCCATCTGTGCAACGGAGAGGAGCTTTGTTTCGGTAATATCGCTGATGCCATACCCTGCGTCCTTGAGCGTTTCGGCCACGCGGAGCTCGTCCACCCATGCACGGGAGCCACGGCCCTCCACGGCCTTATAGCCCGGAACCTCCCCGCCATCGAGCAAGGTGGCAAGCGCCTGCTCCCGTACCCGCTTGAGCCATAGGGAGATGAGGGGCTCCATCTTCAGAACCTCTGCCACCTCATGCGGCGCAAGGACCGGGAACGCAACGCGCAGGTCGTGCGCTTCGACATATGCCGTGCAGGCATTTGTTAGCTCACGGCAACGGCCAGCATGCGGGCAGAATCGGCAGTTATCGCCGGCGCAGTATTCCCCCTCGCCCTTTGATGCAAGCAGCGCGGTCGGCTTGACGGTGTTCTCTGCCCAATCCAGCAGATCCGCAGCGCTGATGCTGTCCACGCTGACATTGTTCAAACGCGGCTGGTAGATGTGCATCTCAATGTGCTTCACATCGAAGGCAAAGCCGTAATCGTTCAAAGCGCCCAACGCATACAGACGCAGTTGGGGATTCGCCTCGGCAGAGACCTGCACGCCCTGACCGTACTTGTAATCAATAACGGTCATGGTATCGCCCTGCAGGATCACGCAACCGCAAGTTCCAAAGCCGCCCGGCACCCAAGGCGAGTAGTCTACTCGCACCTCCAGCAGGGTGAGCGCGCCGTCCTGCTTGATTTGTTCTTCTATGTAATCGGCATAGCCTTGAGCGCAGGAGAGCATCTGCGCATCCGCACTGCGGCGCTTTGCAAGGCTCTCCTTGGTGTCGGGCTGAATTTGCCAATCGCCGTTGAGCCGGCAGCGAGCGAACAGCTCCGCAACCTCATGCGCCAACGTTCCCTCGGCGGCATATTCGCTGCCATTGTCCGGGTACGCCTCTGCGGCGACGGCGGACGGCGGGCAGGCGAGCCAACGGTACGCGCTCGATGCGCTGAGCAATGCGTGTTCACGGCTGCTGTGGTCGTTCAAATTCGCCATATCTCAACCCTCCAACGCGGTCAGCTTCTGTAAAACCTCCGCGCTTGTCCTCCGGGATTGAGCTCACCGTTTCGGCATATGCCTTGATGACGGTGCGAATCTCGGCCTTCTTCCCGGCCGCCAACAGTTCGGACACCCTCTGTTGAATGTCATCCTGCGATACGGCTGCAGGCTTTTCGTCCACGGCAAAAACGGCCGCCTGTGTTGCGTCGGTGTACATCTCGGCAACGGTCTCTGCGCAGCGCTCACAGCTCGGACGGCTCTCTAGCGCTGTCAGGATGGCATCTAGCCTTGCACGATCCTCCGTGCACAGTTCAATGGTGATTGTGTTCATGCGCTCCCTCCTTTTTCTCGAAATACAGTTTGACCTCGCAGTCATACATATCGGACAGGATTTCCGACAGCACCTTCTCGATTCGGGCTTTCAGTTCCATGCAAATTCCCTCCGTCGTCCCATTATTGGGATATTGAGCTTAAAAAAATTTCACACTTCTCGGACGTGTCAACGATACCTAGAACGGTACACAGAGCATCTACTTCATCGCAGTAAAACCTAGATTTTCCATTGATTTTGGCATTTAGCGCGTTTTTGCTCATACCAACCAGCGGAGCCAAGCTCGCCTGTGTATATCCCGCCGCCATGATTCGTCCCTTCAATTTCTGCGTATGAACCATACACGCCCTCCTTTGTTATGCACGAGTTATTGTCCCACAAGTGGGATAGCCTTATCATACAGTGCCCACATTTCGCTTGTCAACCCATAACTGGGATAAAATTTAAATATTTTTACAATTCATGTTGCGTTTGTGGGACGTTAGGCATATAATGGGGACAGATAAAAAGGGGGTGAAATTATGGATACGAAAGCCATGGCCAGTAGAATCGAGCAGGCCATAAAGGATGCCGGGTTCAGTTATCAGGAACTCGCAAACAAAACGAATCTCTCAAAATCTTCTCTGCAGCGTTACGCTTCGGGGGTTACGACGAAGGTTCCTGTTGAAGCGGTGGAGAAAATCGCAGATGCCTGTGGGGTATCGGCCGAGTACCTATTCGGTTGGGATGCGCCGGAAGAGTGGTTTGAAGCAAAAAAAATGAACGAGCAAATCGTTCAGACGGTTGTTCATATGCAAGGCGAACCTAGATATTTGGAGTTTTGCTTGGAAGGACAGAAGCTTTCCGGGGAAGCGCGCGAGCGGGTGTTGGCATTTGAACCTATCCTCGCCGAACAAACAGAGGAGCAATACAAGCGGATGCTTGAGTTATCGCCGATGCTCTCCAAACTGTCCGACGAGCAATACGAGTATGTTCGCGGGTTGCTAACAATGATTCTTCAGAAGTAGTTGTATCACAAGATTCAATAGCTCTGCGTTGGTAGATGTTTTTATCAATCTAATGGCCTTATACCTAAGGTAGTCAATCATCATTGTTTGGTGACGCTCCTTTCAGGGGAGGAAAATGTGTTCGATAAAAATTTCTATTTCAAGATAACAAATAAGATTCATATTATCAACACAGTGGAGTATATTCGGAATTGCAAGTTAACTTAATACAAAAGGGGAAATAGCACATGGTAGTTTTACGGGTAGCAAACTACGAGAGGGTGTCGACGGATGAGCAGGCCCTTCGGGGCTTCTCGGTCGAGGCGCAGACAGATGCCCTAAACGAGTATTGCGAAAAAAAATGAAGGTGGTCGACCACTACATCGATGCGGGTGTATCGGGCGGCAAGCCCGCATTCAAGCGGCCGCAAATGCCGCGCCTGCTGGAGGACGTCAAGGAAGGGAAGATAGACATGATCCTCTTCACCCGCCTCGACCGCTGGTTCAGAAACGTTCAGGAATACTTCAAGGCCCAAGAGATCCTCGACGCACATGGGGTCGCGTGGAAAGCGATTCAATAGGACTACGATACAACCACGGCGAACGGCCGCATGGCAATCACCATCTTCCTCGCAATCGCCCAAAATGAGCGGGAAAAGACAGCCGACCGCGTCAAGGCCATCTTGACCCATAAGCGGAGCAAGCGCGAAGCCTGCTTTGGAGGGATGGCCATCCCGATTGGATACATGAAGCAAAAGGATGAAAACGGGGTCATGCGGTTGGTCAAGGACCCGGAAACAGAACCCATCGTGCAGGAGCTTTGGGATATCCTTATAAAGTACGATAACGCCAACCTCGCTGCGCGGACAATCAATCAAAAATACGGAATCGCCCGCACACAGAAAACTTGGTTCGACATGATACGGTCGGATTTTTACTGCGGCATACATCGGGGCGTTGAGGACTACTGCGAACCATATGTCAGCATTGAAGACTGACTCCGGTTCCAACAGAGTCGTTCCAAAGTACCTTCCACCAAGAAAAACAGAACATATCTTTTCTCAGGCTTAATTCGCTGCCCGGTTTGCGGCAGACTCTTGTGCGGCTCATCTACTGTAAAAGACCAGCAGTCGAAAAAAGAATATTATAGCTACCGCTGCCGGAATCGATATACGGCGACCTGCGACTTTAGGAAAACCATAGCGGAAAAGAAAACCGAGCGGCATCTGCTGAAATATCTCGATAAATACCTCGAAAAGGAAATTGCCAACGTTGAGCTGAAAGCCACGCAGCCAAAGCCCAAGCCGAAGGTCAATATAAACACCCTTCGCGAAAAGCTCCCCCGGAGGAGAGCATGACGTACATACGCTTTGCGGCAGCTTTCTCCCGCAGTGGGGAGGAGCTGCTTTTTTATTGCCCGGCGGTCGCCGCCGCTGGCCGGTTTTCCCTCAGGCTGTAGGCCGTTACCACCGCCAACACCAGCAGCCCCCCCAGCAGAGCCCGGGGGCCCGGCGTTTCCCCGTCAAAGAGCATGACCCACACGGGGTTCAGCAATGGCTCCAGCAGAGAAAGCAGGATCAGCGGCATGGGCGGGCACACCCGCCCTGCCCGGGCATGAAGGCAATAGGGGATCCCCAGCTGGAATATGCCCAGAATGGCCATGCAGGCAAAGGGCCAGGGGGCAAACTCTATCTCCCCCACCCGGCCGAAAAGCAGCCCCACGCTCATGGTCAGTATATGCCCCGCCAGAATGCCGGAAAACTGCTCCTGCTCCGTTTCCTCCCCCACGGCCATAAACATCAGGGCCATGCTGATCCCGGCGGTGGTGGCAATGCAGTCCCCCAGAGGGGTAGCCCCCGGCGCCGCATCCCAAAATACAAGCCCTATGCCCAGAAAGGCGCCCAGCACCGTCAGGATCTCCTGCGCGCAGGGGCGCCTGCGCAGCTTTATGGCCGTAAACAGCAGCAGGAACACCGGCCCCGTATACTGGAGCACAATGGCGTTGGCGGCGGTGGTCAGCTTGTTGGCCACCACAAAGGCCAGCCCCGTATAGCTTTGGAACAGGCCGTGAAGCAGGGTCTTTTTGCTGAATACCGGCCGGATACGCCGGTGCAGCAGGTGGAACAGGCAGGGCATCACCGCAAATATCCCCCGGAAAAAGAGGATGGCAAAGGCGTTGTAGGGCACCTGCTTCAAAAAAATGCCCCCGATGCTCCACAGCAGAGCGCAGAGCAGCATCTGGCCCATGGCCAGCCCCCGGCCGGCGGAGGAAGAAAGGTTCCGCTTCATATGCGTTTTCTTCTCTCCGAGGATTCGTTTTTGGGTTTGCGCTTCCCGGTGCGCATGCGGCCGTTGATCAGAAAGGCCGTAAACAGTATGCCGTCGCCCAGGCACAGCAGGGCATAGACCCACAGCAGGGCCTTGGTGATATCGTTGCGCAGGAAGTTCATGTTGGGGTTGAAGCCGTCCAGTACCAGAAATACCAGCATCATCAGGCTCAGCACCATCACGGCATATTGCAGGGCTTTCAGCAGATGTTTCATGTTTGTTTTCTTTCCCGTTTTTGTTTGATCCTCTGCGGGATCCTGTATGAGGGGCTGGTTCATGCCTCCGGGTCGCTGCACAGCAGGATGCAGTCGGATACGGAGCGTCCGCCCTTATAGGGGTCGTTCAGCACGTTCCCGTCATAGACCATGAAGCTGGAGCGGCCCCCGTCCAGATTATAGGCCGCCTTGCAGCCAAGGTCTGCAAACAGCTGCCCGAAGGCTTCCAGCGTCAGGCCGGAGGCCTCGTCCGTCCGCCCGTCCACCACGATAAAGCAGTAATGGCCCGGGGCGTAATAACCCAGCCCCACCCGCGGATTGGCCCGGCGGATGTTTTTGCTGGTGTTGAGCCGGGCATCCGGCAGGGGGTTCCCCTCTCCGTCCAGCAGCATGGGCCCAAAGCTCCATGCCTGCCATGCCCCCCGGCTGACCGCCGTTTCCAGCGAAAACTCCTGGGGGCTGTAGGTCTCCATCACGCCGTCGTAATACAGTACGCACACGTCAAAGTCGCTTTTCTCCTCCCGGTGGACCACCCCGTTGCGGATGACGATGCCCGCATCCTGATTCCCGTAGGTATCCCCCGTAATGGCCAGGATGCCCCCGCCCCGCTGGGCCATACTCTTTACGCTTTCCCGAATGCCCCGGCCGTAGGTATCCTCCGCCAGCATGGTCTTCAGGCAGCGCACGTCCCCCACATAGATATCCGCCAGATAATACACGGCGTCCTTCCCCGTGCCGTACTGCACCCTGCTGAGGGTAAAGTGCAGTTTGGCGCCGGTATAGCCGTTTTCGCTCTTTTGTTCCTGCGGGGAGAACCTGTCCCCATAGGCCGCCATGAGATCCAGCGGCGCAGGGGTCGCCGTGGGCAAAGCGGAAGCCTCCGCTCCCGAAGGAGAGGGGGCCGGCACGCCGGGGCTTTCCGGGGCATAAGGCGTAGGGCTGGCCACCACGATCCCGGCGCTCTGCCCTTTGGCGGGCCGGGCATGATGGAACCATGCAAACACCAGCAGGGAGGCCCCCAGCAGCAGCAGCGTGGTAAGGGCGGTAAGGATGCTTCCCCGCAGGATACGCCTGCGTTTTTCTTTCTTATTCATATGGCGACAGTATACCACAACTTCCGGCAGAAAACAACAGCGGCAGAAAAGACCCCTCTCTGCCGGAGCCTGTCTGTCTTTGGGGAAGGGGATTAAAGAAGCGTGCCTTTGTCTACCCTACAGGCACAGGGGGGAAGACAAGGAGGCTTCTATTTGATAAGCAAGGTAGATCTGTGCGGTGTGGATACGGCCAGGCTCCCGGTGCTCACCCATGAGCAGATGCGGGCCCTGTTGCTGCGGGTGCGGCAGGGGGATGCGGCCGCCCGGGAGCAGTGCATCCTGGGGAACCTGCGGCTGGTGCTTTCGGTGCTCCAGCGGTTTGACAGGCGGGGCGAACAGGCGGACGATCTGTTTCAGGTGGGCTGCATCGGCCTGGTAAAGGCCATCGATAACTTTGATCTTTCCCACGAGGTGCGTTTTTCCACCTATGCGGTGCCCATGATCATAGGGGAGATCCGCCGCCACCTGCGGGATTACTCCCCGGTGCGGGTCTCCCGTTCCCTGCGGGATCTGGCCTGCAAGGCCATGCAGAAACGGGCGGAGCTTATGGAAAAGACCGGAAAGGAACCCACCGTGGGGGATATTGCCCGGGCCATGGGACTGAAAGAGGAAGAGGTGGTGTTTGCGCTGGAAGCGGTCATAGAACCGGTATCCCTGTATGAGCCGGTGTTTCATGACGACGGCGACGCCACCTATGTGATCGACCAGATCCGTGACAATACCGCCGGGGAGGGCAAATGGCTGGATTCCATCGCCCTGCAGGAGGGTATGGAACGGCTTTCGGAACGGGAAAGAAAGATCCTGCGGCTGCGGTACTATGCCTGCAAGACCCAGATGGAGGTATCTCAGGAGATCGGCATCTCTCAGGCGCAGGTCTCCCGCATAGAAAAAAGCGCCCTGAAGCAGCTGGAAAAATACATGTGACCCTGCGCCGGGGCTTTCAGGACAGTTCGCCCCAGAGCAGGAGCGTATCGTTGGCAACGGAAAGGCAGTCCCCTTCCATAACCGTATCCAGCAGGGCCCCCAGCGCCCGGATATACCCTTCGTATTCCGCCGTGCCCGGGGAAGGCCCATAGGAGGAGGACAGGCTGCGGGGAAATGAACCCTTCTCTGGAATATTGCAGGGGAAAAGAAAAGGTCTCTGCGGCATATCCGCCCTTAAAAAACGCTCCGGCCCGGGCCTGCACCTTTTCCGCCCCGTGGGTCAGGGAGGTGTACCCCGGGCAGTACCGCAGGCAGAGGGCGTGCTGGGCCCGGGTAAAGGCATCATGCCGCCGGACATTGGCCAGGATGCATACGATCCCGCCGGGCTTCATCAGGCGGCAGCATTCGGAATGAAACAGCGCCGTATCCAGCCAGTGAAAAGAGGAGGCCGCCGTGATCAGCGAAAGGCTTTCTGCCGGCAGCCCCGTATGCTCCGCCGAAGCCGGCACGGAATGAAAGCGGGGGTTTTGCCCATAGGTGGCCTCTGCCCGGGCCCGCATGGCGGCGTTGGGCTCCACGCAGAACACCTCATAGCCCCGGCTTAAAAGCACCCCCGACAGGATGCCCGTCCCGGAGCCCATATCCCCTATCCGGTTTTCCGTAGAACCGGCCAGCTCCAGCACTTTTTCCACGGCCTGGGGCGCATAGGCCGGACGGCTGCGCGCATATTCCGCCGCCTTTTCCGTAAATACCGTTTCGTTTGCCATCTCTTTTTTCCCTTCCTCCGCTTTGGTGCGGCAAATCTCCGCTCCCATTGTTTGCGCTTCCCGTTTTTACAGGTATACCTCGAGAACCGCCCAAAAGCCACCGCAAAACTTCATCCGGGGGCTGGGACGCGGCAGGAACAAGCGCCCGCGGTATTCGGTGCCTGGGGGGCGCACCGCGTGCCTGGCGGCACGCCTGCGGGGGGGGGCCCCCCCCCCCCGCAGGGTTCCGGCGGCCCTGCCGCCGGAACGTGCGCCCCCGGCCTGCGTATACGGACCCGGCCCCGTATGCCCGCGCCCCCGGCCCCGCAAAGACTCCCCTCCATTTGTAACGCTATTGTATACTCTTTCAAAAGCCATGGAAAAATGCCCTGCCCTGTGGTAAGATGGGAAAAACCATTCTGATCTCATAAGGAGCCTTTCATGGACGAACTGCGCCTGTGTCTTTTAAACGATTCTTTCCCGCCCCAGATCGACGGGGTGGCCAACGCCGTGGTCAACTATGCCCGGATCCTGACCCAGCGGCAGGTGCCCACCGAGGTGGCCGTGCCCGCCTACCCCGGGGTCAAAGACGATTACCCCTTCCCGGTGGTGCGCTATAAGAGCCTCAACACCACCTCTCTGGTGGGCTACCGCACCGGGAACCCGCTGGACACTCCCTCCCATAAGGAAATGCTCGCCCTGCACCCCACCCTGCTCCACTCCCACTGCCCCATTATCTCCACCTATCTGGCCCGGGTGCTGCGGGAGGAGTGCGGCGCCCCCCTGATCCTTACCTATCACACCAAGTTTGATATCGACATTGCCCGGGCGGTAAAAAGCAAAGCCCTGCAGGAGCAGTCCATCCGGCTGCTGGTGAACAATATCTCCGCCTGCGACGAAGTGTGGGTGGTCAGCCACGGCGCCGGGGAAAACCTCAGGAGCCTGGGCTATCAGGGGGACTATCTGGTCATGGAAAACGGGGTGGACTTCCCTCTGGGCCGGGTGCCGGAAGAGCAGGTGCAGGCCCTCCGCCGCCAGTACGGGCTGGACGAGACCATGCCCGTGTTCCTGTTTGTGGGCCGGATGATGTGGTACAAGGGCCTCCGCCTGACCCTGACGGGGCTCCACGCCGCCAAAGAAGCCGGGTGCGACTTCCGCATGTTCTTCATCGGCGACGGAGCGGACCGGTCGGAGATGGAGCTTTATGCCAAAGATCTGGGTCTGTCGGACCGGTGCATCTTCACCGGGGCCGTCCGGGACCGGGAGCTGCTGCGTACCTACTTCTGCATGGGGGATCTGTTCCTCTTCCCCTCCACCTTCGATACCAACGGCATCGTGGTGCGGGAGGCCGCCGCCTGCGGGCTGGGCAGCCTGATGATACTGGATTCCTGCGCCGCCGAAGGGGTGACCAACGGCCAGAACGGCATCCTCATCCATGAGGATCCCCGGGAAATGGGGGAAGCCGTTATCCATGCCTGCCGGGACCGGGCCTTCGTCCGCCGGATCGGCGAAAATGCGCAGGCCCAGCTGTACTGCTCCTGGGAGGATTCCGTGCAGCGGGCTCAGGAACGGTATGGGGAGGTGCTTAAACGCAAGGCCGCCGGGGCGTATGAAAACCGCCGCCGGACCCCGCTGGAGGAGATGATCGCCGGGGCCGCCAGATTCACCGAGGATATGGAAAAGGCCATGCGCTCCCTGTTCGTAAAGGAGCATCAGGCGGAATACCGGCACATCGAGGCCGAGACCCGCCGGCAGGCCAAGGCCGAAGCCTTTGAAAACGACGCCAAAGCCACCGTCAAGCGCCTGGAGCACAATATAGACAAGGCCCGGGCCCAGCTCAGCGAAAAGCTGGAGCGGTACCTCTGATCCATGCGCACCCTTTGCTATACCGCCCCGGAGAAGGATGCCGGGCGGACGGTAAAAAGCGTGCTGGAGGAGGAGCTGCATATCTCCTCCTCCCTTATCTCCCGGCTCAAGCGCCGGGAAGGAGGCATTGCGGTCAACGGCGAAAAGGCCTATACCACCCGCCGCCTCCTGCCCGGCGACCGAGTCACCGCCCGGGTGGGGGATCCGCCCCCCGCCCGCCCTCTGCCGGGCTGCTCCATGGCCCTTTCCATCGTATATGAGGACGAGGATCTGCTCATCCTCAACAAGCCCGCCGGGCTGGCGGTGCAGCCCACCCGTGACCCGGAAGAAATGACACTGGAAAACGGCCTGCTGGGCTACCTGCCCCCGGGGGAATACCCCCACCCCGTCAGCAGGCTGGACCGGGGCACCTCCGGCCTTATGGCCGTGGCCAAAAGCGGCTATGCCCACGAGCTGTTCAAGCGTCTGCTCCATACCCCCGACTATGTGCGGGAATACCGGGCCCTGATCCCCGGCAGGATAGAGCCTGCCGCCGGGCGGATAGAGGCTCCCATTGCCACGGAGCCCGGCTCCTCCTATAAGCGCTGCGTTTGCCCGGAGGGAGCCCCCTCCCTGACGGAGTACGAAGCCCTGGGCTGCCGGAACGGTCTGACCCTGCTGAAGCTCCTCCCCCGCACGGGCCGCACCCACCAGCTGCGGGTGCATATGGCCTGCAGCGGGCATCCCCTGCTGGGGGACTGGCTGTACGGCGCTCCTTCCCCTCTGATCGCCCGCCCGGCCCTGCATTCCCGGCGGCTGTACCTGCGGCACCCGCTCACCGGCCGGGAGCTGGATCTGACCGCCCCTCTGCCCCCGGATATGGAGTCTCTCTGGCCGTGGGAAATCCCCTGACCCCCCTGGGATCCAAAGGTAAAAGAGTTTTTTCATGATCCGTCCCTTCGAAAAAGAAGATCTGCCCGTCCTTATGGATCTGTGGCTGTCCGCCAACATGGACGCCCACGCCTTTATCCCCGCCTCATACTGGGCGGAACATGCCGGCCAGGTGCGCACCCAGCTGCCCCGGGCAGAAGTATATGTCTGTCAGCAGGATGCCGCCGCCCCCATCGACGGCTTTATCGGCATAAACGGCACCCATATCGAAGGCCTGTTTGTCAAAAAAGCCTGCCGCTCCAAAGGCGTGGGCAGGCAGCTGCTGGCCCATGCAAAGCAGCTGAAGCCCAGGCTGACCCTGTGCGTTTACCGGCAACCCCCCAAAGCCCTTTCCTTTTATGAAAGAGAGGGGGATTGCCATCCTCTCCGAAGACACAGACGGTTCCACCGGCGAAAAAGAGCTTTTCATGGGCTGGCGCCGGTGATCCCCACCCCCGTTTCCCCGTAAACCCGGGCGGCGGGGCCTTTTCTTTTGGAGGCTTTTCCTCTTTTTTCCACAATTTACAACTACCTTGCAAATCGTTCGTATTCCGGACGAAACTTTATTACATTTCGGACGAATCTTTTTTGTATCCTATAGGCATACAAGGGCGGCGCCCCCGAAGCCGCCGCCCATTCCGGCAAAAAGGAGGCACACGAAATGAAAAAGTTTCCCCGGATGCTTTTGATACTGTGTATTCTGGGGCTGGGCGGCTGCGGCGCGCTGGCTCTGATCAATCTGTATATGGTGCGCCAGTCCGCCCGGCGCATGGATTCCCTGAACGGCTTTGCCGATACCCGGGCCGACTGCATTCTGGTCCTGGGGGCCAGGGTATGGGAGGACGGCCGTCTCAGCCAGGTGCTCAAAGACCGGGTAGACGCCGCCATCGCCCTGTATAAAGAGGGCTGCGCCCCCAAGCTCCTCATGAGCGGGGATCACAGCTCCGAAGCCTATAACGAAGTGCAGGCCATGCGGGATTATGCCGTGGAGCAGGGCGTCCCTGAGGAGGACGTGCTCATGGATCACGCCGGGTACTCCACCTATGAAAGCATGTACCGGGCCAAAAACGCATACGGCATGAGCAGCTGCATCGTTTCCACCCAGAAGTACCACCTGTACCGGGCCCTGTATATCGGACAGGCTCTGGGCATGGAAAGCCGGGGCGTCATTGCCGACCAGCGCCCCTACGCCCGCCAGACCTATTATGACCTGCGGGAAGCGGCGGCCCGGGTAAAGGATTTCTTCCTTTCCATCCTCCAGCCGGAGCCGGTCTATATGGGGCTGGGCGTGCCCTATCTGGACAGGATGCAGGCCGTTGACTTTAACGGCTGAAGCAGGTATACTGAGTTTGTATATGATTTTTCTGCAGGAGGAAGCAAACGTATGGCCATCGGCATCGGTATTATAGGATACGGCAACGTGGGCAAGGGCGTGGAAGCGGCCTTGCCTTTTTATACGGATATGGAGCTTACGGGCATTTTTACCCGCCGGGACCCGGGGGACATACGCCCCCTGACCCCCGCCCCCGTGTATGCGCTGGATCAGCTGGATTCTCTGGAAAAAAAGCCCGACGTGCTCATCCTCTGCACGGGCAGCGCCACGGATCTGCCCCGGATGACCCCCGCTCTGGCCGAAAAATACTGCGTGGTAGACAGCTTTGATACCCACGCCAACATCCCCGGGCATTTTGCCGCCGTAAACGAAGCGGCGCTCCGGGGGCACACCGCCGCCCTGATCAGCGCCGGGTGGGATCCGGGTCTGTTTTCCATGGCCCGGCTGCTGGGCCGGTGCGTCCTGCCCCAAAGCCGGTGCGAGACCTTCTGGGGCCGGGGCGTCTCCCAGGGTCACAGCGACGCCATCCGCCGGATCCCCGGGGTAAAGGACGCCCGGCAGTACACCGTCCCCGTCAGGGCGGCGCTGGAAGCCGCCAAAAAAGGGGAAGCGGGCGACCTGACCCCCCGGCAGAAGCACACCCGGGAATGCTATGTGGTGCTGGAGGAGGGGGCCGACCCGGAAGCCGTGGCCCAGGCCATCATCACCATGCCCCATTACTTTGACGAATACGATACCTCCGTCACCTTTATCACCGAAGAAGAGATGCTGGCCCGGCACGGCGCCATGCCCCACGCCGGGGAGGTGCTGCGCCACGGCATTACCGGGGCCGACGGAAAGCAGACCGCCTTTGTGGGCTTTGAAGTGGCCATGGATTCCAATCCCCAGTTTACGGGCTCCATCCTGCTGGCCTTTGCCCGGGGCGTATACCGCTTTTACCGGGAGGGCCGGACGGGCTGCTTCACCGCCTTTGATATGCCCCTGTCCGCCCTGTCCCCCATGAGCCGGGAGAAACTCCTCTCCACCATGCTGTAAGCCATGGCCAGTATTCGGGAATATCTGACCAGATTCGGGAACCTGACTTTGGAGATGAACCCCTTCAACCCGGTGGACGGGCTCATCTTTGCCCAGCTTTCCTATATGAACTTTGACGGCGTGGTGGGCGAAGACCCGGTGCCCCTGCAGCCCGCCTGCGCAAAAATGCTGCAGAAGAAGGATTTTTCCTCCATGTATCATTTCATGCAGGCAGACGACGCCAAGCTCCTTGTTTTTCTGGGGATGCGAAAGCGCTTTGCCGGGGTGGAGCTGCTGCGCTATGTGAACATTCTGGATGACGATAAGCAGGAGCAGTTTTCCGCCGTTACCGCCGATTTCCCCGCCTTCCGGCTGGTGGCCATCCGGGGTACGGACGCCTCTCTGGCCGGCTGGAAGGAAAACTTCAACATGGCCTTTGCCAGCCCCGTTCCCGCCCAGCTGAAGGCGGCAGACTATGTGAACCGGGCCGGCGAGACCACCCATAAGCCCCTTATCGTCTGCGGCCACAGCAAGGGCGGGAACCTGGCCGTATACGGCGCCTCCTTCTGCCGGCCGGAGGTGCAGGACCGCATCACCGCCGTTTACAGTTATGACGGCCCCGGCCTGACCCCGGAGCAGGCGGCCTCCCCGGAGCATACCCGGCTCATGCCCCGGATCCAGGTGATGATCCCCCGGGGCTCCTTTGTGGGCACCCTGTTTGAGCAGACGGACGATGTGATCTATGTGGAATCCGACGCCGCGGGCCTGATGCAGCACTACAGCTACAACTGGCAGGTGGAGGGCATGGGCTTTGTGCTGGCCAAAAAGCCCACGGATCCCAGCGCCTTTATGACCGGCGCCATGCGGGATCTGATCCACAGCATGTCCATTGAGGAGCGGCGAATGTTTGTGGAAGCCCTGTACAGCATTCTGGCCGCCTCGGAGGCCACCAATCTGGTGACCCTGTTTGACGAATGGCAGGTGCGCTCTTTGAAGATGCTCCGCTACTACCGGAATCTGGATAAGCCCACCCGGGATCTGCTCATTCAGATCACCCGCAAGTTCCTCAAAGCCGCCGCCGCCCAGGCCCGGTTCCCCCTGCCGGAAGCAAAGCAATAACTTTCATGCCCGGACGAACAGGTTCGGGCATTTACATTTGAATCCGCAGACATGAAAAAGCCCCCTCCCGCAGGAAGGGGCTTTGTGCTTCTGTGCGTCCGGAGGCGTTTATGCCAGAGCGGCCGCCAGCCCCAGCGCCAGATCCAGCAGTCCATGCTGGCGCACCTTTTCCCTTTCGCCGCCCAGATCGCCCATGTCCCAGCTTTCGCCCAGAATATCCCCGCCGAAGAAGAAGGTATACAGCTCCACGCCCAGATAGTCCGCCACCGCCTGAAGCCCGGCAGCCTCCATTTCCACGCTGATGCAGCCCTCCGCTTTCCGGCGGGCAATGTTGTTTTCCGTTTCCCGGTAGATGGCGTCGGTGGTCCAGTTGCGGCCCGCTGCAAAGGGCACCCCGCAGCTGCGGAGGTATTGGACCACGACCCCGCTGTTTTTCATCTCCATATAGGCCGCCCCGGGGGCATAGTGGTAGGAAAGGCCCTCATCCCGGCAGGACTCCGTGGGCACGATGATCTTCCCGGCGCATTTTTCCGGAGCCAGCACACCGCAGCTGCCGAAAACGATGCACTTTTCCGCCCCGGTAAGGGCCCTGACCTCCTGCAGGATGGCTCCGGCGGCAGGCGCGCCGATGGGGCTCATATAAAACAGGAGCCGCTGCCCCTCCGCCTCCAGCAGATAGACGGGTATGGGGCCGTTGGCGGTAAAGGCCCTTGCGGCCACGGAGGGTGCATACGCCGCCAGCACCTTTTCCAGCACCTTGTGGTGAAAGGTCACGATGCACACGTCTGCCAGCTTTTCCCGCTTCCCGTAAATATGCTCCGGGGTGAAAAGGGGCCGGCTGTGGGGATCGTAGGTATCCAGTATGCTCATAAAAAAGATTCCTTTCTTTCCGGTGTTTCTGCATTATATCAGCCCGGTGCGCATATTGCAACACAGACGGGGCCCCTGCCCCTCCCGCAGCACCCGGGAGTCATGTGGGGATCGAACCCACCCCGGCAGACACGCCGTGCAAAGGGAGCTTTTTATTCGGAGTGAGGGAAGATTTCCGGGAAATGCCTGTCTCTCCCTTGCCAAAGGGCGGATCCTGTCGTAAAATATAGGTGTAAAAGAAGGAAAGGCACTTTTTTATGCACGAAGCCATCACCTGCCGCGTCACCGTAAGGCTTTTTGCCGGGGAGGATAAATGCTTTGGCCCCGGGGTAGCCATGCTGCTGGGGCATATCCGGGAAACCGGCTCCATCCGCAGGGCTTCTCAGGCCATGGGCATGGCTTACAGCAAGGCCTGGACCATTCTCCGCCGGGCGGAGGCGGCCTTTGGGGCTCCCCTGCTTGCCACCGCTACCGGGGGACGCTCCGGAGGGGGCGCCGTTCTTACCCCGCTGGGGGAATCGCTCCTGACCCGCTATGATACCCTGTGCGCCCGGCTGGAGGCCTGCGCCCGGGACTCTTTTGCAGAACTGTACCCTGGGGAAGCATCCCCGGAAAGGAATTTGTAATGGAACAGAAAAACGCCAACGCTTTTAATTTTCAGCAGGCCAGGATCCTGTGGAAGGATCGGAAGCGCCATCTGGGCCTGCCCATCTCCTTTACCGTCTACACCGTGGACGAAAACCGGCTGTATGTGCAGAAGGGCCTGTTCACCACCTCCACCTCGGAGCTGCTGCTTTACAGGATCCTGGATATAAAGTCCAGACGTACCTTCTGGCAGAAGCTTTTGGGCGTGGGGAATGTGACCCTGTATAACGCCGACGCCAGCGACAACCAGATCGTGCTGAAGAATATCCGCAATCCGGAAGCCGTGCGGCGGTTCCTCTCCCAGATCGTGGAGCACCGGCGCAGCGAAAAGGGCGTTACCGGCCGGGAGATGTACGGCGCCGCCAACAGCTGCCACCACGGCCCCCACCCGGAGGGCCAGCCCGGCTACCGGGACATCGACGGGGACGGCATCCCCGATATTATGGAGTGACCCGCGGCTCCGGCATGAAAGTGCCGGGGCTTTTTTTGCGGAAACCGAGGGCACGCCGCCTCCTGCCCGCCGCTGCCGGGAGCAAAGGGGATACGCCGGTGGGGGTGCGCAGGTTCCGTCCGGGGACCGGAACGCTGCGGGGGGCACCGCCCCCCGCAGGCGTGCCTGCGGCACGCACTGCGCCCCCCAAGCCCCGTATACGGCTCGCCCCGGGGTGCCCGCCAGCAGCGGCCCCACGCTTTTTCAGCCCCGTATGCGGCTTTTTCTTGACAATCCTCCCCTTTTGTGCCATACTGCTTTTGTATTCCGCCATGAAGAAGCAGGAGTAAGCAGAATCCCCCGGTCTGCAGGGAGGGCGTCCAGACTGAAAGCGCCCGGCCAGGGCTCCGCCCAAGACAGCTTCCGAGCGGGCACATAAGGCTTCGGCCGAAGCTGCGGCGCACCCCCGCCATACACAGGGGCCAGAGGATGCAGAAGATTGCATCGAACATGGGTGGCACCGCGGAAGCCTTCGGCTCTCGTCCCATAGGAGGGATGGGGGTTTTTTTATAGGCCGCCTCCCCTTTCGGCCTGCCCGGCTTCCCGTGCCGCCCCCTATTCCACACAGAAAGGAACCTACGCTATGGAAAAGATCAAGCCCCGGACTCTCTCCGGCTTTATGGAGCTGCTGCCTCAGCGCCAGATGCAGATGGAGCGGTTCATGGAAGTGCTGCGGGAGAGCTACAGCCTTTACGGCTTTACTCCCCTGGATACCCCCGTTATCGAAGCGGCCCAGGTGCTTCTGGCCAAGGGCGGCGGCGAAACGGAAAAGCAGATCTACCGCTTTGAAAAGGGCGACAGCGACCTGGCCCTGCGGTTTGATTTGACGGTGCCTCTGGCCAAATATGTGGCGCAGCACTACGGGGAGCTTACCTTCCCCTTCCGCCGGTTTCAGATCGGCAAGGTCTACCGGGGGGAAAGGGCCCAGCGGGGCCGCTTCCGCGAGTTTTATCAGGCGGATATAGACATCATCGGCGACGGCCAGCTGGATATCCTGAACGAGGCGGAGATCCCGGCCGTTATCTGCCGCACTTTTACCGCTCTGGGGCTCAAGGGCTTTGAGATCCGGGTGAACAACCGCAAGATCCTCAACGGATTTTATGCCATGGAGGGTCTGACGGATAAGGCTGCCGACATTATGCGCACCGCCGACAAGCTGGAAAAGATCGGCCCCGCCAAGGTGCGCGGCATCTTTACGGAGGATCTGGGGCTGACGGAGGAGCAGGCGGATTCCATCCTGCGGTTCATGTCCATCCACGGCACCAACGGGGAAGTGCTGGCCCGGCTGGAAGAATACCGGGGCCGGGAGCCCCTCTTTGACACCGGGCTGGAGGAGCTCACCGCCGTAGTGCGGAACCTGGGCGCCTTCGGGGTGCCGGAAGAGCATTTCACCGTGGATCTGACCATTGCCCGGGGGCTGGATTACTACACCGGTACCGTATACGAAACCTGCATGAAGAGCCACCCGGAGATCGGCTCCATCTGCTCCGGAGGCCGGTATGACAATCTGGCGGAGTATTACACGGATAAAAAGCTCCCCGGCGTAGGCATTTCCATCGGCGTCACCCGGCTGTTCTATGTGCTGGAGGAGCAGGGCATGCTCAACGACCTGCTGGTCACCGCCCCGGCGGATGTGCTGGTGCTGCCCATGAGCGAGGATCTTTCCCCCGCCATCCGCACGGCCACGGCCCTGCGGGAAGCGGGCATACGCACCCAGCTGTATACGGAGAAAAAGAAATTCAAAGCCCGCATGGCCTATGCAGACAGGCTCTCCATCCCCTATGTGCTTTTCCTGGGGGAGGATGAGATCCAGAGCGGCACCGTTACCTGCAAGGACATGACCGCCGGCACCCAGCAGACCCTGCCTTTGGAGGAGCTGCTGCCCCAGCTGAAAGAAGCGCTGGCCCGGCGCAGGGCCCAGGCGCTCATTACGGAATAAGAGCGGCGCCCTTTACCGCATTTGCCCCGGAGGACAGCCCGCTCAAAGGCCGGTTCATCCGCTGCCCGGCCGCCGGGGCTCGGGGCTTCCGGGTATACGCGAGGCTGGGGCGCAGCGTTCCGGCCCGGGCCGGAACACTGCGGGGGCCTTGCCCCCGCAGGCGTGCCTCCGGCACGCGCTGCGCCCCCCAACCCCGTGCAGAGCGTCTCCCCCCTTTCCCCACGGCCCGGCCTCACGCCGCCCGGCCTGCGCCCGCATAAAAACATACCCCACAAAATATACGCATACAGGAGAATTTCGATCATGATGCAGTCAAGAACCCACACCTGCGGGGAACTGCGCCTGCAGGATGCCGGCAAGCAGGTCACTCTGGCCGGCTTTATGGAAAACGTCCGGGAGGTAGGCGGCAGCCTGGCCTTCGTGGTGCTCCGTGATTTTTACGGCACCGTCCAGCTGGTCATCGAAACCCCGGAACTGCTGAGCCTTATCCGGGGTCTCAACAAGGAAAGCACCCTGCAGGTCACCGGCCTGGTGCGGGAACGCTCCAGCAAGAACCCCAAGCTCCCCACCGGGGAGATCGAGGTGGTGCCCAGCGAGATCAGGGTTCTGGGCCGCTGCCGCTACAACGAGCTGCCCTTTGAAATCAACCGCAGCCGGGAGGCAGACGAAAGCAAACGCCTCAAATACCGCTATCTGGATCTGCGCAACCCCCAGGTCAAGCAGAACATCCTTCTGCGCTGCCAGGTGGTGGCCGCCCTGCGCAAGGCCATGCAGGATCACGGCTTCCTGGAGATCACCACGCCCATCCTTACCGCTTCCTCGCCGGAGGGCGCCCGGGACTATCTGGTCCCCGCCCGGAAGCATCCCGGCAAGTTCTATGCCCTGCCTCAGGCCCCCCAGCAGTTCAAGCAGCTGCTCATGACCGCCGGGTTCGACCGGTATTTCCAGATCGCTCCCTGCTTCCGGGATGAGGATGCCCGCGGCGACCGCTCCCCCGGGGAGTTTTATCAGCTGGATATGGAAATGGCCTTTGCCACCCAGGAGGATGTGTTTGCCGTTCTGGAGGACGTGCTGCCCCCCATCTTTGCCCAATACGGCAAATATTCCGTTGCCTCCAGGCCCCCCTTCCGCCGGATCCCCTATCTGGAAGCCATGGAAAAATACGGCTCCGATAAGCCGGATCTGCGCATCGATCTGGTGGTGGAGGATGTGACCGCCCTTATGCAGGGCATCGGCTTCGGCCCCTTTGAAGGGAACGTGGTCAAGGCCGTGGCCGCAGATAAATTCACCGGCACCCGCAAACAGATCGACGCCCTCTGCGCCGAGGTGGAGGTTCAGTCCGGCAGCAAGCCCTACTGGTTCCGCTATGAAGAAAACGGCGAGATCGTGGGGGGCATCGCCAAGTTCCTGCAGCCCATCCGGGAGCAGGTCATAGAGCAGCTCCATCTGGTGCCCGGCACCTTTGTGGGTCTGGCCGCCGGAAAGAAATCCGCCGCCCAGAAAACCGCCGGTGTGCTGCGCAGCAAGCTGGGCGCCCTGTGCCCCGGCCATATGGATAAGGAGCGGTATGAGTTCTGCTGGATCGTAGATTTCCCCATGTACGAGATCGGGGAGGAAAGCGGCCAGCTGGAGTTCTGCCACAACCCCTTCTCCATGCCCAACGGGGGCATCGAGCCCCTGCTCAAGGCCGAGCGCGGGGAGCTGGATCCTTTGACCATCACCGCCGATCAGTATGACCTGGTGGTCAACGGCATAGAGCTTTCCTCCGGTGCGGTGCGGAACCATGACCCGGAGATCATGATCAAGGCCTTTGAGATGGTGCGTCTGGGCGAAGAGGATGTAAAGGCCAAGTTCCCCGCCATGTACAACGCCTTCTGCTACGGAGCGCCCCCTCATGCGGGCATTGCCCCGGGCATCGACCGGATCGTCATGATCCTGGCCGGAGAGGACTGCATCCGGGAGATCATCCCCTTCCCCATGAACAAGAACGCCCAGGATCTGATGATGGACGCCCCCGGCTATGTGACCGAAAAGCAGCTGGAGGAGCTCCACCTGAAGATCGATACGGACGCCCAGTGATCCGCATTTCCCGCGCCCCTTCCGGGGCGCTTTTTTTGCGCCCGCCAGCAAGAAGCGGCCGTGTTCCAAAGCCCCAGACCCGAAAGCGAGCCTCCCCCGAAGGATGGGACGCGGAGATACGAGGTTTGCGCGTACACCCTGGGCGGGGGCGCACGTTCCGGCCCCGGGGCCGGAACCCTGCGGGGCCTGCGGCCCCCGCAGCCGTGCCGCAGGCACGGGTGCGCCCCGGCTGCCCCGTATACGGCGCGGCTCCCTTTTTGCCGGGCCTCGCTTCCCGGCCGCCCCCGCAGAATGGCGGCCACCCTTTCCTCCAGCATACAGGGGCGCCTCCGGCTTATTCATCCAGATTCAGGCAAATCGCCGATGAATCCATACCGGTGGTATGCTCCGCGTATCCGTGGTACCCGGTGGCTTTTCCGGGCAGCGGCTTCACCAGGGGCAGGGGCTCCGCCCAGCGTTTCTCCCGCAGGTAGTTGGCCGGATTGGGAAAGGAGGGGAAAAACCCGCCCTGCCGGGCCGCTTCCTCCAGCCGCCGGGAACGCAACGCCACATCCTCCAGCAGCTTCTCCCCCTCCTCCGGGGACAGCTTCAGTCGGGCAAAAGCCTTCTGCGCCTGCTCCCGTCTGGCCTTTACGGGATATGTCTCCCAGAAGCGTTCAAAATCCAGCCTTTGGGGAAGCCCGTCCCGCTCCTTCTTCTCCCGGCTTGCGGCAGGAACGTTTTCGGAGAAGGCAGGTGCTTCTTCCCCGGTCTCCAAACATTCTGCTCCTGCTTCACACACACCTGCGGAGAAATTCCGGGCAGACGCCGGAGGGAGAGCGGCATACTGCTCCGGTCTCTGCCGGTCATGGGCCGTTGTGTCTGCATTTGCATGCACATTGATATTTTCATTTTCATTTGCATTGACATTTTCATTTACATTTACATTAGCATTGACATTTACATTTACATTAGGTTTCTGCTTTTGGACAGGATCCGAAACCACTGGTTTTGCGTGGCAGGAAAGAACCGTATCCACAGGTTTCTCTGCCGGTGCAGCCTTGGGAACCGAAGGAAGCTCCGCCGTCCCGGATGAGCCGGAAGAAGGGGTCTGCGGGTCACGACTCTCCCGGGTGGGGCGGCCTCCCATGCGTCCGGCTTCCCGGCGGCGGGCATTGGCCTCCAGCTGGGGGCGGATAAGGGTAAACAGCGCCTGCACCAGCGGGGATGCGGCCTCCGGCATTTCGTCATACAGGCCATAATCCGCAATGGCATCATACAGCGCCAGACGGGTAGCATCGTCCAGTGCCCGGGCGGCCTCCCGGAAGGAGCCGTAAAAGATAAAGCTGTCCCGTTTCATGGGGTGTCTCCTCCTGTTTCTTTCTTTGGCATGAGTATACAGGAGCCGCCGCTCTACTTTTTATAATAATCTTCCCGGAAGGATGCGGCCTGGGGGCATGGCCGTGCAGAAGAAGAAAGTTCCGATGAGGCGAGGTCTGGTACGCGGCTAAAATAGGGCTGCGCCGTATACGAGGCTCCCGGGGGCGCACCCGTGCCTGCGGCACGGCTGCGGGGCTGCGGCCCCGCAGAGTTCCGGCCCCTGGGGCCGGAACGTGCGCCCCCGCCCGGCGTGGATGCGAAGGTTCCGAGTCCCCACGTCCCAGCCCCCGGGTACACGTTTCCGGCTGCGGGAGTATATTCCCCCGGTTTCCTTTACAAGGTATGGAAAATGTCGTATACTGTAAGAAAAAATCATGGAGGATCATTATGGAACGAGTCAATGCCTGGACCACCTACTCCCCGGAGCAGGAAGCCGAGCTCATGCATAAGGCCGAAGCCTACAAGGCCTTTCTCAACGCCGGTAAAACCGAGCGGGAGTGCGTAAAGGAAGCCATCCGTCTGGCGGAGGAAAAGGGCTTCACCTGCCTGTGCAAAAAGGAAACGCTGGTGCCCGGAGACCGGGTATACGTAAACACCATGGGCAAGGCTTTGCAGCTGTATATCATCGGCAAGGCGCCCCTGGAGCAGGGCATCAACATTGTGGGCGCCCATATCGACAGCCCCCGGATGGATCTCAAGCAGAACCCTCTGTATGAGGATACGGATCTGGTCTATCTGGATACCCACTACTACGGCGGCATCAAAAAGTACCAGTGGGTCACCATCCCCCTGGCCCTTCACGGCGTTGTTGCCAAAAAGGACGGCACCGTTACCGAAATGGTCATCGGTGAGGAGGAGAGCGACCCTGTGGTGGGCATCTCCGATCTGCTGATCCACCTGGCCGGGGATCAGATGGGCAAGAAAGCCTCCGTGGTCATCGAAGGGGAAGAGCTGAACCTGATCGTAGGCGGCAGGCCCATGAAGGATCTGCCCGAAGGGGAAAAGGAGCCCTGCAAGGCGCTGATCCTCCAGCTGCTGAAGGAAAAGTACGGCATGGAGGAAGAGGACTTCCTTTCCGCCGAGATCGAAGTGGTGCCCGCCGGCAAGGCCCGGGATATGGGGCTGGACCGGAGCATGATCCTTGGCTACGGCCACGACGACCGGGTATGCGCCTATGCTTCGCTGGATGCCATCCTCTCCATCGAGGGTGTACCGGAAACCACCTGCTGCTGCGTTCTGGCCGATAAGGAAGAGATCGGCAGCGTGGGCGCCACGGGTATGCAGGCCCGGTATTTTGAAAACGCCATGGCTGAGATCATGGATCGGGCCGGGGAATATTCCGAACTGAAGCTTCGCCGGGCGCTGGCCCGCTGCCGGATGCTCTCCTGCGATGTATCTGCGGGCTACGACCCCAACTTTGCCGGCTGCTTCGAAAAGAAGAACTCCGCCTTCCTGGGCCGCGGGGTATGCTTCAACAAATATACCGGCTCCCGGGGCAAGGGCGGCAGCAACGATGCCAACGCCGAATACATCGGCCGTCTGCGGGATCTTTTTGACCGAAACAATGTCCACTATCAGACCGCCGAGCTGGGCAAGGTAGATCAGGGCGGCGGCGGCACCATCGCCTATATCTGCGCTCTGTACGGCATGGAAGTCATTGACAGCGGCGTAGCCGTTCTCTCCATGCACGCCCCGTTGGAGATCATCAACAAAGCCGACCTGTATGAGGCCATGCGGGCTTACCGCGCCTTCATGCTGGAAGCATAATTTCTCACCGGCCCCCGCAGTCTCCCGCCCACGGGCAGGAGATTCGGGGGCTTTTTCCTGCTGCGGGGTGCATACAGGATAAGTAACAGGCATGGAAAAGCACCGGGAAGTCTTCATGAAAGTACCCCGGGAGCAGGGAAAGGCTTATATGCGTATCCGTTCCGGCCATGGAAACGGATACGGAGCTTATGTGTATTTTCCGTACAGAAAATCCCGCACGCCCCATAGGGGAAAGGGCAAAGGAGGCAGAAAATGAAAAAGATCACCAGCCGCACAGACTTTTTTGGGCAGACCATCCATTATGACGAGCATGGCCGCAAGATCGGCAGCACCCGTCCCGATCCTTTCGGGGGACAGGTGCTCTATGACGCCAACGGCCAGCAGGTGTGCCGCAGCAGGGAGAATTTTTTCGGCGGCCAGATCTACTATGACAACAGCGGCAGGCAGGTAGGCCGCAGCGGCCAGGATATCTTTGGCAACACGCTGTTTTATGATGCCAACGGCAGGCAGGTAGGGCGCAGCAGCCAGACGATTATGGGCCGGACCATTACCCGCCTGAAAGACGACTAAGGCCGTCCCGGGCACCGCCATTCCAAGGGCGGTGCTTTTTTGCGCAGAGAAGCGGCGGCATAGAGCCGGGCAAAAGGGGATCTCCCTGCAAACGGAGCCGGGGGGCGCACGTTCCGCCGGCAAGGCCGGGGGAACACTGCGGGGGGCGGCTTGCCGCCCCCCGCAGGCGTGCCGCCAGGCACGCGGTGCGCCCCCTAAGCGGCTTATACGGCGCTGCTCCGTGCCCCCGCGGCCCATGCCCCGGAATCCGCCAGCCCCGGCCTGTCCTGTACTCCAAAACAAACACCGCCTCCCGGCTTATCGCCGGGTGGTTGTAAAACAGGGAATCCTCCGTATGGTCAAGAATCATACGGAGGATTTGCTTATGTCCAATCTGCAAACCTGCTGGCCGGGAATGAAGCTCCGCACACCGAGCCGCAGCGAGGCGTTTCGGAGGCCAACCGCCGCGCAGCGGCGGCTCTTAGGCCGGAGATGGACGCACATACTCCCGTCAGGAGCGTATAGAAGTGCGCCTTTTGGTTCCTGAAGGGATTTTATCAGTTCGCCGAATTGGAAGTTGTCAGTCCAAAATCAGGACGCCTGCGCAATCGGACATTTGCGTAAAT